>Ga0208190_1000091_pt1 | contig 34458 bp, 26 predicted proteins | sample June2015DPH_13_1_FD_184708 | JGI IMG/M metagenome (GOLD analysis project Ga0208190, IMG submission 184708) | Peatland microbial communities from SPRUCE experiment site at the Marcell Experimental Forest, Minnesota, USA - June2015DPH_13_10... | ecosystem: Environmental > Terrestrial > Soil >... | reverse complement strand
GTTCCTCGTGGATCGTTGCGTCTGATGCCGTATTTCTGACGGTAGGTCGCGAGGAGTTGCGCGATTCGCTTGCCGTAGGAAGGCGGCAGAAACGAGCGGTCCTGATAGCGTTGACGGTAGTTCTCCACCAAGTGCGGAAAGTGTTGCTCAAGGAAAGGGAGAAAAACCGCGGAGGAACAGGGCTTAAGAAACAAAGGTCCGGCAAAGATGTGGCCTGCTCCGGCCGCGGCGGCTGCTCGCACTAAAGCTTCAAGATCGGCGGGCGCATCGGTGATGCCCGGCAGGACGGGCGAACAACTTACGCCCACCGTGAGCCCGGCTTCGCTGAGCTGGCGAACCGCATCCAGGCGCAAGTCCGGGCGAGGAGCGCGGGGCTCGAGAATCCGTGCCAGCTCTACACTTAAAGTGGTTACGGTGATGTGGATCGACAGCGCGTTGCTCCGCGATACCTCGCGAAGAAGATCAATATCGCGGACGATGAGATTGGATTTCGTAACAATCCCCAGCTCGAAGCCGCGGTGGCGCCCGAATTCTTCAAGAATGCCGCGGGTGACTTCGTAACGGCGCTCGGCCGGCTGGTAAGGATCGGTGGCAGTGCCAAGCGCAATGGCCTCGCTCGGCTTGACCCGCCGCAGTTCGCGCCGGAGCAAGTCCGCGGCGTGCTGCTTGACGTAGATCTTCTGCTCGAACTCCGCGCCGTCGCGCATTTCCATGAATTCATGGGTGTAGCGGGCATAGCAGTACTTGCAGGCGAATTCGCAGCCGCGGTAAGGATTGATAGTCCAGGTAAAAGGCAGGCCGCGGCGGCTCACGCAGCGGTTCAGCAGCGATTTCGCCGGGAGCGTGAAGTACTCAACGTTATGGCCTTCGCGCAGGGACTCGCCTTCTGACGCGAGCCGGGCGATGCCGACCAGCGGCGACTTCTGCGGAAGTGCGAACAAGGGCAGGGAAGACATTTGTATTCGCCTTTTGTTCGCCTACAATAGAGCTTCGGAACGACTCTGTCAACAGGAAAACAGAGTGGTTTATATGGTCGGCAAAGCGCCCCTGTTTTGGCTTCCCTGCGTGCCGAGGTTTGCTACTGTCCCATGCCCGTGAGCCGGGCTGCGTCTTGCATCATCGCCAGTCTTCGCTGCTGCAGGTCCAGCATCTGCTGCATGTGCGCCAGACGTTCCATCTGAATCGACTGATAGCGGTTCACCGGAGTTTCGTACTGTGCCGTGCCGACCGCCGCATGCATCGACTGATTTACGCGCTCGATGCGCGTCTTGAGATCGGCAATCCGTAGTTCCTGATCCTGGATTCGTGCTTTCCACTGCTCGCCGGAGCGCTGTTCGGCCATCAGTCGCTGATTCGGGCGCTGCTCCGAGTAGGGATCGAAGGACCTCTTCACGCCGGATACCGTTGTCATCGGCTCCGAGGACTCGGGGATTCCCGAAGGGTTCGAGGGAAGATCCTGATTCGTAAATGTTTTGGGCACCGTCCCGGCTGCTTCCTCGGCCTGCTGTTTGGCATGGTTCGCGCGGGCTATGTCGCCCAGAGAATTCCCGGTCTGAGACTGCCCTATTGCGGCTGCATTCAGTAATAGTCCGACGAAGCAAACCCGCCAAGCCACTCGCTGCATAGGTCCTCCTGGAATCGTTTTGCCAGGATCGTCCTGCCCAACACCGTCCTGACAAACCGCTCCCTATAAGGAAAACCCAACCGGACCCACCGTGTCATGTTCCCAAAGTGTAATCCGCCCCAAACGAACGGACCCAGCCTCAAATGACCAAAGGTACATCCAGTGCAATCGCAGGTGGCGCATGCTTTCATCTCGCTGGCCAGCAAGCAACGCGGGTGCGAGCAATGGTCAGTGAGCGCCATGGCCCTGTTAACGTCACTTGACACTAAGTTCCAGTTGCCCGTTAGCTTGGAACTAATGACTGAACGCCCGTCATTGCGCTGATTGCGATTTCGCGGGCTTGGTGGCCGCGACGCGAGTCTCTTTTCCGCTCACGAACACCTTCATGGAGCTCTCGCTTTCGCCCGACTCGTCGGTGTATTCGAAGGAGTCCGCTGAAACAAACTTCATGATGTACCGGGTGTGATACAGCTTCCCGGCAAAAATGCTGTCTCCAAGCCAGGTCCATACGTCGCCGTTCACCGTACCAGTCTTGTTTTCGACTCCTCCTGAACTGTCAACTGCGTGGTATTGGTATGTCTTGGAAGTCGGATCGTAGTAGACGAAGGAAGTCTCCGAGTATTTCTTTCCGGGTCTATGGAGTGCCGCCTCGCAGATCACGGCGAAGCCGCTTGCCGTCCATCTGCAATCGTCAGTGCCGGTGTATTTCATCGCTGGCGAGTTCGGCCCCATGGCCCCGGCTTTCAGTTCGTCTTCGATTGTGAACCTGCCGACGATTACTGCCAGCTTCTTCACTTCCGGGCCAGGCGTTGTCTGAGACTGAGCGCCAGCCACGAACACGCTCGAAGCGCATGCCAACACAAATGAGATCAACCTTTGGGGGCCACTCATTTGGATTCTCCTTTCAGAGGTGCCTCGGATGCTAGCACAAAACGAACCGGAATCAAGAGAATGCGAATAGTTGACGTTAAATCACGATTCCACTCATTGACCGCTTCAGGGTTAGTTAGCTGGCTTTTCCGCTGGCTTCTCGAACAACTTGGGATCAACCGTGGGATTGAACTCCAGAGTTGAGTATTCCGACGTACTCGTATCCTGACCATTCTGTTTGTTGTGGCGCAGGAGCGGAAGAGTCAGGCCGTTTACCGGCTTCCAGTTGTCCAGATCGGTTTCACCCTGCACGGGCTGACCCTGGCTGAGGGTTCGGTAAGTCTCTTTCAAAATGTGACCGCTCTGCGGATCGACAAACCAGCGGATGGCTGTACCGGCGGCATTCACATCGACGATGCGGGCGTCGATGTCGCCAACCTTCTCGGTTCCGGCGGCGCGGAAAAACACGTTGGGATCCTTCCAGTGCGAACCGATGAAAACGGGATCGCGCTTGATCTGTTCCAGAGTCTCTGCCTTCTGGGACGCGGGAAAATCGCGCATGCCTTGGCCGGGAACGGCGATGAAGGCTGTATCCGGTGTGACCACGATGTTCATGGTTCCACCTGGAGTTTGCATCTCGGCGTGCAGACGATCGGGGAAGACGACGACCGTTTCCATTTGCATGGGGAACTCGCCCTGCGGAGTTTTCTGGGCGAGAGTGAGCTCCGCCTTTACAGCCTTGATCGCCGACAGCTTGGCTTCACCGCCCATCGCGGCGATCACCTTCGCAGCTAGCACTTTGCCTTCTGCGTTCGACTCGGTGGGCTTGGCGTTCTCTTCTTCTTTCGCGTCCTTCGCGCCTGGCGGAGGCGGGATGGTGATGTCGATCTCCTTCACGGGTCCAAGGGACGACAGGGGTTTGTCGAACTCTTTCGTGTTGCCGACTACGAGCACGGCGAGTTGGTCACGGTGCAGATACTTCGCCGCCACGCGATTTACATCGGCCGCGGTGACCTTCTGGATTTCCACGGGAAACTTATCGAGCCAGTCCGCTGGGTATCCGTAGAATTCGTAGGTGGTGCGCTCGGCGAGAACTTTGTCGGGTGAGTCGAGGCGGAAGATAAACGCGTTCAGGATGGCGTCTTTGGCCTGCTTGATCTCGTTGTCGGTGATGGGATGTTTGGCCAGATCGTCGATGTCTTCGTCCATCGCCTGCACAGACTCGATCGTGCTCTGGCTCTTGGTGCCCATGACGAATTGCAGAATGCCAGGATGCCCGAAATTCGTCCCGATGCCGCCGCCCACGTTGTAAGCCAGGCCGCGCTTGGTGCGAATGTCGTTGAACAGCCGCGAGGAGAAGCCGCCGCCGAAGGCCTCATTGAAGACCGCGATGGCGTAGTAATCGGGATTGTTGCGCGTGGTACCGAGCGCCACCATGTGGATGCTGCTCTGGTTTACGTCTTCTTTCGGGATGAGGTAATAGCCCGGTTTGGCGGGCTGGAACTGAGTGTCGTCCTTGGGAAGCGTTGGACCTTTGGGCCAGGACTCAAAAGCGGCGCGCAGCTTGGCTTCCATGGCGCTGGAATTGAAGTCGCCGCTTATGCCCAGGATGATGTTGTTGGGATGGACATAGGCTTGGTGCCAGTCGAGCAGATCCTGGCGAGTGATCGAGGCGATGGTGGAATACTCGGGCTCACGGGCATAAGCATTGTCGGCTCCGTAAGCGAGCTTGGCGGATTCGCGAGCCGCAATGCCGCCGATTTCATCGTTACGCCGCGAGATGCCGTCGTCCGCCTGCTTCTGGGCGAGGTCAAGTTTGTCGGCGCGGAATTCAGGATCCCGCAGCAGATCGGCGAAGACTTTGAAGACGTCGTCGAAGTCGCCTTTGAGGCAACTCAAGCTGATCGTAGTTGAATCGGGACCGCCGCCGGTCTCGACTTTCGCCGCACGCACTTCCAGATAATCGTCGAGTTGATCACCGGTTTGGGCCTTGGTGCCGCCGGTTCGCCACACTTCACCGAAGATATCGGCGAGTCCGATCTTGCCGGCGGGCTCGTTGCTCGAGCCGCCGCGAATGCGCGCCGAGCCGTCAATCAGCGGCAGTTCGTGATCTTCTTGCAGAAAAATCACCATGCCGTTGGACAGCTCAATACGCTTGGGTTGTTGGGGATGGAACGCGGGAAGGGTAGGGACGGGGATCTGCTGCCAGTTGGTAGCTTGTGCTGCGGACCTTGGAAGCGGCACGAATAGAGTTGCGGCCGCGAGAATCGTCGCAAGTGCAATCCGCTTCGAGTTCATTGCGCACCTCCCTGATTCGACGAATCTTGATCGGGTGCGGCCTGACCTTCCGAGCCCTGCTCGCCGCCTTGTCCAGCACCTTTGCCGGTTTCGATCACGCCCACGGTGCGGTTGGTGTCGTAGAAAGTTTCGTTGGCCACGCGGCGAATATCCGCTTTGGTCACTTTGTCGATGCGGTCCACGGAACGGAATAACTCGCGCCAGTCGCCATAGCGAGTCTGGTAAGTTGCCAACTGGGTCGCTAAACCTTCGTTGTCTCCCAGGCCGCGAATCAGATTGGCCTTGGTGCGGGTCTTGATCATCTTCAACTCGTCGTCGCTGATGTCTTCCTTCTTCAAGCGCTCAATTTCGACGTGAATCGCGTCGGCCACTTCCTGCGTGGTGTGTCCAGGGAGCGGGAACGCGTAGAACGCGAACAGGTGCGGGTACTTGATGCCGGGAAGGCCACTGAATCCGGCGGAAAACGAAGCAATTTTCTTATCGCGTACCAGCGCACGGTAAAGACGCGAGGTGCGGCCTTCCGACATGAGATCGGTGATGGCGTCGAACACCGCGTCGTCTTTGGTCATGTAGTTGGGACGGTGGTAACCCTCGAGGTAAAGAGGCTGCGTCTTTTCAATGAGCACCACTTTGCGCTCGGAATTCTGCGGAGGCTCGGTAGTAGTGGTTTCATCGGGTTGGTGACGCGTGGGCAGACGGCCGAAATACTTCTCGAGAAGCGGCATGATCTCGGAAGCCTTCACGTCGCCAGCCACCGCGACCACCATGTTCGCGGGCACGTAGTATTCGTCGAAGAATTTCTTGGCATCGGTGGCGGAGAAGGAATTCAGATCGGACATCCATCCCACGGTCGGGCGATGATAAGGATGAGCCTCGAAGGCCGCAGCGTCGAATTGCTCGAGAAGACGTCCGATGGGATTGCTGTCGGTGCGCAGGCGGCGCTCTTCAATCACCACGTTGCGCTCTTTATAGAACTCGCGCAGCACGGGATGAAGAAAACGCTCGGATTCGAGATACGCCCAGAGCTCAAGCCGGTTCGCGGGCAGCGAGTAATGATAGGCGGTCTCATCGTAATCGGTGAAGGCGTTCAGATCCTGACCTCCGCTCTGTTCGACGATTTTGCCGAACTGGTTGGGGACGACAAACTTGTCGGCTTCCGCGATGTCGTCCTTCCACGCTTTCTCCAGTTGCTTCAGCTTGGCCTCGTCGCGGCCGACCGTCTTATCGCGCTCCGCAATGTAAGCTGCGTAAGCGGTTTCGACCTTTTCCAATGCGGGCTTTTCGGCAAGATAGTTGGTGGTCCCGACTTTGTCCGTGCCTTTGAAGGCCATGTGCTCGAACATGTGAGCCAAACCGGTTTTGCCCATGGGGTCCTGCGCGGAGCCGGCATCGACCAGGGTGAAGAAAGAGAAGACCGGCGCTTCGGGACGCTCGCAGATGACGATGGTCAGTCCGTTCGGCAATTTCTTGACCGTGATGCGCTTTTCAAACGACGCGACATCCTGGGCAGCGGCGAGCGCACAGAGGATGAGAAGGGAAACGGCAGCTTTGAGTGCGCGGTGTTTCATTGGACCTCCAGATTGGCCAGCTATGACTTGGACGGACATGCAGGGCAGAAGTTTGAAAGTACGTGGAGGGCAGGGAGGTTGTCAAACCGGTCCAGTGCGTTTATGCAGGGAATAAGCCGTATTTTGCGTTGGACACGGTTTGAGGCACAATGCCTGCGGGAGAACGCGCAATGGATTCGACCGTTGAGGTTCAGGGAAAGCAACTCAAGCTGTCGAACCTGGAAAAGGTTTTGTATCCCGCTACGGGATTTACCAAGCAGCAGGTCATCGACTACTACGTTCGTATTGCGCCGGCGATGGTACCGCATCTGGCGGGGCGTCCGCTCACACGCAAGCGCTATCCCAACGGCGTGGATGAGGAATTCTTTTACGAGAAGAACGCGCCGCAGCACCGGCCTGACTGGGTTAAGACGGCTCCGATCTGGAGCGGCAGGAACCGCCGCACCATCCACTACATTCTCGCCGACGATCTGGCGACGCTGGTGTGGCTGGCGAACCTGGCGGCGATCGAGTTGCATCCGTCGCTTTCCCTGGCCGACGACATCACTTGCCCTACGATGATGGTTTTCGACCTTGATCCCGGCCCGCCGGCAAACATTGTGCAATGCTGCCAGGTTGGGCTGTGGCTGCGCGAAATCTTCGAACACTTCGGACTGGGGAGTTTCCCGAAGACTTCCGGTTCGAAGGGATTGCAGATCTACGTTCCGCTTAACACTCCAACCAGTTACGAATCGACCAAGACTTTTTCCCACGCGCTGGCGCAATTGCTCGAACATGAGCATCCCGAACTGGTCGTGTCGGATATGAAGAAGCAGGTTCGAACCGGAAAAGTGTTTGTCGACTGGAGCCAGAACGACGAGCACAAGACCACCGTCGCTGTGTACTCGCTGCGAGCGCGGGAACATCCGACGGTTTCAACGCCGGTGACATGGGAGGAAGTGGAGCGTGCTCTCAAGAAGAAAGATGCAAATCTGCTTGTTTTCGAAGCGAAGCAAGTAGTTGCGCGGGTGGAGAAGATGGGCGACCTGTTCGCTCCGGTGCTGGAATTGAAACAGCGGTTGCCGGATCTCAAGGCGGGCGCCGCTTCTGCGGTTGCCGAAGCGCAGCCGACGATCTCGATTGCGGCTCAGGCAGAAGAAGCGCCTGAGAAACCTGGCCGCCATGCCGCGAAGAAAACCAACAAGCGGCTGCGGACAGGCAAGGCGGGGCGCAAGGTATAATCCGCGCTACGAATTTGTTTCGAGATTCTTGCCATGCCTCAATTGTTTGTGGGCACTTCGGGATGGGCCTATCCAACTTGGAAGCCCGACTTCTATCCAGCTAAGCTGGCGCAGAAGAAATTTCTCGGTCACTACGCCACGCAGCTGAATACGGTCGAGGTGAATTTCACCTTTCGGCAACTGGTGAAAGAGACCACGATCCAGAACTGGATTCAGGAAACGCCGGCGCACTTTCGCTTTGGCATTAAGGCTCACCAGGTGATCACGCACATCAAGAGGTTGAAGGCGACGGAAGATTTTGTCCCGCGCTTCCTGGCGACGATTGAGCCGCTGGCTGCTGCGGGCAAGCTTGGACCTGTGCTCTTCCAGTTGCCACCGAATTTGAAAGCGGATGCCGCGCTGCTCAACGATTTTCTCGGACTTCTGCCGCGCACGTTGCCGGCGGCGTTCGAGTTCCGTAACGACTCCTGGTTCACTGATTCAACGTGGGAACTGCTGAAGGCCCACAGCGCTGCTCTTTGCGTGGCGGAGACGGAGGAGCGAACTACGCCCGACGTGGTCACCACGGCCTTTGTGTACTACCGATTCCGCAAGCCGAATTACACGGGAGACGAAAGGCGCGCCATGGTGGCACGCATCGGAGAACATCTGGCTGCCGGCCGCAACGTGTTCGCTTATTTCAAGCATGAGGAGACGCCGGAAGGGGCTTTGTACGCGGTGGAATTGCTGCGCGAAGTTCGTGGGCTGGAGCGAACGTGATCAACATTCGCGGCGGTGCCCGGGTTTTTGTGACCGCTTTGTGCTGCTCTGTGATCGGAGTGTGGGCATGGTCCCAGGAAACTCCGCCGCGTACGGTCCACGTTTTCGTTGCACTGGCCGACAACCAACACCAGGGCATTGTGCCGGTTCCAGCGCGGCTGGGAAACGGCGACGATCCTGATCACAATCTCTACTGGGGGTCAGCGTACGGAATAAAGATGTTCTTTGCGCGCAGTGCAGATTGGTTGCTGATGAACTGCAGCGCAAAACCCAAGCCTGAGGTTCTGGAACGATGTATTTTTAAGCACCGCAAGACCAATACCTATTTGGTCGCCGATGCCTATCGTGGAAGCGAAATCCGCGAAGCCATTCTCGATTTCTTTGATGCGGCGGCTGGAGCCAGCCCGGAAACCGTCGTCGCTCGGCCCTCAGCCGAGCGGTTGACCATTCGTGGAGGGGCAAATCTCGTAGCTTACGTTGGGCATGACGGCCTCATGGATTTCAAGCTGCCGTTGATCCCCAAGAAGAAAAATGAGGTTCATCGCGACGCGATCATCCTGGCTTGCGCGAGCAAGCAATACTTCGCTGAGGTGCTCCGTGCGGGCGGAGCATATCCCCTGGTGTGGACGACCAATTTGATGGCTCCGGAGGCCTACACTCTGAAGAGCGCGCTCGATGGCTGGATCGGCGGCGAGAATGGCGAGCAGATTCGCGATCGCGCTGCCGAGGCTTACGACAAGTATCAGAAGTGCGGACTGCGCGCGGCTCGGCGGTTGTTTGCCACGGGCTGGTGATAGCGATTCGAGCGCGGGCGGCGCCTGTGGCATCTTTCTCAGCACTTTCTTCAGCGTCCGATAACGAGCATACTCGATTCATTCCTTCACGATGGCTACCGAAACAAACTCGCGCGTGCTATCCAGCTTTCTCGACTATCTGAGAATCGAAAAGGGATTGGCGCCGCTTTCCATCAGTGCCTACACCACCGACATCTGCCAGTTCTCGGGGTTCCTCGAAGAACGCAAACACCTGCTGCTGACCGCTCGCCGCGCGGATGTGCGCGATTTCCTGCAGCAGCTTTTTTCCCATCAAGTCGATGGCCGCAGCGTGGGACGAAAACTTTCGGCGTTGCGTCATCTCTACCGCTACCTGCTGCTGGATAAGAAACTCGAACACGATCCCACGCTGAACATCGAGTCGCCAAGGCAGTGGAAGGTTCTTCCCAAGGCTCTGGCTCGCGACGAAATGGAAGCCACGCTCGCCGCTCCGCTCACCCGGCACAGCGGCGGCGGAGTGCGCGACACGAAGGAATCAGCGGCGCTGGCGGCTCGCGATCGCGCCATGCTGGAAGTTTTCTACGCGGGCGCGCTGCGGGTTTCGGAGGTGATCAACGCTAAGCTCGAAGACCTGAAGCTCGATGCCGGGTACATGCTGGTGCGCGGCAAGGGCGATAAAGAGCGCGTGGTGCCCCTGGGAAGATCAGCTCAGGACGCGCTGACAGAGTATCTGAGATATTCGCGTCCCCTGCTGACGGCAGGGAATCGAAGCGGAAAATCGGACGGAATCTCGGCAGCCGCAGCCTCCGTCAGGAATTCTCCTTTTTTGTTCGTCGCGCGTGGAGGGCGCAATCTGACGCGCCAGCGGGTTTGGCAGATGGTGCGAGCTGCCTCGGCGGTTTCAGGGCGTGCTGCTTCTCCGCACATGCTCCGTCATTCCTGCGCTACGCACATGGTGGAGAATGGCGCCGATCTTCGAACGGTGCAAACCATCCTGGGCCATGCCGACATCTCGACCACCCAGATATACACGCATCTCGCGCTCGATAGGCTGAGGACGGTTTATCAGAAGCATCATCCGAGAGCGAAGGCCAGATGAGGATCATTGCTAAGACAAAATCCACCACGGAGACACAGAGTCACGGAGAAAATCTATTACAGGTGTTCTCCGTGACTCTGTGTCTCCGCGGTGGGTTCTGGGTTTTATGACTACGAGCAAGGCAAACACGACAGTCGCTGACAAGGCCGTCGCCGATTTTATCCGTCATCTGCGCGAGCGCAACGCCTCGCCGCACACCGTTAAGGCTTACGTTCACGATCTGTCACTGTTCTCCTTGTACGCCGGTTCGCGCGGATGGAAACAAATCGACCACATCGCGGTGCGGGGATTTCTCTCCCAGCTCTACGGGCAGGGGCTGAGCAAAACTTCCGTGGCGCGCGCTTTGGCTGCAGTACGGTCCCTCTATCGCTGGCTGGCACGGGAAGGCGTGGTCGAGCAGAATCCGGCGAAGCTGGTGGCCACGCCGAAGCTTCCCAAGAAACTTCCGCGCGTGCCCACGATTGAAGAAATGAACTCGGTCATCGACGGCGAAATGCCGGAAGTGGCGGCATTCCCCGAACGTGACCGGCTTATGCTGGAACTGCTCTACGGATGCGGCATCCGCAATTCGGAACTCACCGGAATTAACCTCGATGACATCCGACTGAGTGCCGAGGCCATTCTCATCCGCGGCAAGGGAAAAAAGGAACGCTACGTTCCGTTCGGCGATTCAGTGAAGGCAGCACTCGCAACATATCTCTCTGAACGCCAGAAAGTTCTCGAAGCAATCCGCAAGCAGTCGGCGGCGTTGCTGATAAACCGGCGAGGGGGCCGGCTCACCACGCGCAGCGTCGGCCGCATCATTAAGAAAATTGCCGTCGCCAAGGGTCTCTCTCCGGACGTTCATCCGCACACGCTGCGTCACGCTTTCGGCACGCACATGCTGGAAGAAGGCGCCGATTTGCGCGCCATTCAGGAGCTACTTGGCCACGAGCGCCTTGCAACCACGCAGCGCTATACGCAGTTGTCGATGAAACACGTGCTGCAAGTGTACGACCAGACGCATCCACGCGCGAAGTAGGAGCGCTTTACAGCAACTGGGGATGCTCTTGCCGCAGCCCCTCCCACATCTCCACCACCCGCGATCTCAGGTCAGCAGTCAGCCTCTCGTAAGCCGCTTCCGACGCATCGCTCTCTGGTGGAGGAACAATCGGATCGCCGAACGCTATCTTCAGCGGCGTGAAGCCCTGAAATGATTTGTTTCTCGGCCAAGCTTTGTAGAATCCTTCGATGGCCAGGGGCACAATCGGCACCTGCATGTGAATGGACAGGATGGCCGCGCCCTTCTTGAAGATTCTCGGCGTGCCGTCAATCGAGCGCTCGCCTTCCGGATAAAGGATGAGCGGGCGCCCCTGCCGCAGTCCGAACGCGCCAGCCCGCATGGCTGGAATCAGATTCGCGTCGGGATCGACGACTACAACTCTCAGCGATTGCGCCAGGCGCAGCATGAATCCCTTTCCGAAGATTTCGCTCGTTCCCACGGCAAACACTTTGTCGAATACCTCCGGTGGCAGAACACCCGCCAGGATGAGCGGATCGAGATAGCTCTGGTGATTGGACGAGATGATGTAAGCACCGCTCTTCGGAAGCTTCTCAATTCCACTCACCTGCAGATTAAAGCGGTCGAGTGCGACTACCTGGATCAGCCGCGAAAACAGATACCAGAAGGCAGCGCTAAGCCGCTGGGGCCGAACCAGAGAAACTACGTCAGCGGCATCCGGTTCTTCGGCCAGAATCGCTTTCCAACCGGCAAAAGTGGTGCGCGTGCCGGGCGCGGCAGCACCGCTGGCGGCGCTATGCAGAACGGCATCGACGAGATCTCGGACAGAGTAAATCCCCGCGAGACGCGATTCTTCTACGTTGCCTCCCAGTTGTTCTTCGAGCTGGCTGAGCAACTCGACACGCTGCATGGAGTCGAGCCCCAGGTCGAGCTCCAAGTTGTGAGTGGGCCGCAACGTAGGCGGCGCAGTGCGCGCTGCCTCGCGCACAATCTTCAGCGCCCGCTGCACTTCGGGCTGATCGAGCCATGCCGACTCGTCCTTGGTTAATGGGCGTTCGTCCGGCAATTCGGAATCATCCGTAAGCTTCCGCGCCCGATTCGCCTTAACCCGCTTCTCCACTTCGAAGCGCTTGATCTTCCGGGTTGTGGTGCGCGGCAAATCTTCCTGCCAGATCTCATAGCTGCCAATGCGCTTGGTGGAAGCGATCTGCTGCGACAGGCTTTCAATGTCGAAGCGGATGACTTCCTTCGCGTTCACGATCTTTTTCTGGCGCAGCACATCGAAGTTGGGTACGACCACGGCGTGCAACCGGTCGCCGCCATCGCCGGGTTTGCCTTCGAGTCCGATCACCGCCAGTTCCTTGATGTACGGCGATTTCAGGTAGTGCGCCTCAACCTCTTCGGGATAAATATTTTTCCCATTGCTAAGAACGATCAATTCTTTCTTGCGGCCGGTGAGGAACAAGTTCCCGTCGGAGTCGAAGTAGCCGAGATCGCCGGTGGAGAACCATCCGTCGCGCAGCACCACCGCCGTTGCGTCGGGACGATTCCAGTAACCCTGCATTACCACCGCACCGCGTAGAGCGATTTCGCCGGTGGCCGGGCTGCCATCTTCCTGCGGTTGTGGGTCAACCACCTTAGCCTCCACGCCCTTCAAGGCCTTTCCCACGGATCCGATCACGTTGTTGTCCGGCGAATTCGCAAACACGGCTGCGGTAGTTTCCGTCAGCCCATAAGCTTGCAAGACGTCGATGCCCAGAGCCTGGAAGTCGCGAGCAATCTCGGGATCGAAGCGTGACCCTCCCGTGACCAGATAACGCATCTTCTTGCCGAGCGTGTCGTGGATTTTGCCAAACAGAATCGGCCCGGCATTGATTCCGACCTTGCGCAGCGTTCGATTGAGACTCATGAGACTCTTAAACAACTTCTGGGTGAGCGTTCCCCGTTTAGCGACCTCCTGGAAGATCCGTTCGTGAATCAGATAAAAGAATTGCGGCACCACGGCAAAGGCGGTGATATTCCGCTCTTGCAGAGCCCGCAAGAGTTCGGTCGTGTTCAGTGTCTCCAGATACACCACGCGTGAGCCCTTCACCAGCGGCAGAAGCAGGTTGGCCATTTGTGCCAGCACGTGAAACATGGGCAGCACACCCAACAGAGCGTCGGTGGGCCCAATGTCGACCCAATTGAAGACGGCCTCCACTTCGCCCAGAAAGTTGGCGTGGGTAAGCATGACGCCCTTGGGATCGGCTGTGGTTCCCGAGGTGTAGAGCAGAGAAGCGAGGTCATCCGCCGTCGACGGCGCAGGCTGGAATTTCCCCGGACCGGCATCGAAAATCGCCGGCAGGTTACCCAGCCAGCGTTCATGGATGGAGTGTTGGGCCATGCGGTCCGGATCCATGAGCACGAGTCCTATGTTCAGGCTCGCGACCGCTTCCCGCGAGGCTGGCGCATGCCTGGCATCGCAGAACAGGGCAGAAGCGCCGCTATCCTTCAACAGCTTGGTCAGCTGGTCGGCGTGCAGCGCAGTGTCGAGCGGGACCACCGTGCATCCCGCCGCGATGGTCCCGAGATACGCGGCCACCCAGCGCGGATGATTGTCCGCCACAATGGCCAGGCGCGATCCGCGCGAGAATCCGTTTTCTGTGAGCCATCGTCCAACGGATTCCGCCATGCGGTGGAGTTCGGCGTAGGTGCAACTTTCGATGCGATCGTCGCGCTGGATTTCCAATGCGACGTTGTTCGGCCAGCGCTCGGCGCACTCGACAAAACGATCGTAGAAAGTGGGCATGAGTCGTGTGGAATATACACGAAAAATCTATTTACCGCCGTGTGCGCCGGATCGCCGCGGACTGGAGGCAGTATCTTGTCTGGTTCCTTCGTTCGCTCTGCATTCTCATCGTGAATAACCGCTATCAGCTGTCTCTTACGCCTGTCCATCGCATCTAAATATGCTAGGCTAAATAGAGATACCCTTGGGCAATTCCCGCCCTCTGAAGGATTTCACAGTTTGATCAACACACTGATTGGCAAGGTCTTTGGGACCAAGAACGAGCGGGTGATCAAGAGCATGATGCCCCGGGTCGGGGCCATCAATGCCCTCGAACCACAGATGCAGAAGCTCACTGACGCGGAGTTGCGCGCCAAGACGGACGAGTTCCGGCAGCGCATTCAGGAACGGTTGAGTCGTGTCGGCGGCAATGGCAATCGGCCGCCTGAAAATGATTCTAGCGACGCGCTCGACGACGAAGCCGATCCCGATCGCGCCAAGCAGGTCGAGAAAGAGCAATACGAAGCTCTGCAGGAAGTGCTGAACGAAATTCTGGTGGAGGCGTTCGCCGTGGTGCGCGAGGCCGGACGCCGCGTGCTCAACATGCGCCATTTCGATGTGCAGTTGATCGGCGGCATGGTGCAGCACAACGGCATGATCTCGGAAATGAAGACTGGCGAAGGCAAAACGCTGGTTGCCACTCTTCCGGTCTATCTCAACGCCCTCAGCGGACGCGGCGTACACGTAGTTACCGTCAACGACTACCTGGCCAAACGCGACTCCGAATGGATGGGCAAGCTTTACCGTTTCCTCGGCCTTACGGTGGGCGTCATCGTCCACGACCTCGATGACGAGCAGCGTCGCGCTGCCTACGCCGCCGATGTTACTTACGGCACCAACAATGAATTCGGCTTCGATTACCTGCGCGACAACATGAAGTTCGATCTCAAGGACTGCGTGCAGCGCGGCCACAACTTTGCCATCGTCGATGAAGTCGACTCCATCCTCATCGACGAAGCCCGCACCCCGCTCATTATTTCCGGTGCGAGCGAGGAATCGACGGACAAGTATTACCGCGTGAACCGCATCATCCCTAAGCTCGAAAAGGGCGAAGAGCTCGAGGTTGCCACTGGCGAACCCTCGCAGCTCACCGGCGATTTTGTGGTCGACGAAAAACACCGCAACATCACTGTCACCGACGAGGGCTGGACCAAGGTCGAGCAACTGCTCGGCATCGGCAACATTGCCGATCCGGAGAACTGGCCGCTCAAGCATCACGTGGAGACTGCGGTCAAAGCGCACGCGCTTTATCGTCGCGATGTGGAGTACGTGATTAAAGATGGAGAAGTCATCATCGTCGACGAATTCACCGGACGCATGATGCCCGGCCGCCGCTGGTCTGACGGCCTGCATCAGGCCATCGAAGCCAAGGAGGGCGTCAAGATCGAGCGCGAGAACCAGACCCTCGCCACCATCACCTTCCAGAATTACTTCCGCATGTTCAAGAAGCTCTCCGGCATGACGGGTACGGCGGAAACGGAAGCCGCCGAGTTCGACAACATCTACAAGCTCGACGTCATGGTCGTTCCAACGAACAAGCAGATGCTGCGACTGGAAAATCCCGACGTCGTCTTTCGCACGGAAAAAGAGAAGTACTTCGCGGTCGCGGACGAGATCCAGAAGCTCAACGCGAGTGGCCAGCCGGTGTTGGTCGGCACCACATCGATTGAAAAATCCGAGCGCCTTTCCGCTTTGCTGGACAAGAAAGGTCTCAAGGGCAAGCACGTCGTCCTGAACGCGAAGTTCCACGAGCGCGAAGCCGAATTTGTAGCCCAGGCCGGTCGCAAAGGCATGGTCACCATTGCCACCAACATGGCCGGCCGCGGCACCGATATTTTGCTGGGCGGCAACCCCGAATTCATGGCCAAGCAGGAGTTGGTGAAAAAGGGAATCGCCCAGCAACTGCGCGTGGCCCAGGGCAAGATCGAAGGGCCGCAGGAAGATGGTACGATCTCGGTCTTCTATTACAACGGCAACGAATACACGGTCCCGACTGACAAATGGACCGAAGCTTTCAGCCGCTATAAGGCGCAGACCGACAAAGAGCACGACGAAGTCACCGCTGTCGGCGGCCTGCACATTCTCGGCACTGAACGCCACGAATCACGCCGCATCGACAACCAGCTTCGCGGCCGCGCCGGCCGCCAGGGTGATCCCGGCTCCTCGCGCTTCTATCTCGCGCTTGAAGATGACCTCATGCGCATCTTCGCCAAAGAGTGGGTGTCGAAACTGCTGGAGCGTCTGGGCATGGAAGAAGGCGTTCCGATCGAGTCCAAGCTCATCAGCCGGCGCATTGAGACGGCGCAGAAGGCAGTCGAAGGCCAGCACTTCGAATCCCGTAAGCACCTTCTCGAATACGACGACGTGATGAACAAGCAGCGCGAGGCCGTTTACGGCCTGCGCCGCCGCTTGCTCGAGGGCATGGATCAGAAAGATCTGATCCTCGAAGATTATGTTTCAGCCATTCTCGGCGACCTGATGGATGAGTATTGCCCGCCCAAAGGCCATGCCGACGACTGGAACATCAAAGGCCTGAAAGACGCGGTCTTCACCCGTTTCGGCGTGGATTTCATCGCGGAAGGTGTGAAGCCCGACGCGCTGAACCGGCAGGAACTCGGCGACGCTATCTTTGAGAAGCTGAAAGAACGCTATGACGCGAAGGAAAAGCTGATTGGTCCCGAGGCCATGCGCCATCATGAGCGCATGATCATGCTTAGCGTGATCGACCAGCAGTGGAAAGACCACCTCCTCAGCATGGACCACTTGAAGGAGGGCATCGGTCTGCGCGGCTATGGCCAGCACGATCCGCTGGTCGAGTACAAGAAAGAATCGTTCGAGATGTTCGAGGCCATGCTGCAACGCTTCCAGGAAGACACGGCCCGTTATCTCTACCTGATGCAGATTATCGAGCGGCCGCCGGACGCGGGTCCAAGCGGTCCGCCGGGAGGTGAACCCTCGGGCCATGGTCCGGAGCCCGGAGTGCCTTCGCAACAGGGAAGTGGTGGGAACGGACATCATCCGCCGCGGCTGGTCGCAACTTCCGCCGACGACCTGGAAGAGGCCTTCATGCGGCGCAAGCGTCGCGAACTGGAGCAGGCGCGCATGGCTGGCGCCGGCGACGTGCAGCCAGTGCAACAAGTCGTTCGCGGGCAGGAAAAAGTGGGCCGCAATGATCCTTGCCCCTGCGGCTCGGGGAAGAAATTCAAGAAGTGCCACGGGGTGTAAGGAAGTAGCTGCCACGAACATGTTGCGACGGACATCCGTCTAGGTTTCTGTGGGGATGTCGCCTTCGCCCGTCCAGCCAAGCGCAGCGAGGCGCACCCTATCACGAACGCGGGCCGGAAGTCTTTCGATCCGCCACGGCTCTGAATGTCATCTCGGCCGCCCCACTTCCGGTTCGAGCCTTCCACTCCAGAAACAATCCCGCGTAATTCTTCGTGATGTAATCCGCCGCGGTCACGCCTAGCTTCTTCGCCGTCACATCAATCCACCGGGACGCGCCTTCAATCTCGCAGAAATTTCCGATGGGCGTTTCATCCACTACGACTTGCCCTTTGCCATCCGTCCATTCGGCGCGAAACTTCTCGTATCGGAACGACGGCGCGTATCCCAGCGCTTGCAGGATTAAATCCATCTTCCGGCCGTTAGCTACGCCAGTCTCCGTCTCGACCCTGCTGTTATGCTTCCCAATCTTTCCCTTTGCCTTATGCGTCAACGTCCACTCCGTGCCATACTTTCGGATGCGCAGCAATTCCTTGCGTGCGCGCAGAAGTTGCCCAGGCAAGTCATACAGTGTGTTCATTTCGTGCGACCGCGGCGTGACCAGCCGAAATCCCGCGGCACGCAGCTTGCGCCCGAGCGTCCGCACGTCTGCGACACGAAACTTGATTTCGATTTCTCTCGTCGAAGCCATCCAGACAAGTATAAAAGGGTCGGTGCAACGGTGAGCGAACTACCAACGACGAACGCTAGCTGAACGTCGGCAACTTCACCAGATCATTCTGCGGAACGGATTCCAGCGGCTCCCCGGCCTTGCGCCAGGCAGTTAATCCGCCGACAATCACGAACGTGTTGAATCCCTTTTCCCGCAGCAGGTGCGCCACCCGGGCGCTGGTCGCTTCGCGCGCTCAAGTACAGTAAAGATAAATGTCCTTGTCCTTGGGAAGGTTCTTGATTTCCTCCTCAAGGTTGTTGGGCTCGATGCGGATCGAATTCTTGATGCGGGCTGATCCTGAGTCGTAATAGCCGTGGCTGCGGACGTCGACGATCTGCACCCGGCTCGCATCCTCGGAGGCCAGACGCGCGGCGAGTTCCTGAACCTGAATCCGGGGCACGATGCGGTACATCTTGTTCTTGCGATATTGCACTATCCGGTAGATTGCATACACCACCAGCGCGGCGACAACCACCACCTCCATCGCCAGCCCGGCCTCGTGAAACCCACGCAAGGTCGCCGCCAGAAAATCGCGGGAAAGGTATCCCACCGACAGATAGGTCAGCGAATAAAACATGGCCCCGACGAAGTCCAACTGCAAGAACTGCCAGAAGCGCATCTTCATGCTGCCGGCCAGCGGCGCCGCCATGGTGTTGACCCCAGGGATAAACTTCGCAATCACCAGCGTGACTTTGCCGCGCTTGTAGAAAGACTCCGCCGACCGCAGAATGCAGGTTTCCGGATTAATCGACACGCGGCACAGGAACCCCAGCAATGCCCAGCCCATGTACCGTCCCAACCAGAACTGTACGGTGTCACCGAGGAGCAGTGCGGTGACCGCCGCAAACAGAACGTACGGACCCCACAACGCGTGAGCTGCCACGGCAGCCCCCGCCGCCACCAATGCGATCGCGGCCGGGAAGGGAAGCCCGATCGCCTCCGCCAGCAGCAGACCAAAGGTCAAGGCGTACCCATGGCGCGCCATCAGCAAAAACAAGTTCATAAGAAGTCCTTTGGATGAAGAGAATCGGGAAAGGTCTCAATATTAGCAAAGGCGCCGATTGTCAGGACAATGCGCGCGGACCTGGGCTCTGGGAACTCGGTGAAGAAGCTCAATCGCGGAGAAATCAGAGAAACTACTTTTCTCTCGCCACCACAAACTCCGGCGCCCACAGAAGCGCCCGCTTGATCTCGGAATCGGGGAAGGTGCAGATTGCCTTCCGAGCCGACTCCGCATACCGCGCGGCGCGACTGGTAGCGGCTTCCAGCGACCCGTAGCGCTGCAGAATCTCCATGATTTGCGAGTGGGTTACGCCGTTGAAAGCCCGGTCGCGCAGAATGTTTTCGATCTTGGCTCGTTCCTCCGCCGTGCAGCGCTCCAGCGCGTGGATCACAGCCATGGTGACCTTGCCCTCGCGCAGATCGCTCGCCACCGGCTTGCCCAGAACATCTTCGGAGGCGGTCAGGTCGAGCACGTCGTCCACAATCTGAAAGGCCATGCCGAGGTCGTGTCCGTACTGGCCCAGAGCTTCTTCCTGCGCGGCCGTCGCCCCACCCAGAATCGCTCCCAGCCGCATGCATACGGAAAACAGGCAAGCGGTCTTGCGGTAGATCAGATCGAAATGTTCGTCGAGCGTGATCAGCTTTCCGAGCTTTTCCATCTGCAAAAGCTCGCCCTCGACCATCTGTTGCGTCAGTTCGATCAGCGTGTCGAGAATGCGGAAGTTCCGCTCCTGCACCGCCACCTTGAAGGCCTGCATGTAAAGCCAGTCGCCCGCCAGCACGCATTTCGAGTTGCCCCACTGCGTATTAGCGGCGGGCCGGCCGCGGCGCGTTTTGGCCTCATCGATGATGTCATCGTGCACCAGCGTGGCAGTATGAATGATCTCGACCACGGCGCCCAGTCGCACCGCTCCTCGTCCTTTGTAATGGAAAAGCTTGGCGGAAAGGAACAGAAGTGCCGGGCGGATACGCTTTCCGCCCCCGTTGCGCAGATACTCGCCAATCTCGGTGATGGCCAGCACGCCCGAGACGGTATCCTGCCCGAACTCGCCTTCCAGCGCTGCGAGATCGTCGTGCAGCAGGTCGAAAACCTCTTTCCCGTTAATGATGGGCGGTGCGCTCAATGTGAACCCTGACCTCGGACGCCAGACCTCGGACTGCAGGCCTCAAAAACCTCGCCGTCTGCCGCCCGAGGTCTGACGTCTAATTTGTCCTGTAATTCGTAAACTGCAAATCAATTCCGAAATCGTGCTGCCGCAGCATGGCGATTACTTCCTGCAACGTGTCGCGGTCTTTACTGCTGATCCGCACCAGATCGCCCTGGATCGAAGCTTGCGCTTTCTTCTTCGAATCCTTGACCAGTTTCACGATCTCGCGCGCTTTTTCGATCACAATGCCTTGCTGCATCGTCACCTTGCGTTTCGCTGTTCCTCCGGCGGCCGGTTCGACCGCGCCGTAGGTCAAGCCCTTCAACGAAACGCCGCGCTTCACCAGTTTCTGCTGCAGGATGTCGTTCACCGCCTTGAGTTTGTACTCATCGGCCGAGTGCAGCACAATCGCGTCCTTCTCCAGTTCGATATTCGACTTTGAATCCTTCAGGTCGAAGCGCGTGTGGATCTCCTTCAACGCCTGCTGGATCGCGTTCGACACCTCCTGCAGGTCGATCTTGCTCACGATGTCAAAAGTGTTTTCGGGCATCGGATTTCAATTCTTTCTGAAATGATGGAATCTGACTCTTGAGGTTACCAGAAGAACCTCTCGGAGAGGGGCTTAAGGCGCCAAAACTTTGCTTTCAGCGATTTCAGCCAATTTGAAAAAATTGTAGAAATTGCGCGTCGTATACTGGCCGATCTCTTCCATCGCTAAGCCGCGCAATTCGCCTAGCTTCCGTGCCGTTTCCTTTACGAAGGCCGGTTCGTTTCGCTTTCCCCGGTTTGGCACTGGCGCCAAATAGGGAGAATCCGTCTCAATCAGCATGCGCTCCAGCGGGACTTCCAGCGCCGCATCTCGAATCTGCTGGGCTTTGGGGAAGGTCACGTTGCCTGCGAAGGAAATCATGAACCCCATGTCGAGAGCCCGCTTCGCCTGCGGCCAGGTTCCCGTGAAGCAGTGCAGAATTCCTCCCACCGCCGTCGCGGCCCAATGTTCCTGCATCAATTCAAAGCAATCTTCCCAAGCGTTTTCGCTGCCGTCCGATGGACGGCAATGAATAACGATGGGCAGCTTTGCCGCCCCGGCCAGCTCCATCTGCCGCGTGAACACTCGTTTCTGCACGTCGCGCGGCGAGTGATCGTAGAAATAATCCAACCCAATCTCGCCCCACGCAATCACTTTCGGATGCTTAGCCAGACGTTCCATGTTCTGATAAGCGGCTTCATCCGCGAGCCGGGCTTCATGAGGATGAATGCCCAGCGTCGCATACATGAAATCGTATTTCTCCGCCAGACGGATTCCGCAATCTACTTGCGCAGGACCGTCGCCGTTGCCGATGGCGACGATGGTTTGGACTCCAGCCTCGCGCGCGCGCGCAATCACCTGCTCGCGGTCAGAGTCGAACTGCTCGCCGTCGAGATGTGCGTGAGAATCAACGAACATGAAAAGTCAGACCTCGGACGTCGGACCTCAGACCTCAGACTTCAGGATTTCATCACGAATGGCTGAGGTCCGATGTCCGGACTTTCCTACTTCAGTCTCGCCCCCACCGGCACATCCTCCAAAAAGCCCGCTAGCACCGGTTTTCCGCCTTCAGGCGATGCGGCCACGATCATCCCATTCGATTCCATCCCGCGCAGCTTGCGCGGCGCCAGATTGGCCACGATCACGACCTTTCGCCCGATCAGAGTCTCCGGCGCATACGCCTCGGCGATCCCCGCCAGCACCTGCCGCACTTCGGTTCCGATATCAATCTCCAGCCGCAAGAGCTTGTCCGCCTTGGGCACTCTCTCGGCGACTTTCACGAGTCCCACGCGCAGTTCAATCTTGGCGAAGTCGTCGATCGAAATCTTTTCGCTCGCCGCCGGAACTATGGCCGGAACGGCCGCTGGAGCTGTCACTGCCGGAACCGCCTGCGCTGTGCTCGTTTGCGCTGGCGCAACTGCCGGGGCCTCGCCCACCGGCGTAACTCTCTGCTCCTCTTCCATCTTCTGCATCCTTTCAATCGCGCTCTTGTCCGCGCGCGGAAACACAGGCTGTATCTCACCCAGCTTGGTGCCCAACGGCAGTTGTCCCCAAGCCAATTCGCTCAGAGCGAGCTTCTTGATGTCCCCCAAGCCCATCTGCATCCAAATCTTCGCCGTCGCATCCGGGATCACCGGATGGGCGAGCGCCGTTGCGATCCGCAGCGCTTCAGCCGCGGTATAGAGCACGGTTGCCAAACGCGACCGGCTGTCCTCATCCTGCTTCTCGCCCAAACCCCACGGCTCATTCTCGACGATGTACTTATCCACCGCTGCCACTAGAGCCCACGCAGCTTCCAGCGCGCGCGAGAATTGAAACTGATCGAAGAGCACGCCGAATTCGCGGATCGTCCTCCGCGCCACTTCGGCGATGGCGTCGTCCGCAGGAGTCTTGGACGCCCCGTGCGATGGATACGGTACCTCGCCTTTGAAATAGCGGTTGATCATGGTCAGCGTGCGGCTGGCCAGATTCCCCAACCCATTCGCCAGATCAGAGTTGTACCGCTGCACCAGCGCATCGAACGAAAACGATCCATCCTGCCCAAACACAACTTCCCGCAGCAAGAAATAACGCAGCGCATCCGCGCCCAGAACGTCGAGAATGGTTTCCGTGCGCACGATGTTGCCGCGTGACTTCGACATCTTGCTCTCTTCAAACAGCAGCCATCCATGGGCCACAATCGTTTTGGGCAGCGGCAACCCCGCCGCCATCAGAAAAGCCGGCCAATAAACGCAATGGAAGCGTACGATTTCTTTCCCGATCATCTGCACATCCGCCGGCCAGAACTTCTTGAATGCCTCCTGCGCTCCCGCGTGCGAAGAGCCATAACCAATCGCGGTTATGTAGTTTGCCAGCGCATCGAGCCAGACGTAGATCACGTGCTTGGGATCGTCGGGCACGGGAATGCCCCAGGAAAACGTCGATCGGCTGATCGAAAGATCGCGCAATCCCGACTTCACAAACGAAATCACCTCGTTGCGACGCGCCTCCGGACGAATGAACTCTGGATTCGCATACAGCGCCAGCAGCTTGTCCTGAAATGCCGAGAGCTTGAAGAAATAGTTTTCTTCGTGCACCGTCTCTGTGATGCGTCCGCAGGTTGGGCAGGCATCGCCGGGCTGCGCGCCATCGACATAAAGTTCATCCGATACGCAATACTGCCCCGTGTAGGTGCCCTTATAGATGTACCCGTTGTCGCGAATCTTCCGGAAAAGTTCCTGCACCCGCTTCTTGTGGCGCTCTTCGGTAGTGCGGATGAAGTCATCGTTCGAAATGCCCATCCGCTTCCACAGTTGCCGAAATTCTCCCGAAATCTCATCCGCATACTGCTGTGGAGTCTTTCCCGCAGCCTGCGCCGCGCGCTCGATTTTTTGCCCGTGCTCGTCCGTGCCCGTGAGAAAAAACGTCTCCGCGCCCAGCAGGCGCTGCCGCCGCGCAATCGTGTCGCAAGCGATGGTCGTATAGGCGTGCCCGATGTGCGGGTGCGCGTTTACGTAGTAAATCGGCGTTGTGATGTAAAACTTCTTGCTCATAAAATCGAATGCCTTACCCTGTCCCCTAGGTGTTTAAGCGTTCTTGCCGGAGCCGAGATAAGCCCGCGCGGCCTCTTGCATGACAGTCTTCAGCGCAACGCGATGCTCGGTCGCAATGCGCCTGCAATCTTCATACTCTGGAGCGTAGTTGGTGACCGTTCCATTCATGCTGGCGATCTTGATCCTGACCTCGCCCCAGGGCGTGCTCACGCTCTCCCACCGTCGAGCCAATGTCTGCCGCATCTCATCGCGCCACCGCACACCCAGCGTAGTCGTCTCCGTGAAAATCAGTTGAGTCAGCTTGCTCGCATCTTCGGGCTTGCACAAAATCGTCAGCAGCATTCCCGGCCGGTTCTTCTTCATCTGCACCGGCACGCCAAACGCATCGAGCGCTCCTTCTTCGAACAAGCGGTCCATCACATATCCAAACACCTGCGGATTCAGGTCGTCGAGATTCGCTTCCAGCACCGTAATCGTCTCGGACGCAGTCTTCGCAGCCAGAGCAGTCGAGGTAGCTTCTCCAATCGTCAGCCGCACCACATTTGGATGCCCAGGAAAATCTCGCGACCCCGCACCATAGCCTGACTTCTCAATCTTCATCTCAGGAAACGCAGCGAAGCGCGAAGCCAAGGTCTTGACGATCGCTGCGCCCGTCGGCGTGACCAACTCCGCCTGGATTCCCGAAGAATATACCGGTGCTCCAGCCAACAACTCCACCGTCGCTGGAACCGGCACGGGAAGCGTCCCATGCGCGCACTTCACCGTCCCGCCACCCACGTTCAAGGGTGAACAGATAATCTCATCCACTCCCAGCGCTTCCGCCCCCACCGCAGCGCAGACGATATCCACCATCGCATCCACCGCACCCACTTCGTGGAAGTGCACGCTCTCGAGCGAAGTATTGTGAATCTTAGCCTCCGCCCGCCCCAGCGCCTCGAAGATCGTGATTGCGGTCCTCTTTGCGGTTTCCGAAATCGAAGCTGCCGAAATAATCTGACGAATCTCCACTAACCCCCGCGCATGAGAATGCTCATGTGGCGCTGACACTCCCTTCGACAAGCTCAGGGCAGGCTCTGTCCGCGTCTCACCAGGATGGGAATGTGTGTGCCCATGATGATCATGTGCATGAGAGTGCTCGGAAGCCTCATGATGGTGCGCATTCTCCGCCCCCTCCCAATACACCTCACGCGGCAAATCCTTCTCCCCGTCCACCCAAACATCTATCTTCGTAGCCGAAATCCCGCTGCGCACCGCCCGAGAAATTTCCAGCCGTGCCCCAACTCCGAGCGCCGCCACCGTCTCCTCCAAAACTTGGGACGGAACTCCGGCATCCACCAGCGCACCCATAAACATGTCGCCGCTCATGCCGGAAAAACACTCAAGGTAGGCAATACGCATAGAAAACCGTCGTTGGCCGTTCGTCGTTGGCCGTTGGCCAAGAGCACCTGTGCCGTCGCCCAAATTAGGATAGCGAACGACTAACGACCAACGACTAACGACGATTTTTCATCATAGGGAACGCCGCACCCTCCGTCAAACCTGCCACCCTCGCCCGCTCTGCTAAAATCACTGTCTCCTTAAACAGCTTAGAGGGAAGCCTTGTATCGTCATCTCGAACACCGCCTAGCCCAGCGCATCGTAGAGTTTCTTAAGAGCCGCTACCCCGCCGCAACTCTGCCCAATGTGGTCATCGAGCAGCCTCCGAAAGTCGAACTCGGCGATTTCGCCATCCCCATCTTTCCTTTTGCCAAGCCGCTGCGCACGGCTCCGCTCAAGATTGCCGAAGCCATCCGCGCCGGCATCGGTGCGATCGAAGGTATCTCCGAATTGCAGGTCGCGCCTCCCGGATACCTGAATGTCAAAATCGATCGTGCCTGGATGTCCGCTGCCCTGGCCGCCGATCGGCAGCCACCCGCCGACATTCCCGCGGGGACAATTCTTGTCGAGCACACCAGCATCAATCCCAACAAGGCCGCCCACATCGGCCACCTGCGCAATGCCATCCTCGGCGATACCTTCGTCCGTTTGCTGCGCTATGCCGGCAGGGAAGTCGATGTCCAGAACTACATCGATAACACCGGCGTGCAGGTTGCCGACGTAGTGGTCGGATTCACCCGCATCGAGAAAAAGTCCCGTGCGGAAATCGAAATTCTGACGAAGCAGCCGCGCTTCGACTACTACTGCTGGGACCTCTACGCCGGCGTCTCGCAGTGGTACGCGCAAGACAAAGCAAACCTCGAGGCTCGCCGCGAAACGCTGCACGCCATCGAAGACGCGACCAGCGAAACCTCTGCCATCGCCGAACTGATCTCGACCGCCGTGCTGCGCCGCCATCTCGAAACCATGGACCGTCTCGACATCGAGTACGACTTCCTCCCGCGCGAGAGCGAAATCCTGCACCTGCATTTCTGGGATGCAGCCTTCACCAAACTGAAAGAAGCGGGAGTGCTCACCTACGAAACCGAAGGCAAGAACAAAGGCTGCTGGGTCATGCGCCGGGCTGGGACGAGTGGTGTGGCGCGGGCGCCCTCGCCCGCGACTGCCGACGCCAAGAAGACAAATGGCTCGGACGCGCTTGACGACCTCGATGACGTCCTAGTAGCGATTCCGCTCATGCCCGGTGTCGATATTCGCTCTTCAGGCATTTCCGAAGAAGATCAGAAAGTCATCGTCCGCTCCAACGGCACCGTCGGCTACGTAGGCAAAGACATCGCCTACCACATGTGGAAGTTCGGCTTGCTGGGACGCGACTTCGCCTATCGCAAGTTCTACCGTTATCCCAATCAGCACGACTGCTGGATCTCAACAACCCCCGATGACAAAGACGCCGATAAGGATCACCCACACTTCGGGGACGTCGCCGAGATCTACAACGTCATCGATGCGCGCCAGTCCGAAGCACAAAACACGGTGATCGAAGCCCTGCGCGGACTTGGCCACAACGAGGCGGCGGACCACTACACCCATTTCTCTTACGAAATGGTCGCACTCACGCCGCGCTGCGCGGCCGAGCTCGGTTACACGCTCAGCGAAGAAGATAAGACGCGTTCCTACATCGAGGTCAGCGGCCGCAAAGGTTTCGGCGTCAAAGCCGACGACCTGCTCGACCAGCTCATCGCGTCCGCTAAGAGCGAGGTTGACTCCCGCCATCCCCAGCTCACCGACGCCGAACGCCTCTCCATCGCCAGGCAAATCGCCATCGGTGCACTGCGCTACTTCATGCTGAAGTTCACCAAGCAATCGGTGATCGCTTTCGATTTCAAAGAGGCTCTCAGCTTCGAAGGTGAAACCGGCCCTTACGCGCAATACGCCGTAGTCCGCGCCACCAGCATCTTCAAGAAAGCGGCAATCGATCCCGACACGTTTTTTAAGGATGTCGCCAGCAGCCTCTCGCCTGCGGATCTCGTGCCATTCCTCACCGGCGAGGCCTCCGACGAGATTTGGGAGCTCTGGCTCGCCGCCTCGAAAACCGCATACATCGTTGACCAATGCATCGCGACCACCGAGCCCGCATACCTCGCCAAACACGCCTTCCAGCTGGCGCAGCTGTTCAACACCTTTTATCACCGCTATCCCATCTTGAGCGAGGCCGATGAGAAGCGGAAGCAGTTCCTGCTCGCCACGGTCGCAGTGGTTCGCCGCGAGCTGATTCGCACCCTGGAAGTTATGGGCATCACAGTGCCGCCGGTCATGTAGAATGCCGCAAAGTGTGGCGCGGAAGCTCTGGTCCGCAAAACGCTTGAATAGGACGAACGGTGAGCGACATCTCAATCCGTCCCGCACCATTCCGACGCTGGCTTCGCATCATCGTTCGACTCCTGCTCGTCCTCATCATCCTCATCGCGGCCGCAGGATTCTTCTACGAGAACATCTCGGAGGCCCGTGATCGCCGCTTCAACCCCATGCCCGGCCGAGTCGTCGACGTTGGCGGCTACAAAATGCACATCGACTGCACCGGCCAGGGAACTCCCACCGTGATCCTCGACTCGGGCCTCGGCGACAGCTACATCTCGTGGCGCAAAGTGCAGCCGCAGCTCGCACAATTCGCGCGGGTCTGCTCCTACGACCGCGCTGGCCTCGGCTATAGCGACTCCAGCCCGCGCCCCCGCACCAGCAGAGACATTGCCGAAGAGCTCCACATGCTCCTGCATAACGCCGGAATCTTCCCACCTTACATCCTCGTCGGGCACTCCATGGGCGGATACGACGTGCGTCTCTACGCCAGCCTTTACCGCGGCGAAGTTGCCGGCATGGTTCTGGTCGACTCGTCCCATCCCGAGCAACAGAAACGCTTCCCGGCGGCGTCAAACGATCTGGACGCGAGCTGGGTGCGACAACAGGAATTCCTCGAATTCACCATGCCCTTTGGCATTCCTCGGTTCTTGGGATTCTGCGGTAACGATGCTGAGGTCCGCGCCGCCGAATGCAACTTTCACAGCGCGCGCGCAGGAGTCGCGGAATTGAAAGCATTTTCCCAGAGCGTCGCCCAAACCGCCGCCACCGGCTCCCTCGGCGATATCCCGCTGGCGGTGCTCTCGCACGATCCCGATAAGTCCCAACCCGACCTGCCCGATGACCTGGTCAAACCGGCCAATGACGCCTGGCAACAGATGCAGGAAGACTTATCGCTCCTCTCCACTGCGAGCACGCACGTCATCGCCAAGAACAGCGGACACTACATCCAACTCGACCGCCCTGAAGTGGTGATTGAAGCGGTTCGCGGAGTTGTGGAGCAAGCCCGGCAATCGGCATCTTTCCCGGCTCCCAAACCCTGAGCAGTAATTGATCATCATTCAAACCTGCTAATGTGAGTTTTTTTCCTAGCTCGGCCTGCTCCATCCGGGAGGATGAACATGTCTTCGCTCCATGACTGCCGCAGTCGTAAAGCGCGGCTCATTTTCTTTTCGCTGCTGGCGCTGTGCGGCCCCTTGTCCTCGGCGCAAGATCAGCAGCACAATCAGCTGCCAGATCAGCAGCAAGCCCAACAGGCCGCCCCGCCTCAGCCCGCGCAACGTCCTCGCATCGGCCTCGCTCTTAGCGGCGGCGGCGCTCGTGGTTTGGCGCACATCGGCGTTTTGCAGTGGCTGGAGGAGAATCACATCCCCGTCGATTCCATAGCCGGCACCAGCATGGGAGGCCTGATTGGCGCTCTATACGCCACCGGCCGCTCGCCCGCCGAAATGCGTCAATTTGTCCAGGCCATTCACTGGAACGAAGCAATCGCCAGCGAGCCCAGCTATCCTCAGCTCTCCTATCGCCGCAAAGAAGACCGCCGCACGGATCAGATACCAGCTCAACTAGGACTCAAGAACGGACTGAACGGTCCTCTCGGATTTAGCGCCGGCCAGGGCGTCGGCTTACTCCTCGACGGCATCGCATTTCCTTATTCCACGCTGGCCAGCTTTGACGATCTCCCCATCCCGTTCCGCTGCGTTGCCACTGACATGCTCAGCGGAGACGCTGTCGTTCTCAAAGACGGCTCCCTGGCCCAATCCTTGCGCGCAAGCATGGCTATTCCCGGTCTCTTCACGCCAGTAGATCTCAACGGCAAGGTGCTCGCCGATGGCGGCCTGGTCGATAACATCCCCACCGATGTCGCCCGCCAGATGAATGCCGATATCGTGATCGCGGTAAACATCGGCACACCTTTAGCCGGACGAAAGGAACTCGAGACCCTCGGCGCTTTTCTCACTCAGGCGGTCGACATCATGACCCTGGGCAACGACCGCCGCGCCCTGCACCTTGCCGATGCCACGATCACGCCTAACCTGGGTGCACTTACCATCCTCGACTTCTCGCACGCCGAAGAGATCATCCATCTGGGCTACGAAGGCGCGGCCAGTAACGCCGCTCAGTTGCGTAAGTACGCTCTGCCCGACGAGGAATGGCGGCAGTACCTGGCGCAGCGCGAAGCCCGGAAACGCACGCCGGAAGAGTCGGCCGATCTTCTTCAGGTTTCAGGCGTGAGTGGCGACGAGCAACAGCACCTGCAACGCCGGTTGCGGCGCGTCCTGCACCGGCCACTCAATCTGGATGACCTCGACACCCGCTTGACCCGCATCACCGGCGACGGCCAGTTCGAAAGCCTGGACTACGAAGGCTTTGTACAGAACGGCGTTCCTGGACTTCGCGTTGTAGCTCACCAGAAAAACTACGGCCCACCCTTCGTGGATCTGGCCGTCAACGTTGACGGTTCCGGCGTGGCCGCTTTCGACTTTTCCGCCGGCGCCCGCATTACTTTCATGGATGTGGACCATCATAGCGGCGAGTGGCGTAACGACCTCCTGTTGGGCTCCAGCAACCTCGCTGCCAGCGAGTTTTACCAGCCTTTGGGCAGCACTCATCTCTTCGTCGCACCCTATGCCTTCGCTTCCAAGTTGCCCCGCAACGAATTCAATGGCGGAACCCGCGTCGCCGTCTTCGGTGACGAAAGAGCGGGCGGCGGTTTCGATCTTGGCTTCAACACCGGCCGCCGCAGCGAACTCCGCTGGGGTTATGAGATCTTCAGCGGCAAACTGGATCCCCTCATCGGCAGCGCCAGCCTGCCCTCAGTCAGCGGCAGCACCGGAGAATTCCGCACCCGCTACGTGTGGGACGGCCAGGATAGTCCCTCAGTTCCCAGCCGCGGCGCGCGCATTGTTGCCAACCTCTCCCGCGTCCTGCAGAGTCCGGGCCTCGCTCATCCCCTCGACCAACTTGATGTGCAGACCTCCACCTTCATCCCCACGGGCCCCAAAACGTCGCTCTTCTTTCTCGCCTCGGGTGGAACGACTTTTCATGGCACCGCGGGTCCATTTCAGCTCTTTACCCTGGGCGGACCATTTCGTCTGGGCGCATACCTTCCCGACGAATTCGTCGGCAATCACTATGTCTACTCGTCTCTGGGATTCCGCCGCGAACTTTACCGCTTGCCCCAACTGGTAGGCGGTAAAATCTATTGGGGTGGATGGTACGAAGCCGGTTCCGCCTTCAACGATCCAAATACAGTCGTGGTCCGCGGCACGTTTAATCTAGGAGTAATTGCCGAAACTATCGTCGGACCCATCGCCCTCGCCACCAGCGTCAGCCCCACCGGAGAGTCGCGCGTGAACTTCTCTATTGGGCGGCTGTTCTGAAGTTGTTTTCGTATTCGGTTTGGTATGGCAAACTAATGCTTTGGAATAGGGTAAGGTCACACTGCTTGAGGTCATGCTGAATGTGCAGGAATATCAAAACTCTCTTCAATTTCGATCCGCCGGTGAATGCCGAGGAGGTCCGAGCCGCTTCGCTGCAGTTCGTCAGAAAGATCAGCGGCTTTAACAAACCGTCGAAGGCCAACGAAGCCTCGTTTCTGGCTGCAGTCGATGAAATAGCCGCGATCTCGGCTCGTCTTCTCCATTCCCTCGAAACCAACGCCCCACCGAAGAATCGAGAGGAAGAGGCCGCGAAGGCGAAAGCCCGAGCCGCGGAGAGATTTGGCGCTTGAAGCAACATAGCTCTTGTAAGTTGTTGATGCTTCGTGCAAGTCGTTGAAATTGTTTGTAAGTGACTGAAGCATTAGCAAGAAGCTATAGATCGAGTCTGCTCTCCCGCCGAAACGCTCCAGGATGCTTTTTTCTCCTCAGTGGCCCTCTAGGCACCATCCGTCCCCCTCGCTTGCGCTTCTACGGCCATTTCCGGCTCAGGAATTAGCATCCTCATGCAGCCTCGAACCGCCGGTGCTGGTCCTCCGGTGCTCTTTCTTGGCAATATCTTCCAGTTACAATAGATTCAGCGACTTAGGCGGAATTGTCTGGCGAGCGGGCAACGTCTGCCTGGGTGGGACCATCTAAAGTAGTTGCAAAGGAATCGATCTGGTGACTGTCATGAAAAGCAAGATTGCAGCACGTGCGTTACTCGCCTGCGTGATATTGGCGGCGACGTTTGCCCTCGCGGCACCCAAAGCAGCCAAGGCAAACCCTCCGCAAAATGTTCCCGCATTTCCCGGCACTCTGGTCAACGCGCGGTACGTGTACGTCACCAGCTATGATGGTGATCAGTTCAATCCCAACCTATTCCCCGATGACCGCCAGGCCATCGCCACGGTGCAGGATGCCATGCAGAAGTGGGGCAAGTTCATTGTGGTGTATAGGCCCCATGAAGCCGATATCGTTTTAATGGTCACGAGCCGCCCGTCCGAAGACATTCTCGCGGTCTACGACGCGCACGGTTGGCCGCAGAATCAGTACCTGTGGCGCATGATGGGCCGCGGCGGACTACAGACGAACGAATCGCCGCTGGTCACGAACCTGGAAAAGGCATTCGAGCAAGCGACTACGAAGTAGAGCAAGTGCAGCGAGGCGCGTGCGGGGACTTTCTTCACGGTGGGCGTAGCCCACTTGATCAATATTCCCACTTGTGTTACCCTTGTTCTACATGCCGAGTTCCGCAGTCATCAAGAACGGCGATTTCCAGTTGATCGCGGAGTTCGCTCAACCCGATGCGAAAAAGCGCCTGTCGTTGGGGGCGGCTCTTAGCGGCGCCACGGCGTATAACATCTACCGCAATGCCCTCGGACAACTCATTCTCGACCCGGTCAAGGCCATTCCAGCCTCCGAGATGTGGCTTTACGAGAACCCGCAAGCCCTGGCTAGCGTGAAACAAGGCCTGAGGGAATCGGCGGAAGGGAAAAGCGTTTATCGCGGTTCGTTCGCCAGGCATGCCAAGGAGTAGGCGTGCGGCGGAAGATCAAGTTCACTCCAACGGCGGATGGGCAGTACTCGTTGCTTGAAAATATGCCTTCGAAGGCCGCGATCTTCGAGCAGGTTCGCAAGACCATCGGATATCTGGAAACAGATCCGCACCATCCCAGCTTGAATACGCGCGAGTTCACCTCACTGACAGGCGTAAATGGCGAGAAGGTGTTCGAGGCGTACGCGCAAAACAATACCCCCGGAGCGTACCGCATCTTCTGGCATTACGGCCCGGATGAAACCGGCGGTAAGAAGAGAACTCCCGTGATGACCATCGTTGCGATCACGCGCCATCCCTAGCGGGCCGCGCGGGACTTCCTCAGGACTAGCTCTTCCGGCCGACGATCATCAAACCCGCGCCTACGACAATCAGAACGATGCTCGCGACGGGTGGGATCCTCTCATCGTCGTGCGTTGTAATACCCATGTGCGCGTCGCCCATGCGGATGCCGTGATGTTCGGAATGCGGAAACGGCACGAAGAACGAGACTATCCCCAGTACCAGCACTACCACTCCAACCAGCATCAGAGCTTTCATAAGAACGCCTCGAGATCGAGAATTGCCGGCAGCGGGCAGAACCGTGCCGGGCTCCTAGGATGCAGTTCACTCGCGAAAGGCTGTCGAAATAAGGTTCTGCTCCTGCCTCTTCTAGCTCGCAAAGCCCTTCACAAACTCAACCAGGCTGCGGAGCCCGATTCCCGACGGGCCTTTCGCAATCCAAGGCTTCTGATCCTCCATCCAGGCCGTACCTGCAATGTCGAGATGAATCCACGGCGTATCCTCGGCGAATTCTTTCAGGAACATAGCCGCATTGATCGCGCCGCCCCAGCGTCCGCCGGAGTTTACGATGTCGGCGATCATGGACTTGATGTTGTCCTTGTATTCGTCGTCAAGCGGCAACCGCCACATCTTTTCGCCGGCCTCGCCATTCGCTTTGTGGAAGCGCTCGTACATGTTGTCATCGTTGGCGAAGATGCCGGCGTTAGCATAGCCGAGCGCCACCACAACTGCTCCGGTGAGCGTTGCCGCATCCACCAGATGAGTGCAGCCGAGCTGGCGCGCGTAGAAAAGACCATCCGCGAGAACCAGCCGGCCTTCGGCATCGGTATTGATGATTTCAATTGACTTTCCTGACATCGCAATCTGCACGTCGCCCGGCTTCTGCGCTTTGCCGGAGGGCATGTTCTCCGTGGCGCAGACGATGCCGATCACTTTTACCTTTGGCTTCAGCAGCGCGATGGCGCGCATCGCGCCGATCATCGTTGCGCCGCCGGCCATGTCGTATTTCATCTTCTCCATGCCATCGGCCGGTTTGATCGAAATGCCCCCGGTGTCGAAGGTGATCCCTTTGCCTACAAGGCCTAAGACCGGCTTTGCCGGCGCACCCGCGGGCTCGTACGTCATCACGATCAGCGCGGGGGGCTCGTCGGAACCCTGCGCCACGCTCCAGAATGCTCCCATCTTCAGTTCCTTGATCTTATCGGCACCATAAACTTCACACTTCAAACCCACTTCCTGCGACATCTTCTTGGCCCGGTCGCCTAGGATGGTCGGGGTCATGCGGTTGGAGGGTTCGTTCACCAGGTCGCGCGTGAAGTTCTGCGACTCGCCAATGACTTGCGCTTCGTGCGCGGCTTTTTCGAGCGCAGCATGGTCGGTGTTGCCGCTGGCGAGGATGGTCAGGGCATCGATCTTCTGATCTTTGCGGTCGCTGCGGTAGTAGTCGGGATCGAAGTTGCCGACCAGCGCACCCTCCACAATCGCCCTCACGGCTTCTTCCGCTGGGATGATGGGTGGGGCGATGAAGGCGAAGCTGCGGATTCCGCGCGACTTAAGCGTACGCACGGCGGCTCCAGCAAGGCGGCGCAGATCGTAGCTGGTGAACTTCCTCGCCGTACCGCCGCCGATCAGCAACAGGCGCTTGGCCTTGAGTCCGGCAGGCTTGTGCAGCAAGTTAATTTCGAACGGTTTGCCCGTCAGTTCGCCGCTTGCCAGCAGATCGGCGGCAACCGACTGCACTGCCGCATCGCCGGTGGCGAGCTTCAGTTGCGGCTTTTCTTTCT
>Ga0208190_1000090_pt1 | contig 34571 bp, 28 predicted proteins | sample June2015DPH_13_1_FD_184708 | JGI IMG/M metagenome (GOLD analysis project Ga0208190, IMG submission 184708) | Peatland microbial communities from SPRUCE experiment site at the Marcell Experimental Forest, Minnesota, USA - June2015DPH_13_10... | ecosystem: Environmental > Terrestrial > Soil >... | reverse complement strand
GCAAGGGCAATCCCGAGAGCTTCATGAGCTGTAGTCATGGAGCCGGACGCGCCATGTCGCGTACCGAAGCCAAGCGCCGGTTCACCTTGGACGACCACGCCAAGGCGACTGCAGGCGTTGAGTGTCGTAAGGACGCGGACGTTATCGACGAAACGCCAATGGCCTACAAGTCCATCGACGCGGTAATGGAAGCGCAGCGCGATCTGGTGGACGTGGCACACACGTTGCGCCAGGTGGTATGCGTGAAGGGGTAGACCGGAGAGGGCTGAAAGGCCCTCTCCTACAATCCGGGTGTAGGGTAGCGGCCACCCACATGTCTTGGGCACATGTCCACGCAGGTTCAACTCCTGCCACCCGGACCATTTCTTATGCTTTCGACGCGGGACATGCGCGCCAAACCCAGATTGCGGACTCGTATAATTCGACCATGCTGCTGACGCTCACAACTACGCATAACCCGGCGACGGACTTGGGCTTTCTGCTTCACAAGAATCCTGCAAACTTGCATTCGTTCGATCTGTCGTTTGGGAAAGCACATGTTTTCTACCCGGAAGCGACCGCGGAAAGGTGCACGGCTGCCTTGCTGCTCGATGTCGATCCGGTTGGATTGGTTCGCGGCAAGCGGGGTCAGCATGAGGGCGGAACTCTTGATCAGTATGTGAATGACCGGCCTTATGTTCTCTCTTCTTTTCTTAGCGTCGCCATGGGCCGAGCTTTCGGGACAGCCATGTCTGGCCGTAGTAAGGGGAGGCAAGAACTGGCGGACCAGGCGATGCCGTTGACGGCAACCCTGACGGTCGTGGCTTGCCGCGCTGGTGAGGGGCTGATTCGCGAGCTGTTCGAGCCTCTGGGGTACAGCGTGAGTACGGAGCATCATCCGCTCGACGAGAAATTCCCAGAGTGGGGGGAGGGACCGTACTACTCCGTGACCTTGGCGGGAACTTTCCGCCTGCAGGATCTGCTCAATCATCTCTACGTGCTGGTGCCGGTGCTGGATGCTGAGAAGCACTACTGGATTGGTAAGGATGAGGTTGAGAAACTCTTACGCAAAGGGGAAGGCTGGCTGGCGTCGCATCCACACAAAGAGGCGATCGTAAAGCGGTACCTTCCGCGCCAGAGGCAATTGGCAAGAGAAGCACTCGCTAGGCTAGCGGAGGAAGATAACCCCGATCCTGACGCAACAGAGGAAGCTCACTCTGAAGAAGAAACGAAAATGGAGGAACCGATTCGGCTCTGGCAGCAGCGTATGGGAGCAGTGGTTGCTGTGCTTCGATCCGTCGAGGCGAAGCGGGTCCTAGACCTGGGCTGCGGAGAAGGAAAACTTCTGAGGGCCTTGCTGGATGAGAAGTCCCTGACAGAGATCGTGGGTATGGATGTTTCGTACCGGAGTCTTGAGATTGCGAGCCAACGTCTGCGACTCGACCGGATGCCCACGAAACAGAAGGAGCGGCTGAAATTGATGCATGGTTCGCTGATGTATCGCGACAAGCGCCTGGCCGGGTATGACGCGGCCACAGTGGTTGAAGTCATCGAGCATCTGGATGCACCTCGGCTGGCGGCATTCGAGCGTGTTCTTTTCGAAGCGGCACGTCCGAAAACGATCATCGTGACCACGCCCAACTGCGAGTACAACGTGAAGTTTGAAACCCTGCCCGCGGGAAAGTTTCGTCATAAAGATCACCGCTTCGAATGGACTCGGGAACAGTTCCAGGAGTGGTCACGCCGAATCTCTGAACGGTTTGGGTACGCAGTAAGGTTTCTGCCCGTAGGAGAAGAAGATCCCCAAGTCGGTGCGCCCACGCAGATGGGGGTCTTCAGTCTTGGTTAAAGGCTCAAACTCGACTCTCCACCTGATCGTGCCCACGGGAACTCAGATCGTTTTGCGAACTGATATTTTCGTCCATGCTTCGCAGACAGAGTACCCCCGTGGCTCGGTAGCGGAGATCGTGCGCCCGCCCGATGACGGTGGCCACTCCTATCGCGCAAAAGTGACCGATGGAGCCGAATTCAGCGTGCGGCGTCATGAATTCTCAATACTGAAGCAGGTAAAGGCAGGCCCAATGGGCGATCCCGCCCATGCGTTGGCAGAGTACGATCTCTACGAAAACGTGATTTATAAGTGCGTCGTCGGTTCCCAGGCCTACGGCTTGGATCGGGACAGTTCCGACGTAGACCGACGGGGCATCTACCTCGCTCCCGCAGAACTGGAGTGGTCGTTGTACGGCGTTCCAGAGCAACTCGAAAGCAGAGAGAGCGAAGAGTGCTACTGGGAATTGAAAAAGTTTATGGTTCTGGCGCTTAAGGCCAATCCAAACATTCTGGAGTGCCTCTACACGCCGATTATCGAAACGCGGACACCGATTGCGGATGAGTTGTTAGAGAGCCGAGAGATCTTCCTCTCCAAATTGGTCTATCAGACCTACAACGGTTACGTGATGTCGCAATTCAAGAAGTTAGAGCAGGATCTGCGCACATCGGGTGAAATCAAATGGAAGCACGCAATGCATCTGATCCGACTGCTGCTAGAAGGTGTGACGATACTTAGGGATGGATACGTTCCGGTGCGGATTACGGAGCACCGTAGCACTTTGCTTTCCATTCGTGACGGGCAAATGAAATGGAGTGAAGTGAACAACTGGAGACTAGCACTGCATCGAGAATTTGAAGAAGCGTTTCGCGTGACGAAGTTGCCCGACGAGCCCGATTACGCCGAGGCGAACAGGTTGCTGATAAAAGCGCGTCGCTCAACGGTCGGGGGTGCGAGCACGTGAACGAACAACTGCTGCTTGCGGTCAAGGAACACCCGTATCCGCTCCTATTCGCAACGATCAGCGGAGCTCATCTCTACGGTTTTCCATCGCCTGATTCTGACTATGACCTGCGAGGTGTTCATATCCTACCTGCACTCGAAGTCCTTGGGCTGGGCTCGGTCCGCGACACCGTGGAGGTTTCCAAGAAAGAGCCCATAGACCTCGATTTGGTAACGCATGACGTTCAAAAGTTCTTTAAGCTGCTTTTGAAATCGAACGGATACGTGCTTGAGCAGTTGTACTCTCCACTCGTGGTACATACGACACCAGAGCACGAAGAATTGAAATCGATCGCGAAGGGCTGCATCACGCGCCATCACGCGCATCATTATTTTGGGTTTGCCGAGAATCAATGGCAGCTCTTCCAGAAAGAAGACCCGCCGAGGGTGAAGCCCTTACTATATGTCTTTCGCGTCTTGCTGACGGGGATTCATCTGATGCGGACAGGGGTAGTGGAAGCAAACTTGAAGCGCCTGAACGAGCAGTACAAGCTGGTTTACATACCAGAACTGATTGACCGGAAGACGCGAGGTGCCGAACACCAGACCCTGGACGCGGCTGAAACCTCGTTCTACGCCAGTGAGTACGATCAGCTTCGCAAAAGACTTGAGGAAGAGGCGAGTACGACCTCTCTTCCCGAGTCAAACCCTGCGAGATCCGCGTTGAACGATCTGCTGGTTCGAGTGCGCTTGAAAACCGTAGGTGTTCTTAGAGAACCCGGCACACAGTGCCCAGTCTGTCTGTTGCCCTATGCCTTTCAAGAACCGGGTGGACATGAGAACTGTTCTCAATGCGGATGGGAGGACGATCCGGCTCAGCGAGCTTGTCCTGAAATGAGCGGGGGTGCTAACAAGTATTCGCTAGTGGAAGCAAGGGAGTCGTGGAGAGGCGCGAAAATCAGTCAATGAACATTACGATCCCAGAACTTTCATTGGTGGTACTCATTGGTCCTTCTGGCTGCGGCAAGTCGAGTTTCGCTCGGGGGCACTTCAAGTCGACAGAGGTTCTCTCTTCAGACTTCTGTCGCGGCCTTGTGTCGGACGACGAGAATTCCCAAGAGGCGACGAATGATGCTTTCGAAGTCTTGCACTATGTCGCTCGCAAGAGGCTTGCTGCTGGCCGCCTGACCGTAGTTGACGCGACCAACGTCCAGCCCGAAGCGCGCAAGCCGCTAGTGGCGCTCGCTCGCGAGTTTCATGTTTTGCCGGTGGCGATCGTTCTGAACTTGCCAGAGAAAGTCTGTCACGAACGTAATCAGAGTCGGCCCGACCGCCAGTTCGGCCCTCACGTCATCAGAAACCAGTCCCAGCAACTGCGGCGTTCGCTTCGGGGGCTTGAACGCGAAGGCTTCCGTCATGTCTTCGTGCTGTCGAGTCCAGAGGAGGTCTCCTCGGTCACGATCGTGCGACAGCCGCTTTGGAATAACCTGAAGCACGAGCATGGGCCGTTCGACATCATCGGGGACGTGCACGGCTGTTACGAAGAATTGACCGCTTTGCTCGTTCAGCTCGGTTACAAGATCAACGAAGTACCGACAGCACCAAGTGTGACTCCGCCAGATGGTCGCAGAGCGATCTTCGTTGGTGATCTGGTTGACCGCGGACCCAAGATTCCAGAAGTGCTGCGCCTGGTCATGAAAATGGTTGAAGACGGCACGGCGTTCTGCGTTCCTGGAAATCATGACATGAAGCTGATGCGGAAACTGAAGGGACGCGATGTGCAGTTGACGCACGGATTGGCCGACTCCGTTGAACAACTCGATAAGGAGAATCCTGAATTCAAGCAGACGGTCATCAAGTTTCTTGACGATCTGGTCAGCCACTATGTGTTCGACGAAGGAAAGCTCGTCGTGGCACACGCCGGCATGAGAGAAGAGATGCAGGGACGCGGCTCTGGCAAAGTGCGCGATTTTGCGCTCTACGGAGAGACGACCGGAGAGACCGACGAATACGGACTGCCAGTGCGTTACAACTGGACGGCTGAATATCGCGGCAAAGCGATGGTAGTTTATGGGCATACGCCGGTTGCCGAGCCGGAATGGCTGAACCGCACGATCAACATCGATACCGGGTGCGTGTTCGGCGGAAAATTGACTGCCCTACGTTATCCCGAACGTGAATTGATGTCGGTTTCTGCTCTCCGAACCTATTACGAGTCGGCCAAGCCGTTCTTGTCCCAGGAGGAAATGGCACCAGCGCTGACCGCACAACAGCAACTGGATGACCTGCTCGACATCGAGGATGTCATCGGCAAGCGGATCATTAACACGCGATTGCACCGCAACATCACGATTCGAGAAGAGAACGCGATCACGGCCCTTGAGGTCATGAGCCGATTTGCGGTGAATCCAAAATGGCTCGTCTACCTTCCGCCTACGATGTCCCCATGTGAGACCAGTAAACGTGACGGACTGCTCGAACATCCTGAAGAAGCCTTTGCCTACTACCTGCACGAGGGCGTGCACAAGGTGGTCTGCCAACAGAAGCACATGGGATCGCGAGCGGTCGTTGTTGTCTGTCGTGACGCCGATGCTGCGCGCAAACGGTTTGGAATTATGGAAGGCGAGGCTGGGGTCTGCTACACACGGACAGGTCGGCGGTTTTTCAATGACTCGCCTCTGGAGTCGGAGTTTCTGGAGAAGGTCCGCAAGGCTGTAGAAGTGACAGGCATTTGGGAAGAGCTGAAAACTGACTGGGTCTGCCTGGATTGCGAATTGATGCCGTGGTCCGCCAAGGCACAAGAGTTGTTGCGCCAGCAATATGCTCCAACCGGGGCAGCGGCACGAGCAGCATTGCCCGCGGCAATCACAGCGTTGAGAGCGGTTGGGGAGCATCCGTCGGTTGCAGCGCTGGCGGAACAATACCAACAGCGAAAGGAAGCCGCCAATCTCTATGTTGAGGCATACCAGCGATACTGCTGGACTGTGCATTCATTGGCCGACCTGAAGTTGGCGCCCTTCCACCTGCTTGCCGGCGAGGGTGCAGTCCACACCGCGAACGATCATCTGTGGCACATGGAAACGATTGCGCGAATCTGTCAGGCCGATCCTGGTTTGCTGCTCGCGACACCATTTCAAGTCGTGGACCTTACCGACAAGACCGAACAGGAGAAAGGAATCAAATGGTGGGAGGAGATGACGGCAGCCGGCGGCGAAGGCATGGTTGTAAAGCCGTTTGAGTTTATTGCTAAGGGTCGGAAAGGATTGGTACAACCTGCCGTGAAAGTCCGTGGACGAGAATACTTGCGGATCATCTATGGCCCGGAATACACGCTTCCCGAGAACCTGCTGCGGCTAAAGAGTAGAGGGCTGGGCGCAAAACGGTCGCTCGCTCTTCGGGAGTTTGCTTTGGGATTGGAAGGGTTGGAGCGGTTCGTTCACCAAGAACCTCTGCGCCGAGTTCATGAGTGTGTCTTCGGAGTGCTTGCGCTGGAGAGCGAACCGGTCGATCCGAGACTGTAGGCTACGCGGGGATTGCCAACCTCCCATGTCTGGAACTTCCGTTACACATGTGTGTCGGGAGGGAACCCAGGCAACTAGGCCAAAACAACAGCGTTATAGATCATATGAAGGACAACAGCTGGAGCAAGCCTCCCGGTCTTCTTGAAGACAAGTGCGTTGGCGATACCTAGCAACGCAACTGGAGGCCACGAGAGCGCGGGATGATAGATTGCAAAGAATGCCGCACTGCCGATAACGGCGCGCCAGCCACCCCATTCGCGATCCAGAGCTCTGAAAAGCAGGCCTCGAAATAGATATTCTTCTGCGAATGGGGCGAATCCTATTGCCATCACGGCATACGAGAGCTTCAAGTTCGGTACCTTTGACATCTGTTCCTGCGACTTGCGAATAATCTCTGCGGTCGCTGGGATATGCTGCAAGACCGCAAGGTAGCCATGCGCAAACAAGCCCAGGGCAAGTCCGCCCGCTGCGCCCAACAAGAGAAGCGAAAGAAATCTCCCAGTTCGAATGGCGTCAAGACGCCACCAAGGTGCTGCCTCTTGTGCCGCCCGTCCCCAACGCCATACATCGTGCGGCAAAACACCCCGACCACTCAGAAATATTTGGGTACCGACGGAAACGATCACTGCGCAGATGCCATAGCTGATCGCCTGTGCCACGGCGATGTTCTCCCTTCCCGCTAGCACCAACACAAATCCAGTCAGTACTGCTCCGCCCTCTACCAAAATGCTGATCGCAATCATGGCGTGCATGAGCGTGGGCGGAGGCGGGAGTGTTTCCGACCAAGGATCGTAGAGATAGGGCAGGCGAGCTCGGAAGTTTTGCCACATTGCCGCCGCTGTCAAGTACGAGTAGACAATCCCCATGATCGCGATGTGCCACTGCTCGGTTAGAACTCCGATGCAAAATGTCAGCATGCCAAGCTGCGCGGCTCCTCGGCGGGTCCAGGGAATCTGCTCCCGCTCACCGGACGAGGATGTGACCGAAACGAGGGTGACGGTCTTTTCGGCCATGCTCCGGCCAAACACAAACCACCCAACTCCAACGAGCGCTATCTTCCAGATGTTGGCCGGGAAGAGATAGGCGGCGTAACACAGCACCAATGCAACCATGGCTGAGGAAATGAGGGACCAAAGCCACGCCTTCGCTTTCAACAGACTCTCAAGGCCGCGAGGCCATGTCAGTGCAATCCACAGAGCCGTTCCCTCGGATGACAAGGACTTGGGCCCCAGTATCCAAAGAAAATAGGTGCCAAATAGAATTCCCGCGCCACAAAGATAGTTCCACGTGCCTTGGGCATGGCTGAGCAATCCGCGCAAGTTGAACACCTGAATACTCGCAACCGTAAGCGGAATGAGAATGACCTGTACGATCGCACTGCGATCGCGGATGAACCAAAGAAACTCTTTGCGATAGAGGGGCTCTTTCCCGAAGCGCGCTCCTCGCGTTGTGGAGACTGTCGGACCGGAATCGACTTGGGTGAAGTTGCCACTGAGACCGCGTTGTGTGCCCCACACGCTGAACCACACGGCGCCGGCGATAGCGGCGGCAGCAACTAACCAGCAACTCAGTATGCCTGAGAGGAATGAAAATGAGCCGTCCTCTTGTCCTCCAATGAACAAGCTCAACCAGGGCCACGGAAGCGTCGTGAAGAGATTGAGAAATCGCGCAATTGCCGTGACGATCTTCGGCATGACGAATGCACCCACGAAGAACAGCATCATGGACGCGTAGCCCACCCAGCCCATCAGGCCGATCATTGCTCCTCGGGAGCGTGGCGGGAATCGAAGAATCACCCCGATCTCAAGCGCCTTTCCGAGGCATGCTGCTGCGACTGTTAAGGGTATGCCTATGACAAATGCTGCAATAAAGCCAAATCCGGGCCCATAGACAAAACCATACAAGAAGCCTGCGAACAGCGGCCCGCTCCAATAGATTGGATTGGCAGCAATTGGAGACAGCATCTCAGCGAGAAAAACAGCGCCGGGTTGCACGGGGTGAGAAAACAACCACTCCCACATCGGGTGTCTGCGGCGCTGAAGATCAAGTTCGAGACCCTCACCCTGGAAGATCAGCATCATCGCCCACCAGATGAGGACGATCGACCCGAGCATGGCCGGGAGTACGCCAGTTGTTTGAAGTGCGCTTAATCCAGGAGATGCTTCTTTTTTCGTGACGAAATCTCGCGTCCCATGGCTGCGCACTGCATCACGAAGCTTGTGTTCGATCGCTGACTTGTCACCGCCCCGGTCTTCAGCGATCTCTCTGGCTTCTGACGAATAAAACATTGCAGGAATCGAGTCATCCATTGCGCCTGAAGTTGCTTCAGCAACTCGTTGCGCAGAGCTGATTCCATCTAGGAATGACTGGCTGACGACGATCTTCCCTTGACGCTCTACCTCAATACGCTGGCCCGATTCAACGGCCATTTGTACGATGAATGCGGCGCCGCCGTTGAGGAACGCCATGAAGAGGACCGCCATAGCGAATCCGAGTCCACTCCAATCGGTGGAACTTTTCGACCGCTGCTGAAGCAACTCCTGCTGCCGCTTTCGCCGACCGGCAGAGCGTGCGCGGGTTGCGCTAAGAAGCAGCCTAACGGTGCTCCAAAAGCTAAGCGGCCTCTTCTCGGTCGTCATCTCTGGGGCGGTCTAGCGGTGAGTTTCAGGAAGACATCTTCGAGGCTGGATTCTCCGTACGTGGAAAGCAACTCATGGAGAGGTCCCTTCGCAACCAAAGTCCCCTCATTGATGATTACTGCATGTGAACAGAGCTTGGTTACGTGGTCCATCAAATGGGTAGAAAACAGAACCGTTGTCCCTAGTTGGGCTGTTTCGGAAATAAGGTCATAGAAGAGATGCGTGGACTCGACATCCAATCCGTTGGTCGGTTCGTCAAGAACCAGCAGCTTCGGCTCATGGATCATGGCCAGAAGCAATCCCAGCTTCTTCTTCATTCCCCGAGAGTAATCTTCTGCATAATTGTTGATATCGTCTGCCAGCCGAAGCTTGGCAATGATCGGTGCCATCCGATGGAACGCATCCAAGGCGTCAAGACCATGCATGGCTGCGCTCAGTTCCAACACTTCTCGGCCGGACAGGTAGGAATAGAACACCGGTTCGTCAGGAAGGAATCCGATGAGTCGCTTAACCTCAACGCGTTCCTCAAACGCGTCACGCCCATCGATTAACAGACTTCCCTCAGTTGCCTTGAGTATCCCCATCAGAAGTCGGAACAGAGTCGTTTTCCCCGCACCGTTCGGGCCCAACAGTCCACAGATTTGGCCCGCAGGTACAGAAAACGAAACGTCCTTCAGAGCCACTTTGTAACCGAAGGTCTTGGTGACGTAGCAAATCTCTACCAGATTAGTGGCTTGCGGAGTTTGGACTCTGGCATTTTGAGATCTGGTTTTGTCGTCGATTTGGATGTCGCTGTCTGGCATCTTGTCGTCAACAATCAGAAGCGTTGTTGGGTTGGTCGCTCGTATTTCCACTTGAGAATACGACAAAATCTTGAAATACCGAAAGGATTGAATTAGATCGGCTAGGGCTCTTCTCGGATTTCAGAAGAAAGCATCGGGAACCATAGAACTGCTGGTGCCAGCGGAGAGATTCGAACTCTCAAACACCTGTTTCTAAGACAGGCTGCTATTCCAATTCGCACACGCTGGCACTCTGGTGCACAGGGGAGGATTTGAACCTCCGCGTCCCACTCGGGGAGACCGGGTTACAGCCGGTCCGTTTCGGCCGGGCTCACGCACCTGTGCAAACTTGGCGGAAGGGTAGACGAATCGAACGCCCATCGCTCATCACGATGCCCCGGTTTTCAGGACCAGTTGCCGGCCATTCAGCAGTACCTTCCGCATGGCGGAGAGTACGGGAGTTGAACCCGTTAGCCTCTTGCGAGAACCCTTGTTTAGCAGACAAGTGCCTTACCGTCCGGCCCACTCTCCGTTGAATTTTCAAAGAACAAGAGAAGTTTGGTAGGCCCGGTGGGAGTTGAACCCACAAAAAGGCTGCTCTTGAGGCAGCTGCGTATGCCAGTTCCGCCACGGGCCTGAAGCTAGAAATTGTGCAGGAGTTAATAACTCAGTCGGGATAGACTGAGTCGTAATGACGATCGAAATTGAAGCAGGCGCTTCACAACATCAACTTAGCATGAAATTGTTCGTAGTGCACGCGCTTTTTCGGAGGCCAGCCCTGGAACAGAAGGCTATCCCCGACTGATGCAGATTCGGCGCAGCAGGGGCTATTCGAGAACAAACCAATTCGTTTTCCAAAGAGACACCATCCCTAAGCCTTCGGCTTAGGTCGGTGCAGATCTTCGTTGCATTGACGAATGCGGCTCGAACAATCTCGGACGTGGTTCGCCCTTTTTCGGGTTCTGTTCGAGATCGGTTCGACGCTGCGGTTATTCCTAGGTAGAGACCTGATCGTCAAAATGGAAATAGAAGTCCCTTGTCCTTCAACTTTTCAAATCGAGCGGCGACAAACCGGTAGAGTTGCGCTGGTCGCTGTCCACCTCTTCGATACTCCGGCAGAGGTTTCAGGATCTTCAGCAGAGACAGTTTTCGCCGGAAGTTGCGCTTGTCGAGCTGTTTTCCAAGAATCGCTTCGTACACTTCCTGCAACTCTGTGAGCGTGAATTTCTCTGGAAGCAACTGAAAACCAACGGTCGTGTATTCCAGCTTGTTGCGGAGGCGCTCCAGTGCATAGTTCAGTATCCTGGCATGGTCAAACGCTAGGGTTGGTAGTTGGTCCATCGCCCACCATTCGGCTTCGGCAGCATCGGTGCCCGCCCTTAGCGGATGGTCCGCCGAGATCAGGGCAAAGTATGCCACTGTGATCACGCGCCCCCTGGGATCTCTCCCAACGTCTCCAAAGGAATAAAGTTGCTCCAGATACACATCAGCGACTCCCGTTTCTTCTCGCAACTCCCGCAATGCCGCCTGATCCAGATCCTCGTCTTCGTGGACGAAACCACCTGGAATTGCGAACTGCCCCTGAAATGGAGCTGCGGCACGCTTCACCAACAGGACTCTGAGGGTCCCCGACTGGATCGTGAAGATTACGATGTCAACGGTAACTCGCATCGGCGATTCTCAGGATACGACAAGACGGGCACTCTGTTCCGCGGCGCGCACATGAGCGATGGCTCCCGAGTTGAACTGCAGAAAGTCCGCTTCCATGCCGTCGCTGAAGATTACACCGTACGAAGGCATCCGGGATTCGATCGTAAGCTCTTCTCCCGTCTGAAGGATGCCAGCAACGATACCGGCCTGCGAGTGGCGGCTGACGAATGGTTCGCGCACAACAAAAAGAAGTCGCCGGTCTTCCCATGGCATGCGCACCGGCGTCACTGGAGGTCCTCCGCAGAAGCGCGAAACGCCGGCTGCCATGTTGAACACCGACGAAACCCATCCTGTCGACCCTGCTCCCGTCGAGACCAGTACGCCGCTCGAAGACTGAATCTCAGATTTTTGGCCACATGTGATCTGATACAGCGCGGAAATGTGACTCCGGGCTCCTAGAAAGAAGTCGTTGAAGGCCAGCAGCCGCTGCCCGTCGTCAAGTCTTACCTCGGCTAACGTTATGTCGCGAATCTTGGCTCGCTCCTCCATCACCTGTTCTACCGCCGCGCGCGCCTGGTTCGGCAGGAAGGGTAAGAGTATTCCGTCAAACCGGTCCGGCTCAGGATTCACCGCCACAATCGGCTGGGCCCCCACATACTTCGCGGTGTTCGCGACCAGTCCGTCCTGCCCGAGTGTCACCACGAGATCCTCTTTCTGAAAATGAAACGTCGAAACCAGACTCCGGTCCACCGGTTGCTGCGGCAATTCGAAGTCCAGGGACCGGCGGAGCGTCTCCAGCGCGAAGCGGTAGGCATCGTCCTCGCGCTCATAGTCGGCAAAGTCCCCGCCCGCGTGCTCGATGTAAAACTTGGCTTGGGACCGCGTGTTGAAGCGCTCCACCAGTTCCTGCAACCTTGTCTTGCGGGTTACGATCACCAGTTTCTTGTACATGGCTATTTTCCTACGGTGCCGATCCCTGTCGTTCCGATCAATGACTTCAGCAGGTCGGGCGAAACGTTCAGTTCGCCGATCTTCTGCGCATTCTCCGCCATTTCCTGAAACGCCATGGCAATCATGGCCTTGGGATCAGCGCCTCTTCCACCCAGCATCATGAGTGCCTTCCAGTCGAGGTCGCGCAGAGGTTTCAGGATCTCGGTGAGCGCATACGCACGAACATCTGCGTCCTTGCGATCGTTTTCGACGCGACGGGAGACGAGCTGCAAACGTTTCTCTTCGACGGATATTTCAGCCGCCATCTGGGTCTCGCGAATTTCCCGTTTCTGTTGCTCTGCGGCGATTTCGGCCGCAAGTTGCGTTTCGCGGATTTGCCGCTTCTTTTGCTCGACTGCAATTTCGGTATTGAGTTCGCTTTCCTTGATCATCCGTTCGTTTTCGACGGCGGCGTTGCGGCGGGCGTAGATTGCTTCGTCGGCACGGCCCTGCAGCGCCTCCCGCGCCTCCGCTTCAAGTGCCCTCGACATTTCTGGAGTGGGTTTGATATCCAGGATCGACAGCGCCAGAATTTCCAACCCCATGCTGGAGACTGCTTCCGACTCCTTGAGCTTTGCCTGCGCCTCCGCCACGATCAACTCCGAACTAACCAGCATCTCCTTGAGGGAGAGCCGTTGGGCAACGGCACGAGTCAACGATTGCAGAGTATGGACCAAACGTTCCGGCAATTTCTGTCGGTCGCGCGACTGGTCCGCAAAGTAAGACGTGTTCCGTTTGTCGATGGTGAAATCCAGGACGGATGCCAACCGCTTCGGGTCGGCGACCCGGTAAGTAAGTTGGCCCTGGATGGTGACGGACTGGAAATCAGCGGTCGTCTCCGGGAACACGAAAGGAACATCGGCGCTCGCCAGCGGGACCGCCACGATCGTGGAAGTGGAGGCCCAGTAGAAGAATGATAATCCGGCTCCTTCGCGCTTGATTTTGCCGTGTTTGTACTGCAGAACGTAGGTTGTCGGCGGTACTTTCATGAAGCTGATCATTGTGAGCACCTCCATTAGTGTCTCTATGACACTTATGTTAGTGTCTAACAAACACTATGTCAAGGTAATTCTAGCCCCCATTCACAGCTCCCGAAGAGATATAGTGACCGGTCTCTAGTAGTTGCAGGCAAAACGGTTTGTTAAGGCATTTGCTTTCTTGCTGTTAAATGTTGGACAGACGGGACGCGATTATAGTTGCGCTTGTAGCGATTAGTTGCTATTCTAGTTGCAGTTGTAGCGAATGATTGGTGTGGGTGAGGAGGTTGGGATGTCTACATTTCCGGTTTCGATTGCCGAGTCGGAAGAGGAACAAGTAAAGGAGTTGGCACAAATGATGATCCGACAGAGAGCCGCATTGGTCGGCCCGGATGACCACCGGCACGAAATTCCGGATTCCGTTTACCGCCTCCTGCTCAGCGTTCTGAAAATCATGCAAGAAGGTAAAGCAGTGTCGATTGTCCCGCAGATGCAAGAGCTCACCACACAGCGCGCTGCGAATCTCTTGGGAGTTTCACGCCAGTTTTTTGTCCGACTCCTTGATGATGAAAAACTCCCCTTCCATCGGACAGGGACCCACCGGAGGGTATATTTGAAAGACGTTCTTGAATTCAGGAAGCGGCGAGATCAGCAGAGAAAAGGATCCATTGAGAGAATCGCCAAACAAGAAGTTGCCCAGGGAACGTACGACGATTTTCCCTTGCCCAAATAAGGGCGCCCAGTTCGACCGATGACAGCGGACTTTCCTGTTGTTCTCGATGCTTGCGTGCTCGTGCCAGCCTCCTTGCGCGACACGCTCCTCCGTTGCGCCGAGAGGCGAATGTATCTCCCGCGTTGGTCGAACGAAATTCTGGACGAACTCCGGCGCACATTACTCGAAAAGCTCGGTCGTTCTCCTGAACAGGTTGACCACCTGCTGGCTGAACTCAACCGGCACTTCGCTGACGCCAGAGTCGAGGCCTTTGAGACTCTCGTTGCACTGATGACGAATGATCCGGGGGATCGTCACGTCATAGCAGCGGCCGTGAAATGTGGGGCCGAGGCCATCGTCACTTTCAACCTACGGCACTTTCCCGACACTGCGCTCGACAATTGGAATATCGAAGCTCAGCATCCAGATGAGTTTCTCGTTCACCTTTATCACTTGAATCCCGATCTCATCGTCAACATTCTGCACGAGCAAGCCGCGTTCATCGGTAGAACATTGGTACAACTCCTTGCCGTCCTCAGACAGGGAGTGCCGAATTTCGCGCAGCTAATTACTGATTCAGTTGGCATCGCGGTCGATTGAAAGTGGGGATCGCAAGATTGAGTAATAGAAACCGAACCATCAGATTTCCCATATGTTGACACCTAATTGTTGGTTAGAACTCACCACACCGAAATCGATGCCTCTCCCGTGCTACCATTCGCGTAAATCTTGTGCTCGACGGTTGACATATGCGATCTACGCAACGCATTCGTTTGCTGGCCATTATCCTCGCCGCTATCTCGACGCATCTCCTCGCGAGTTCCTCACCTCTTCGGATCAACGAATCAGAGATGAGTGCAGTCATTTCCGAAAAGGAAATCGCTTTGATCGCACCCGTTTCGAACGAGTCCGAAACAGCCCTCTCCGGGATTCTTTACGTTGATCTCCTCGATCCCAAAGACGCGGTCGTAGCGTCGTCCAAAACTACCGAGCGCCTCAAACCCGGTCGCAGTTTAATCAAGTTGTCCTTGCCACGACCGACAATCCCCGTGGTGGCCGACAATGATCCGGCGCTCTGGTATCGCGTGAAGTACCGGCTTCTGTCGGATGACAAGCAAGCCACCAGTGGCGTGGTTGCCCTCGGAGCGATCGCCCCCGACATGTTCGAACTCCGCGTCGCGCACGCTGACAAAGCCTTACCCGGCCAGTCTTATCAAGTGCGTGTACACGCGGCCAACCCGGTTACGCGTAAGCCAGTGAACGGCGTGGAAGTTCGCGGCGAACTCGAATTCGATGCGGACGAAAATCGTGCGGTCATAGCCCACACTACAAACTCGTCTGGCGATGCTGTTCTTCTGTTCCATATTCCGGCAACAGTCACTGACGGTGGCTCAGTCAACATTGAAGCTCGGAAACGCGATCAAACGCGGAAGGAAGATTTTGACTTTGAGCTCGACCCGCGTGCTCGCATCATTATCAATACCGACAAGCTTCTCTATCAGCCGGGCCAATCACTACATGCCCGCGCGCTTGTGCTCAGTGTGGACAAGCGCGCCGTCGGTAACCAAGACACTGAGTTCAAGTTAGTCGATCCAGAGTCGAATACGGTGTTCAGCACTGCAGCAAAGACAAACGACTTCGGAATCGCCAGCATCGACTGGGAACTCCCCGACTCTACGGAACTCGGACCCTACGCCCTGCAAGTCTCGCTCTCAAGTGACCGTTATGGCAGCGCACAGGCGATGACGAACGTTCGCGTCAGCCGTTACGATCTCCCTAATTTCACAGTCGCAGCCAAGCCGGATCGCTCCTACTATTTGCCTGGTCAGAACGCATCGGTTGCGATATCCGCCAAGTACCTGTTTGGGAAAGAACTGACCCATGGCGCGGTGAAACTGGTTCGCGAAGAGCAGGGCCACTGGGACTCCGCACAACACAAATGGGTAGTTGACGAAGCTGATGGTCAGTCGGGAGAACTTGACCATTCTGGCCGCGCGGCGTTTACGCTCGACTTTACCAAGCGGCACGGTGAACTCGCAGAGCAGACGTATAGACGATTCATGGACCTTAATTACGCGGCGTATGTCACCGATCCCACCACCGGGAAGACCGAGCAACGCCGATTTCAGGTACGCCTCAGTCGCCAGCCCATTCACGTCTACGTTTCTGGTATGAACCTTAGTGGAGATCGGGCCTCCTTTTACGTCTCCACCTATTATCCCGACGGCACACCGGCGGAGTGCCATGTCAATGTCAGCGAAGACCGGAACCACTACACCAACTACTACGAAGAGTATTCATCAGGCATCAGGGATTTTCTTCATGCGATCAAGACCAACCGATTCGGCGTGGCCCAAGTCTCCGGCTTACAACTGTTGACCGAAGGCGACGACTCCAGCCGCAGCCATGGCTATCAGCTCGTCTTCGACGTTCACGATAAGACCGGAGCTGCCGTTTCTTATGACGAGGTGTTTTGGAACGACTCCGACAACCTGATTCAAGTCACAACGGACAAGTCCCTGTATCAGGCAAAAGATCAAATCACCGTCTCTGTTCGCGCTCCCAGCGCCGTCACGGGACACGTGATCGTCGATCTTTCGCGCGACGGGGCCGTCCTATGGACCGGCCGAATCAGTCTACACAATCATCGAGGATTCACCGTCATCCCTTACGCCCCCGAGTTCAAGGGTGAGCTGACTCTTGCAGCGTATTCGCTGGAAACAGACAGTGAACAACGCTACGAAATTCCCTCCGGCGCCCGAGCCATTCTGTTTCCGAGTCCGTCAACCCTGACCGTGAAAGTCAAGACGGACCGTAACACCTACAAGCCAGGGGACGATGTATCCGCCGTTCTCAACATCAGCCTGCCATCCGGCTCCACCTCAGCCAGTGCACTCGGAGTGGTCGTCGTCGATAAGGCCGTAGAAGAACGCATTCGCACCGACCAGGAATTTGGAGAAGGGCACTATGGTTTCTGGGACTGGAGCTGGTGGTATCCACCAGAGTCCGTTGGTGGAATCTCGTTCAAAGATCTCGATGAACTTGATCTTGCGAAACCGCTGCCCGACGGCATGGATCTCGTCGCAGAGATGCTTTTGCAGGGGCAGAGTTACTCCTGGATTGGTTTGCCTGAGATCGAAGGCAACAACTACGGATATGAAACTCGCTCGCTCTTCTCGGAGAAGATGCGGAATGAACTTGAACCCGTCCGTAAAGTTCTTCTCAATGAAGACGCGATCGCGTGGAAGTTCGCGACGAACAACGACGAATTAGCGTCCGTGCTTCGAAAAGCTGGGCTTGACCCTGCAAGCGTTGTCGATCCTTGGGGCACGCCGTATCGTTACAGTTTCGGCATCGACTACCGCAATCGAACGCTGAACATCGTATCTGCCGGACCCGACAAACAGCAGGGCACGACCGACGATATTGAGGTTCTTGCCCTAAACTGGCCGTACTTCCAACCGGTCGGAAGGATTATTGATCGGGTTGTGAAGGAGACTTACGCATCGTCTGGCGCGTACGTCCGCGACTTCGATGCACTTAGCGCTGCTGTGCTTTCGCGTGGAATTGACCTCAAAACACTGCGCGATCCCTGGGGTAATCCTTACGCATTCAGTTTCCAGCCCAGCGGCTCGCTCTATCAGGTCATCGTCCAAAGCACAGGCCACAACCTTCCGCGGGAGTTCTACGGGCCCTTCGCCGTTTGGACCAGCGCAATCGACTATTTTGAGCAAGCTCGCGGGAAGATCGATTCCGCGATTTACAAACTCTCACGCTCCACAGGGACATTCCCTCAGGACGACGATACCTTCGACAAAGCTATGGTCGATAGCGGCGTGAACTTCCGCCAGCTTGTTGATCCTTGGGGACATCCGTATTACGTCAAATACAGCATCGAGTCGGAATACGGTGATGCCACGCGGATTACCTATCAGCCCGATGCAAGGGTCCAAACGGGCACTCCTGTGACTCGGAAGCTCGCGTGGATTCGCATCATGAGTCCTGGTCCTGACGGCAAAGCGAACACGCCGGATGACTTTCCCGTCGCCAGCTTCTCCCGTGACATTGCCGAGCAAAGCGGTAAAGACCTCATTCCTCAGTCCGTTAATTCTGAACCTCTGAGCGGAAACACAGGTGCTATCAATGGCATAGTGACGGATCCGAGTGGCGCTGTCATTTCGAACGCCAGTGTGATTGCAACGCTCCGGCAGACAGGCCAGAAATTCTCCGCATCCACGGGCTCGGACGGCGCCTACATCATTCGCAACATTCCCCCTGGCACTTATGACATGAGCATTTCTGCTCTTGGATTCCGGGCGACACAGATACGGACTGTGCCAGTTCATTCAACGAGCATGACGGCTGTGAATGTGTTGCTCAATGTCGGCTCAGTCTCTGAAACGGTCGAGGTTTCAGCAGTGGCAGCTACCGTCGAGACAACGAGCTCGTCGGTGGCGGTTAACAAGTCCGCAGAAGGAACTAAGGTTCAGGTTCACGAAGAGACATTTACGCCGAGGCTACGTGACTACTTTCCCGAAACCCTGTTCTGGTCGCCTTCTGTGATCACCGATGCCAACGGTCGCGCACGGCTGAAGTTCAAACTTGCGGACAACATCACAACCTGGAAGATGACTGTGCTGGCGTCCAACAAAACTGGCGAGATCGGCGTCGCAGACCGTGAAATCCAAGCCTTCCAACCGTTTTTTCTTGAGCATGACCCTCCAAAAATTCTCACTATCGGCGATGTGATCGACCTTCCGGTTGTGGTCCGCAACTACCTTCCACAAGCCCAGCAACTCAGCGTCGAAATGAAGCCCGCGAGTTGGTTCGAGCTGGAGCATCCCCACAAACAGGAGATCTCAGTCGGAGCTGGCGAATCCACGACTGCGATATTCCCGTTCCTCGCAACTGCGATGGTGAAGGCCGGCAAGCAGCAGGTCTACGGCGCCAACCGTACCACTGGCGATGCTGTCGAGAAGACAGTCACCGTTCACCCCAACGGCCGGGACCAAACCTCAACCGTGGCAGGCATTCTCCACGGCGACTCTACGCTCTCGCTGAACGTACCGGCCGATTTAATTCCTGGCAGCGTGCGGGCGCGGCTGAAGATATATCCCAACCTGTTGGCGCATGTCACGGAGAGCATCGAGGCCGGACTTGAGCGTCCTTACGGTTGCGGTGAGCAAACTTTATCTTCGACATATCCCAGTGTCATGTTGCTGAAATACTACAAAGCCTCCGGCATCACGACTGCTCCGATGCAGGGAAAGGCCAGTCGCTACGTCAGCCTCGGCTATCACCGTTTGCTTAACTACCGCGAGTCTGGCGGCGGGTTCAGTTATTGGGGCCACGGTTCGCCGGATGCGGCGCTCACTGCCTATGCCGTGCGCTTCCTGTCGGACGTCTCCGCTTTCACCGATGTTAACCCCGAGGTCATCAACGGTGCCGAGAAATGGCTCGTTGAGCAACAGGCGAAAGATGGCCACTGGCAGCCGAAATATGGATACGATGACAGCGGGCTTACCGCTTACATCATCGTCACTCTGGCGGAATCCAAAAATAGCACGAACGACCCACTGAAGAAGATTCTTCACGAGTCGGTCTCGCGCGCTCTGGCTTATTTGTCCGATCCTCACCGTGATCTGAGTGAACCGTATGCCCTCGCAGAGTTTGCCATCGCGACCTCTGAGTTCGGCGATAAACAACACGCCTCTGACGCAATTTCAAAACTTATCAAACTGGCAACTCCAGAAAATGGTGCCATGTACTGGGCGCTTGAACACAACACTCCGTTCTACGGCTGGGGACATGCTGGCCGCGTCGAGAGCACCGCGATGGCAGTCTTAGCGCTGGCTACCGTCGATCCAACTGACGAAACGCGCCACCTCGTGGATGCCGGTACGCTCTGGTTGCTGCAGCAGAAAGATCGCTACGGAGTGTGGTACTCCGGTCAGGCGACCGTCGATGTTCTATCTGCCCTACTCAAAGGGATCGACACTAACGCTTCCAGAAACCCCGACGCCAGACTCGCAGCTGCGGTTAATGGCAGGACCGTACCGTTAGGTGGGGGCTGGTCTCCGACCTCAGACGCTCCGGCAATTATCGACATCTCGGACTTGATCCGTCCAGGCGATAACACCATAGTTGTCCAGAATGGAAACACGCTCTCGACGGCCAGTACTCAGGCTGTCGCCGAGTACTACATCCCTTGGACTGGTACCGCCGTCACCGAGGCTACCCGTCCCGGCGATTCTGATGCCCTCCGTCTTGCGGTTAGGTTTGACAAGACCGAAGCCCGCGCCGGGGAGGAAGTTCGTTGTTCTATCGAGGCCGAACGAATTGGAAGCCGTGGGTGGGGCATGATGATTGCTGAAATTGGCCTGCCACCCGGCGCCGGTGTTGACCGCCGCGTGCTGGACGACGTAGTCAGCAACTCAGGCTGGACTGTGTCGCACTATGACATTCTCCCCGATCGTCTTGTGCTTTATCTTTGGCCCAACGCCGGTGGTACCAAGCTGTCGTTCACGTTTCATCCTCGATACGGCCTGAAGGCCCGAAGCGCTCCGTCAGTTCTCTACGACTACTACAACCCCGAGGCACTGGTCGCACTGCCACCAGCTGATTTCAACATCAAACGAATTCCACAGTCAGAGCCGATGAAGACGGTTGCGCGAAAATAGCAACCAGGCACAAGCACATTGACTATTTTTCAATTGTGCCTTGCACTTCGCTGCGGAAGGGTCTGGACCGGTGCGTCGGAAGGCGCCAGCCCCCGCTGTGGCAGGGCCACGCTTGGCGTCTCCGGTGATGCTTGCCGTTCGCTGGCCAACCAACTACCCAAGAAGAAGCCCAATGCAAGCGCGGCACTGGCAACGACAGGCAGCCAAATCGCCCAAACCTGCTTTTCCAGCCTAACAAGGAAATCGTCCATCTGCTGCGCCCTAGTAGTCATGCTCCGCAGGAGCGAGTCATTGGCGCTTCTGACCTTTTCGATCACTCCGATGTCAGGGTGAGCCACTTCTCGTAGCACGTTCACAAGTTGCTCTTGAACGGAGTTCATTTCAGAACAACACTGGTCAAGCGCTCTGGCGGTATCCGGCAGACCGGACTGCTGGAAGCACTGTCGCAGACTCTCGCCCAGCAGCTTCGCAATTCGGGGCGGGTCCAACCCTGTTTCCAATTCCTTCGGCAACTGAGCAAGGCGTGATTCGAGGTGTGATGCGTATCCAGCCATCCGTTTCTCAACTACATTGGCTTGAGATGCCGAACTTTCAAGCATCTTCTGCAACGACTTGCGTTCTGCGGCGATCTCCGCGGGCGTTTCTCGCGTGAGTAGCGCAAGGAGGCCCATTGCCTCTAGTAGGCGTAGCATTTCGTCGTTTGGACCAAGGGTGCGAGTGTGTGCGATGACCCTGTAATATTCCGCCAGTCGTTCAGCGGGCACCAGTCCTGCCAGTTCATCGAACAGGGTTTTGCTCTCAGACTCTGCTCCCGCCAAATTGAGAAGTTCCTGATCGGGGCTCATGGTAAGAACATCTCCTTTGCCCGGTCGAACTCGGAGAAGAGCCGTCGCCGGCAGCTTTCGGCACGCATCACAATCGAGGCACGCTTCAGTTCGTTGATCGCATTCTGCCTTGTAGCAACCTGGCCAAGGCGGATGCCATGTTGCCGCGCGGGGTTCTCAAGTTCCGCCAAGCGAAATTCCATCCGAATCATGATCGGCGAGAGCGCTTCGCGGAAACGAATGGCTTGCTCGGCAGATTCCCAGTAGCTGAAGTCTGCCTGGGGACTTGTGGCGTTCTGGACGACAACATACTGGGCCCGTTCTTGCAGCCGGTTCGCCCATGCGAGGACACTCTCAACACTTGCCGGGTCTGGCGTGACAATGCCCACGGCAGTGAAGCGAGCGCCGATAGCCGCGACATCCTCATACATCGTGTCGAACCAGTCGCTCGCTACCTGCCCGGAACCGGCTCCCATGTCGGCGAGGATGATCGCCGCTCCGGATTCGAGATGATCTACGAACGCGTCGAGACCAGCTGGTGTGTGAATATTCACCTTGGCTACTGACCCGTTGAAGAAGTGCTTGAGTGATCCCCGACCCTTGTTTTCGGTGTCGAGGTCGAGCAGCGTGAATGGAATCTCATTGGCTTCGAACCATTCCGCTAGGGCAACCATCAGGCCGGTCTTGCCAACTCCGCCTTTGCCACCCATTGTGAAGACGACTCGTTTGTTCTTTGGTTGGGCGTTCATCGCGATCCTCCTTGGCCGACGAGCTTCAACGGTTCGCTTTCCTCAAAGTGAAAGTGCTTGGGTTTTGCTTTCTGCTCGACTGGTCTTGCTTTGAGCGCCGCGATTCGCGATGCAACGTCGTCGGGACTCAATCGCGTGTTCAACGACGATTCCGGTTCGAGCGGTGGCAGTTCGTACTGCACCTGCTTTCGGTGTTTGGCGCGCACCTTGATGAAGGAGTGAATCGTGCTGACTGCCACGTCGAGGCCTACACGCTCGTGAAGAATGCGGACGATGTCGCGGTAGGTGCAGCCCTTCCGCCGAAGCTGGCGGATGAGTTCGCGGTGAGTTTCGAGTTTGGAGCGAGGTGATTTCTGCGGGATCGTTTCCAGCAGGGAAAGAAGAGTCGGGTCCATGATTTTCAGGCTCCTTAGCACCTGGCCATCACAGTCCGTTAACAGTCCGATAACCCGTCTTCACAGTCCGATAAGTGCCCTAGAGCGCTATCCGTACCGTTTAGTTTCAATCGGTTACGAACTCTAGGACGACTTTCACGGCGGTAACACGGGTTCAAATCCCGTCGGGGACGCCAACCTTATCAACAATTTGCGGAATTGCTGGTTTTGGCGCGCTACGGGTTAAGCTACGGTTAAGCTGCTGGATCACTCCACGATGGGCGTTGCGCTTCTCTTCCGACATAGCTTCGTCGTAGACATTCATCGTGATTGAGTACGAGGCATGCCGCAACAGGCCTTGCACTACTTTGGGGTTGTTGTTGTTCTGGCGCAGCAGGGTCGTGCAGGAGTGGCGTAATGTGTGCCATCCCTTAATGTCGATCCCGGTTTTCGCGGCGACTGGCTTGATGGGATGCTGCATGATCCGACTCATCCAGTACGGCTGCTTGCCTCTCATCTTCGTACTGGCGAAGACGTAGTCGCTGTCATGGGCGTAAGGAGTCTCCTGACGCCAAGCCAGCAATTGTTGGATCAGCACATCATCCAGCGGGATGCTCTTTTTCGAAGCTTCCGTCTTGACCTTACCGATGCGCTGTTTCACGATTGAGCGCTTTGGGATCAAGAACTTGTCTTCGAAGCAGATGTCTTCCCATCGGACGCCGCTCAGTTCACCCCTCCGCAGTCCGGTTCCGAAATCCAGCAACACCATCACTCGCTCTCGTTGTTTCAGCTCACCGTAGATAAGTTGGGAAAGTTGGTCAACGCTGAGACGGATGGGTGTTGCCTGGCGCACGCCGCTTTGCCGAACAGATGTAATCGGATTGCGGTCCGTCCATTCATAGCGGATTGCGTGCTCGTACAGAAGATGCATCAGGTCCCTGATCTTCTTTTTCGAACCATCGGCTAGGGCCGTGCCATCGTCTTTCCTCAAAGTCGACAGCCAGCTCTCTACGGCCACGGCCTTCACTTCGTCCAAGGCTCGGTCACCCCATCGCGGTTTGACCCACTTTCGGAGATAGCCGCGGTAGTTGTCCCGAGTGGAGAAGGCTCGACGTTCGTTCGGATCACGATCGAGGCACGAAACTCGATGGTGGGGACTTCAGAGGAACGCAAAATGTCGGCTACTTCCTGACGGCTGCGCAAATGCGCAGACAGCGATTGTCCCTCTGCACCCAGCCCGCCTAAATAGATGATGCGGCGCACACCTGCCTGGCGGGCAGAGTCGGCGAAATTACGAACCGATTGACGGTCCTGCTCTTCGCACTTGCTTGAAGAGCCCATCGAGTGAACCAGATAATGGGCTGTGTGCACTCCGGCCATGGCGGGTGGGAGGGAAGTCTGGTCGAGGCCATCGCCCATCACCACTTCGGTGCTGGGAGCGACACGCGGCAGCAGAAATTCAGGGTGTCTGGCCAAAACAACGAACCGGCCAACCGGCCTTCTCAAGACCCTTGAGGAGACGTCCTCCGATGTAGCCGGTGGCCCCAGTCAGCAGGACTAGCGGTCGGCCAGCGGAATCAAATGAGGACGCCAATGTCAGGATCCACCTCGTGAATGCAAGCGATCAGTCGGAACCGAATTATCTTTTAGGAATCCAAGGAAGAAACACGCTGGTTCTTCTTTTGTAGTCCGTGAAATCAGGGTTCTCGGCCATTTTCTTTTCAAGCATTGGAATCCCGGAAACCTTCAAGATCAGGAAAGTGATGGTGAGGGGGCCGATAATGCCAAACCAGCCGCCGCCCGGGACACCGACCGCCAGCAGCCAAATACCCCACCACTGGACGACCTCTCCGAAATAGTTGGGGTGTCGGGTGTACTGCCACAGCCCGGTTTGCAGTATCTTGCGCCGATTATGTGGATCTCTTGCGAACCGCGCGAGTTCCGCATCCCCTATCGATTCGAAAAGGAAACCAAAGAGCCAAACGCAAACGCCCACGCCTCCAAGAAAACCGACCGTGCCTCTGGGCCTGCGATTAATTATGAGCATCGGCAGTGCAACGAGGAATAGGAGCGCGCCCTGCAGGAGATACACCTGCGCATACGAGCGAGCATAGAACCACTTGCCCCATTCTCGTCTCCAGGTCGTGTAGCGGAAATCTTCTGGCTTGCCCCGATGGCGCGCATGAATGTGCCATGACAGACGTAGGCCCCAGATGCTCACCAGTATGCCCACCAGTATGCCTCGCGCTCCCGACCCGCCGGATAGAAAGAACGATGTCCAGGCCAGAAGAACAAAGCCCACCCCCCAAGCTACATCGGCAACATCGTTCCTTCTCTTGATCAACGAGATCAGGAACCACAGGGTCATGTATCCCCAGAGCATGACACCCAATGTCGAGTAGTAGTTCATAGGCCGAGCTGGCGCGCGATGAGGTAGGTCCCGACAGATACAGAGCCTGCCAATATCGTGCCCCAAATCAGGTCCACCACTGTCAGTGCAAGCGGCCAATCCTTGAGCGTGGCGAGATTGGTGAGATCGTAAGTCGCATAGGTGATGAGACCGAACAAGGCCCCGAACATAAGCGCACGCATCAACGAAGCTTTTTCGACAGCCGGCGCAATGACGAAAACCACCAGGCCCGCCAGGAAGAGTAGGTAAAAGAGTATGGCCGCCGTCCAATTGACCTTGGGCGCCATCAACAATCCTATCTGTTTGGTGTAGAAGTTTCTTGCTGCTACGCCGAGCCACACCATATCCAGACCAAAGAAAATCGGCAGGGCAATGCAATAGAGTTTCAGAAACATAGAGTCACCATTTGTCATTCAACCTCACATTCTGCAACATCCTGAGTGTGATCTTGGCGAACCTGCGCCTCCACTAGGCCGACAGGTTCTGCCGAATGTATTTCTTGCTGTCGAACTTCTTCCCCGTGCTCGCACCGGACATATATCGAATCTGGCCGAAGATAGGTCGTTCAAACCAGGGACGGTCGAACTTTCCCACGATCGACCACGCAATTCCTGCATAGCCGTTGGGGTCGCGCCCATCCAATTCGTACTTGTCGTTCAGGTGCACTGCGATCTGGTATGCCTGGGCCGGCGATGGGCTCCACTCAAGAATTTTTTTGGCCCAGTACATCCGCAGATAGTTGTGCATCCAGCCGGTCGTGACCATCTGCGCCTGCGCTGCATTCCAAAGTGCGTCGTGGGTTTCTGCTTGCTCCATCTGCCTCTCGGTGTAGAGTACCGGGCGATTGTCTTTCGCGTGGTTGGCCAGCGTGCGGTGTGCCCACGGCTCGGCGCACTCGAAATTGTCATAGTTGGGATTGAATCGGACGAGGTTCACCGCCAACTCACGCCATGTGATGAGTTGGCCCAGAAACGCTTCCTTGTCCGCGGTGGGCGCGCCGGCATTCTCCACGGCGAGAGCAACGGTGAGAGAACTGATATGCCCGAAATGCAGGTAGGGCGAAAGCCGGCTGGTCCGGTTCACTTCCGGCTTGTTGCGATTGGTGCCATACGTGGCCAAGCCGTGCTTGATGAATTCTTTCAGAAGCCTTAGCCCTTCGTTCGTGCCGCCGCGAAAGCCTGACACCGCACCAACCGAGGTGTCCAGCGGCCAGCCTTGCGTGATGTCAAGCTCCGTATCCAGCGACTGAAGCCTCGCCGGCTTCTTCCACGCTACCTTTGCTTTTGTATTGTTCTGCGGGACCAGAAACCGTCGAAGCTGTGCCTGCAATCGCGGCCTGATGATGTGGGCCGCGTACTGTGCCTTCTCGAGCAGTTTCGAGGGAACGATCACATCGGCGTCCACGGTCCAAAGCGGCATCCTGAGTTTCTTCTCTGCCGATTGCCGCCAGGACTCGGGTTCCCGCATCGGATTTTCATCGCCCACGACAAGCGACGGCCTGACTTCGTCGCAGAACTTGATGAGGCTGTGCTCGGGGAATCGCCGGAGCACGAAGCCAATATTGCGCTTTCTGAGTGACTCCGCGATATCCGGAATACCCTCGGCTAGAAAGCGGTAGTGGCGAGGGTTGGCGTGCGGATAAAAAGGTACGGGTGCAAAAAATACGAGTGCGGGCTTGCCCAGTGCGTTGGCTGCCTCAACTGCCACATCTAGTGCTGGATTGTCCAGGCCCCGTTGCGCCCGCCGCATCCAGTAAACGACGCAGGTACCAGCGGGATCGGGCGTCCCCGGGCGCCTTAGGGTTACGCGAGGGTTATCGGCTAGTTGTAGCAGTTCATCCATATTGAATTGGCACTGTGCGGAGTCAGGAGTGAGCTACTTCCGTTGAAGCTCCTTGATTGTTGCCATCTCTCAGAACTTGGCCCCCCCACCGACGCGCAATCCGTAAGAGGACGCGACCTGGCGAAGTACTCTGGACAGCAGGATGTAAAGCGGAAAAATCGCGAACGGACCGGTCAGCAACCAGGCGACAATGGCGTGTACTTCCGCTAGCCACAGCGTCGAGACCGCATGAGGCAGGTCGGCGCGCACCATAGTCAGAATCTGCGCTAGAGAAAACTGCAGAGGTGCAGTGCGAAAAAGCTTTTCTCCCAGGCGGATGAACGGCACCAACAAGAACAACTGCATGGGATAGATCAGCCAGTTCACCAACTGGATGGCAGGCAGGTTCAGCCCAAAAATCACGGCTGCGGCCGCACACAAAACGGTAGTTGAACCGAGAAGTGGAAAGATGCCGAACACAATTCCGAAAGCCAGGCTCAAAGCAATCTTCTCCGGCGTGATCCCCTGGGTGAGAAGGGCGACCAGGGGTGCAACGAATCGACGATGAAAGAACCCGCGTTTCATGCTTGGCCGTGGCGATCGGCTAGAACCTCGCTCCCCGAGCTGCCAGTTGGTGTTCCAGCGCGGAGAAATCCTTAAGCACCAGCCAGCGAGATCCCTCAGTAGCCCTATCCAAATGAAGTTCCGGCGCGCCACCGAGCCACAGAGCAGTGGAACGCGTCACCTTGCGGGCGATGTAACTGAGATCGTCGCGCACCTCTGAACTTGGCGCGGACGATAGGCTGAGTAAAACCACGTCCGCTTCACTTTTTCGGGCGGCCAGGACGATGTCCGCGGCCGGTAAATCTGTCCCGAGATAAATGGCGCCAAGGCCTCCTGCCGCAATCAGCATGGCAGCGGCGAGAGTAGGGAACGCGTGGCGTTCATTTGTCGGTGTGGCCAGCAAAACCCGCGCCGGGGGATTCGACGGAGAATAGGTTCGCACCAGCGAGGCCAGCACGCCGGTGAGCAGATTGGTCAACATGTGCTCCTGGGCGATGCTGCACTTGCCCTCATGCCAGCGCTCGCCGACCGTCCGCATCAGAGGCAGCGCGGCTTGATGAACGAAATTACGGGGGCTTCCCAAGGCCGCTGCCAGCCGGTTGATTTCACGATCGGTACCGGCAAAGTCGAAGCGTTCGAGGGCGCGTAGAACGGGCGCCAGCATCGCATTCACATCGGTCGTGTTCGCAGCGGATTCCCCGGACGCGATGGAGGAGCTTTTCTCCAGGAGCCCCCGCAGTTGCCGGTCACCGAGCGCGGCCACCTGTCCGATGCTGTGTCCCTGCTCGACCGCCCGCCGTAGCAGAAGCAGTTTCTGGATTTGTTCCTCGGAGTAAACACGTCCGCGCGCGGCCCGTTTGGGAATGACGGTCCGGTAGCGGCGCTCCCAGGCGCGCAGCGTGTCCAGCGGGATTCCGGTGAGTTTTGCCACGGCGCTGATGGGGTAAGAGGTCGGCATCCGATAAGGATCCTATCAATCCCGCCTTTGGTTGTCAAATAGCTGTCCTGGACAAATGCTTGACAATTCCTAGTCCGCTTTGATACAACAAATCAGACAGCAATCCGACGCCCTGCCTGAGCGCGTACTGGCTAAGAGAGGTTCGCGAACCCAAGCTAGAAGTCAGAGGCAAAAGCCAGGAATTCTGTGTGATCAAGCCAATGCGCAACTACAGTTTCGGGACAGTGATTCCGTTTGTGCTGCTGCATGCGGGGTGTATCGCCGTGTTCTTTGTCCCTTTCCGGTGGTCATGGTTGGAGCTCATGCTGGCGATTTATGTCGTGCGAATGTTCGGCATTACTGCCGGATACCACCGCTACTTCAGCCACCGCAGCTACAAATTGGGGCGCGGTTGGCAGTTTCTTATGGCGTTTCTGGCGGAGACTTCCGGACAGAAAGGCGTGCTGTGGTGGGCTGCCCATCATCGCGTTCATCACCGGCATGCGGATCAGGATCCAGACATTCACTCTCCGTTGAAGCGCGGATTCTGGTGGGCCCATGTGGGGTGGGTGCTGTCGAACGAATACGACAAGTATGATCCGGCGCTGATCCAGGACTTCGGCAAGTATCCGGAATTGCGTTGGCTGGACAAGCACTACATGGTTCCGCCGGTCGTGTTAGCGGCAGTTCTGCTGCTCAGCGGAGGTCTGGGAGCGTTTGTGTGGGGATTTGCGGTCTCGACCGTCCTACTGTTTCACGGGACCTTCACCATTAATTCGGTGGCGCATCTGTGGGGTTCGCGGCGGTTCGACACGGCCGACGACAGCCGCAATAACTTCGCTCTCGCCATCATCACGCTAGGCGAAGGCTGGCACAACAATCACCACAAATTCATGTACGCGTGCCAGCAGGGGATTCGCTGGTGGGAAGTGGACGTTACTTATTACGTGCTGAAGATGCTGAACTGGCTGGGAATCGCCAGGGATCTGCGGGGCATTCGGGTGCCGCTGTCGGAAAGTGAGGCGGCATGAGTCGAATCGCGGTAATCGGGGCGGGGATCTCAGGAATGGGGGCAGCATATCTGCTCAGCCAGAAACACGAAGTGTGGCTGTTCGAGAAGGAGGCCCGCCTCGGAGGCCATACCCATACGCATCAGATTGAAACCAGCCGCGGCGTCTTGCCGATTGACACTGGGTTCATCGTGCATAACGACCGCACCTACCCGAACCTGGTTCGATTGTTCCAACAGATAGGCATCGCCCGGCAGGCAAGCGAAATGTCGTTCGGAGTGTCTTGCCGCCAGACTGGATTTGAATACAGCAGCCGTGGCCTGAGCGGGTTCTTCGCGGGCCGGAGCAATTGGCATCGCCTGGGACACTACCGCTTTCTGGCGGAGATCATGCGCTTCAACCGGGAAGCTCGCAAGCTTCTGCAGGATCCGGCCAATGCTGGGATGACTTTAGGGGATTACCTGCGTGCGAATCAGTTCGGAGGCGAGTTCACGCGCTACTATTTGCACCCGATGGCGGCGGCGGTATGGTCCACGTCGCCAGAGGAGATCGAAAACTTCCCGGCCTTTACCCTGATTCGCTTCCTCGAGAACCACGGGCTCCTGGGTTTGACGACGGCTCCTCAGTGGTATGTGCTGAAAGGTGGCAGCAGCGTTTACGTTCCGCCGTTGACTGCGCCTTACCGCGAACGGATTCGTCTGGGAGCAAAGATCAACGGGGTCAGGCGCACTGCCGCCGGAGTACAAATTGGCTTTGAGGACCGTCCGCCGGAGTCTTTCGACGAAGTCGTCTTCGCATGTCACGCGCCGCAAACGTTACAGCTACTGAAGGATCTAACTCCCCTGGAGGGGCAGGTGCTCGGTGGTTTCCGCACCAGCCGTAACGAGACTGTGCTGCACACCGACTCGAGCCTGCTGCCACGGCGGCTGGGGGCGCGTGCATCGTGGAACTATCATCTCGGCCCCAAACGGCGAGCCGCTACGCTGACGTATCACATGAACCGCCTGCAGAGCCTGCCCACACGGGAAGACTATTGCGTCACGCTGAACGATACTCAGTCCATCGGCGAGCGCCAAATTCTGCGCGAGATGACCTACTTCCATCCTCTCTACACGTTGAACGCAGTTCGAGCCCAGGCTCGGTGGCGGGAGATTAGTGGCCGTAACCGGACGCACTTCTGCGGTGCATACTGGTTCTACGGCTTCCATGAGGACGGATTGAATTCGGCGATCCGGGTAGCGCAGACACTGGGCGTCTCGTGGGATGCGGCGAGAGAAGCGGCGGCATAATGGAATCGGGAATCTATTCCGGAACGTTACGTCATCGCAGGTTCAGTCCTGTTCGCCACGAATTTACTTACCCGCTGTTCATGGTCTTCCTCGATGTCGACCGCTTGCCGCAGCTGATGCAGGTATCTCCGCTAGCGGGATACAACCGGCGGAACTGGGTTTCCTACCAGGAGCGGGACCATTTCGGTGATCCGGCGAGGGCTCTCCGTGAGCGCGTATCGCGCGATGCGGACAAAAACGGCGTTGTCCTTCCCCCAGGGCAAATCTTCCTGCTTACTCATCTCCGCTATCTCGGGTACAACTTCAATCCCGTTTCTTTCTTTTACTGTTACGACCGGGAAGACACTTTGCAGATGGTCATGGCCGAAGTCAACAATACTTTCGGAGAAACCGCAAACTACTGGCTCACGCCCAATGTCGAGCGCCCGGCCGGCGAAAACAAGCGGTACCGATTTGCGAAGCAATTTCACGTCTCACCCTTCCTGAAGCTGGGCCAGGAATACGATTGGACATTCACGCCGCCCGGCGAGCGTTTGATCAGTCAGAGCGTCAGTTATGAGGACGGTCGCGAGATCTTTGATTCCACACTCAAGCTGGAACGGCGCGAGTGGTCGCGAGTTGAGTTGCACCGAGCCTTGTTGCGATTTCCCTGGATGACCGCCAGAGTAATCACTGCAATTCATTGGCAGGCGTTGCGGCTATTGCTAAAGCGAGTCCCGGTGGTCAGTCATCCAGGCGCAGGACATTTCGAGCGGGCGACAGTTCAGCACTTGGGGGCGTCATGGCGAGCGGAATAACCACCAACATCGCAAAGAAAATATTCCTGAAAAGTCTGACACATCTGCGGACGGGCAGCCTGGAGATTGTCTGTCCAGAAGACACGTACTGCTTTGGGCAGTCCGGCGCCAGCCAGGAAAAAGACCCGCTGCACGCGGTAATCGCCGTACACGACGAGCGATTTTTCCGTCGCGCACTGTTAGCTGGGGACGTTGGCGTTGGCGAAGCCTACATGGACGGCGATTGGTCTACACCCGATATGGTTGCGGTGGTCCGCTTGGCGGTGCGAAACCTGGATCAACTGGACGGCAGCAACCGCCTCTTGACGTCCTTCCGCAAGCTCGCCGACGTTCTTGAGCATCGCGGCCGCCGCAACACGCAGGCCGGAAGCCGGCGCAATATCGCGTATCACTACGATCTGGGCAACGACTTCTATCGCCTTTTTCTCGATCGTACGCTGGCCTACTCGTGCGCTTATTACGAAAAGGCCGACGATACTCTGGAGCAGGCGCAGATACACAAGTTCGACCGTGTTTGCCGAAAACTCCAGCTGGGGCCGCAGGACCACGTGCTCGAAATCGGCACCGGCTGGGGCGGCTTCGCGGTATACGCGGCTGAGACCTATGGGTGTCGCGTAACGACCACGACCATCAGCCAGCAGCAGCATGACTACGCGCGTGAATTGTTCTCTCGGAGCAGTGCGGGGAAGCGCATCCAGTTGCTGTTCGAAGACTACCGCAACCTGCGCGGAGAGTTCGACAAGATCGTGAGCATTGAAATGTTCGAAGCCGTGGGTTACGAGCACTACGACGACTACTTCGCAGCCTGTAATCGCCTGCTCAAGCCGGACGGCAGCATGCTGTTGCAGACCATCACTATCCTGGAAGCGAAGTTCCAGCAATACCGCAAGCAGAGCGACTGGATCAAGAAGCACATCTTTCCCGGAGCCGAACTGGCTTCGGTCATCGAGATTCAACGATCGCTGGCTCGAACCACCCGCATGCAGCTTTCTCACCTCGAAGACATCGGGAAACACTACGCTCTCACCCTTCACGAATGGCGCCGCCGATTTCTCGAATATCTCTCCGATGTGCGCCAACTCGGATTCGACGATCGCTTCGTGCGCATGTGGGACTACTACCTGGCGTACTGCGAGGGTGGATTCCGCGAACGCTACATCAGCGATGTGCAACTGGTGCTCAGCAAAGTGACGACCTCAATTCAATTAGTGAATGAACCAGTAATGGAGCCAGCATGGCAGGAGAATCAGTAATGAGGAATCGAGTACTTATAACGGCGCTTCTTGTTGTGGCCGTCTCAGTCACGCCGTTGATGGTGTTTGCCGCTTCCGTACCATCAGCCGGCAGCCTGGCCCCCGAATTCACACTCGCCTCGCAGGAGGGTACGCCGGTCAGCATTAAGAATTATCGCGGCAAATGGGTCGTTTTGTACTTTTATCCCAAAGATTTCAGCAGCGGGTGCACGATCGAGGCGCACAACTTCCAGCGCGACCAGCCGCAGTACCAGCAGAGAAATGTAGTGGTGCTCGGCGTCAGCATCGATAGCGCCGACTCCCACAAGCAGTTCTGCACAAAAGAAGGACTGAACTTCAAACTGCTGGCCGACACCGATCACAAAGTGTCGATTGCTTACGGCTCGTTGACGAACCTCGGGTTGGTGAAATTTGCTTCCCGTCACACCTTCATCATCAATCCGGAGGGGAAGGTGGCCAGAGTATTTACCGAGGTGAATCCTAACAAGCATAGTGAGGAAGTGTTGGCGGCTCTCGCCGAACTGCAAAAACAGAGCGGCGGCTCTCGGTAAGGACTTGACGGCTAACTGACGACCCCATGAACTACGACGCGATTCTGGTTACTTCCTTCGGTGGTCCCGAACGTCCCGATGACGTCATGCCATTTTTGGAAAATGTCTTGCGTGGCAAGAACGTGCCGCACGAGCGCATGCTGGAAGTGGCCGAACACTACTACCACTTTGGTGGTAAGAGCCCGATCAACGACCAGAATAGACAGCTCATCGCAGCTCTTGATGCGGAACTGGCTCAGCACGGGCCTCGCTTGCCCATCTATTGGGGGAATCGCAACTGGCATCCCATGCTGGCCGACACGCTGCGCCAGATGAAGGTGGACGGCATCCGCCGCGCGCTGGCTTTCGTGACCTCCGCTTACAGCTCGTACTCGAGCTGCCGACAGTACCGGGAAGACATAGCACGCGCGCAAGAGGCAGCAGGCAAGGGCGCGCCGGTGGTGGATAAGATTCGCGCGTACCACAACCATCCTGGATTTGTTGAGGCTGTGGCAGATCATGTGCAGCACTCGCTGGCAAAGATTCCAGAGGGCCGGCGTGAGGCGGCGTACCTTATCTATACCGCGCACAGCATTCCGCTGGTGATGGCGCAAGGCTGTGACTACGAGAAACAACTCAAGGAAACCGGCAGGCTAGTCGCGGAACATCTGGGACGCAAAGAATGGCGCCTGGTGTACCAGAGCCGAAGTGGTCCAGCGTCGCAACCTTGGTTGGAGCCAGACATTCTTGATTGCCTGCGCCAAGTCAAAGTGCGGGGAGGCAGTTCGGATGTAGTGATCGCTCCCATCGGTTTCGTTTCAGACCACATGGAGATTCTTTTCGATCTTGATACGCAGGCGCGAGAGTTGTGCGGGGAGTTGGGTTTGCAAATGGTACGAGCGGAGACCGTCGGGACGCATCCTCGATTCATACGCATGATTCGCGAACTAATTTGCGAGCGCGGGGACCAAGGCCAGCCACGGCTTGCGGTAGGGGCGTTGGGTCCACGCCCCGACGCGTGTGCGGTGGATTGCTGCTTGATGCCCAGCCGGCAAGATCGCCTGCTGGGGTTAGGAAAGGATTCTTGATGCGTGTACTCATCACTGGCGCGACCGAATTCATCGGCAGGGCGCTGGTTCCTATTCTTCGTCGCGAAGGCCACCAGTTGATTGCCTTGGTCCGCCCATGATCGCTTCCCCAGCGAGATTGACGACGCGTCACTTCGTTGGATCACACGAACTTCGGAATCCAGCCGATTGCAGTGCGTCTAGGAACCCAGAGCTTAGGTTCACGTTGGTGGTGCCGAACTGGAA
>Ga0208190_1000088_pt1 | contig 34778 bp, 35 predicted proteins | sample June2015DPH_13_1_FD_184708 | JGI IMG/M metagenome (GOLD analysis project Ga0208190, IMG submission 184708) | Peatland microbial communities from SPRUCE experiment site at the Marcell Experimental Forest, Minnesota, USA - June2015DPH_13_10... | ecosystem: Environmental > Terrestrial > Soil >... | reverse complement strand
AGGCCCAGCGCCAGCAGGACGTGGGATGCTTCGAGACTGGTTGAACTACAGGCGGAACCGGTGGAAATACAAATCCCGGACATGTCCATGTTGAGGCACATCGATTCGCCTTCCACAAATTCCACGCTGATATTGACATTATTCGGCAGCCGTTTCACCGGATGGCCGTTGAGCTTAATATGTTCGATGTTTTTTTGAATACCCGTAATGAGCTTATCCCTGAGGCGGGTGATTCGCGCCGCTTCGGAGTCAATATCCCGGCCGGCAAGTTCGGCGGCTTTTCCAAAACCGACAATGCCCGGAACGTTCTCGGTGCTGGCGCGCCGGCCCCTTTCCTGTGCGCCGCCGTTCAGGAAAGGCATTATTTTAGTGCCTTTTTTGATATACAATAACCCGACACCTTTAGGCCCGTACAACTTGTGGGCGGACATGGCAAGCAAATCCACGCCAAGTTCTTTAACATTGGAGGGGATATGCCCCGCTGTCTGCACCGCATCGGTATGAAAATAGACGCCGGCTTCTTTAGCAACCTTGCTGATTTCACATATCGGCTGGATGGTGCCCACTTCGTTGTTCGCGTGCATTATTGAAATAAGGATTGTTTTATCCGTAATCGCTTTTTTAACATCTTGAGGGTCAACCAGGCCGTTACTGTCAACCGGCAGGTAAGTAATTTTAAAATCCATTTTCTCCAGGAATTTACACGATTCGAGCACGGCATGATGTTCGATGGATGATGTGATAATATGGTTGCCTTTACTTTTGTTTGCGAAGGCGACCCCTTTTAACGCAAAGTTATCCGCCTCGGTGCCGCTGCCGGTGAAGACGATTTCATCATCACGCGCGCCGATGAGACGAGCAACTTTTGTCCTCGCCTCTTCGACGGCATTTTTGGCCTCCTGCCCGTAGGAATAAATGGCAGATGGATTGCCAAAAGCGTCATGAAAATAAGGGAGCATCGCCTGCACTACTTCCGGGTCGGCCGGGGTAGTGGCGGCGTAGTCCAGATATATCTGTTTCATTCGTGAATCCGCTCCTTTAATTGCGATTTTTTATCAGAAAGATACCGGTTTGCGCGAAAAAATTGGGGAAAATTTTAACCGGCCGGTTGCCGTCTAGGTAAATAGCTTTTTCAATCGTAAGGTTCCTCGCGCGGCAGTAAGCCAGAAAGTCGGAAATGCTCAAGAAGTGGAGGTTGGGGGTGTCATACCACATGTTCGGCAGGGAAGGCGTGACCGGGGTACGGCCGTCGAACACCATTTGCAGCCGCGATTTATAATAAACGAAATTCGGGAAACCGATAATGACTTTGGAACCGACCCGCAGCGTCTCTTTCAGCACATACTCAAGTTTAACCACCTGCTGCAAACTCTGGTTCAGAATCACAAAATCGAACGATTTATCGCCGTAGTCCGATAACCCGCCCTCGATATCCTGCTGCGAGACGCTGATACCCAGCGAGGCGCATTTACGCACTGCCTGTTCGTCGATTTCAATCCCGCTACCCCGGACATTTTTAGTTTTCACCAACAAATTTAATAATTTCCCATCGCCGCAGCCGAGGTCGAGCACCGACGACCCTTTCGGAATGAGGTCGAGGATAACCCTGTATTCCAGTTTAACTTTTTTTAAATCGACGGGTTCGGACTGATTATTACTCATCGGATATCCTTCTCAGGAAATTCCTGATAAAATGTTCCTGCTCTGCTACTTCCACCAGAAAAGCGTCGTGGCCGTAAGTGGAGTTCAGTTCGCAATAACTGACATCAATTTGCGCCTGTTTGCATGCCTTCACAATTTCTTTGGACTGATACGCCGGATACAGCCAGTCGGACTTGAAGGCAATGACCAGAAATTTAACCGACGCTGCCGCCTTGAAGATTTTCTCCAGTGGACTGCCGTTGGTAAGGTCAAAACGGTCGATGGCCTTGGTGATATACAGGTAAGAATTAGCATCGAACCTTTTCACGAAATTATCCCCGCGGTACTGGAGATATCCTTCCACTTCGAAATCGGGGCTGAATTTCCTATCTGCGTGCTCTTCTTTCACCCGCCGCCCGAATTTCTCAGCCATGGAAACGTCGCTCATGTAGGTAATATGCCCGATCATGCGCGCCACCGCCAGGCCCCGTGCCGGCGCGGATTTCCCGTAATAATGCCCGTCTTGCCAGTCGGGGTCGGCCATGATGGCTTGCCTTCCCACTTCGTTAAACGCGATCTGCTGCGGGGAATGCCTGGCGGAAGTGGCAATCGGAATTGCGGTGGCCACCATCTCCGGGAAAGAAACCGCCCATTGCAGCACCTGCATGCCGCCCATCGAGCCGCCGGCGGCACACAGCAACTTCTTGATGCCGAGGCTGCGAACCAGATGCGCCTGAGCATTAACCATATCTTTGATTGTAATCAGCGGGAAATCCAGGCCGTAGGGTTTTCCGGTTTTCGGGTTGATTGAAGACGGTCCGGTAGACCCTTGGCACCCGCCGATAATGTTCGAGCAAATGACAAAATACTTATCGATGTCGAAAGCCTTGCCGTGCCCGATCATATTATCCCACCAACCCGGATCTTTCTCATCAGGATGAAATCCGGCAACATGAGCGTTTCCTGTCAGGGCGTGCAAAATCAATATGGCGTTTGATTTATCTTTGTTCAACGTGCCATAGGTTTCATAAGCCAGCGTGACAGGGCCAAGTTTTTCGCCGGATTCCAGCGCTAATTCACCGGGATGATTGCCAAACGCAAAATATTGTGTTTCCACAAGGCCGATATCTTTTGCGGTCCTTTCAATTATCTTAGCCAAATTGCGGCCTCCTTTCCTTTTCCGGGCTTATATTCCTTCACCATCGTTAAATTCCCGGACGATTTCCCGGATCTTTTCGCTAAATATGTCCGACGGAACGGTAATTCCGCCAATAATTTCAATTCGGGCCAAACGCTCTCTGAGCGCGCCCTGTTCGGCCAGCACAATCCTGATAGCCGCGGCAACCGGGTCGGGTAATTTTCCATGTTCCAAGTCTGCGGTCGTTTTATGACTATCTTCAACTATTCGGCCCGGAATGCCCACGACCGTAGCGCCGGGAGGAACCGGTTTATTTACTACAGAACCTGCGCCGATTCTGGCGCCATCACCCACAGTAATAGCGCCCATCACTACCGCCCCCGTGCCGATCACCACATTATTTCCAATGGTGGGATGACGTTTCTCTTTCCTGGTGGAAGTGCCCACCAGCCCCGAGCCTTGATACATCAGAACATCATCGCCTACTTCAGCCGTCTCCCCGATAACAACTCCGGATCCATGATCAATGAAGAACCTCCGGCCTATTTTCGCTCCGGGATGGATTTCTATTCCCGTCAGGAAACGGCTGACATGTGAGATGTAACGGGCTAAAAACCGTTGCCGGTGCTGCCAGAAAAAGTGAGCCACACGATGTGACCATACGGCATGCAGACCGGGATAACAGAAGATTACCTCCGGTATACTCCTCGCAGCAGGGTCGTTGGCGAATATATTGTGAATATCCTCTCTGATACCATCAAACATGAAATCATCCTTGAAATAATTGTGTATTCCCTTATCTTTTCATTTATTAAATTTTAAAACTATTTTATTCAATTACCATCAAACCTGATTATCCCAGGTTACGTGAACCGGCAATCCTTTTCACAGCTTCAACCGTTAATTCAATTTCTTTCACCATATTAAGATAACCGGGGCTGAGCCTCACCGTACCTGAGGGAAAAGTGCCGAGCGTTTTATGGGCAGACGGTGCGCATTGCAATCCCGCTCTGACTTTAATATCAAACGCCTGGTCGAGGATAGTTCCGACTTCGCCGGGTTGGTATCCTTTAACATTGAATGAAACGACCGGAGCCATCTGCGACAAATCTTTAGGCAGATGAAGCGTTACCCCGGGTATAGAAAGCAGACCGGCAACCAGCTTCTCGCTAAGAAATTTTTCATGAGTAATAATTTTATCCAAACCTTCATCGAAGATAAATTTCAGCCCTGCACCGAGACCGCTTATGCCCACACTGTTTATAGTTCCGCTTTCAAACTTATCAGGTAGTAGCTGAGGCTGTTCTTCCTGTTCCGAAAAAGAGCCTGTGCCGCCTTCGCGTATCGTATCCAGGTCCACACGGTTACTAATATAAAGTACGCCGGTGCCTGGCGGGCCGAACAATCCTTTATGGCCGGAAAAAGCGAGCAAATCGATATTTGAGGTTGTCGCATCAATCCGATGCTTGCCGGCGGTCTGAGCCGCATCTACCATAAATGCGATTTTATGTTTCCGGGCAACCGCGCCATATTCATCAATAGGTTGAATCATCCCGTTGACGTTGGAAGCATGGGTTACAACAATAAGTTTCGTTGATCGAGTAATTGCAGCCTCAATATCACGAGCATCTACAACTCCGGTATCCGGCGACGAAGACAATGCGGTTACTTTGACCCCATGCGCTTCAAGTTTCTTGAGCGGGCGCACCAGCGAGTTGTGTCCGATACTATCCGTAATAACGTGGTCCCCCGGCTTGAGCAAGCCTTTCAGTCCCAGGTTTAGAGCGTCGGTGCAGTTAAACGTAAATATGACACGATTAGTTTCCCGGGCATTAATCAAACGCGCAACCAGCCGTCTGGTTTCCTCGACGGTTTCCCTGGCAGCCAAAGCCATACTGTTACTTCCGCGACCGGGATTGCCCCCTTTCGTCCTCAGGAAATCATCCATCGTGCGATAAACAATTTCCGGCTTAGGCCATGAAGTCGCGGCATTATCCAGGTATATCATCAATCATGCTCCAATATATTTAGCATAAAGTCCGCGGGCGAACGATTCATCGGCGGTGTTTTTTACAATCGCCCGGCCGTCCGTGAACACTACCAGCTCTTGATCATCGACCTTAAATTCAAGTATAAATTCGTTATGGCTGACCTTCCCGATATTTTTCAGACGGGATTCTAACTGTTCGAAAGAAACGTGTTTAATTCCAGGATTTAAAACCTGCACCGCGTTTTGACCGCAAAGAGAGGTAGTTCTGGTTCCAAATTGAGCGTCCAGAAATTCATATTTGCCGCTGCAGGCAGGACAATCCGGACGACGTTTTATCTTGAAACGTTTCAATTCCGCCGTCCACACGTCTATCGATATCATGTCCCGATTAATGTGCTCATCACCGATTAGTATTTTCATGGCTTCAGTGCTTTGCAGCGAAGCAGTGACAATAGGAGCCGGCGCGATGACACCGGCTGTATCGCAGGTTAAGGACAAGCCACCTGAAGTATTACTATGGACGCAACGCAAACAGGGCGTTTTATCCGGGATTATGTTCATCGTCATCCCGAAGGAAGAGATTGCGCCCCCGTAAACCCAGGGAATTTTCGCCTTTAAAGCTGCGTCATTAATCAGAAACCTGGTTTCCAGATTATCCAATCCGTCCAAAATAATATCCGCCCCGCGAACCAGTTTTTCGATATTACTAAAATTTACGTCAGCCACGATTCCTTCAATTTCAATCGTCGAGTTCACTTTTCGCAGATGCCGCTCGGCGGCGACCGCTTTGGGCAGCCCGTTTTTTATATCATCTTCATTAAAAAGCACTTGCCGTTGGAGGTTGTGGTACTCAATGAAATCCCGGTCGATAATTCTGACTTTCCCCACGCCGGCACGTACCAGAATTGTCGCGATTACCGTGCCTAGCGCACCGCAACCGATAATTACCGCATTACTTTCAGCCAGCTTTTTTTGTCCCTCTTTACCAATGGGGGAAAAGAGGATTTGTCTCGAATACCTGTCAGTCACTGTCAGAAATACCTCAAATTTTCGTCATTGCCGGATTGGAAGGTTTAGATGTAGTACATCGCTTCTTTTAACGGCTTCTTATTCTTCTGGCGTTCCACCAGATCTTGCAAAGTTGTCGATTCCATGACCCCGTTCATTGCCTTATTTACCTCGTCCCAAATATCCCTGGTAACGCATGTGTCGGCGCGGGAACACAACTTCGGATTATCCACACATTCTACCAGCGTGGTTGAACCTTCAAGGAGTTTCATAATTTGACTTAACGTTATCTGGTCAGGCGGTTTGGCCAGGGCAACCCCACCCTTCGGACCTCTTATACTCCGGACTACACCAGCAGCAATCAATGGCGTGATCAAATGCTCTAAATACTGCAGCGAAAACTGTTGCCTTTCCGCGATATCTTTTAAAGACACTGGGGACTCATACTGGTGCAATGCCAAATCCAGCAATGCCCGCGTTCCATATCGTGTTCTTGTCGATAGTTTCATTTTCGATCCACCTCCAATACGCAATAATGTTTTCAATTAGTAGACTAAATTAATCTACATAATAAAGATTAACACACAATAAAAAAAGATGTCAACAACTCCTTGAAAAATTATCGGGTATTACCCACTGGCGAGTATCCAACAAAAATTTTGCCAACAATATTTGGATACCTGAGGATTACATTAAGACGAACAGGAAAAAGAATTCGAAGTAGATTCTAACAGAACATTTTAATGATTGTGTCACTGACTTTAATTTTATCGTGTTTAAATTATCTTTCTCCAAAACATGTTTAACTTTGAACACATCCCGACAATTCCAAGTTTAATTTCCGTATTACTTAACGATGAACTAAATCATCTTCGATGGTTGATTCGAAGCCCAAATCAGCGACCATGTGGCGGGCTTCTGATATTGAGATGCCGCCGGTGGTTAAATAGCCCTGGACGAAAATCGAATCGGCCGCAAATAATGCCAAAGGCTTGAGCTGCCGGAGGTTGTATTCCCATCCCCCGGCGGCGCGGATTTCGCTCTTGGGGTTAGTGAACCTGGCGAGACACAGAATTTTCAGGCACTTTGGGGGATGCAGCTGATTGTCGATAGTTTCAAATGGCGTTCCTTTAATCGGAACCAAAAAATTAACCGGAACAGCCTGCGGCTGAATCTCTTTCAGGGTTAACAACAGGTCAATGATATCATCGGAGTTTTCTCCCTGTCCGAATATTCCACCGCAGCAGATCTCTAGACCTGCTTGCTTGCATGTAATGATTGTATCCAAACGGTCCTGAAAAGTATGTGTAGTGCAAATCTGGCTGTAGTACCTTCTGCTAGTATTCAGATTATGATTTACTCTGTCCAGCCCGGCAGCTTTTAATTTTTTAGCCTGGATACCCGTAATTAACCCAAGTGTCGCACATAATGGTAATTTAGTTTCTGCTTTGATGGCAGATATTGCCCCGCACAGTTGTTCGATTTCTTCTTCACTAGGCCTGGTGCCGCTGGTGGAAATACAAAAACGGTCTGCATTGATATTTTTTGCCATTCTGGCATTGCCTAATAAGGTTTCTTTCGATATGAGAGGAAAACGGTCGATTTCAGCGTTAGAAATCCGCGATTGGGAGCAATAATGACAATCTTCCGAACAGATACCGCTCTTGGCATTACGCAAAACCTGAATATGGACGACTTTCCCAAAATATTTACGGCGCACATGATATGCCTGATCCAAGAGAATCAGAATGTCTTCATCCGGACAATTTAAAATTTCACGGCATTCTTCCCGGTTCAAACCCTCCGCGCTAATTGATTTTTCCGCCAAAGCGTTGAAATTAGAAATGGCAGTCTCCTTATTTGTGGTTAATCACGGCGATGGCTTCAATTTCAACCAGCGCCCCGCGAGGAATGCGAGAAACTTCGATGGTAGAACGTGCCGGAGCGTCAAGGGTAAAATATTCCCCATAAATTGCATTCATCGCATTAAAGTCATCCAGATTTTTCAGGAATACGGTAGTTTTTACAACGTCAGCCGGAGTTGCGCCGGCAGCCGCTAATATCGATTTCAGGTTTTCTAATGCCTGACGGGTCTGCGCACTGATATCTCCGGAGATTTCGCCCGTAACAGGATTAATCGGAATTTGTCCGGATATAAATAATAAATTTCCGGATTGGTTGGCCTGGGAGTACGGGCCGATGGCTTTTGGTGCTTTATCGGTAAAGATCACATTCTTAGGCATTGCAGGCTTCTTGTTCTGAATCAATTATTTTTAAAATGGCAACACTATCTAAATAATACTTTAAAACCGGGAATAAAAAGAAATCACGCATCAGATTTGAATCTTTTCTAATTTTATTGAGTGCAATTGCGCCAAAGTTAATCGCGAATGTGGGGCGCGGATTGGCGATTGCCTACAAACGCGAGCACTAAAAAAGCAGGAGCATACCCAATTAGGTTTTGTTACTTGAATACCAATATTTGTTTGATCTGCAGTTCTCGACGGTGCTATCTATGCTCGGGCCATCCACGACAGAAGTCTGGGTGATTAATCTCAGCCCTATAAACAACAATGCAATGCGAAGGAACCTTTTCAAAGCAGGTAAGATCGCTAACTGATAAGTTGGATAATAGTGTATATTTCTAATCATTGGCTTTTACAAGATTACCTGAAATCATTACAAAAGCAACACTCTCGCTTGAAATTCTATTCTGTAATAACAAAATTCATTTTTTTAGACTTCGTATAGTCCTCTCCTCAAAGTAAAAAAGTGTTCCCAAATCGCTACCTCTTGGGCTTGTCTGAACGGTTCTTTTAACTGTATTGCATTTAGTTTTTGCATCGCGTCATAAAAAGCCCGCCAGAACGGGTCCACGATGGGGTGTTTTAATTCCTTTTCCTTGCCGCCCTCTACCAGAATCATGCCTTTTTTCGCGTCAATCAGTTCCCCGACCACGGATGACTTAATGCCTTTCTTCGCCAGCGCTTTCACCACCGCCTCGGCTTTATGTGCGCGGCAGGAGGCAATCATTGTGCCCTCGGAAATCGAAGCATAAGGGTCTATGCCGAAATAATAGCAGATTTCCGGAACGCAGTCCTCGACGACGATTTTCTCTTTCTCAATCCTCACGCCGAGTCCGGCTGCCTGGGCGATTTCATAAAGCCCACCCCAGATGCCGCATTCCGTAGCGTCATGCATTGCGGTAATGCCGTTCTCTCTGACGCCGACCTTGATCGCGGTCATCGCGTCTTCCACAATGGACATTTTGTAGAAAATATCCTGAGCCTTTTTACTGAAGGCTTTGCCGAATTTCTTTTCCAATAAAGACGGGAACATCGTGGCGAAAATACCGGAGGCTTCGATGGCCGGGCCTTTGCTGATGATGATTTTATCGCCCGCTTGGGCTAACCGCGGAGTGACATATTCATCCATTTCACCCACGCCCACAATTGTCGCCCCGCCGACCATCGGATAATTACAGTTCTCATACCGGGCGGTGTGTCCCGTAATCACGGTGATGCCCAGTTTTTCGCACTCTTTGTGTATTGTATCCCAAACAATCAGCAGTTGTTCCTTGGTCATATCCATCGGCAGGTTCAAATCAATCGATAAATATTTCGGTTTCAATCCGCTGGTTACCGAGTCTGAAATAATAATGTGGATGGCAAACCAGGCCGCCCGTTCCCAGCCGTATTGCGGCACGATGAAAACAGGATCGGTGGTAAAAGAAACCGCTTTGTCGCCGATGGTGACGATGCCGACGTCGACGCCGTGCTGCGGCCCGACGATGACATCCTTACTCTTCGCGCCCAGCCGGGGAAAAATCACTTCGGTAAATATTTCAGGCGAAATTTTCCCGATTTCAGGCATTTCCGCGCTGTGCGCGCTTTGCTCGCTTTTTGCGGTTTGTTTTTTCTGTTCTTTCAAGGGAGTCTCCTTTAATTTATATCTTTTAGGGCTTAATTTTCCACCGGTTTCCAGGTATTCGGCTATCGTCTGAGCATTTTTGCCACTATAATAATGTTGAGGTAATACAGGAGCTAGGAGGGGCCTAAAACTATTCCAGAATTATTATCAATTTAATGTGTCTAGCCTTATGTAGACACCACGGCTAATGCCACTGTCGTGTAATGTGACAAATTCTCCAAAGTTCTCGATATCAGGTTGTCTCATTAGTAGATGTTTATCAGAGATACAGTTCTATGGCGATCTTGATGAGATTACTTTTTCATAATAAACCATACGAACATTCCACTCTGAAAAATAATCAGATCCGATTTCAAGAAAATTATTCCTCTCGTAAAGTTTGCGGGCAATATAATTTTCGGCTAACACACTGAGCTCAATGGAGTTATAGCCCTGAGACTTTGCGTAGGCTTCCGAAAAATCCAGCAATTGACCGGCCAACCCTATTCGCTGATACCCGGGACGAACCGCCAATCGATGTAAAATAAGTTCTTTCTTTTGTAGTTCGGGAACGCAACTTTTTCCAAATTCGATTGATTTTCCATCATTTAAGGTCACTATTCCGTCGACAAACTCTCCGATTTTCAATACGAATAATTCGCGTTCCTTAATATCTTTGGAAACAACATCGCTGTTCGGATAAGCTTCGTTCCATTGAAAAATACCATTTTGAGCCATGGCGGAAATGACTTGTTTAATCAAATCCATGATGCCTGAGAAGTCTGAGTCAGATGCAAGTTTAATTTGCAGTATGGCTTTATTCATATTTATTTACACCCTTCGATTAACAGTCAGCGTAAAAAATCCTCCACAAAAATCCGGCTTTTTTGTATTCCGAATATATATTGAAAGCCTTTTTGTGCAGCAAATTCGTGCGTGTTGGTGTTCCAGTCATCTAAATGAGGTATTAGGCTCCAGTTACAGGCATGACTTAAAACGAATGCCTGTAGCTGGAGCCGGGAGCGAGCCTGAAATTATTACAGAATTATTTTCATCCCAATACATTAAGACTTAAGGCGTTACCACGGTGAACAACACGGCAGGACTCGATACTCCGTTCAAAGTCGCCGTAATGTTGGCGGTGCCGACTGCCCCGCCGGTAATAACCCCGGTTGGACCAATTGAAACGATTCCTGAAGAACTGCCAGTCCATGTCCAGTTTACCAGCGAACTGACATCCCCGGTTGAACCGTCAGTAAATTTTGCCGTTGCGGAAAGGCGTTGACTGGAACGAACCGATAACTTAGCGGGGACGGCAGGTTGCACGTCTATAGAAACTATTGTTTCCGCTGTTAATAAGACCTTTGCACTGGTTACTCCATTCAGCGTCGCTGTAATATTTGCTGTCCCAGCCGAAGCAACAGTTGCCAAACCATTAGAGGTAATGGCCACTGTTGCCGAATTATCACTCGCCCAATTTACCTGGGAAGTGATATTTACAATTGAACCATCAGAATAGGTCCCAGCTGCACTAAACTGCTGGGTTGCCCCAACCGTGAGAATAGGCAATGCAGCCGGTGTCACCGAAATTGATGACAGCGAAATAACCGTTAACTTTACAGATGGGCTGGTAATGCCCGAGAGACTTGCGGTGACATTGGCTGTACCCGCCGCGACGGCAGTTGCGGTTCCACCTGGAGATAATGTTGCTGCCGCTGTGTTATCGCTCGTCCAAGTAGCCTGATTCGTAATATCGGCGGTTGAGTTGTCGGAATAAGTGCCCACAGCCGAAAAAGATGCGGCAGTCCCCACGGCTAAACTCCCTGTGGACGACGGTGTCACGGAAATTGAGATGAGTGCTTTTGTCATCGTTGTAGTCTTGGTGGTGCAGCTAACTACACTCATAGTTAAAACCGCAATTAGTACTGCTATGAGTAAAAATCCAAGAAACCGTAATTTTTTGCTTTTCATTTTGTATTTATCCTTCTCCTTAAACCAATATTTGTTATGATTAATTTATTTTTCTTCTGCAACGGATTTTCTTCACTAAAAATCGTGTTATAATCGCACCTCCTTGAATTGGGGATTAATCGATTCGAAAACAAAATGTTCTTACATTTAAGCTATAGATTGTCGTACAAATCCTCCACAAAAGTCAGACTTCCCCGATATCCTGCATAAGTCCGGTTAAAGATAAGCCGGTCCGTTATTGGATAAGAAATAACGTTACACTGGATACCTCTTTGCATAGCGAATTCGCGCTCATTCGTGCTTCCTACCAGTAAAGTAATAGCTTCATGAGACTCAAGTTCTTTTTGAATTTTCCACTGGTCAGTTTCAAAAACAATGTTGGGTGGACGGGCATAGTCGAGCGACCTTAACTGTTCTTTTATCCGCTCCATATCTTCCGTCCGGAACACCGGGTCCGTAATGATAGAAACAATTGGAGTAAAACTATAGTCATTCGCGAGGAAACGGGTTACCCCCACAACTGTATTGGCATCACCCACGACGGCAAATTGCTTCCAACTCACAGCACCGATGGCAGTTTCCAGGTAACTATAAACGTAATCTTCTTCATTTTTAATAACGGTTTCGGCACGCTTTTCAATACGCAGCGCTTTTGCCACTGCACGAATAAAAGCTGATGTATCGCTCGCGCCAATGGGTAATCCCGGCCACCTGAGACAGGGAATTCCGAAACTTTCCTCGTATTCCCTAGCAGCACTTTTTAAAAGCCAGGGTGAAATTATAATATTCAAGGAAGCTGCCGAAGAATCACGGATATCTTTTATGCCTTGATGGCGCGTGAAAAACGTATTAACCCTCAGTCCTAACTTTTCGAGAATCCTGGTAAGTTCTTCAAAATTACCTTCCCAAAACGGGTCATGATACGGCATAATTCCCAGCAAATTGACCAAATTATTCTGCCTGTCTGCCGGTTTGACTATATACTTTAAAAATGCTGCAAAAGCAATCTCATACCCTCTGTAACTTTCCCCCATAAACCCCGGTGTTTCGATGGGATAAACCGGCAAGTTCTGTTTTCTGAATTCTTCAGTTACACTATTAATATCATCACCAATGATTCCAGCCGTACAACCCGAGAGCACAAAATATGCATCAGCCTCCATTATTTCAATTGCACCCTTAATCGTTTCTCTTAAACGATCTGTTCCGCCAAAAACAACGTCTCTTTCCAGCATATTGGTGCATGGGGTTGATACACCTGAAACGTAGAAAGGCATCCGCCCGCTTGATTGTCCCGCTTCTCCTGCAGTAGTTTGCATACAGCATCCCGGACCGGAATGATAAATAGGAACCACCCTGTCAACCGCTGATAAAACAGCATTCACGCCGCCTAAAGCGCAGTTCCCGCGCGGATTTTGTGTAATATTCGACATAAGAATCCTCCTTTAAAATTTTGGAAAGCCTCGTTTTACTGCCCAAACGATTTAATAAACTTGAAAGCATCATCTTTATACCACGATTCTTTGTATGGCAGACGCGCATGGGCTGCGAGCTTTACATTGAATCCAGGATTTTCTATTTGGTTGGCGATTTTATTACCCAGGTATACGAGCCCATCGTATCCCATAGTAGGACGCTTCATATCAAGAACATGCGTGGTGGGTATTCCTAACCTGGCTGACCATGCCGGCACGCCGATAAAAACATCCGGTTTGAGTTTCTTTACAAGGTTGATTTGCTCAAACGGCTGCATATTGGCGATGTCTATCACATAGTCGCCGTGAATACCATTAAGATATTCAATGTCTTTTTGAGCGTCATCATCAAAAGTGGGAGTTTCCAGTCCCACCAGTTTCATACCAAAATCATCGATAAGGGCGGCTGCGGCAAACGAGCGGCCGGTTCCACCACAGATAAATACCCTTTTATTCTCCAGCCGTTGGCGGATATCTTCAATCAGGGGAATTATACGCTGATGCTCTTTTTCAATGTAATCCTCGGCCTCTTTCACTTTCCCGACCAAAGCTGCAACGCCCCGGAACCAGTTATCGGTATTACGAATGCCGATCGGCATTACGGTATGAGAATAGGGGATTCCGTAATCATTTTCCAACTCTTTCATAAACTCATCTGCGAAAACCTTGCATATCGCTGTTGAAGCTTCAGCCGCAGTTATTTTTTTTATCTTTTCCAGCGAACTGTAGAATGGAAAATAATTGGCATGCAACCCAATCAGGGAAAGCATCCGTTCGATTTCCAGCTGGTCCTTATAGCTGACCGTGGTTGGGGCGAATAAATTAATCAAGCCCGCTTCTTTGGGTACCTTTTGGTTACCCAGAATATACCGCCGAACGGAAATAAAGGCCGTGTCATAACCGGAAGCTGCGATTTTTGATTTAAACCCCTCGCAATGAATGGGAACGATAATTGAGCTGATTTGCTTTTGTATTTCAGCAGCAATTGAATCAACATCATCCCCGATAATACCGGATGCGCACGATGTGAAAATGAAAATTAATTTTGGCGTGTAGCGCGCGTATGCAAGCAAGACAGCGTCTTTTAATTTTTGCTCGCCACCGTGCACAATATCTCTTTCATCCAAATTTGTCACAATCAATCTGACATTTTTAATAAATTTAACGCCGCGGTGTGTCTGACCTACTCGGTATAAATCGCTTGCCATCGTAGAACACCCTGCGCACCCCAGGGGAGAGTGCACAATGAACACCGAATCATCCATCGACATCAGAGCTGACATGCTGTTAATTTGCTGGCACTGTAGCCCTTGGCTGAAACTCCGGTCGGCCATCTTCAGACACCGTTTTTTAAATTCTCCGGCTAACTGAACACTGTTACCGCCGCAATCACTATAAGTGAATGGCCTGCTTTCTCTTATTCCCGAATAGCGTTCACCAGCATCTTGACCCGATTCCGGGAGACTTTGTGTTCCTCTTCCCGGTGAACTTAATTTTTTTACTGTCGCCATAATTACCCTCTTCCTGTATTATTTACTCTGTTGATATCACCACACCAAGATTAGAAAATCATTTTTCATTTGCACTCTTTAACCACTCCGCGGTCAGGCGACGTTCATCCGGAATCGCCCCATTCTTTTTTCCAATATCCGGGAAAGGAGCTCAATTATTAAAATAAGGCCCCAATAAACCAGAGCCGCCGCAATATATGCATCGAGATACCTGTAATTTGACGAAGCGGTAATTAGTGTTCCATTTAAAATATCCCTTACCGTAATCAAATACATAATTGATGATGCTTTCACGAGGCCGATAAGATTATTACATAGAACCGGCACGGCCACCGGGACCGCTTGTGGAATTACGATTCGTCTCAAGGTTTGAACAGTGGTCATTCCGACCGAATATCCGGCCTCATACTGGTTACTGTCGATGGACATGAAAGCGCCTCTTATTGTTTCGGAAATTATCACCATTGCGAAAACAGAAAGTGTTGTAATGGCAACGATTATCATATTGATATTTTTAAAGCTGTCAGTCATGGCAAAAAACAAAATATATAAGATTAATATCAACGGGATTGCTTTAAGGGTATCTATCACTATTTTAAATAGTTGGGCCAGATACTTTACTCGGAAAATTCTTATCATGGCAATGATCGTTCCCACGATTGCGCCTATCATAAATGGGACAATAGACAACAGTAAAGTTGTTGGTATGCAAGCGATTCCAGCTTTGGCCGCAATGATTATAAATGCGAAATCAGAACCATTCATATTCTACCTGCTAATTCTTGTAAGTTTGGTCTGCAGTTTATTTTCCGTATAACTAAATAATTTATTTAGTAGTATGCTTAAAACTATAAAAATTATGGCGGCGGCAACGTAGCCTTCTAATACATGATATGTTCTTACTCCAATGGCTCTGACCTCTCCAATGACGTCAACCAGACCGATGGTAAAACCTAGGGATGTATTCTGCAACAGCCCGATAATGTTCACCGAAAAACTCGGCATTGCAATAAGCAATGCTTGAGGAGCAATAATTCGTTTAAAGGCTTGCCAGTTTGTCATACCTACGGAGTAAGCAGCTTCTTTTTGCCCTGTATCGACTCCAACAATAGCACTACGGAAAATCTCTGACATAAAAGCACTCAAATTTAATCCATATGTAACAATTACGAAAATAATGGTGCTCCAATTGTTGGCGTCAATGCCTGCTTTTGAAAGGAGAACTGGGAGGCCGAAGAACACAATAAACAACTGTACAATAATAGGCGTACCACGCATGAAGGACACAAATACCACAGCGAATTGCTGAAGCACGGGTATTTTATTGATCCTAATCAAGGCTATCAACGTGCCTAGTATCACTCCTGCGATTGTCGCAAAAACTACGATGGCTAATGTTACAGGCAGTTTCGATAATATTTGCGGGAAATATTCAAATACTAATTTAATGTTAAAATATGTACTCATCTGATTAGCCGCTTAAATGCACAGCCCTTTCTTATGTTTGAAAAACATCATTTTCGCGTACCGGATTTGAAATTTAATAAATCAGACATTTTCCCTTCATACCGCGCGAAAGGCATAGTTTCAGCGTGATTTAAAAATTCCAATGCAAAACCAATTGTTTCAGTTACCCCTAAATGCAATGTTCCCTCATCCACATCAAAATATTCGTTGTGGATGTCCGCACCTGTGCCTAACTCTTCATTCGCAATACCGAGGAAAATCATTATGCTGGGATATAGTTTGGCGATCAGCGAAAAACTTTCTGAGCCCATTGAGGGATCCACCTCGGACATAAGCGTCTCTTCACCTAATTGTTCTCGTATATTCTTTTGGGCAATTTCCGCGACCTTGTCGTTATTAACAAGTGGAAACCCTGTGAATAAATAATTTACTTGATATGTGCAACGGTATGCTTTTGTGATATTTTCCAGTATATTTTTAAATTCACTTACAAACTTCGTTCCCACTTCGGTTTTAAAAAAACGTCCCGAACCCCCAAACGTGATATCTTTGGCGATGATGTTTCCTCGGGTACCGCCGGATAATTGCCCAACCGAAAAGGTAAAAGACTCATACGGGGAAATATGCTTCAGTCTGATACTGTTGATAGCCTCATAAATGGAAACAAAGCAGTCCAGAGGATTATTGGCGATATCAGGTCTTGAGCCGTGCCCGTCGCGACCGCTGATAGTAACGGAAAAACCAGCGCTCCCTGCCATTACCGGGCCTTGCTGGGCAATGATTTTCCCTGATTTAATACCGGGGTTCAAGTGTATGGCGTGGGCACCGTCAATTTTTATATGTTCTTCATCGATATATTCGAGTATTTGTCGGATATTGCCGCCACCCTCCTCTCCGCGCTCAAAAAGCAAAATAACTCTGCCGTTAATTTCAGACTTATTTTCCTGTAATATCTTGCCTGCTGTTAAAAGCATGGCCGTGTGAGCATCGTGTCCACAGGCATGCTGTACTCCGGCATTTGCAGACACAACAAATTTCTCCCTTTTAAGATTCCGTTGGTTTTCCTGGATCGGAAGAGCGTCTATATCCGCTCGGAGAAGGACAGTTTTTTCAGCACCTTTTTCGCCGATGAAGCCGAGGATGCCGCCGTCTTTCACTTCTAAGTATTCGATATGGAACTGCTGTAATTTTTCTTTTATATATTGCAAAGTTGCGTATTCAATACCGGAGAGTTCCGGATTTTGATGGATATGCCGTCTCATTTCAATTAAAAGAGACTGATTTTCCGCAACAAGTTCGTTTATTTTCATAGAACACCACCTAAAACTTTGTTTCCGAAGCTGATACTTTCCGAGTACACCGGCGGTGGATTTCCGACGCATCTCAAAAAGTATCAGCTCCTCATATTGGGAAACTAATGGATTGCTAATCCGGGAATTAATTGGCTGTAATCAGCTCCCAACCATTTAACACTTAAAGCAGCAATGGTTCCATTCGCTCTGAGTTGGGTTAAAGCGCCGTCGACAGCATTTTTAAGCTGGGTATTACCTTTTTGGAAAATATAGTATGTATACCCTGGAAGCAAAGGATCTCCCACTCCTTGGATTTGGTTATTGTAAGCGACGTTGTAATCGTTTATCGTTCTTACATCCAACAATGTTGCATCAAACTGGCCGTCTGTTAATCCTTTAACCAAAAGATCCGCAGTTAAACTTCCGTAAACTAATTTAATAGGCGTTTTGGCAGTTTGATTGTATGTTTCGAAAAGATTGGCGGCATTGCTGCCTGATGCAACGTAAACGGTTTTTCCTTGTAAATCATCAATGGTTTGGATACCGGTTTTACCCTTAGCCACCGTAATTTGATATGAATAGTGTAAATACGGCACCCCAGAATAAAGATAACTTTGGTCGCGGGTGGCGTTCCATGCATAGTAATGCGCTGCAATGTCATATTTCCCTGTGGTGACCCCCACCAGTATGCTGGCAAAATCCGCTGTTTCGAATTTAAACTGATATTGAGGGAGGAGTTTATTTACGGCCGTCAGTAAATCAATTTCGAAACCGACCAAATTCCCATTTGCGTCCAGGTAGCAAAATTTAGGCATATCTATGCCTGTACCAACCACAATCGTTTGGACTGCGGCTGTTGTAGTGATTGACGAAGCGGTTGAGGTCGTAGTCGTTGAAGTCGCCGATTGGGATGAAGCGGTAGAGCACCCTGCGAATAGAGTAGCGATTATAGTTATTGCTGTAATGACCAATAGTAACTTTTTCATTTATTTCCTCTTTGTTCATTTTTTATTATTTTTAAGACGTCCTTAGTCTTTAACAACACTTCATTTGTTTATTCCTCCCAAGTTGAAATAGAAACAATTATATGGCAAAGCTCGATTCCGGCAAGAGCCTCCTTAAAAACTGTCTTGTGCGCTCTTCTTTCGGGTGAGAAATGACTTCATCCGGCAATCCTTGTTCTACAATCAATCCGCTATCCATAAAAACAACCTTTGTTGCGACATCAAGCGCAAAATCGATTTCATGTGTTACCACAATCATTGTTATTCCTTCTCTGGCAACTCTCTTTATTGCGAGCAAAACCTCTCCCACCAGTTCAGGATCAAGTGCGGATGTGGGCTCGTCGAAAAGTATCACTTTAGGATTCAGCGCTAAAGCCCGCGCAATTCCAACCCGCTGTTGTTGGCCGCCTGAAATCTCGCAGGGATAAGCCTTAACTTTTTCAGTCAATCCCATTTTTTCCAAGATACGCATGCTTTGTCCTTGCGCAATATCCTTAGGTATTTTCTGCGCAACAATTAATCCTTCCATCACGTTTTCCAATACTGTTTTATTCTTAAACAAGTTGTAATGCTGAAATACCATGGCTGTCTTTTTGCGCAAAGTTACTATGTCCTGTTTGCTGCAATGCCGACTATCCAGTTTAAAATCATCGATCAAAACTTCACCTTCATTTGGCCGCTCCAGGAAATTAATACATCTTAATAGCGTAGTTTTTCCTGAGCCGCTGGGGCCCAGAATGACGATGACCTCACCTTGCTTGACGGTTAAATTAATTCCTTTCAGCACTTCGTGCTTGCCAAAAGACTTGTGAATGTTGTTAAGTTGAATCACGGGAAGCGCCTCCTCGATTATCCCTTCTAAATCGAAGTCTCTAAAACGACTGAATATATATCTTCAAGAAGCCTCAATGCGCCGTCATATCCGACGTAGGAACGGTCCAGTATCAGCCTCTGACTGACAGGCATCGATATTCCGACATAGTGTCCCATTAGTTCTTTTGCCAGCACCTTTTCCCAGATGCTTCCCAGAATAAGCGGCCTGCCGTAATAGTTAGTTTTACGTATTTGTTCATGGATATCCTGCCCGTCGCTTGAAAATTCCACTTCTGCTTGAATACCATGATTGTATTTTTGAAACAAATTAGAAACCGACTCTTTGTATTCATCGGGAATTCCATCAATGACAAATTGTTTAGCAGGGAATAGCCCCATATCGTTTACCAGAAACCGGGAAACCGCCAGGGCATAATGACTATCGGCAATTGTGACAAACCTTCGTGCTATCGAACGTGTTTCTAAAAATGTGTCGGCGGCACGTTCAATAAAATAGTAATACTCATCCTCATGTTTTTTAATAACTGCTTCGATAATTGAAGCATCGATTCCGCCGAATTGTCCCACCGTTCTCAAAAAATTGCCGGTTTCCTGAGGTCCGATAGGAAGTACCGGATATTGCAGGAAAGGAGTCCCGAACTTCTTTTTTAACAGTTCCACATTTTTAAGTCCTACCCAGGGAGAGACGAGTAAATTAAAAGAAGCTTGGGGGGTTTTGTCGATGGCTTTTAGTCCCTTTCGAGGTCCGAAAATCGTGTTAGGTATTAGCCCTATCTCGGAAATCAGTTTTTCCAGATGGATTAAATTGCCGTACCAGAACGCATCGTGAGCCGGCACGGTGGCCCAGATGTTTACCAGTTTATCCACCACCGGCGCAGGTTTGAGGTATTGCTCGATAATGGCATTAATCACCAGCTCATGCCCGATCAGATTGTTTCCTTTAAACCCTGCGGTTTCTGCGTAAATTACCGGTTTCCCAGCGTTGGCAAACGATTTCACTACCTCTTGGACGTCGTCGCCGACAATCTCTGACACGCATCCCGTTAAAACCACGAAGAAGTCAGCATCAATTACTTTAAGCGCATTTTCTATTGTCTCTTTAAGTCTATTTTCTCCCCCGAAAATAACCTCTTTTTCACTGATGTTGGAGGAGGGGAATATGTGATAAGAGATGTACCCCGAACCCTGGCCTCCGTTACGCTCGGTCAAGCCTAAAGACAGCTTTGCGCCGCAGCCTGGCCCTGCGTGCAAAATCGGTAAAGCCCGTTCAATCGAACTTACGGTCTGCATCGCACCTAATGCACAGACATATCTTGGTTGATCAATTAAATTAGTCAAGTTAGACCTCCGCCTTCTTCAGAAAAGTGGTGTTTGGCTGGTTTAACCACCATTCGGTATACGGCAGCTTGGTCCGTTGGGCAATATTGTTTGCCAAGCTGCGGTTAGTAACGGCATCCAGAATCATGGAAGCAAAATTCAGTGTACCGTTATAGCCGAAAGCAGTATACTCGTCCATGACGCAGACGGATGCGGTTCCCCGTTTTAAGGCCCAAACGGTTGTACCCTGGTGTCTGGAAAAATAGATGTCCGGTTTCAGAGTATTAAGTACATTCATAAGCTCGAAATTCTGCTGGTCGCTAACGCTGAAAGGTATATCCGCCGGAAGGTTTTTAACCAGATAATCGAGATCCTCAACTACCAGGCCCTTGTCGTATTTTGGATCAAAATGCCAAGCCGAGGCCCAGATCGTTTCTACTCCTAATTCTTGTAAAACCCTGATGAAGTTAAAAGTGTAGCCGGGTCCCATGCCAACTACGGCCTTAATGCCATGTAATTTTTGTTTCACTTTTTCTAATTCAGGAAGCACTCGTGCTCGTTCTTGCGCAATATAATTCTCAACATCAGTTTCTTTACCGATGACTTTTCCAATCCCTCGCAGCCATTCTTCAAAACCGGTGATTCCATGGGGGCGTAAAGTTTGCACATAGGGTACTCCGTATTGTTTTTCAAGACCGTTTCCGAGATAAGTTCCGAGCGTCCCGCAGATACTAACGGTTGCAATTGATTCTGACATTCGGGACAGCTGGTCGACGGTAGTACCGGCTGGAAGAAATAACGGCTCGACTCCGAATTTGGCAAATAATTCTGTAATTTGTCGTTTTTCACTCCCGAAGAAATTAATAAAATTTATAACATTCGTTTTTTTCTGTGGCGGCTTCACGATTCCGGTTAATAGAGCATGCCAAGCCATATCGAAACCCGTTGCCCAGATTTTGCTTTTAAAACCCTCGCAAAACAAGGGGATGACCGGAATGGGTATCTCAGGTTTCAAATCTTCTATAACACTTTTTATATCTTCACCGATGACTCCGGAAACGCAGGAGGTAGACACAAATATTGCATTGGGATGATATCTACGATATGTTTCGATAACAGCAGCACGCAGTTTCGCGGAAGCGCCGAACACGGTATCGTTTTCATTCAAATTCGTCCCCACGAACTGGGCATTGCGGGGCTCAAAACCCAACATCATTCCCAAATATTTACGTACGACACTAGCACCGATGGCGTCAACAGTGCACCCGACCGGTGCATGGTTCACCACTGCAGCATCCAGAATCCCGCAGACCATGCCTTGCGCACATCCCGCATTGCACAAACTGGCCTGATTAAAACACCGCTCCCGGTTCCCCAAGCCGCCGCAACCTGCTTTTTGCGCAGCGTCACGCAGCGTACCGCTATAGCCTGATATCGAACCCAGACGGTTTTCCCGCGTTGGAGCTTCTGCAACTTTCAGATTAATTTCCATATTCTTTTCTCCTTATAGCTATAGGCTGATTTTATATGTTCCCGTGTGCTTCGACTCTCAGTTCCCCGTTCTCGTATGAGAGCAACAGATCTGCCCATTTTGCAGCCCATTCCCTTAATTCCTTCACGTCCATCGGGGAGGGAGATTTGGAATCGGTATGTTGTGCGATTTTATAAGCTAAAGAGGTATATATTTTAGCCTGCGGTGAATCAGGAAAGGCTTCTATCGTAGTTTTCCCCTGAAGTTCGCTCTGAGTTACCGTTACTGATCTGGGAATATACTCGACTACTTTGGTATTGGTCAGTTTTACGAAATCATCGATAATTTCACGCGCGTAAGGCGCATTTACTGAATTGGCTATGACGCCCCCCAATAACGCTCCTCCTGAATTAGAGTATTTCTGGATACCCTTGAAAAGATTGTTGGCAGCATATAGTGCCATAAAGTCGGAGGATGAAACCGTAAACACATGCTCGGCAATCCCTTCTCTAATCGGGACGGCAAAGCCTCCGCAAACCACATCCCCCAAAACATCGTAAATTACGAAGTCTAGGTCAAGCTCTTCAAATACCTTTTGCTGTTTGAACAGTTGCACGGCAGTAATAATTCCTCTCCCCGCGCAACCGACACCTGGAGCAGGTCCTCCCGATTCAACACAATAAACCCCGTTAAAGCCTTCAAAAATAACTTCATGTGCCTTTACAACATTTTCTTCTCTTAACGTATCGAGAACAGTGGGAATGTATTTCCCACCTCTCAAGGTATTGGTGGAATCGCTTTTAGGGTCGCAGCCAAACTGCATTACTTTGTATCCGGCTTTGGATAACGCTGCGCTTAAATTTGAAGTGGTAGTGGATTTGCCAATACCGCCTTTTCCGTAAATTGCAATTTGTTTGATATGTTTTGCCATGATGTAGTTCCTACCTCCCCTGTTTAGTTTTGAAAACCTTCTGATTTTAAATATTCCTTATTATGTTTCTTCAGGTAAGCAATTAACCTGGGTAAAATTTTATCGATTTCGCCGCTTATTGTTAAAAATTGAATTCCAGCAGCGTTCAATTTTGTCACGGCGCATGGGCCGATTTGGTTAATAAGCACCATGCGGCAGTCAGTCAATGCGTTCACCGAATTTTCCATCTTATTATCGTGGCCTTCCCCTGTACCACATGAAGGAATCGTTTTCCTGTATTCGGAATATTTATATTCTCCGTTGTCATCGATGTTGTAGATAACAAATCCCTCGCTTGTGCCAAAATGTTGATTAACCAACTTGTTATCATTACTGCCAACCGCAATCTTATATGGCATAGGTTTTAAACTCCTTTTCCTAGGCTGTTATCCGTGTGAAAATGTTTCCGCTCGTGTACCATACAGCAATCCGGCAAGGTCCTGACCGGTTCCAGGTATTCCGCACGCATCCGCACGGCAATGCTGGCAGTGACGGAAGACTTTTAAATGCTTCTCGGCAATCTCCCGGGCTCGATTTAATTCATCGCAAGTAGGTGCCGTATTATCCTTCATTTCGTTTTGCGGGATGAGCGGAATAAGGTTAATCATCGCGGCTCCGGCTTGGGTCATTATTTGGGCTATTTCTTCCACATGGTCGCTGTTAATGCCCGGTATTAGGACAGTATTTATTTTGACGATTGTCCCTAGAGAACTCATTTTAGTAATACCTTTCAATTGAGCTTTAATTAATTGTTCTGCCCCTTCACTACCGGTCAGATGAACTCCGTGTAATATGATGCCTGAGCAAATATTCAGCAGGATCTCAGGCCTAACTGCATTGACCGTTACAGTCACTGTTGTTACTCCCGCTTCAACCAGCTTTTGCGCATTTTCCTCTAGCAATAAGCCGTTAGTGCTCAGACATTTGATTAATTTCGGGTGCTTCCTGTGAATCAATTTAAATGTATCCAATGCATGAGTCGTGGCTAAAGGGTCTCCAGGACCGGCAATTCCAACGACTGTAATATAAGGGCAAAGCTTTATGGCTTTTTCTACTACTGCCAGCGATTCTTCAGGGCTTACAATCGTATTGGTTACTCCCGGCCTGTTTTCATATTTGTTAAAACTACGCCGGCAAAACCTGCATTGTATGTTGCAAGCAGGACTGACAGGCAAATGGATACGACCGTATTTAAAATGCGCATCGCCGCCCAGACACGGATGTTTCTTTGCTAGATGCTCAAATCTATCATTATTATTTTTCCCTAATACACTTGCCATAAGGTGTTCCTTTAAACACAAAAGAGACTAAACTCTTTCTCCCTCGAGATTGTGAATTTAGCCTCCGGATGACCAGTCAGCTTTATTTTTTTATTTCAGTCGAGTCGTTTTACTGTTCTTTGTTGATAAACCTCGCTTTTTCCAACTTGTCAATTTGAACTATCTTTTGGTCCTGAACAATAATCTGAACATATCCATAACTTACGCTTTCCAGGGCTTTAATAATTTCTCTAACCGGAAAACCGTTATAATATTCTGGGATCGGTTCACTAATATCTTCATCATTCATAATATCAACCATCATTGCTGTGTATTATTAACTAACGAACCAGAGTAATGTTTATTAATAAGGTCATGTTAATAAACATTAGTGATATTTATAAATTAACATGAAATAAAACGGGTTGTCAAGACGATTTTAAAAATTATTTTTACTATTCAAATTGACACTGCTAAAAATCCATGATAATTTAATAAAAGTAACCTTTGTTGCCTAATTTGATAAAATTAGTCTACATCATGAGGAAAACGTAAGGTAACTTTCGGGAAAGGCGTTCATAGTACTCTATATTTATTGGTTTTGGTTATTCAAGGACATGATTTTACAATTTTTAATTTAAAGGAAAAGAAGATGGAATTTGAGACAATTATTTCCCATGCCGGTAAAAGAATAGATTCAGCCTATGGGGCAATGTCGATGCCGATATACCAGACATCAAACTTTGTTTTTGATGATATCGGTAAAACCAGAGCCGGATATGATTATTCCCGTACCGCGAATCCCACCCGTAAAGTACTGGAGGACACCCTGGCCAAACTGGAAGGCGGTCATGCCGGCTTCGCATTTGGTACCGGCATGGCGGCAATCACAACGGCCGCTCATTTGCTTAAAGCCGGCGACCACGTTATTTCGGGGGAAGATATCTACGGCGGGACTTACCGTTTATTTCAGAACGTGATGAAAGACCATGGCATCGAGTTTTCTTTTATTCGCCTGAATGACCCGAATACCATCGAAGCGGCCATCAAACCAAATACGAAAATGATCTGGTTTGAATCCCCCTCTAATCCGTTGTTGAATATTATGGATATCGAGATGGTCGCCTCGGTCGCCAAAAAACACAAAATCCTGACAGTGATGGATAACACATTCGCCACGCCGTATTTTTTAAGGCCGCTCGAATTCGGAATTGACATGGTGATGCATTCGACCACGAAGTACCTCAACGGCCATAGTGATGTAGTCGGCGGGGCGCTTGTTACCGGCAACGCGGAATTAAGCCAAAGGGTGCAGTTCTATTTAAATGCGCTGGGCACCTGCGCGGCGCCTTTTGACTGCTGGCTGGTAATCCGAGGGATTGCGACCCTGTCGTTGAGAATGAAGCAGCATGCGGAAAATGCTCAGGCAATCGCTGAATACCTGGAGCGGCATACATCGGTTTCAAAAGTCTACTATCCGGGCTTGAAAAACCATCCCGGACACGACATCGCCCGCAGGCAAATGAAAGGTTATGGCGGCATGGTCTCATTTGAGGTAAAAGGTGGAGAAATTGCCGCTCATAACTTTTTACGAAAGGCGAAATTGTTCGCGCTGGCAGAATCATTAGGCGGAGTGGCTTCATTAGCTGAATATCCGGCTTTAATGAGCCATGCTTCAATGTCAGCTACTGCCCGGCAACAGTGCGGTATCTCAGACGGATTGGTCAGGCTCTCCGTAGGGATTGAGAATATTAACGACTTAATTCAAGATTTAGATCAGGCTTTGGGCAGTCGTTAGGTACTCTGCAGTTAAAACGGAACAATTAACCCGGAGAATAAATGGCCGATTCATTTAGTCTTGAGAATAAATGGCCGATTCATTTAGTCTTGAGAAAAAATATGCCGATAAAATGATAGATCACGGTCGCCGGGAAGCTCCCAGTGAATGCTGCGGGATTTTAGCCGGCGTAAATGGGCGTATTATAAAGATTTATCAAACCACAAATGCTGCGCACAGTCTGGCCCGTTATCGGGTTGATTCTCACGAGATGTTCTCCATCTACAAAGAAATTTGGGAGAATGGCTGGGAGATTTTGGGTATTTATCATTCGCATACTCAAACCGCCGCATATCCATCTCCGACAGACATCGAATCCGCGGTTTTATCCGGACCGATCTATTTCATTGTGTCTCTGAAAAATCAGGATCAACCGGTTATCAGAGGATTCCGTATCCTGGAAGGAAAAGTAATTGAAACGGAGTTAAGAACCAACTAATGATGAAACGATTTTTCCCTCTACCGCAAAGAGCCGAATCTCGGGTATAATTAAAAGAGGGGGAACAGCAAAATGGCAAAATCACCGGTGCGCTGTCCGTTTAACGGTAGATTATGTATTGAATGTACCCTTTATCGCGGCAGGCATTACTATTTGTGCAATTGCGAACATTACCGCGGTTATATCAAACCCGTTAGTAAAGCGAACGCAGAAACAAAAATAGATTCAGTTGATTTTAACAAGATAAAAGGGCTACTGGACGCATGGTCCACAACATCCAACACTGCCGATGAAAATGAACCGAAGATAAAATTAAAACTTTTTGACGTGGAAAATAGCAAAGAAATCATTTACGACCTTAAAGACGCTAAAACATGGAACTGGGACGACCCGACGATAATGCGTGTTATTGCCGGAACTCATGTCAATTCGTGGGCAAAACTGCTGGAAATTGCCCGGTATCAGGCGGAAAAAGGCACTACGGAACTGGTCATTCGCGAAGCGCCCCGGTTCATGCTGCTGGCCGGCGGGTAACTATAGATAATTACAGTCACAATACTTAGAGACTTGATTCAGTCCTTTTATTCCGGAGCTATTTTCTTTTTACTTTGTCGGCGGACATCGATTATTTCGGCCATGATGCTGACGGCGATTTCTTCGGGGGTATCCGTAGCAATGGGGACTCCAATGGGGGCGTGAATCCGTTTCAGGGCTTCCTCAGAAACTCCTTCTTTAAGCATATTGGCAAAAACTGTTTTAACTTTCTTTTTGCTTCCCAATAAACCGATGTAAAATGCTTTGGTTTTCAGGGACTCGATCAACGCTCGCTGATCTTCAAGATGCCCGCGGCAGGCAATGACCAGATATGAAACCTTATTGATGTTTAATTTGGAAATAATATCTCCAGGGTCTTCGACAACGATTGTGTCCGCACCGGGGAAACGGTCGGCGTTAGCATAAGCAGGACGGTCATCAACCACGGTGACGCGAAACCCGGTAATTTTCGCAATTTTGGCAACCGCAAATCCGATATGCCCGGCGCCCAGGATATAAACCGTCGGCTGCGGTAATATCGGTTCGATAGAAACCTGCATGGTGCCACCGCAAATTAGTCCTTCCGGGGTGTCTTCGCGGCCCGTCATATCAAAGTCCAGTATTTGCGGAACTTCTTCCTTTATTACTTTCATAGCGGCTTCCCAAACGCTGGCTTCGGTGCACCCGCCGCCGATCGAACCCAGAATCGTGCCGTCATTTTTGACCAGCATCTTTGAACCTTCCGGACGCGGAGTCGAGCCTTTCACCCGAATAATACTGGCCAGAGCGCAAACATCCCCATTATTTTTAATCCGGACTATTTCTTCATAGATATCATCCATGATCTTTTTCCCCTTAAAAATTATTTAATAGTAGATACAAAACGCCATGGAGATTCATCAGATAATACTATCGTTATACTAGACTATTCTAATAATTCCAGTCAACTACCTATTGACAAGAACGAATTTTCGTGTTATTGTACCAAATATAGTCAATGTTGATATATATGATTAAATTAATAAACAATTAAAGGCCGGCGAATGAAGTTGTCAACCCGAACACACTACTTGGTTCAGGTGCTTTTGGATTTAGAATTGCATTATAAAGGAGATTCTCCCGTGCCACTCAGGGACATTGCTCAAAGACAGAATATGTCACAGGCCTATCTAGAACAAATGATGACGCATTTAGTTGCAGGTGGGCTGGTCCGGAGCGTTCGCGGTCCTAAAGGCGGTATAGTGTTGACCAAATCCGCGAAAGAGATAAACCTTAAAGAAATAGTGGAGCTTTTGGAGGGTCCAACTGATCTGGTGGAATGTCTGGTAAATGCCAAGATTTGTCCCCGATCCAAATTGTGTGCAGTGAGAGACATTTGGTATGAGATGAAAATTGCCATGGATCACGTGCTTGCATCCACTACCCTCCATGACTTAGCAGAGCGGCAAAGAGACAAGGGAACCACAGAAAATATATATTCCATCTGAATTTATAGAGCGTAATAAAAAAATTAGGAGAAGAACAAATGACAACCAGAAATCAAAAGGTAGATAAATTACAGTACAAGACTATTGAAATCCCAAAATTAACTCGTGGCATAGCCCGTGATTTAACCGAAACTATCGGGAACACTCCGCTGGTAAGATTAAATCGGGTCACCGACGGCGCCCAGGCCGAAGTGGTCGTTAAATTGGAATCTTTTAATCCCATCCACAGCGTGAAAGACCGAATCGGGGCGGCCATGATATTGGACGCAGAATCGAAGGGGTTAATCAAGAAGGACACGGTAATCGTGGAACCCACCAGCGGGAACACCGGCATCGCCCTGGCTTATGTCGCCGCCGCGCGGGGTTATAAGCTTATCCTGACGATGCCGGACACAATGTCCGTGGAGAGAAGACAACTTCTCTCCATCTTCGGCGCGCAACTGGTATTGACGCCCGGGGCAGACGGCATGAAAGGCGCGATTAAGAAGGCAGAAGAGCTGGCAGCTGCCAATCCGAATTACTTTATGCCGCAGCAATTTAAAAATCCGGCGAATCCGGAAATTCACCGCTTGACCACCGCGGAAGAAATCTGGCGCGATACGGATGGAAAAGTGGACATCCTCGTGGCCGGCGTCGGCACCGGCGGCACAATTACCGGTGTTTCTGAAGTTTTAAAACAGCGAAAACCCGGCTTTAAAGCTATCGCCGTTGAACCGGCCGCCTCGCCGGTATTATCGGGAGGCAAACCCGGACCGCACAAAATCCAGGGTATTGGAGCGGGTTTTGTGCCCGATGTCTTCAATCGGGAAGTAGTGGATGAAATTATTCAGGTAACCAACGAAAACGCTGGCGCTACGGCCCGGCGATTGGCCAAAGAAGAAGGTATTTTAGCTGGGATATCTTCCGGCGCTGCGACCTGGGCCGCCATCGAAGTGGCAAAGAGACCAGAAAATAAAGGCAAATTAATCGTCGTCATCATCCCGGATACCGGCGAACGCTATTTGAGCACCTGGTTATTCCAGGAAGTTGCTCCGCAACCGCCGGCAATATAATAAGTAAAACCAATTTAGAATTTAATAAACAAAACATTAAGGAGAAATAATAAAGTGTCCTATAAAATCGAAACGATAGCTTTACATGCCGGCCAAGAGAGTCCCGACTCGGCAACCGGAGCCCGCGCGGTCCCGATTTATCAAACGACCTCGTATGTTTTTAAGAGTTCTGATCACGCGGCCAATCTGTTTGCACTGAAAGAGCTGGGCAACATTTATACTCGGCTGATGAATCCTACCACCGATGTTTTTGAACGCCGTGTGGCTGCCATTGAAGGCGGTACGGGGGCTTTAGCCGTCGCATCAGGGCAATCTGCAATCACATTCTCTTTACTAAATGTCACGCGCGTCGGCGATAACATCGTTTCCGCGAATAACCTTTACGGCGGTACTTATGAACTATTTCATTACACTTTCCCCAAACTGGGGCGGACAGTAAAATTCGTCGATTCTCAGAATTTGGACGCTTTTAAGAAAGCGATAGATACCCACACCCGCGCCATCTATGCGGAAACCATCGGTAATCCCAAACTGGATGTCCCCGATTTCGAAGCCCTGGCCAAAATCGCCCATGATGCCGGTATTCCTTTAGTGGTTGATAACACTGTCGGCGTTGGCATTGTGCGGCCTATTGACTATGGCGTGGATATTCTGGCTACTTCCGCCACCAAATACATCGGCGGGCATGGCACTTCTATCGGCGGTATTATTGTGGACGGCGGTAAATTCAAGTGGAATAACGGCAAATTCCCGGAGTACACCGAACCGGATCCCAGTTATCACGGCCTGGTTTATTGGGATGTTTTTCACGATTTCGCCGGTCTGGGGAATGTTGCCTTTATTTTCAAAGCCAGGGTGCAGTGGCTGCGTGATGTCGGTGCGACTTTAAGCCCGTTTAACTCATTCCTGTTCCTGCAGGGACTGGAAACCCTGCCGTTAAGACAAAAACAACATTCCGCGAATGCGCTGGAGGTTGCCCGTTTCCTGACCAAACATCCATCAGTGTCGTGGGTAAATTATCCCGGGTTAGAGAACAGTCCGAATCATAAAATTGCCGAGAAATATCTTAAAGGGCAATACGGCGGCTTGATCGGTTTCGGTATTAAGGGCGGACTGGAACCGGGTAAGAAATTTACCCAAAATGTTAAATTGCTCTCGCATCTCGCCAACATCGGGGATGCCAAGAGCCTGGTGATTCATCCGGCGTCCACTACTCATGCCCAATTAACTGCAGAAGAGCAAAAGGAAACCGGCGTCACACAGGACTACATCCGCCTCTCCATCGGTTTAGAGAATGTGGAAGATATCAAAGCAGATATCGACCAGGCATTAAAGCTGGCAACCGCCTGATAACTGTGCAAATATTAGCACAACTTCAAGACCGGGGACTTCTTTTCGTCCCCGGTCTTCATCATTATGTTGCATTACTAATTTTTACAATAATCAACCATATTTATCTGAAAACAAGTCTCATCAATCATGTGGCCGTTCATGTAGCAACGAGGTATAAGCCCGATTTGTCTATTGACTCAAATCGGAAAACAGTACCAAAGAAACCCAAATGAAAATCTACAATATTCTTGCACGGCACAACCAACAATTCCACGAAATCACTTGTTAAGTGATACGTGGATTACACTGATTTGTCAACAAGCTAAATTTAATTTGACTTTCGCGATCTCTTCCCGCACGGATTGAATTTTATGGCCGATATTCTGAGCTCCAGTAATTTCGGTAACAAGACAGACACATGTTGCCCCATGTTTAATTACTTCACCAATGTTGTATTCTTTAATCCCGCCGATAGCAACGAAGGGTAGTCCGTGTTTAGCAACAACATAATCGAGATATTGGAGTCCTACGGGTGGCTGGACATCTTTTTTAGTTAACGTCTTATATAATGGTCCCACCCCGATATAATCGGCTATCCCTGATTTTACAGCTAAATCTGCCTGTTCCGGAGAGTGGGTGGAAAGTCCGATTATTATTTTATTACCAACCAGATTCCGGACTTCCTCCGGTGGCAGATCGTCTTGACCGATATGTACCCCGTCCGATTCGACAGCCATTGCCAAATCAATATAGTCGTTCACAATGAAACATGCTCCGTATAGGGCGGTTAAATCTCTAATGGCAATGCACTCATGGTACATCCGTAACATTGACATATCCTTCTCACGGTACTGGATAATTTTAATGCCTGCCTCCAGCATCTGTTTTACCACCGCAACGTTAGAGCGTCCCAGTGAAAACTGGCTGGCGGTAATGCCGTATAAATCCGTTTCAGGTAACTGACGTTGTTTCATCGATCCTGCCCGCATTTAAGTCATGCCAATCCTTTAGGATCGGTTTATATCCGGCTTTGGAAATAGTTTCTCTCATTTCCTTTACAGTCCTTCTGTCGGATATTTCAAATTGACCGATGCTATCGATGGCATCGGTATGGCCGCCGATAGCTGTGGATGATCCTGCTGACATTTTAGTAACGCCCAATTTAAGCAGGTTGTCCCGCAAAAAGGCATTCTCTCTGGTAGAAATAGTGATACCAATTCGAGGTAAGAAAAGCCGTAAGGCAGCAATGCTCTGGACTAAGTCACTGTCTGATACCCTGTATTCGGGCTCGAAATCGCCGAACTGCGGTCTCATTCTTGGGAAAGATACTCCAACTTCAATGTCAGGAAATTTATTCTGTAAATAAGCAGCATGAATACCGGTAAAAAATACTTCATAGCGCCAGTCGTTCAACCCCAGCAACGCTCCGATATTTATGGTCCGTATTCCTGCATCCCCGGCACGCTCAGGAGACGTGAGACGGTATGAGTAATTTCGCTTCGGTCCAGCTGGATGTAATCGCTGGTAAATTTGTTGATCGTATACTTCCTGGTAAATCGTGAGACCATCTACACCGGCGGAAATTAGATCAGCATATTCTTCGGTAGATAAAGGATAAACCTCAATTGAAATTGAAGAAAAGTATTTTCTTAAAATAGAGACACAATCTGCAATATAAGAAACGGGGGAATGCTGGCGGGACTCACCGGTAAGTATCAATAAATGCTGGAGACCTGTGATAGATATTGCCTGCGCTTCCAGTTCAACTTCGTGCAAAGTCAATTTGCGCCGCGGAATATCATTTGCCTGGTTGAAACCGCAATAAACGCATTGATTAACGCAATAGTTGGAAAGATACAAGGGGGTGTATAGCAAGATTGTTCGGCCAAAGTGTTCGATAGTCAATTTGTGTGCGGCTTGCGCCATGTTCTCGAGCAAACCGGTGGCTGCTGGCGACAGTAAACCGAGGAATTCCTGCCACTGGATCTCTGATTTTGCGAGTATCTGATCAATTTGGAAAGGAGTAAACCTCTCCATCATGTTGGTTAAATTTAAGTTCTGAAACCGCTCAGCTTCATCATTAAATGTCATGATGTCCTTCTTCATTCGTTTCTTAAAAAACCGGTCAAAGGGGAACTTGCTTCTGCAAACTGGTGTGTTGCCCCGGGCCCCGCAAGGTAAGCCTTTCGCCCCGCATCCACGGCTTGACCAAAGGCTTCCGCCATTAATACTGGGTCATCCGCCGTTGCGATCGCCGTATTCACAAGGACAGCGGCTGCTCCCATTTCTATCGCTTCGGCAGCTTCAGAAGGACGGCCAATACCAGCATCAACAATGATGGGTAAGTTTATCTCGGAAATGAGAATTTGAATTAATTCTCGTGTCTTGAGACCACGATTGGTACCAATGGGAGCGCCCAATGGCATAATTGCCGCTGCTCCTGCTTCAGCCATCATTTTAGCTGCGGTGAGGTCAGGACTCATATAGGGCAGGACGATAAAACCATCTTTTGCCAGGACTTCTATTGCTTTTATAGTTTCAAAGTTATTAGGCAGTAAATATTTCTGGTCGTTTATAATTTCTATTTTTACCCAGTTTCCGCACCCGGCTGCCCGGGCAATACGGGCAATTCTAATGGCCTCTGAAGCATTGCGCGCCCCCGATGTATTTGGCATCAGCACAATGTTCTGAGAAAGAAAGGTAAGCATATTTTCTTCTGGTGTGCCAAAATCAACCCGGCGTAGCGCTACCGTAACTACCTGAGCCTTCGAAGATTCAATAACTTTGGGAATTAGGCTATAGTCGGCAAATTTACCGGTGCCTATGAACAGTCTGCTATCTAATTCTTTATCTCCGATTTTCAATTTGTCTTCCATTTTAGCCACCACCGATAATCTGAATTATTTCTAAGTCATCATCTTTATGCAAAAAAGTATCAGACCAGTGCTCAGGGGCAATAATATTTCCATTTAAATCAATAATAACGGCAGTCATCTCTAGATTTTTTGTCCGGATGACGTCCTGAATGTTTGAATCAGGTATGACATCGGATTTCTTTCCATTAATCGTGACCAGCATTTTTCCCCCAAAAAATAAAAAGTCCCGAGGAAATCGGGACTTCGTTCGCGCTTTCCTACGTTGGCATTATCCAAGTCAGGTTCAAGGGTTGTTCCGTTTGGATTGGAACTCTCAGCCTTTCAGCACCCCTAGCAATATTCAGTTAGGTTGATTATACTACTTAGACAACTGGGAACACAATAAAAAAATAACCATCGGTCAGAGATAAAAACAGCGGCGGCCAGTTTCTTCCGCATTTTTGTCGCAATCCCGATCGCCATTAATCTGGGACTTCTCGGTAATGCCGCGCTGAACTGGGGCGCTAACGCAGGAGGCTGGCATACTGTTCTTTCGGTTGGTGGTATTCTATTCCTCCCTTTGGTTTTAATGATCCTTTTCAGAAACAAGTATCCCAAATGGTGGTTTGACTGGGATTTAGCATTTACCAAATTCAGTTACCGGGTTATTTCATACGTTCTGCTATTAAGAGATGAATATCCGTCAACCGAAGAAGAACAGGCTGTGCATTTGAATTTGATTTATCCCGATGTTAAAACTCAGCTCGGCAGAGGCTGGCCGCTGATTAAATGGTTCTTAGCCATACCGTATTACGTGGTTCTTTTCTTTTTGCTTATCGCAATGTTTGTGGTGGCTGTAATCGCATGGTTCTCGATTCTTTTCACTGGCCATTACCCTCGTGGTTTGTTTGATTTTACTGTTGGAGTATTGAGATGGGCACTCAGGGTATCGGCCTATGCTTTCTTGCTCATCACAGATAAATAC
>Ga0208190_1000082_pt1 | contig 35597 bp, 26 predicted proteins | sample June2015DPH_13_1_FD_184708 | JGI IMG/M metagenome (GOLD analysis project Ga0208190, IMG submission 184708) | Peatland microbial communities from SPRUCE experiment site at the Marcell Experimental Forest, Minnesota, USA - June2015DPH_13_10... | ecosystem: Environmental > Terrestrial > Soil >... | reverse complement strand
TCTGCGTTTTGATCCGCAAACGAGAATCGCCCACCGAGGGCAGGTTCGGACTTGACTCCCCGTAAACGCAGACTGATCAGGTGCGCCCCACCGCGCTCAGTAAGGCGATGTAACTACCGCATCTTCAGGATAACCCACCATTCCGAACTCGGGAACGTCGAGGCCTTCTTCTTCCACCTCCGGCGCAACTCGCATGCTTTTCACTTTGTTCACGGACCAGAAGACAGCGTAGGTCGCACCGAACGCCCACGCGGCATACAACGTTGCTCCCATGAGCTGGCACCAGAACTGGCGCGTGTCCCCGTGAATTAGCCCCGTCACTCCCTGGCCGGCTCGTCCCAGATAAGACGTCGCGCCAACGCCATTCCATCCCGCGCCATAAGCGCCGTCGGCAAAGATACCCACGCTGACGGCACCCAGCCATCCACAGTAACCGTGGACGGAAATCGCTCCACAGGGATCATCGATCTTGAGAACCCGGTCGTTGAAGATGACGCCGCCACAAACCAGGCATCCCGCCAGCACGCCAATGATTGTCGCCGATGTGGGAGACACGAAAGCGCACGGCGCGGTGATTGCGACCAATCCCGCCAGCATTCCGTTACAAGCCATGGTGATGTCGGGCTTGCCGAATACCCAGTACCACAGCAGCATCGCGGCCGCGGAGCCTGCGACGGCAGCCAGGTTGGTATTCACGGCGACTACGGAGATGCGAAGGTCCGTTGCTCCAAGAGTAGACCCGGGGTTGAATCCCATCCATCCAAAGAGCAGGATGAAGGTGCCGGTCACCACGTACACGATGTTGTGCGCGGGAAAGACCCGGATCTTCCCCCCCGGTCCATACTTACCCAGACGCGGACCGAGAATAATGGCGAGAGCCATAGCGCAGAAACCGCCCACTGCGTGCACTACCGTCGATCCCGCAAAGTCGACATAGCCGTGACCAAGGTTCAACGTGGATCCGACTTGCGAAAGCCATCCCCCGCCCCATGTCCAACAGCCGGAGATCGGATAGAGAATCGCGCCGATGAAGAGTTCACAAATCAGGAATGCCCAGAACGTAATTCGCTCGCACACCGCGCCGACAATAATGTATCCGGCAGTCTCCATGAACACGACTTCGAACAGCGTTAAACAATTGCTGGCGCTGTCGTAAGCCGGACCGACAAGAAAAAATCCCTTTCCACCCACGAACCCCCACTGCCCGCTTCCCACCAGAAAGTGGTTGAGCGTGGGAATGCCCCCCAGGTTGGTGGGCGCGGCATTGATGGCAACCGCTCCAAACTGGAAGGCATACCCGACCGCATAATAAGCCAGAAAGGCGAATACATAGGCTGCGAAATTCAGCATCATCAGGTGAGCTGCGTTTTTCTTTCGCACCAGCCCGCAGGTGAGCAGCGCAAAACCTGCTTGCATGAAGAGGACGAGGTAGCCGGTGTTCAAGGTCCAGGCAAAATTTGTCGCGACCCGAACGTGACCAACGCTGTCAGCCAGTTTTATCGCGAGCGGCTCCTTCGTCGCCTGAGCCTGGTAGTCATCGAATGCCTTCTTGTTTGCCGCGTAGTCTGGAGCCGTCTTGTCGGTGGGTTCGGAAACTACAAAGGAATTGCCGGCAGCGTCCACAGCGGTAGTTTTGTCGCCAGTGGCTGTGCCAGAGGGATCGGGCTTGGGCCCATCGTCGGCAAAGCAGGGCGTGGACAGCCCGGCGAACAATCCGGCGGCCAGAATGATGGCGGCAGCGGTCGACACTAACGACAGGCGTAGAGAGACCCTGTCGGTTCGTTTTGTCATGTTTGGTTGCTCCTGTTTCTGAGGCGTGGATAATTCGTTGGTGATCGTACGCCTGCCGGAAAAGTACCGGCAACCGCCGATACGACCACACTCGCAAATCTTGGAGGGAAGGGCTGACCCAGGAAAGAGCCGACCCCGATGAGCGCCATCGCGTTCAATCGCAGTCCTCTCCCTAATCCGCAGACGATAAAGGGATGGATCGACTGAGTCCAATTCAAATTTCTTATGGGGCCGATCAGTCGCTTCAATCATGCCCGGCGCGAAAACGCCCGATCTAAATTGTCCGGCTTCCAGGGAGCGCCTACAGAATTCTCTCGTGGGCGTAGCCGGCGGCCAGCAGCGCGGCGATGAGCTCGGCAATATGAGCCGGTCCTCTGGTTTCCATGGTGATGTCGATGGCCGTATCGCCCAGATTCACTCCGTGATAAGCCCGGTCGTAAGCGGTTTCAACGATGTTGGCGCGATGCTCCGCCAGAATTCCTGTAAGCCTGTGCAACGCGCCGGGATAGTCCGGCAAATGAACTCGCAAACGCACCAGCCTGCCATCTTTCACCAGGCCACGCTCGATGATGCGGGCGAGAAGCGTGACGTCGATATTGCCCCCGCATACCAGCACCGCAACTTTTTTGCCTTCGAGTGGAAGTTTGTGATTGAGTACGGCGGCAATGGAAGCCGCTCCTGCGCCTTCCGCTAAGGTCTTCTCCCGCTCCAGCAGCAGCAGGATCGCGTTGGCAATCTCTTCCTCTTCGACGGTAACGATGTCGTCGACGTATTTCTGAACCAACGGAAACGTCCGCTGGCCGGCTCGTCTCACAGCAATTCCGTCGGCAATCGTCGCAGCGGAAGGAATAGTAACCGGTCCTCCTTGCGCGACCGCTGCCTTCATGGAAGGCAGCTTGGCGGGCTGAACTCCAAACACTCGGATGGCCGGGTTCGTCTCCTTTACCGCACAGGCAATGCCGCCGATCAGGCCTCCTCCGCCAATGGGGGCAACGACGGCCTCGATGCCAGGTTGTTGTTCCAGGATTTCCAACCCCAACGTCCCCTGCCCGGCAATCACGGCATCATCGTCGAAAGCGTGAATCAGGGTGAGGTGTTGCTCCCGGCTTTGCTCGACCGCCTTCTCGTAGGCCTCGTCGTAATTCGTGCCATACAGAACCACCTCGGCTCCATAGGCGCGGGTGGCCGACACTTTCGTGAGCGGCGTGGGCAACGGCATGTAAATGCTTGCCCGGATGCCTTGCCGCCCCGCATGATAAGCCACGCCCTGTGCATGATTTCCTGCGGATGCCGCAATCACGCCCTGGGCTCGTTCTTCAGGGGTCAGCGTAAGCAATTTATTCAGCGCGCCGCGCTCCTTGAAGGCTCCGGTACGCTGCTGATTATCCAGCTTGAGGAAGATTACGTTATTGGTAAGCGCCGAGAAAGCTTCCGAGTAAGTGCAGGGAGAAACGCGAATGGCATCGCGAATCCGGCCCATCGCAGTTTGGATATCCTGGATCCCAATCATTACGTTCGCGCAGTCATCATACCTTGAGAGCGCCGCCGGCAGTTACGATTATGAGGCGATTGGTTGTGCCGCGGAAACCAGCGGCGCAGGACGCACGACCGCGGCTCTAAGGTAGGCATCGACCGCCGCCGCTGCCTTTCGTCCCTCCGCGATGGCCCAGACAACCAGCGATTGGCCTCGCCGCATGTCACCTGCTGCAAAAACGCCCGTCACAGAGGACATGTAATTCTGATCGGTCGCGACATTGCCGCGCTGATCGAGTACCACGCCCAATTGCTCGATCATTCCGTTCCGAACCGGGCCGAGGAAGCCCATCGCGATCAGCACCAAGTCCGCTTCGATCGTGAAATCACTGCCTGGAATCGGCTCGAATTTCGGCGGAGGACCAACGCGCGCGGCGTGCAACTGCTTGACGCTTCCTGCCTCGCCGGTGAATTTCGTAGTGGCAATGCTCCAGTCGCGAACACCGCCTTCCTCGTGCGCCGCTTCCGTCCGCAGTTGCATCGGCCAGAGTGGCCACGGAGTCTGCGGTGACCGGTCATCGGGCGGCTTGGGCATGATCTCGAACTGGTGCACCGAAAGCGGCTTCTGCCGGTGACAGGTTCCCAGGCAGTCGGCGCCCGTATCGCCGCCTCCGATGATGACTACTCGCTTGCCGGTAGCCAGGATCTCGGTTTCAGGCTCGACCGTGTCCCCGAGGCAGCGCTTATTCTGCTGCGGCAGATACTCCATCGCAAAATGAATTCCCTTCAGCTCGCGCCCTGGAACTTTCAGATCTCGGGGGTGCTCGGCTCCGCCCGCAAGCACAATCGCGTCGAAGTCGCGGCGCAGATTCTCCACCGAAATGTTGTTCCCAACTTCTGCTCCGGTAACGAACTTCACGCCTTCCGCCGACATCTGCTCCAGACGGCGATCGATGATTTGCTTCTCCAGTTTGAACTGCGGAATTCCGTAGCGCAGCAATCCGCCGATGCGGTCTGCTTTTTCGTACACCACAACCGCATGCCCGGCGCGGCATAGTTGCTGTGCCGCGGCTAATCCGGCTGGTCCAGAGCCGACAATCGCGACCTTCTTCCCGGTGCAAAGCTTCGGCGGTTCTGGCCGGATCCAGCCTTCCAGGAATCCCCGTTCAACGATGTTTTTCTCGTTTTGCTTGATCGTCACCGCGGGCTGATTGATACCCAGTACGCACGACGCTTCGCAAGGCGCGGGGCAAATACGGCCGGTAAATTCCGGGAAGTTGTTGGTCGCGTGCAACTGCCGCACGGCATCCTTCCAGCGCCCGCGATATACCAGATCGTTCCAGTCGGGAATCAAGTTGTTGACCGGACAACCGGTCTGGCAGAACGGAACACCGCAATCCATGCAGCGTGCGCCCTGTTTCTTAAGAGTCTCTTCGGGAAGATCGAGATAAATTTCGAACCAATCATTGACCCGCTGTGTGACGGGACGGCGGGGAGCAAGCTCGCGAGAGTATTCCAGGAAGCCGGTGGTTTTACCCATGCTGAACCTGCCCATTTTGCATCTGCCCGTTCTGCAGCTGCCCGTGCGGCATTTGTTCGGCGTGAGCCAGAACAGCTACGCGCTGGCTCGGGATGTAAGCCTCGCGGTTCCGGTTCACTCCCAACACTCGCTTGAATTCGTGCGGAAATACCTTGATGAAGCGCGATCGCATCGCCGTCCAGTTATCGAGAATCCACTTCGCGCGCGGGCTGCCGGTCAGCTCCAGATGGCGGGCGACGAGATCTCTTACGATCTGCGCATCCTGCGTTTCGACCAGGGGCTCAAGATCGACCGAGTCGAGATTGCAACGCTCTTCCGTAAAGTTAAGGTGCTCGTCGAAGACGTAAGCGATTCCGCCGCTCATGCCAGCGGCGAAATTCCTTCCGCACGATCCCAGCACCAGCACCAGCCCGTTCGTCATGTACTCACAGCCATGGTCGCCAACACCCTCGACCACGGCGGTGGCTCCGGAGTTGCGAACCGCGAATCTCTCTCCCGCAACTCCATTGAAAAACGCTTCGCCGCTGGTGGCGCCGTAGAGCGCAACATTTCCGATCAGGATGTTCTCTTCGGGAGCAAACCTGGAACCTCGCGGGGGATAAACGATCAGGCGTCCACCAGACAGACCCTTGCCGACATAGTCGTTGGCTTCGCCCTCAAGAGTGATGGTGACGCCGTTCGCCAGGAATGCACCCAGGCTTTGCCCCGCCGATCCCGTCAAGTGAATTCGAATCGTGTCGTCCGGTATGCCCGCCGAACCGTACTTGCGGGCAATCTCCCCGCTCAGCATCGTGCCTACCGAGCGGTGAACATTGCGCACTGGCAAGTCGATCTCAACCGGAACAAGCGTATCGATTGCTGCGCGCACCGCAGCCAGAATTTTGTGATCGAGCGCCTCCCCCAGCCCGTGATCCTGCGCCTGCACGCATCGCCGGGCCACACGCGATGGTACCGGAGGGCTGTAGAGAATTGCGGAAAAGTCCAGGCCTCGCGCCTTCCAGTGGTCGACTGCGGGTTCCACCTCGAGCATGTCAACCCGGCCTACCATCTCATCGAAATTGCGGAACCCCAACTCCGCCATGTACTGACGCACTTGCTCGGCAAGAAAGAAAAAGAAATTGATGACGTGCTCTGGCTGCCCTTGGAACTGCTTTCGCAACACAGGATCCTGCGTGGCAATGCCTACCGAGCACGTATTGAGATGACACTTGCGCATCATCACGCAGCCCATTGCGATTAGTGGCGTGGTGGCAAAGCCAAATTCTTCGGCTCCGAGCAGTGCCGCAATCACGACATCCCGGCCGGTCTGCAATTTGCCATCAGTCTGCACGCGAATGCGGCTGCGCAGGTCGTTCAACAGCAGCACCTGCTGCGTCTCTGCCAAACCCAATTCCCAAGGAATGCCTGCGTGCTTGATGGAACTGAGCGGTGAGGCTCCGGTTCCGCCGCTGTCCCCGCTGATCAGAACCACGTCAGCGTGCGCCTTCGCCACGCCCGCAGCCACCGTACCCACGCCCGACTCAGCCACCAGTTTCACGGCGATGCGGGCTTGCGGGTTGATATTCTTCAGGTCATAAATCAGTTGCGCCAAGTCTTCGATGGAGTAAATGTCATGATGCGGCGGCGGAGAAATGAGCCCAACGCCCGCGATGGAGTGCCGCAAGCGCGCGATCACTTCGTCTACTTTATGTCCAGGAAGTTGTCCGCCTTCGCCGGGCTTCGCGCCCTGCGCCATCTTGATCTGCAACTCGTCTGCGTTCACCAGATAGTTCGCGGTCACGCCGAAGCGCGCCGAAGCAACCTGCTTCACCGCACTGCGCCGCAGGTCTCCGCCCTCATCCGGCGTGAACCGCCCTTCATCTTCTCCGCCCTCACCTGTGTTCGACTTCCCTCCGATGCGGTTCATGGCGATCGCGAGCGTCTCATGCGCTTCCTTGCTGATGGAGCCGAATGACATCGCTCCGGTGTTAAAGCGCTTCACGATTTCCTTGGCGGGCTCCACCTCTTCCATCGGAATCGGCGCGTCGCTCTTCTTGAACTTCATCAAGCCGCGCAGCGTGCACAACTGGCTGCTCTTCTTGTCGATGAGATCGGTGTATTCCTGGAAGGTCTGAAAGCTGTCTTGCCGTACGGCCTGCTGCAGCTTACTGATGGTCAGCGGATTCAATAGGTGATACTCGCCATTCGTCCGCTGATGGTAGTTGCCCCCTACTGCCAGTTCGGTCTCGAACTCGGTGACCGGCCGCAGAGAATGCTCGTGCTGAAGTTGCGCTTCGCGAGCAAGAACGTCGAGGCCTAGGCCCTCAAGGCGCGACGCCGTCCCCACGAAATACGCATCCACCAATTCTTTGTTAAGTCCGATTGCTTCGAAAACCTGGGCTCCCTGATAGCTCTGCAAAGTCGAAATACCCATCTTCGCAAAGGTTTTCAGCAGGCCTTTCTTCACCGACTTCATGAAATTCTTGACTGCGATCTCAGGCGTAACGCCATCCGCCAACTCGCCGCGCCAGGCAAGGTTCTCCACCGTCTCCAGCGCCAGATAAGGATTGATGGCGCTCGCTCCATATCCGCTGAGCAAGGCGAAGTGCATCACTTCGCGCGGCTCGCCGGATTCAGTAATGAGAGCCACCTGAGTTCGCGTCTCTTCCCTGACCAGCAGGTTGTGCACGGCCGCAAGCGCCAGCAAACACGGGATGGGCGCATAGTCCTTGTCGACACCACGATCGGAAATAATCAGCAGAGAGTATCCCGCCCTCACGGACAACGACGCCCTCCGGCACAGCTCGTCGAGCGCCCGCTTCAGTCCGGCTTCTCCCTCGCTTGCCCGGAACAACGCGGGCAGCGTGGTGGCGAGCAGATCCCGGGTCGATACGCGGCGCAGCTTTTCCAATTCCCGGTTGCTCAACAGAGGATGCGCCAGCTTCAACATGTGGCAGTTTTCCGGCGTCTCATCGAGGATGTTGCGCTCACTGCCGATGTAGCTGATCAGCGACATCACCATCTCTTCGCGAATCGAATCAATCGGAGGATTCGTCACCTGCGCGAAAAGCTGTTTGAAATAGTTGAACAGTGGTTGCGGCCGATCCGAGAGACATGCCAGAGGAGTATCCGTCCCCATTGAACCAATCGGTTCTTCTCCAACCGATGCCATGGGCCCCAGGATCATCTTTAAATCCTCGTCGGTATAACCGAAGGCGCGTTGCCGGCGAAGAAGAGTTTCGGGATCAGGAGGGTGCGTACGAGAAGGCTCGGGCAGTTGGCTCATCGTGATCTGATTGTCATTGAGCCATTGCGCATACGGTTGCTGTGAGGCCAGGTGACGCTTGATCTCCCGGTCTGGAACGATGCGGCCTTCGATCGTGTCGACCAAAAACATTTTCCCCGGCTGCAATCGTCCTTTCCTCTCTATTTGCTCCGGTGCGACGTCGAGCACACCCGCTTCCGACGCCATGACCACGACACCGTCACGAGTGACAACGTAACGTCCGGGTCGCAGACCGTTGCGATCGAGTGTCGCGCCGATCACGCGGCCGTCGGTAAACGCGACCGCAGCGGGGCCATCCCACGGTTCCATCAGACAGGCGTGGTATTCGTAGAAAGCCCGCTTCTCCGGCTTCATGTGCGGATTCCCCGCCCATGCTTCCGGAATCAACATCGCCATCGCGTGAGGCAGGCTACGCCCGGCTTGCAATAGAAGTTCCAGAGCATTGTCGAAGTTCGCGGAGTCGCTCCCCTCGGGCTCAATGATGGGAAACAGCTTCTTCAGATCCTCGCCAAACAGCGGCGATGCCAGCAAAGACTGCCGAGCGTGCATCCAGTTAACGTTGCCACGCACCGTGTTGATCTCTCCGTTGTGCGCGATGTAGCGATAAGGGTGAGCGCGCTGCCAACTGGGAAATGTGTTGGTCGAAAAGCGTTGGTGTACCAGACAAAGAGCGCTGACCACATCCGGGTCGGAAAGCTCGCGGTAGAAGTTCGTGAGCTGGGAAGCCAGCACCAGCCCTTTGTAGACGACGGTTCGGCAAGAAAGCGAAGGAATGTAAAACACCCCCGCGTCCTCAATGCTGGACTCACGGATCTCATTCTCAGCACGCTTGCGCACCACGTACAACTTGCGCTCGAAAGCATCTTCGTCAAGACCCGGCCGGCAGCCGATAAAAATCTGCTGGATGTAAGGTTGCGAGGCCCGCGCCACACGCCCAATCGCCGAGGCGTAAACCGGCGTGTCCCTCCAGCCTAGAACCGACAAACCCTCCTCGCGAACGATTCGCTCTAGAATCCCTTCGCACTGCAGCCGCGCATGTCTTTCCACCGGCAGGAATGTCATCCCCACACCGTAAGATCCCGACAGGGGCAACTCGAATCCCAGCTTCGCGCATTCCCGCGCGTAGAACTTGTGCGGAATCTGAATCAGCACGCCAGCGCCGTCGCCGGTCTCGGCGTCGCATCCGCAGGCGCCGCGGTGCGCCAGATTCAGCAGTACCTGGATCCCCTTGAGCAGGATGTCATGGCTTTTTTCGCCGCGGATACTGGCCACGAACCCAATCCCGCAGGCGTCATGCTCCTGCGCAGGGTTGTACAGACCTTGCGCCGGCGGCATGCCGTTCATGAGCCTTGCGCGGGACATCGCAGCGTCTCCTTAGGGATGAATTTGCTACCACGAATCGGGCTGTTCCTGGACTCGAGCCAAGGGCTGCGGGCGCAGCCCACACCTCACTCCAAGCCTACCTCGTCAATTCTGTGATAAGCCCTAGCGGCCGCCAAGTACAACTCAGAATTTCGATGCAAGGTATGCAAATTTCAGAATTTTATTGCCCTCGACAACATGCCCCAGCATTTCGAATCTCGGCGTCTTCCCGAGCAAGCAGTTTCGGCGTTTCTCGTGCGCCCGAATCCTAATCGTCGCGATGCCGAAGATCGGAAATTTCCGAATCCTGGCATTATCCCCGGCAATCCAACCGTTTGTGTGTGGAACCGCACATGCATTTCTTCCCGCAAAGCGCTAACATCGGCTGCACCGATAAGAGGTGACCCCCGTGACGGAGAAGCCAGGTTCCCAGCCAATCGCAGACGTGCCAAAATCTGTTTCAAGACGTAATTTCATTAAGGGCGTCATCACCAGTGGCGTGGCCGTTTCCTCTGCCAGCTACCTGTTTCGCGCCTCCACGTTCGTGCAGGGCCAGCAGTTAGCTGCCGGAGTAGGCGAGCGGCTGATTACCCTCAATGTCAACGGCCAGCAGAGGCGCGTCGACGTCATGAAGCAAGAGACCCTGGCGTCAACCCTGCGCTACAAGCTCGGCCTCACCGGCACCAAGCTTGGATGCGACCGTGCCGAATGCGGATCCTGCACCGTCCTCATCGACGATATTCCCTATTACTCATGTTCGGTGCTCACCCATACGGTACGTGGCCGGAAGGTTATGACGATCGAAGGCTTGGCCAGCGCCGACGGGACCTTGCATCCCGTTCAGCAGGGCGTGATCGACGAACAGGGCTTTCAGTGCGCCTTCTGCATGTCCGGCTTCATAATGACCGCAGTCGGGTACCTGAAAACCAACCCCACTCCCACGCGCCAACAACTGGCTCACGGCGTCTCGGGATGCCTGTGCCGCTGCCAGGATTACGACAAGATTCTCACTGCTTTGATGCGTGGTGCCGAGAATATGCGGAGGTCGAACCTTGGATAACAAGAAGGCTGTTGAGACTGCCGCAGCGACTGAGCGCCAGTACGGGGCCGGTTACAAGCTGATCGGCAAGAACTACCAGACCCCCGACCTCTACGCAAAAGTCACCGGCCAGGCGAAATATGCCGAAGACTTTCGCGCTGACGGCATGCTGTTCTGCAAACTGCTGCTGAGTCCCATGCCGCACGCGCGGGTAAGGCGCATTGATTCGCGTGCAGCGCTGGCATTGCCTGGAGTGAAAGCCATTCTCACAGCAGACGACCTTCCCGCCCCGGCCGATACGCTCACAGACAATGGCACCGTGATCAAGGCCAGCAAGTGGGGCGAGCGCGGCCTCACCAACGAGCCGCTTTATCAGGGCGAACCGATCCTTGCCGTCGCCGCAGTCGACGAACTCACGGCTGCGGAAGCCATCGAGAAAATTCATATCGATTTCGATCCGCTCCCGTTCGTGATCGATCCCCTCGATACCCTGCGGCCAAGTGGTCCTAACCCGCGAACCGATGGCAACGTCTGGACCCGGCCTGTAGCGCCCGGTTCCCAGGGTCCGGGAGCGCCCGTGGTCACAGAACTCAAGTGGACCTCGGCCGACTTCGCCGAACTAAAGCACGGCCGTCTTCCGATGGGCAAGACCCCCGACGAATGGACCTACGGCGATCTCGATTCCGGATTCAAGAACGCTGCGCTCGTTCTGGATGAAACGTTCGTCACACCCGACACCAGCCATCAGACCCTTGAAACCCGCAGTGCGATGGCGTACTGGCAGAACGGCAAGGTCTATCTCCACACCGGCACCCAAAGCACCGCGCAAACCTTGCCCGCGATCGCACGCTGGTTGAACATTAGTCCGGACAACGTTGTCTTCATCAGCGAATACACCGGAGGCGGCTTCGGCAGCAAGATCACCGGCGGGGTCTCGATGATCATCGCTGCGCTGCTGGCAAAGAAGACGAATGCTCCGGTAATGATGCGAATCAGCCGCGAGGAGGAAACTTTCATCGGACGCGCGCGTCCTGGCTTTCAAGGACGAATGAAAGTCGGGTTCTCCAAAGACGGTCGAATCATCGCTCTCGACATGTTCGTCATTTGCGATAACGGTCCTTACGACGCTGTTGGTGATGCTCCTTCATCCGGTCGCATCGTTTCTCTTTTGTACCAGCCACAAGCCATGCGCTGGCGCGGTGTGACGGTGATGACGAATACTCCGCCACGTAGCGCGCAGAGTTCCCCAGGCGGGCTGCAGGGCATCGTTATCATCGAACCCATCATCGCGAAAGCTGCCCGCAAGCTCGGGCTCGACCAGGTAGCAATCCGCCGTATCAACTGTCCCGAGGGCAAGGCGCCCTTCGGACCAGCGGCGCAGGGAAAACGACCTTATGCCACCAGTGCATTCCTCAAAGAAGCACTCGACCGCGGTGCCGAGCAATTCAAATGGAGCGAGCGGGTTGCCCGCACTCCAAAGCGAATGGGGACAAAAGTCCGCGGCGTGGGTGTATCGCTGAGCTGTTACGTCGGCGGCACCATCGGATTCGACGGACTTCTGGTCATCAAGCCCGATGGCCGGATCACCTTCCAGTCAGGAATCGGCAATCTGGGAACGGAGTCTGTGATTGATGTTCACCGCGCCGGAGCGGAGGTTCTCGGCGTGCCCTGGGACAAGTGCGATGTCGTGTGGGGCAGCACGGCAAAGAACCTTCCCTTCACCTGTGTTTCCGGCGGCAGCCAGACCACCCACGCAATGACGAGGGCCGCCTACGCAGCAGCGATGGATGCCAAAAAGAAGCTCCAGGAAATCGCGGCCAAGAAGCTCGGCGGCAAACCGGAGCAATACGAGGTCGCCAACGAACGCGTCTTCCGCAAAGGCAGCGCAGGCATGACTTTGGCGCAAGCTGCGAAATATGCGATTCAACTCGGTGGCGTCTACGATGGTCACGAAGCGCCCGCCGATGTCCACAAACTGACTAAGGCCTCCGTGGCCGCGCTGGCGGGCCAGGGCCTGGTCGCGGCGGCCAAAGATAATTACCCGCGCGATGGCTCCACGTTCTCCTATGTCGCCAGCTTCGCCGAGGTTGAAGTCGATGTCGAAACCGGCCAGTACTACGTTGTGGATTTCCTCGCCTCCGGAGATGTCGGCACGGTCATCCATCCCCGCGCGCTGGGTGGCCAGATGCTTGGCCGTTCTACGCTCGGCATCGGCCATGCGATCGGGCAGAAGTGGGTGTTCGATCCACACTACGGCGAAATGGTCTCGAAGCGATTCCACCACAGCAAACCACCCACGATTCTGGATGTACCCGTCGACATGCAATGGACCGCTCTTGACATTCCGGACCCGGAGACGCCGGTGGGCGCTCGCGGCGTCGGCGAGCCGCCGGTTGCGGGCGGGTGTGCCTCCGTGTTGAACGCACTCTCGGATGCACTCGGGGACGAGATTTTCCAGCGCGCACCGGTGAACGCCGACACAATTTTGACGTCACTCGAAGCCGGACGGCCGATGCAGCATCCGCTGATGGCCCACATTTGAGGGAAATTCGTAAGGAGAGTCATGGCTGTCATACGCGACGTAATGGCTTCTTTTGAGCTGTATCAGCCGAGTTCCGTTGCCGACGCGCAGAAGCTTCTCGAACAGCACGGAAGCGACGCCTGGGTGCTGGCGGGAGGGCTCGACAGCTTCGATTGGCTCAAGGATCGAATCAGAAAACCCAAGGCCGTGGTTGACCTGAGCGGAATCGAAGAGCTGCGCGGAGTTCGCACTACCGCTGACGGGATCGAGATCGGAGCCATGACCACGCTCACCGACGTTGCGAATGACCCCATCATCAAACAGAAATACGATCTGCTGGCGCAGGCCGCGGAACTGGTGGCCTCGCCGCAAATCCGCAACCAGGGCACCCTCGGCGGCAATGTTTCGCAGGACACGCGCTGCTGGTATTACCGCGGAGGTTGGCCGTGCTACCGTGCTGGCGGCAATATCTGCTATGCCGATACTCCCGAAGGCCGCAACCGAGAGCATGCAATTCTGCACGCGGATCGCTGTGTTGCGGTGAATCCCTCCGACTCAGCCCCAGCCTTGATCGCGCTGGATGCGAAGTTCGTGCTGCGCACCTCCAAGGGTGAGCGCGTGGTGGACGCGGAGGACTACTTCATCGGCCCCGATATCGATATCACTCGCCTGCACATCCTGCAGCCCGGGGACCTGCTCACCGCAATTCGTATCCCCTCGACGTGGGCTGGGGCGCAATTCTATTTTGAGAAAGTGCGCGACCGAAACGTCTGGGACTTCCCGCTGCTGAACGTCGCCTCAGCCATGGTGCTTTCTGGCGGTACGATCGACCGCATCCGAATTGCCGTCAATGGCGCGGCCGCGCGGCCTCTACGCTTAGAGACAGTCGAAGAAGCCGTGCGCGGAAAGCCGCGCAACACGGCGACAGCCGAGGCAGCCGGAAAATTAGCCGTGCAGGGAGCGGTCCCATTGCAGTTCAACGCTTATAAGATCCCGCTGATGAGAAACCTGGTCAAGCGCGCCATCGGTGGAGTGGAGGAGGCAACATGGGCCTCTTAGAGTGGGCCACCAGTCCCTGGGGACAAACTGTTCCGATCCACATTGCCTGGTTCCTGATCTGGGTTTCTGTGATCGCAGGCTTACTCTTCCTCATCGTCCACGCGATCTACGTAATGTATTTCGCCAAGCCGAAAGAGTTTGTCGACGATGCTTCTTCGGCCGTCCCTGCACTTCCCAAGCATGTTCCCCGGCATTCCCTGGTGGCGCGGCTATTTCACTGGGTCATGGCCGCCTCCATGTTCACGCTGCTGTTTACCGCTTTCCTTCCGAAGGTGGGCATCCAGTTTAATTGGGTGACTTATCATTGGATCGCTGGCGCAGTTCTGACCGTCTCCATTCTCTTTCATGTCATTCATGCTTCCTTCTGGCTGGACTTCTGGTCGATCTGGCCTGACAAAATCGATCTGGAAGATGCCTGGAGAAGAGTTCGCCGCTTTTTCGGAATGCCTGCGCCACCGCCGCGAAAGTTTGCCAAATATCCCCTGGAGAACAAGCTCTTCCACGGCGTCATAATCGTGTGCGGTCTGTCGGTGATCTTTACCGGCGTTTTCATGATGTTTCGCGTGCGCACCATTTTCTTTCCCCGGAATCCCTACCTATTCAGCGACATGACGTGGGGCCTGATGTATGTCCTGCACGGCCTCGCGGGCGTGGGGCTGATTGCGCTCGTCATGATGCATGTCTACATGGGACTCCGGCCCGAGAAGCTTCCGATCACGAAATCGATGATCTTCGGCTGGATGGACCGCGACTTTGTTCTGCAAGAGCATGATCCCGAGCGATGGGTGATCGACACATCATCTTCGTCTCCTTCCGCATCGGCACCCCACCCAGTAGAAGGTCGAGGGCTAACCGATGCTGGCTGAGATCGCAAATCGCTGTGAAGCTGTGGAAGAGTGCTACGAATTTATGCTGGCTTACGCGGCCCAGGGGCTGCCCAGCGATCAAGGCAGCAAATCAGGTGGGCAAGTCCGTGAGTTCCTACAGCGCGCCGTGAAAGCTTTGTCAGGGCTGGCTGAGACCTGTGCGATGGCCGTCAAAGAAGAAGGTCTTGAGCCCACTGACAAATACTTGGCGTTCTTTGCGGTGCTCGATCGCGACGCTCGCGATTCTCTTGCCGCCATTGAGTTGGTCCTGGCCCAACCTGCCATCAGTTCGCAGTTGATTGACAATCTGAACGCTTCCATCCATCTCCGCGCGCTCCTCACAGACTTGTTTCTTGTGGATGAGATCCTGCAAAAACAACACAAACCGGCCGGGCAGGTGGTCACCGGCAACGGCGAATAAAAGTAACGAATGCGGAATCATTAGACGCACTTCGCGGTAGCCCTGGCTTCTAACTAGATCAAAATCCAGCGCAGTCACCACGCGTGGGTGCGCATCTCCTTCAGTCCACGCGAGTATGATGGGAGCGGGGAGATCCCCATATCCCGCATTCATAAGGTGACAAAAGTGAAAACGAAGAAAGGTGTAATTGGAATCCTCACCGGTGGTGGCGACGTGCCCGGCCTGAACCCCGCCATCCGCGCCGTAACCATCCGCGCTCTGCGCGAAGGCTGCCAGGTAATTGGCATACGCCGCGGATGGGGCGGCCTGGTCGACATCGTCCGCGAAAAGGACTACGACAACAGCGAGAATTTCCAGATTCTGACGGAGGATTTGGTCAACCGTACCGGCCGCACCGGCGGCACATTCCTGCACAGTTCGCGCACCAACCCCAGCAAGGTGAAGAAGTCCAGCGTTCCAGCTCACCTGCAGTCCGCTTACAACGCCGAGAAGAACGACCTGACTGCGGAAGTCCTGAAGAATTTGGATTGGCTCGGCATCGATTACCTCATCCCCATCGGCGGGGACGACACGCTCAGCTACGGCGTCCGCCTTTACCAGGAAGGCGTAAAGGTTGTCGCCATTCCCAAAACCATGGACAATGATGTTCCCGGCACCGATTATTGCATCGGCTTCAGCACCTGTGTTACGCGCACCATTTCCATGACCAACAGCCTGCGCACCAGCGCGGGCTCTCACGAACGCTTCATGGTCCTCGAAGTTTTCGGTCGATACGCAGGATTCACCGCGATGCTCCCCACCATGGCCGGGGCCGCGCACCGCTGCGTCATCCCGGAGCACAAATTCGACATCGAGCGCTTGACCGAGCTATTGGTCTCCGATCGCCAGAAGAACCCCAGCCACTATTCCGTCGTCCTGGTTTCCGAAGGAGCAATGTTCCAGGGCGGAGAAATGGTCTACGAGGCTGAGACCACTGACGCCTTCGGCCACAAGAAGCTCGGCGGTATCGGAGACCTGGTCTCCGAAAAGCTGAAGGAGCTTTCCCCCAAGTACAACAACGGTAAATCCATCGACACCATCAATCAGAAACTCGGCTACCTGGTGCGCTGCGGCGATCCTGACGCCATCGACTCCATCGTCCCTATGGCCTATGGCAATCTCGCCCTGGACATGCTCCTGGGGAAAGTCCACGGACGCCTTGTCGTCCTGCGGAATGGCCGTTACGACAACATGCCCATCGACACCGTTACCGCCTCGAAGAAAGTTGTGAACGTCAAGGAGCAGTACAACGTCGACCGCCTCCGGCCTCACTACAAGAGCTTCGAAATGAAGCCACTCTTCATCATGACCAGCGAAACCGGATAGTGCACATCAACTGCCGGGGCCTCGGCGCGTTCTTCTTGGTGAGACTGAATGGTGTAGCCTAGAAGCATGCCGCCGACCCCGCGCCCGCCCCGCTGGTACGCCATCCTGGTGCGCGTCCTGCTGATGACGTTCATCGGCACGCTGATCTCTTTCGCCGTGAGCCTGCTGCTCGGCATCATCGGGACCGTGGTAGTGTCGGCTCGCCACGGCGTCCATCCCAACATGACCGTGGCCTACCGCCTCATCGCTCTGCCTGCGGCTGTCGTGGCCGGAAGCATCATCTTTGTGCTCGCCCTCGCCATGGAAATCCGCCACTACCGCCAGTCGAAGATCCTGGCTGCGATCGCGAGGGTGAGCTGATTGCCAACTAACGCCCCACCCCGCATCGCCATCCCCATGCCCCACTCCGGCGACCGTGAGTATGCCGAGCGGGCGATTCCGCAATACGAGCGCGCCGTCGAACTCGCTGGAGGCGAACCGGTTCGCATTCCGCTCGACCAGCCCGCAGCCGACGTCATGAGACTCGTCGAGGTCTGCGACGCCGTGCTCCTGCCCGGCAGCAACGCCGACGTAGATCCCTCCAAGTTTCGCGCGGTCCGCTCACGACACACGGCCGCCGCGGACCCGCGCCGCGATGCCGTCGACGACCTCCTGCTGCAGGATGCCTACACCCTGCGCAAGCCCGTTCTCGGCATCTGCTACGGCCTGCAAAGCCTCAACGTCTACCGCACCGGATCGCTCGTTCAGCACATCCCGGATTTCTTGCCGGAAGAGCTGCGTGACCGAGTCAATCACGAAGCGGGTGGGAAGGTCGCGGTAGCGCACGCAGTTGAGATTGAGAAAGATTCCAAGCTGGCAGGGTTACTAGGGAGCGCAACCAAATCCGCGATTCCGGTGAACTCTTCCCACCACCAATCCGCTGGCACGATCGGCGACGGCCTGCGCATCGCGGCCCGCTGCCCTGACGACGGCATCATCGAGGCCCTGGAAGGAACTGCCGCTGATCACTTTGTGCTCGCCGTGCAATGGCATCCCGAACGCTCGGTGGATAAAGACGAGTCCTCCCGCGCCATCTTCCGCGCTCTGATCGAAGCCGCGCAAGCACGGACCAAGTAACTCGACATCACTTGGTCTTCTTCGCTCTCTTCTTCGTTTTCGTTTTCTTTCGCGCCTTCTTCGAATCCCCGCGCTTTTCGAGCAACACAACCACATGCGCGACTGCAGCGTTATCCAGGTTCAAACCTTCCGGAGTCTTCGCCTTCAACCCGACGCAATCGGCGGGCACGCCCAGCAACTGCGCCACGCGTGCGCGGATTCCCGCCGCGTGCGGCCCAATCTTCGGAGCCGCCAGAATCAGGCTGGCATCCATGTTCGCCACGCCATATCCCGCGGAGTGAACCCGTTTCAGCGCCTCACGCAGGAAGACAGCCGAGTCCGCGCCCTTCCATTTCGGATCGGAGGGTGGAAACAGAGCCCCAATATCGGGCGCAGCCACGGCGCCGAGCAGCGCGTCGGTGATGGCATGCAGCAGCACGTCGCCATCGGAATGCCCGCCCAGCCCCTTGCCATGCGGCAGGGTGACGCCGCCAATTTTCAGCGCAATCCCCGGACGAAACTCGTGCGAATCAAACCCGTACCCGATGCGGGCCGTTGGCCGTTGTTCGTTGGTGGTTGGCATTCTTTGTTTAGTGCCGATCAGTACTCTTCAGATAGAACTCCGCCAACTCCATGTCTGCCGGAGCTGTGATCTTGATATTGCGCGGCGAGCCCATCACGACTGCCACGTCGTGTCCCGACCTCTCCACCAGCGACGCTTCGTCGGTACCGAGGAATCCGTCCGCGGTCGCCTCATCGAAAGCCTTCTTGATCACATCGTAACGAAAGCCCTGCGGCGTTTGCGCCATCACGATACCCACGCGCGGAATCGTCGCCTTGATCAGCGCGCCTTCCGCAGTGCGCTCGACTTGCTTCACCGTGTCAACGGCGGGCAGGCCGGCAATCGCCGCGCCATATTTCTTCGTGGCCTCAATCACTTCCAGAATGATCTCGCTGGTCACAAACGGGCGCACCGCATCATGCACCAGAACGATGTCATCCCCCGCCGCTGCGACCGCGTTCAGCGCATGCTCCACTGACTGCTGCCTGTGCTCCCCGCCAACCACCAACTCGACTTTCTTCTTCAGTATGTCTTTCGCCTCACTCTCCAGCCGCGCGCGAAATCCTTCGATTTCGTTTTCCCGTAGCGCAATCCAGATCTCGCTCACGGCATCCACCGCGGCAAACTTGCGCAGGGTGTGGATGAGAATCGGCGTGCCGCCCAGTTCGGTGAACTGCTTCGAGGGCAGCCTCTTCTTCTGCTTGCCCGGAGCGCCCACGGGCATCGGAGCCATGCGGGTTCCAAGCCCCGCAGCTGGAATAATTACGACCACCTTCATAGCGGGCTGTAAGTATACGAGCGTCGACGTAGGAGTTCAAATGCAAGTGGAAGCGCTTCGGCGCCAACAGTCCTTAAGGCTGGGGCTTGGTTTCCACCAGTGCGTTCGGCACCGCCGCCGCAGGCGCCGCGGCACTGGGAATTGCCGGGACCGCGGGCGTAACAACAGGTGCGCTGGTCCGCGCAAAGGCGCGTTCATCCCACTTGCCGAAGATCATCTTTCCCGCCGTCGTCTGAAGCACGGATGTGACCGACACATCAATCGTCTTGCCGATCATCTTCCGCGCGTTGTCCACGACAACCATGGTCCCGTCATCGAGATAGGCGACGCCCTGGTTGTATTCCTTGCCTTCCTTCAGGATGAACACTTTCATGATCTCGCCCGGCAGCACAATGGGCTTGAGCGAGTTCGCGAGCTCGTTGATGTTCAGCACCTCGACGCCCTGCAACTGGGCCACTTTATTGAGGTTGAAGTCGTTGGTAATGATCTTCCCCTCATAAACTTTGGCCAGCTCGATCAGCTTGAGATCGACCTCGCGGACGGCGGGGAAATCATCTTCCACAATCTGAATTTGGAGCGTCGCCATTTTCTGCAGTCGCTGCAGAACGTCTAGCCCACGGCGGCCACGGTTGCGCTTCAGCGAATCGGCTGAATCAGCCACCAGTTGCAGTTCGCGCAGCACGAACTGCGGCGTGACGATGATGCCGTCGAGGAATCCAGTTTCCGCGATGTCCGCGATGCGGCCATCGATGATGACGCTGGTGTCGAGGATCTTGTAGCTTTTCTTCCCCTGCTTCTCACCGCCAAAGATCCCGCCCAAGGCCGCCAGGTTCAGCAAGTCGCCCTTGCTCGCGCCCACGATCAGGCCTACATAGGCCATCAGCAGCATCACCAGGATTTGCAGGAAACTCTGCGTGCTGCCGGCAGGCACACTGCTGCGAATCACAAGCGCAAACAGATAGGCGCCGCAGATGCCGAGGAAGCTCCCGATAGCCGCGCCGATCAGCCGCTTCAGGCTCACCCCGCGCAGCTTCCATTCGAACAGAACTATCCCCGCCCCCACCAGTGCGCCTATTCCGGCGTCTACAGGTTGAGACTGCCCGAAGGGAGCAATAACATAACAGGTAATCGAAACTACGACGATAAAAAGAAGACGTACAAGAATCAGATCCACAGTAAACCTCCCCCGGACGCGACTCTGCCATACTTTGGCGCGTGCACCGGTGCCTTTTCCTCGCCGCCTCCCGGCAGGAATGGGCAAATCATTATGCGGGGCGCGCAAGTATTAGGGGAATGAATCTACGCCCCGTCCCGGCCCGTGGAGGCGTGGCCGGGAGGTCTAGTAAACCAACGCCAAGAGTATATACCTGACGGCAAATAACCAGCGAATAAACCTGGGACGGCCCCATTTCCGTCCTTCGAGTGGATTCCCAACGCGCAGCTTTGTATCTGAGCCTGCTTTGTAATACTGTGAATGCCGGAAGACAGAAATGAGGAAAACATGAAGAAGGTAGGACTGGTTGTCCTGCTGCTGTTCTCCGCGCTGGCCTGGGCGGGCGCTGAACCCAACCCAGCCGACTACACCCTCACCGTCCACGTCAGTTCGGCGCGGGTTAACAGCCGCGGCCTTATAAGGCTGAAGGTCATCATCGACGGGAAAAAGTATGAACTGGAAGGCCTCGATGCCGAGAACTCACTCTTGATGCCGGGCGACTACAAAGCCAAGGCCCTTGTCGTTAAAGTGAAAGATGTCCACACCTATGACGTCTATGGAGCCTACGAGTTCCTTTTCCCCGACAAGAAGACCAGGAAGTACGGTCTCGTCGGTATAACGGAGTAGGCCTCTTCGCGGATGCGCCGCGCACCTCTCGGTTTCATCTATGCAGCCGGTGAGTCTGCGCTCCGACTATCGTCCGTCCTGCTAGACTTTCCTCTATGAAAGCCTTGATGATCACCCGCCTCTCGGGCCCGGACGCACTAGCGATCCAAGAGACCGCCGAACCAATTCTGAAGCCGGGACAAGCGCTGGTCCGCGTCGCTGCCGGCGGCTTGAATTTTGCCGACTTCATGACCACCCAGGGCGGCTACCCCGGAACGCCCGCCCCGCCGCTGATCGCGGGCCGCGAATTCGCCGGAGTGGAAGAGAGCAGCGGACACCGCGTCATGGGCTACATCCAGTGGGCAGCTTTCGCCGAGAAGGTTGCGGCTCACCCCAACATGCTATGGACAGTCCCCGATCACTGGACCGACGAACAGGCCGCCGCGTTCCCCGTGAATTACTTCACCGCCTATCTCGCCTACTGGCAGGCCGGCATGACTCAACCGGCGCCCGCCGGCAAAACCCGTCGCGTGCTCATCCACGCCGTTGCCGGGGGAGTAGGTACGGCGGCCGTTCAGATCGGCCACATTCTCGGGATTGAAATGTATGGCACATCTTCGTCGGACGAGAAACTCGCGCGCGTAAAGGAACTCGGCCTGCAGCACGGTATCAACTACAAGCGGCACGACTATGAGGAAGTCGTAAAGAACCTTACCCACGGCGAAGGCGTGGATGCCGTCTTCGAAATGCTGGGCGGCGAGCACACCGCCAAAAGCCTGCGCTGCCTGCGCGACTTCGGACGTGTCATCCAGTACGGTACGGCCACGGGCAAGGCCCCGCAACTCGATGTGCGGGCATTGTATGCGAAGTCTGCCAGCCTCCAGGGGCTGTGGCTGACCTATCTCTCGCAGAAGCCAGAGATCATGAAACCAGCGTGGTCTCAGCTCTCCGAATGGATCGCGCAACGCAAGCTGACTCCAGCAGTCGGCGAAGTGTTCCCGCTCGACCGCGCGGTCGAAGCTTACAAGCTGCTGCAAGAGGGCAAGAATTACGGCAAGGTCGTGTTGAAGATCTAGCCTCTAGCCTCAATTGCAAGCTGGGACCGTGTAAACTTAGGCCACGGCGCAACTAACCCTGCATTCTTCTAGCGCCGCCATCCTCATTCGAGGACTGATTTCGCAATAGCAACGAGGTCTTCCATGTCGAAGGTTTCTCGATTCTTTTTGTGCGCACTCCTCCTGGCTCTCGCGCTTCTTCCTTCTCATGCCGTCTTTGCGCAAACCCCGGTTCCGTCCAATCCTGACATCGACCGCCGAGTCGACGCGTTGCTCAGCAAGATGACGCTCGAAGAGAAACTTGACTACATCGGCGGTACCGGGTTCGCCGTCCGATCGCTGCCCAGGCTCGGCCTTCCGGCGCTTGAAATGTCTGACGGGCCGCTCGGAGTGCGCAGCCAAAAGAAATTTCCGTCGACCACCTACGCTGCCGGCATCGGCCTCGCTGCCACCTGGGATCTCCAACTGGCGGAGCGCGTTGGCGCAGGCATAGGAAAAGACGCCCGTGCGCGCGGCATTCACTTCATGCTCGGTCCCGGCGTCAACATCTATCGAGCACCCATGAATGGCCGCAATTTCGAATATTTCGGCGAAGATCCTTTCCTCGCGGGCTCCATCGCCGTGGGCTACATCACCGGCATGCAGAAGCAGGGCGTCAGCTCCACGGTAAAACATTTTCTGGGCAACAACTCGGAATTCCTGCGGCACGACAGCGATTCCATCATCGACGAACGCGCCCTGCGCGAGATCTACCTGCCAACGTTCGAATCGGCAGTGAAGAACGCGCACGTTGGCGCGATCATGGATTCCTACAATCTGATCAATGGCCTGCACTCCACCCAGAACGGATACTTCAACACCGACATTGCCAGAAAGCAGTGGGGATTCCAGGGCATCATGATGTCGGATTGGGTTGCGACCTACGACTCCATCGGCGCGGCCAACGGTGGTCTCGATCTGGAAATGCCGAAGGGCAAATACATGAACGAGAAAGACCTGCTGCCGGCGATCCGCGACGGTCGCGTCAAGGCGGCGACGATTGATGAAAAAGTGCGCCGCATCCTGACCACTGCGGTACGATTCGGCTGGCTCGATCGCGAACAGACCGATCTCTCGCTCTCGAAGTACAACGAAGAAAACCACCGCGTCGCCCTCGAGGGGGCGCGAGAAGGCATTGTGCTGCTCAAGAACGAAGGTTCTCTTCTCCCACTGGATAAGGAGAAAATCAAGACGATTCTTGTAGTCGGTCCAGACGCGTATCCTGCGCAGCCGGTTGCCGGAGGGAGCGGCAAGGCGATTCCGTTTTCCGCCGTCAGCATTCTGGAGGGTATCGAGGCTTACGTTGGCACCGCTGCGACGGTCTACTACGAGCGCGGCCTTCCCAAGATGATCGACTTGGCGAACTCCACCGAATTCTCCACTGCTGCACAAAATGGCGCGCCTGGTCTCAGGATCGAGACCTTTGCCAACGGCGATCTTTCCGGCACTCCAGTCTCAACCGAGACGGTGCGCCACCTCAATTTTGCGGCCAAAGATTGGGATGATTTCGCCGACCAGGATGAAGCGTTGGAATTGTTTGAAGCCGGCAAGAAACCCTCATCGCGCCGCTGGACCGGTTTCTATATTGCACCCTCGGATTCTTCCTACATTGTGGCCGCGGAATATTCTGGCGAGGGCAACGGCTACCGCTTTCTGGTGGATGACAAAGTGGTATTCGATACCTGGAAAATTGCCACAGCGTTGCAGGACTACACGACTTTGAATCTCTCCGCGGGACCACACAAGATTGTTGCCGAGGCTTATCAGGATTTCCCCATCGGCGGTCACCTGCGCATCGGAATCACGGACCGGCTCAAAATCGTCTCCGCCGCCGCGAAAGCTTTGGCCGCCAAAGCCGACATCGTGATCGTTGCGGCTGGATTTGACGCGAACAGCGAGTCGGAGGGAGCGGACCGCACCTTCAGTCTTCCGTTCGGCCAGGACGAACTGATCCGCGAACTCGCCGCCATCAACAAGAATACGATCGTCACCGTCACCTCCGGAGGCAATGTCGACCCAGAAGGTTGGCTTGATCACGTTCCTGCCTACCTCGAACTCTGGTATCCGGGAGAGCGCGGTGGCACGGCGCTCGCGGAGATCCTCTTCGGCGCAGTCAATCCCTCCGGTCATCTGCCCATCACGCTCGAAAAGCGCTGGGCTGACAATCCAGTTCACGACAGCTACTACGCCGATTCCGGGACCAACCGCGTGGCTTACAAGGAGGGCGTATTCGTGGGCTACCGCGGCTACGAGCACAATCAAGTTAAGCCGCTTTTTCCGTTCGGCTATGGCTTGTCATATACGACTTTTAAATACAGCCATCTGGAAGTAAAGGCCGCGGATGGATCGTCCACGATCGGGAACTACGAAGTTTCGTTCGACGTGACCAACACTGGCACTCGCCCCGGCGCGGACGTGGCGCAAGTCTATGTCGCCGAGGCGAGGCCGTCGGTGCCGCGGCCACCCAAAGAACTCAAAGGCTTCGCTCGCGTCGAACTCGCCGCGGGCGAAACCAAGCATGTGTCCGTGCCACTCAACCCGCGCGCTTTTGCTTTCTACGATGTGGCTGCGAAACACTGGCACGCCGACGCGGGCAAATATTCCGTGGAAATCGGCCGCTCCTCGGAGGATCTGCCTTTGAACGCCGACATCACACTTTCCGGCGCCTACGAAGTTGAAAATGATAAATAGGGAGCTTGGAAATACCGAGTCATTGCGTCGCTGAAGCCTCGTCGCCGAACACGTATTCGTTACTCACCATAAAATTCGCCAGCGAGCACAGTGTGATGGCGATGCCGTTCGCGACGAGGTAATTCACGCCGCCCAAGCCGACCAGGAGCTTCATCAGCGCTAGATTGCCCGCGATAGAAACTCCGCCCGTCGTAAGGTGGAAACGCAGGAACCGCGGCAGCGACTTTCGCCATGACGGCTGCACCCGGTCCGCCCACGTGTAGCGCTCGTGCCAGAAGAAGTTGTGCACCACCGCTGCTTCCACCGCCACCGCGGTCGCCGCCAGATAGCTGAGGTGGAGTCCGCTCCTCAGCCCGAGCAGCACGATCAACTGCACTCCGATCCCGATCCCTCCCACGGCGTTGAACTTCAACCACCGCAATAGAGCTTTGTTTGCAACTCCGCGCGCCTCTCCACTTGCCCCGGCTTTCATCGGTTGATTCTCTCCTCGCGATAAAGGCGTACGGTGTTTTGTCCGGAGAAGAAGACCAACATCAGCGCCATTCCGGCAAGACCAATCGCTCCGCCCACATCAAATAACCTGTAGAATCCGCCGAGGAAATGCACTCGCGGTTTCCACAACAACGCCAAGCTGCCTACCGCCAGCAGAATGCGCAGCTCCGTCGGCCCGAAGCGCCAGAACGACAGCCTAAACTCGCCCAGCGCGTGCGTCGCCAGATAGGACTGAATCGAGAGCATGAGGAACGCGACGAGCAGGCCAATTGCGATCCGCGGGTGCATGTATCCCGACAAGGCCAGCCCACCCATCAGCGCCAGAGCGCCGAAGCTATCTACCATGTGGTCCACGTAGAAGCCGTAGAGCGGACGCAGTTGTTGCCGCACCCGCGCCAGCGTGCCATCGAGCGAGTCTCCCAGCCAATTCAGCGTCAGGCAAATGATTACTCCAAGAAGCGCATACCTGTTCCACGCAGCCAGCGCGTAGCACACGCCTGCCCCAATCTGCGCCGCGAGCCCCAAGACTGTGAGATGGTCAGGGGAAATCCATTGCGGCGTGCGCGCGGCCAGCCACAGCAGGGCCCGCTCTTCGGCCCCCGCCACCCAGCTTTCCTGTACCCGCCGCATTTGCGGGAACGGCTGCGCCCTACTCATTTCCAGTAGCAAACGCGGGTTTACTTGCTCACAGAACTCCGTCATGCCACTCGCCATATTGGTCTCCTCGCGACTTCGGTTTACCGTCTGCATGCTGCTCTCGGAAGCAACTTTGCGGGCAAAGAGCGTTCAGAGGCAATGCTCCACAGCACAAGCGCTCCTCAAACCCACATCAACGCGTAAGTGAGTGCAGGATGAGTGGGTTACAACCAAGGGTCATCCTGGAGGGAAGGCCTAGTTTGCTACTGACAGGCTTTCCGGACCTCTTGCTACACTTCCCTCGATGGCACCGGCCACTGAGAGAGTCCAAAATAGACGTTCGCTCGTGCGTTCCTACATATTTCTTGCGGTGGCCTTGTTCGCGTGCTTGCTCCCATTTTCTGGAAAAGCCTTCAATGTTGACGACACTCTGTTCCTTTATGTCGCGCGGCAAATCACCCAGCACCCGCTTGATCCCTTCGGATTCAAAGTCAATTGGTTCCTGGACTCGGTGCCGATGGCGCACGAAACCAAGAATCCACCTCTCGCGGGTTACTACATCGCCGCGGCGGCAGGCATCGTCGGGTGGTCTGAACGGGCATTGCATCTCGCCTTCTTTCTGCCGGCACTGGCAGTAGTCTGGGGCACATATCGCATGGCGCAACGGCTTACAAATTCGCCGCTGCTGGCTGCCGCGATCACACTTCTCACACCAGCGTTTCTTGTATCTGCGAATAGTGTGATGTGCGACACGATGATGCTGGCCCTTTGGCTGTGGGCCATCATTTTCTGGATCGAGGGGCTTGAGCCGCAGAAGCCAGCCTATTTGGCCGCATCTGCCCTCCTGGTTGCCGCGTGCGCTTTGACGAAGTACTTTGGCGTCGCCTTGATTCTGCTGCTCGCAGCGTATTCGATGGCGCGGCAGCGGCGTCTCGGAAGCTGGGCCTGGTACCTGCTGCTGCCCATCCTGATTCTGACTGGATATCAACATTGGACAAAGGCCGTCTACGGACTGCGCATGATTACGAACGCAGCCCATCACTCCACCGGGATGCGGCAAGCGCGGCAGTCTTCAATCCTGGCCAAGACGCTGGTCGATCTCAGCTTTGTCGGCGGTTGTACTCTTCCTGTGCTGACGCTTGCTCCCGTCCTCTGGGCACGTAGGAAGATTCTCGTCGCCTGTATAGCGAGCGGAGTTGCGGGGTTTCTGATCAGCACCGGCCGAATAGGTCTCGGCGAAACCTTGTGGCCGTTCGACTTTTATCGGTACTGGTTCCTGGTCGGCATTCAACTGACCCTCTTCATTGCCGCTGGATTCGGCGTGATGGCGCTGGCGGCCACAGACGCATGGAAACGCAGAGACGCCGACTCTCTGTTGCTGCTGCTTTGGGTTTTTGGGACATTCGCTTTCACCGGCTTCGTGAACTGGACCATCAACGCCCGTTCTGTGCTTCCGTTGATGCCGGCCGCCGGCATTCTTCTCGCGCGGCGCGTGGATACGCTGCGGCTAGCGTCCATGCGGTGGCGTCCCGCCATATTGGCCGTACTGTTAGCAGCGGCGGGTGCGGTGTCGCTCTGGCTAACATGGGCGGACACAGAACTGGCGAACTCTGGCCGAACGGCGGCAACACTCATCGAGCAGAGGACCCGGAACCAACCAGGTGCGGTCTGGTTCATGGGGCACTGGGGATTCCAATATTACATGGAGTCCTTCGGAGCGCGTGCCGTAGTGATTGACGACCCACCGCACCGTCCGGGGGATTACCTTGCCGTGGTCGAAAATGGCAGCCTCTTCGAAGTGCGACCGGAGTTCGTGGCTTCGTGCGAGGTCATTCAAGTACCCATGACCCTCGGTATCACAACGACCCAAAGCAAGCTAGGAGCGGGTTTCTACTCCGCCGATGCCGGCCCTCTGCCCTTTGCCATCGGGCCAGTTCCGCCCGAGCGCTTTGATCTAATTCACCTGGGGCCGAAACTCGCTTCGATGAATGGCTCACAAGAGGATTCCCGCCGGTGTCAATAAAGGAACCATCCGGATCCGATTCGAGCGATAAACTCCGTCGCTGATATGCGCCTCTGGTAGGCTTTGAAGGAAAATCGCGTTTCGTGCACCGGTAACAAGAGTTCGGCGTTGCCAACGTAAATCTGCGACCCTGCTTCTCGATGATCATGACCAGACTTCTGCGGTTCTTCCGACCGTCCCACCAGCACACCGCGTTCTCGGCCACTCTGCTGCTGATGTCGGCGGTCATGCTCTCGCGCGTGATTGGTTACGTGCGCGAGGCTTACATCGCCTACGCGTTCGGGGCCGGACCGCAGACCGACGCCTACGTCGCCGCCTTCACGCTGCCAGACTGGCTCAACTACATCGTTGCCGGCGGCGCAGCTTCGATTACATTCATCTCCATCTATACGCGTTTCCTTGCCGAGAAACGCGACGCCGACGCGAAAAAAACCTTCTCCGTCGTCATTACCGTCATGACTGCGGTAATGGTCGTCGGCACCGTCGTCGCTGAATTCTTCACCCCGCAGTTCGTGCGCTGGATGTTTCACGGTTTCTCCCCCGCGGAGGTGGACTTAACCGTCCATCTCACGCGAATTCTCCTTCCGGCACAGATCTTCTTCTATGTCGGCGGAGTGGTCTCGGCTGTTCTGCTCTCGCATCGCCTGTTTCTTTTCCCCGCCTTCGGACCGCTGCTCTACAACATATTCATCATCGTCGGAGGACTCATCGGCGGCCGCCACTTTGGAATTGCTTCTCTGGCCTATGGCGCCCTGGTGGGAAGTGTTGTGGGACCGTTTCTCGCCAGCGTGGTCGGCGCAGCCCGCATCGGCACCGGCTACAAGCCTTCGTTCGACGTCATGAACCCAGCGTTCCGCGAGTGGGTCAAGCTTTCGGTTCCGCTGATGCTCGGCGTCTCCCTGGTCACGGCCGATGACTGGATCCTCCGCCATTACGCTTCCAGCGGCGTTGGTGATATCGCCCGCCTGAATTATGCGAAGCGGTTGTTTGCCGTCCCGATTGCGGTGTTGGGGCAGGCCACCGGCCAAGCTTCGCTGCCGTTTTTTGCGCGATTGTTCAACGAGAAACGCCTGAAAGAATTTGCCGCTACCGTGAACGATTCCGTTTACCGCGTCTCCGCAGCTTCGTTTCTGGCGACGGGATGGATGATGGCTGCCGCTTTCCCGCTGATCGACTTGGTTTATCGCCGCGGACGATTCCTGGTTTCCGATACGCAAACCACAGCAGTGTATTTCTTCTGGTTCTCGCTCTCGCTCGCCCTCTGGTCCGCGCAAGGACTCTACGCCCGCGCCTTCTACGCTGCCGGCGACACGTTGACTCCGATGGTTGCCGTCACCCTGATCACGAGCGCTTCCTTGCCGGTGTATTCGTTGTTGTTCCACAGGTATGGAGTGGTCGGCCTGGCCTGGGCTTCCGATATAGGGATCGGAGCGAATCTGCTGGCGCTGGCGTGGCTGCTGCACCGCCGCAAACTGGTTTCGTTGAAAACCCTGCGCTGGAATGAGTTAGGAAAATCTGCGCTTACCGCGGTCATCGCCGGCGGCATCAGCCTGGAAGTCGCAAGAAGTGTGACCCCATTTGTTTCTGGTCACGGCAGCCGCACGGCTGACCTGCTGCAACTGGGATTGCTGTCGATCACCTGGGCGGCGGCGGTTGCCGTAGGGCTGTGGCTGCTGAAATCGCAATTGCCCAACGACCTGCGCCGCCGCAAGAAAACTGCCTATCCCGCGGTTGCCGAAGGCGAGGGTAAGGAAATTCTGCGGGCGGGAACGCAACCTTAACCGTTTCGTCGTATGAATTTGGTTACGGTGTCAGGCCGAGCTTGCGCATCAACTCGGCGTAGCGGGCATCGGATCGAATCGGATCCAGAGCGGGGTCGCGAATGATGAACGTGAGTTCATTGTCGCCGTCCTCATACGCCTTGTTGAGATACTCAAACGCCAAGTCCTTTTGTCCGGCACGCACTGCGGCGCCGGCAACGGCAGCGGAGCGGTCGGTGCCTTCCAAAGTCATCATAAGTTGAAGATAGCCCTTCGCGTCTGGACTAACAGGAATCGGCTTCACAATAAAAGATTTGGAAAGTGTGCTTACTGCATCGGGAAAACGGCCCATAGTCGCGTACACTTGCGACATTTTAAAATACGCTGGCTGGAAACTTGGATCTCGTTCGAGAACCTTCTGAAACTGCGCCAGCGCCTCCGGATAACGCCTGGCTTCCATGAGAATCAGCGCGTAGTTGGTGTTAACGATTGAAGACAGCGGGTCCAGGGACAATGTTGTGCGCATTTCTTCCAGCGCCTGATCGAAATGATTGCTTGGGCTGAGATAGCTGATGGCGTAGAAATAGTGGGCGGCGGAATAGTTGGGGTTTAACTCGATGGCGCGCTTGAACTCAGGTTCAGCCTCGCTGAACTCGAACGCATTGGCCAGCGCCATGCCCCGCGTGGCATGCACCTCGGCCAGCGAGCTATCCAGCTGAAGAGCTTTACGGCTGGCTTCGTCCGCCAGTGCCCGGCCCTGCTTTGAGGTGATGCCGACTCCGTAGCTGGGAGCGACGTTGTAGGTGTCGGCCAGCCCAGCATAGGCCAGCGCGTAGTTGGGGTCCGCGGCAATGGCCTGCTGGAAGAGATCGATACTTTTCTTCAAGCCCGCCGGCGTGCGCCCGTACCAAAGCTGGCGGCCTTCCAGATAAAGCCGGTAGGCCTCGGGATTGGTGGTTCCTGCCTGCCCCAGCCGCTGCTGCTGGCTTCCGCTAACTTGAATTTTCAAGCGCGCGGAAAGATCGCGAGTAATCTCTCCCTGCACCTGCGTGATATCGGCCAGTTTGCTCTCGTAGTGAGACCCCCACAGCTCGCTGCCGTCCGCCGCACTCACCAGGTCGGCTTGCACGCCAATGTTGTCTGCATGCTGTGTAATGCGTCCCATCAACAGAGCGCTTACTTGCAAGGCCTGGCCGATCTTCTGCGGATCATCTTCTTTTCCCTTGAACTTGAAGACCGTGCTGCGCGCCATCACTTTCAGGTCGGGCAGTTGCGAAAGCGTACTGATCAGGCTTTCGGTCAGGCCGTCGCTTAAGTATTCGGTGTTGGCATCTGCGGTGGCATTGACGAAAGGAAGCACGGCGATCGAACTAACCTTGCCCGCGTCCGGCCTTCCGCGTAAGAAATAGACGCCGGCTGCGGCGGCAATCACCAAAATCGCGACCACGCCCACGACTGCGTATTTTCGCGACCTTCCGTTCGACGCGGGTATCGCAGCAGCGCTCGGAACGCCGGACGAACTCGCGGGCGATACGCTCGTCGCGGACACGGCGCTGGGCGAACGCCCGGAGTCGTAGTCGCGCTTGAGGCGTGTAAGATCGGACCGCAAGTCGGCGGCACTTTGATAGCGCAACTCGCGGTCTTTTTCCAGAGCTTTGCCGATGATACGTTCCAGCTCCGCCGGCATATCGGGATTAAGGCGGAGCGCCGAGGCTGGCGCTCCATCCAGAATGGATTTGAAGATTTCCGCGGAGCTGTTGCCACGAAAGGGCAGCGTGCCGGTGGTCATTTCGTAGAGCACCGCGCCAAAAGAGAACAGATCGCTGCGCGCGTCCAGTTCCCGGGCGCGCGCCTGCTCCGGCGACATATAAGCGATCGTCCCCAGCGTGGAACCGGGACTGGTGAGATGCGCGTCGATCGCCGCCGTCATCGTGTTCTCCGATGCCGCCTGGCTCGAAGAACCGGCTGCACTGGCGACCTTGGCCAGGCCGAAATCCAACACCTTGGCATGGCCGCGCTTGGTGACGAAAATATTCGCCGGCTTGATGTCGCGGTGGACGATGCCCTGCGCATGCGCCGCGTCCAATCCGTCTGCTATTTCAATAGCCAGTGATAAAACGGTTTCGTTTTCGAGCGGTTTTCCAGAGATGAGGTGCTTCAGTGTCATCCCATCCAGGAACTCCATGGCGATAAACGACTGCTCGCCATATTTGCCGATTTCATAAATCGTGCAAATATTCGGATGATTCAACGCCGACGCCGCCCGCGCCTCGCGCCGAAAACGTTCCAGAGCCTGCGGATCGCGCGACATGTCATCAGGCAGGAATTTCAGCGCGACAAAACGGCCAAGCTCCGTGTCCTCGGCCTTATAAACCACACCCATGCCGCCGCCACCCAGCTTTTCCACAATGCGGTAATGGGAGATGGTTTGGCCGATCATTTTTGTCGAATCCGCGCGGGAAGAGCGCGGCGAGGGTCGCTTCATCTTACGGACGCGGACATCGCGAGTCAACGAGCGCTGGCGTATGCACTCGAAAACCGGTTCACGCGCCGTGATCGCGACGGAAACAACAAAGCGGCGGACATTCGCACTCTGTGCGAACTCCGCCGCTGATCTTCCCTTAAGAACTCGCGAAGCGGTTCTACGTCAAAGCCTAGGCTCTGGCGCCGACCACCGCGGGTTCGGGCGCGACAGCACTCTCATCCTTGCCGTTAGGCTTCTGCTGTGTCGGCTGTCCGCCCTTGCGGATATCGATACCGCCCTTAAAGTAGGCGCCGTCTTCAATCGAGATGCGCGCCGCCACCACATCGCCGGTGAGCGATCCGTCGCTGCGGATATCCACGCGATCGCTGGCCGTGAGGTTGCCACGCACTTTGCCCAGCACCACGATCTCGCGGGCATTGATGTTGGCGGCCACCACTCCGTTGCGCCCGATGGTGACGCGGTTGCCCGCCAGGCTGATCGAGCCTTCCACCCGGCCGTCAATGTAGAGCGACTCCGATCCAGTTACCTCGCCCTTGATCACCAGCGATTTGCCAATGGTCGCCTGGTCCGCCGTGGTAGTGGTGGTGCCCGCCGGACGCGGCGCAGCGGCGGGTTCATTCGCCATAGTAATTGCAGGCGCGCTCGGGGTAGACATGGTTGGACGCTCCGGCTCGGCTGGTCGCCCGGGGGTCTGAGGCTGATTCGTCGGCTTCCACATGGATACAAAGTTCCTTTCCTAGTTGGGATTAGGGATCACGTGCCGCACTTACGTGACCAAATCAAATTGTACTCCCCCGTCTCAAAGTGAGTGCTGTGGAAAAGCTTTATTTTCAACGGAGTTTCCTACCTTGGTACGTACTTTTGTGTCTCTGGGAGGTGTCTTGCCCCGTCCCCAGCTCTCCATTTGGGACGTCCACCGTGTAAGGATTCCCGAAAAAAACTCCACCTGGCCACCGTTCCACAGCCCCTCGGAGTATGCTCTTGGGATCGAAGATTTATCGAAGACGTAATCCAGCCTAGCAGGAGCAAGAACATGCCAGAAGCCGCCGTGAGCACCTCTTCAACCTTCACCATCGCCCGCCCCCAGGCCGGCGAGTACGCGCCTTACTATGAGCGCTACATTTCCTTGATTCCGGGCAACGACATTCTCGACACACTCGACCAACAACGCCGCCAGACCATGCTATTGCTCTCTGGCCGCGACGAGGATGACGGCAACTTCCGCTATGCGCCGGAGAAATGGAGCGCCAAGGAAGTCCTCGGCCACGTCTGCGACACGGAGCGCATCTTCGCCTACCGCGCCCTGCGCATTTCGCGCGCCGACGCCACGCCACTCGAAGGGTTCGAGCAGGACGATTACGTGCGTAACGGCCCCTTTGCGCATTGTCCGCTCGCCGATCTGGTGGAAGAGTTCATTGCAGTGCGCCGCGCCACGCTTTCTCTGTTGCGCAATCTTGACGAAGCTGCGTGGCAACGGCGCGGGATCGCCAACAAGAACGAAGTAAGCGTGCGCGCGCTGGCCTACGTCATCGCGGGGCACGAGCTGCATCATCGGAGGATCCTAGAAGAGAAATATTTCGCGAAGAGTCGCTGAGACCCGAATTCCATGTCCTCGCGCGCACTCACTGAACTGCTCCACGGCCAAGGCGCTCACGCGGATCCAGTCGCCTGCATCGACGACCTTCCTGCCGAACTGGCTGCACAGCGCGCAGAAGGTTTTCCGCACTCGATCGGGCAACTCGTCTTCCACATGAACTACTGGATGGACTACGAACTGCGTCGCATTCGCGGCAAGCGGCCGGCGTATCCAGAGCATTCTGCGGAGAGCTTCCCGCCCCCGCCGTCGCCCGCCGATGCACAGGACTGGGATCGTCTGCGAAAGCGCTTTGCCAGCCTGCTCGCCGAATTCACCAGGTTGGCGGATTCTTCCCCGGAAGAAATGCAGCGCCAGATCGAAACCGTGCATGAAGGTGACCGGAAGATCGCGGGAACGCTCGAAGCTGTCCTGTGGCAAATGGTCGCGCACAACAGTTATCACACCGGCCAGATCGCGACGATCCGGCGCGTGCTGGGCGCGTGGCCCCCGCGCGCCGGTGGGGACACATGGTAGGAAACCGTCGTTGGTCGTTAGGCTTTGGTCGTTGGCGAGATCACGCGCTCCCGGCTAAGTTAAGATGAACCGCTGAAGCTCCTTTGGCCGACGACCAACGACCAACGACCAACGACGATTCTTCACGATTCTTCATGCTCTCCGACTCGACCATCCTGAAACACATTGCCCGCCAGCCGAAGCGTGCGGCCGGATTCAAGCAGTTGGTGCGCGAACTCGGCCTGCACGGCGACGCTCGCGGAGAACTCGACGCGCGTCTTCAGAAGCTGGTCGCCGCCGGTGAACTGGTTCAGCTCAATTCCGATCGCTACGCCCTGCCCCAACCCGCCGCAGCCAAGTCTGACAAGAATCTGGTCGTCGGGCGCCTCTCCATGCACCGCGACGGCTTCGGCTTCGTCATCCCCGACGCGAGTTCGCTGAGTGCGTCTCTCAAGTCGCATCTTGTTGGCGATATCTTTATCGCGCCTCACGCCATCGGCAACGCCATGCACGGCGACCGCGTTCTGGTCGACATCGTCGCCGTTCGTCCCGATGGCCGCGCCGAAGGCCGCATCGTGCGGCCTGTAGTCCGCGCCCATCCCACGGTGGTCGGGATTTTTCACTATGGCGCCCGCCATAATTCGGTAAAGCCGATCGACAGCAAGATCACCATGGATGTCGTGATCCCGGCCGGAATGGAGTATCCAAGCGTTGTAGCGCCGCCGTCCTCGGCGGCTGTCTCGGGGGCGACCCGCCCCCGCTCCGAAAGCCAAGCAACGCTCGCTAAAGCAGGCGAGACGTCAGCGCTACACAGAAAATCCCCGGACCGCGTTCTCGGCGAGGAAGCCGCTCACCGCACTACATGGGACGATCTTGAAGGCGTGGTGGTTGACGTCGAAATCACCGACTGGCCCACGCCCACGCAAAATCCCCGCGGACGCGTCATCGAAATCCTCGGCCTTCAGGACGACTTCGGTGTCGATGTCGAAATCACCATCCGCAAGTTTCACCTGCCGCACCACTTTCCCGCGGTGACTCTCGAAGAGGCGCAGAACATCCCCGCTGTTATTCCTGCGCAGGAACTTCGCCACCGCCGCGACTTCCGCGCCCTTCCCATCGTCACCATCGACGGAGAAACCGCGCGCGATTTCGACGACGCCGTCACCGTGCGTAATCTCGCCAACGGTAACTTCGAGTTGCAGGTCCACATCGCCGACGTGGCTCAATATGTGACGCCGGATTCCGCGCTCGATCAGGAAGCGCGCCTGCGCGGCACCAGCGTCTATTTCCCCGACCGCGCCGTCCCCATGCTGCCCCTCGAACTCTCGACCGATATCTGCAGTCTGCGACCACACCTCGACCGGCTCGTAC
>Ga0208190_1000080_pt1 | contig 35720 bp, 30 predicted proteins | sample June2015DPH_13_1_FD_184708 | JGI IMG/M metagenome (GOLD analysis project Ga0208190, IMG submission 184708) | Peatland microbial communities from SPRUCE experiment site at the Marcell Experimental Forest, Minnesota, USA - June2015DPH_13_10... | ecosystem: Environmental > Terrestrial > Soil >... | reverse complement strand
GGTTGTGCCGCACACCGAATACACCGATACGTTTCCGATGTGGCACGGAAACACGATTTTCTTTACCTCGGATCGCGGACCGGAACATCACCTGAACATTTACAGCTACGACCTGGCCAGCAAACAGGTCGAGCAACTGACCAAGTTCGACGAGTTCGACGTGATGTGGCCGAGCCTTGGACCGGATTCGATTGTTTTTGAAAATGGCGGCTATCTTTATACGTTCGATCTTCAAACGAAACAACCGAAAAAGCTGACGATTTACGTGAACGGCGAGCGCGACCAGGCCATGAAGCGCTGGGTCGATGCGAGCCGTCACATCACCGATTTCGATATCGCGCCCGATGGAAAGCGCGCGGTATTTGCGGCGCGGGGAGAAGTTTTCACGGTTCCGGCAAAAGAAGGGAGCATCCGGAACCTGACGCATTCGCCGGGAGTGCGCGAGCAGAAAGTGGCCTGGTCGCCGGATGGAAAGAGGATCGCGTACGTTTCGGATCGCACGGGCGAAGACGAAATTTACATCGCTCCGCAGGATGGGATGGGCGCGGAGGAGCAGATCACGAGCGGTCATAAAGGGTTTTTGTTCGCGCCGGCATGGTCGCCCGACAGCTCGAAGATCGCGTGGGCGGACCAGACTCTGAGGCTCTGGTACGTCGATCTGAAGGCGAAACAGCCGGTGGAAGTGGATCGCGCAAAGTTCGGGGAAATCCAGAACTACAACTGGTCGCCCGACAGCCAGTGGCTCACTTACGACAAGCCGGAGGAAACAGGCTTTTCGATTGTTTATCTGTACCGTCTGGCGGACAAAAAGATCACAGCGGTTACGTCGAGCCTGAACAACAGCAACGCCCCGGTATTCGATCGGGATAAGCGCTACCTGTATTTCCTTTCGGATCGCGATTACAACGAGGTGTTGGGCAATTTCGATTTCGAATTCGCGAATCCCAAAACAACGCGGGTTTACATGATCACGCTGACGAAGGACGAGCCGTCGCCCTTTCCGGCGCTGAGCGATGAAGTAAAAGTGAAACCGGAAGAGCCGGCGGCGAGCGCGACCGGGCCGGATCAGAAGCCGGAAGGCAAGAAGAACAAGTCTCCGAAAAATCCTCCGTCCAATGGTAAAGAGCAGAAGAGCGACGAGAAGACGGCCGAGACCGAGACCAAGGAACCGCCGAAGGTTTTCAAGATTGACTTGGACGGCATTCAGGATCGGATCGTAGCGCTGGCCGTGCCGCCCGCCGTCATACGCTCGTACGATGCTTCGAAAGATGCGATCTACTATTCCACGGTTCCGGTGGCTGGGTTATCGGGGCCGCTGCCGGGCGAGAATCCCGCCATCCATGCCTTCGATCTGAAGGAACATAAGGACAAGGTGCTGATCGAGGGTGCGGACCGGTTCGCGCTTTCGTTTGACGGCTCGAAGCTGCTTTATCGTGCCGATGGCGGTGCGACCGGGATTATTGATGCCAAACCGCCGGATTCGCCGCACAAGATGGGGGATGGCGCGCTCAGCCTGAGCGGGATGCGGGCGCTGGTCGATCCGCCGGAAGAGTGGAAAGAAATTTTCAACGAAGTGTGGCGGCAGGAACGCGACTACTTTTTTGAAGCTGAGATGAACGGAGTGGACTGGCAGAAGATCCACGACAAGTATGCGCAGTTGTTGCCCGCGGTTGCTGACCGCTATTCGCTCACCTACATCATGGGCGAGATGATCGGCGAGCTTTCCAATTCGCATACCTACGTGGGCGGCGGAGAATTTCCGGAGCTGCAGCCTGTGAACGTCGGGTTGCTCGGAGCCGACTATGAGGTCGATGCGGCGACCGGAATGTACCGCTTCAAGAGAATCTTTGCCGGAGAGAATTGGGATGCGCATGTGCGTTCTCCTCTGACCGAGCCGGGAGTCACGGTAAAGGAAGGCGATTACCTGGTGGCGATCAATGGCCGAGCTCTGCGCGCTCCGCAAACTCCCGACGAACTGCTCGTCAATACGGCCAACGATGTGGTCACGCTCAGCGTTAATTCGAAACCGGCGGCTGAGGGCGCGCGCAAGGTGGTCGTCAAACCCATTGGCGATGAATTCAGCCTGCGCGAATACAACATGATTGAAGGCAACCGGAAGAAGGTGGATGCGGAGAGCGGCGGAAAGATTGGCTATGTCTATCTGCCGAACATGGGTGAAGAAGGACTGAACGAGTTCGTCAGGCAGTACTTTCCGCAGGTCCGCAAGGAAGGGATTATCTTCGATGTCCGCTACAACGGCGGCGGGTTCGTCGATCAACTGATCTTCGAGCGCTTGCGGCGTATCGTGACGGCCATGGGCACGTCGCGCAATTTCGGAAACAACACGGTTCCGGGGAATACTTTTTATGGCTACATGGCTTGCATTACGAATCACTATGCTGCTTCTGATGGAGATTTCTTCAGCTATTTCTTCAAGCAGTACAAGCTGGGGCCGCTCATTGGCGAGCGAACCTGGGGCGGAGTGCGCGGCATTCGCGGCGAAATGCCTTTGATGGATGGAGGGTATGTCACGCGGCCGGAGTTTTCGATTTATGGCATGGACAGCAAATGGCTGATCGAAAACCGGGGCGTGCAGCCGGATGTCGTCGTGGACAATCCTCCGGACCTGGTTGTGAAGGGTCAGGATCCGCAGCTTGAAAAAGCCGTGAATATGCTCATGGAGGAGATCAAGGCTCTTCCGAAGGTGCTGCCGGCGCGTCCGACGGACTTGCCGACGTATCCGGATGGACCGGGGATGTAAAGCAGGTCAGAGGTTCGAGGTCAGATTGCAGAGGTGAAATTCTCGCCGGTCACGGTGAGGGTTTCACCTTTTTTCGTTTCCTGGTTCGCAGTTCTTGGTTCTCAGGTGTCAGTTCTTAGGTGCAGCCACTAGCTCCCGCTACCTTCGTACGGATGGTCCGTCTGAGCGATCTTCCACACGTTTGGCGCAGTCCCCTCCTTCCGGTCCCTGGCGTGCTTCGGGGCATGAGTACCTCGGTAATTCATGAGCGCTCTCCAATGAAACCCAAAGAATGCTCCGACCGTGTGGAACTGTCCGTACGCCGCCGGGTCGCCCGGCACCTCTGTGTTGAACGTCAGCCGTTATTTTTCCGATTGAGAAGATGATCCGCCATGAATGACTGCGATGACATTGTGAAAGAGTTTCTGGTCGAGAGCCACGAGAACCTCGACCGGCTGGACCGCGACCTGGTCGCGCTCGAAAAGCAGCCCTCGGACCGGGAGATTCTGGCGAGCATCTTCCGCACGATCCACACGATCAAGGGAACCTCGGGATTTCTTGGCTTCGGGAAGTTGGAAGCCGTGACCCATGTGGGCGAAAGCCTGCTGGCGAAGCTGCGGGACGGGCAACTCGGTTTAAGTCCCGAGTTGACGACCGCGCTGCTGGCGATGGTCGATGCGGTCCGGCAGATGCTGGCCGCGATTGAGGCGGGTGGAAGCGAGGGCGAGCGGGACGACGGGGAACTGATTGCCACGTTGACTCGCTTGCTGGAACCGGCTGCGGCCGCGGCATCGGCAGCGCCGGAGACGACGGAGGCAAAGAGCGCGGCGTCTGGACCGGTCGCGACGGAGCAGCCGGCGGCGCAGGCATCACCGCTGCCGTCCGTAGCGGAACAAGATTCGCCTTCACGAGCTGCAGCTGCGCCGGTTCCGCCAGCGCCGGAAGCCGCCAACCTCGGAGACATCTTTATCCGCCGTGGCATGGCGACCGAGGGCGAAGTTTCGCGGGCGGTTGCCGAGCAGAGCACGGGAGACCCACGGCGGGTGGGCGAGATTCTCGTGGACCAGGGCGTGGTCAAGCCGCATGACGTGCTCGAAGCGCTCAATGCGCAGCAGACGCATGGGCAGGGCGTCAGCGAAAGCACGATCCGCGTGGATGTGGGTCTGCTCGACCAGCTCATGAATCTGGTGGGCGAGCTGGTGCTGGCGCGCAACCAGATTCTGCAATTCACCAAGACGACCGAAGAAGCCAGGATGGTGACGGCCGGGCAGAGGCTGAACCTGATCGCGAGCGAGTTGCAGGAAAGCGTCATGAAGACGCGCATGCAGCCGATCGGCAGCGTCTGGAGCCGCTTTCCGAGGACCGTGCGCGATGTGGCGCTGGCCTGCGGCAAGCAGGTGCGGATCGAGATGGAAGGGCAGGAGACCGAACTCGACAAAACGCTGATCGAGGCGATCAAGGATCCTTTGACGCATCTGGTGCGCAACGCGGTGGATCACGGGGTCGAACATCCGGAGGTGCGGGGCGCCGCGGGAAAGGATCCCGAGGGCGTGCTGTTGCTGCGCGCTTTTCACGAGGGCGGACAGGTCAACATCGAAATCAGCGACGACGGCGCCGGAATGAACCTGGAGAAAGTGGTGCAGAAGGCGGTGCAGAAAGGGCTGATCAGCGCGGACCGGGCGGCGCGGTTGAGCGAGCGCGAGGCCGCGAATCTGGCATTCCTGCCCGGGCTTTCGACGGCGGAAAAGGTTACGAACGTGAGCGGGCGCGGCGTCGGCATGGACGTGGTGAAAACCAATATCGAGCGCATCGGGGGAACGGTTGACCTGCAGTCGGTGCCGGGGAAGGGCACGACGGTCCGGGTAAAAATTCCGCTGACGCTGGCCATCGTACCGGCCCTGATTGTGACCAGCGGCGGCGACCGCTTTGCCATTCCGCAGGTGGCGCTGACCGAACTGGTGAGTCTGGATGCCACGGAGTCGAAGCGCGGCATTGAAACCGTACAGGGTGCGCCGGTTTACCGGCTGCGCGGGCGTCTGCTGCCGCTGGTGGACTTGAACGAGGAGCTGCATCTGGAAAAAAAGAAACACGGCGGACCGGTGAGCATTGTCGTGCTGCACGCGGAGGACCGGCAGTTCGGGCTGGTTGTGGATGAGATCAACGATACCGAAGAAATCGTGGTGAAGCCGCTGCACAAACAGCTCAAGAGCGTGAAGGTATTTTCCGGCGCCACCATTATGGGCGACGGAAGGGTCGCGCTCATCCTCGACGTGCTGGGCCTGGCGCAACGCGCCAATGTGATTGACGAAGCGCGTGCCCCGGCCGAATCGAAGCAGGATGCTTCGGCGCAGCCGTCGCTCGATAGACGCCAGACGCTGTTGCTGTTTCAGTTGGGCGCGGGCGGGCGGATGGCCATCCCGCTCTCCTCGGTGGCGCGCCTGGAGGAATTCAACCGCTCCTCGATCGAGCGGAGCGGCCGGCAGGAGGTGGTGCAGTATCGCGGGCGCATCCTGCCGCTGGTGCGGGTGGCGGAAGTAGTCGAGTCGGGCGCGGAGACCGCTTTTGAGAAGGTGTCCGTGAGCGACGCGCAGGCCCCGTTGCAGGTCATCGTATACACGCGCGCCGCGCAGAGCGTCGGGCTGGTGGTCGATCACATCCTGGACATCGTGGAAGAAACCCTGGTGGTGGAGCGGCCGGGCCGGCGTTCGGGCGTGCTGGGATCGGCATTGATCCAGCAGCGGGTGACCGACCTGCTGGATGTCGAAGGTGTGGTGCGGGCGGTCGAGCCCGGTTTCTTTGAACAGGCGAGCGGCGCGTGAAGGCGTGACGGTGGCGCGCGAGCCGCGTGGCGGGAGAGAAGTTGGCGGGAGAGAAGCGCATGGCAAATACGAAACAGTTCTGCACGTTTTATCTCGACCGCCATTTCTTCGGCGTGCCGGTCGATGAGGTGCAGGAAGTGATCCGCTACCTCGACATGACGCGGGTGCCGCTGGTGTCGGAGATGGTGCGCGGGCTGATCAACCTGCGCGGGCAGATTGTGACCGCCATTGACTTGCGGCGGCGGCTGGCGATAACAGACCGCGCGCCGGACCAGTTGCCGATGAATGTCGTGATTCGTACCGACGACGGCGCGGTGAGCCTGCTGGTGGATGAGATCGGCGACGTGCTCGAAGTGGAGCAGGAGGTGTTCGAGACGCCGCCGGAAACGATGCCGGCGCAGCAGAAAAAGATGGTCGACGGCGTCTACAAGCTCGACTCGCGCCTGCTGCTGGTTCTTAACACGGAGCGGGCCCTGGCCGTGCCGGGAAGCGAGAGGGAAGTTCCGCTCGGCCAGGTTTAGGTAGCAAATTTCGGGAAGGGAACAGCGGGGGAGGGACCGTGAAGGCCGGAGCTTCAAGGATCGACCATGGCGGGTCTTTCCATCCAGGCGCACCGGCAGCTGTATTTCGATACCGGCTTCGATGCCGGAGTCAGCCATTTTGCTCCGTGCAGTAGCGGACACCCCGGCGGGTTAGGAATTGATGCATCGGCGGAAATGACGGGTTAAGGCAGACATCCGGAGGACGATCAAATTTTTCCCGGTCAAACGACCGGACCTTACTAGGAGCAGAAAATGAAACTCACAATTGGCAGGAAACTTGGCGGTGGTTTCGGAATCGTCCTCGCTCTCATCGTCATCAGCACAGCGCTCAATTACTGGAAGACGGGCGATATTACCTCCAGTGTAAACGTCCTGGTCGGTCGCCGCGCTCCCACTTTGATCGCCATCACAAAGCTGAGCGGCGACTTGAACGATACCGGGAGCCGGACGCGGCAGGCCATCCTGACCGGTGGCGCGACCGGGCCGAAGGAAGAGGCCAAGCAGCATCTGGACGCTGACTGGGCCCTGATGGACAAAGATGTCGCCGAACTGGACAAGTACGCGCCCCAGTGGTCGCTTCAGGAAAATCGCGACCGGCTGGCGCAGCTGAAGCCAATGCTGGCCGAGTACCGAAAGCTGCAATACGGCACCGTCGAACGGGCGCGGGCCGGCAACGAAATGGTGCGAATGGGGAATGAGTACACGCAAACGGGCTCAGCTGCCCATAGGCAAATCCAAGGTGTGCTGGATGCGATGAACGATTCCTTTACGACGCTGGTGAGCCAGACGACCCAAGAGATCGAATCGTCGATCCGCACGATCGTTCTGGTGATGATTATCTCCGGAGTGGTGTCGCTCCTGTTGGGCATCGGCGTGACCCTGTTTGTGACTCGGAGTGTCGCCACCTCAGCCGCCGCCTCCCTTCGGTTTGCCAATGCCATCACGGCAGGAAATCTCACCCAGGAAGACCTGAAGGCCCAGGGACAGGACGAACTGGGCGAATTGGCCCGCGCGCTGAACAAGATGAAAGCCAGCTTGTGCGAGAAAGATACGGCGACCGCGCGCATGGTCGGTCTGGCGGAGAGGACTCCGGTCAACATCATGTTTGCCGACCGCGACTTCAAGATCCAGTACATGAACGATGCATCGACGCAGCAACTGCAGAAGGTGGAGCAGTACTTGCCGGTAAAGGCATCGCAGATGATCGGGCAGTGTATTGACATCTTTCACAAAGACCCCCAGCGGGTCCGGAGACTGATGAGCGAACCCCGGAATCTGCCCCACACGACGCTGATCTCGGTTGGCCCAGAGACGCTCGAGCTGGCCGTGGATGCCGTGTACGACAACCACAAGAACCTCATTGGCTACATCAATACGTGGCAGGTGGCGACCGACAAGCTCCGCCTCGAGGCCACCAACGCCGACTACGCCGGTCAGATCGCCGCCATCGCCAAATCGCAGGCGGTCATCGAGTTCAACCTCGATGGCACGGTAATCTCCGCCAACGACAACTTCCTCAAGACCCTGGGCTACTCCCTCGACGAAATCAAGGGCAAACATCACAGCATGTTTGTCGATCCCGTTTACCTGCAGAGCGCCGACTACCGGGAATTCTGGGCGAAGCTCAACCGCGGCGAGTACGTGGCCGGCGAGTTCAAGCGCATCGGCAGGGGCGGCAGGGAAGTCTGGATTCAGGCCTCCTACAACCCGATCGCCGATCGCGCCGGCAAATACTACAAGGTGGTCAAGTACGCCACCGACGTGACCGAGCGCAAGATGGTGGTCGACCAGGTCGCCGGCTACCTCGACCTGATCGGCAAGGGCGATATCCCGCAGAAGATCACGGCGCAGTACTCGGGCGACTTCGAGATGATGAAGAAGAGCCTCAATACCTGCATCGACAACATCAACACGCTGGTCGCGGACGCGGCCATGCTGGCGAAAGCCGCGGTCGAAGGCAAGCTCGCGACCCGCGCCAACGCCTCGAAACACGGCGGCGACTTCCGCAAGATCGTCGAAGGCGTGAACCAGACGCTCGACGCCGTCATCGGCCCCCTGAACGTGGCCGCCGAATGTGTCGACAAAATCAGCAAAGGCGATATTCCCCCCAAGATCACCGACAACTACAACGGCGATTTCAATACCATCAAGAACAACCTGAACGCCTGCATCGACGCGGTCAATTCTCTGGTCGGCGATGCCGTCATGCTGGCGCAGGCGGGGGTGGACGGGAAACTGTCGACGCGCGCGGATACGGCCCGGCACAAGGGCGATTACCGCAAGGTGGTCGAAGGCGTCAATGAAACGCTGGACGCGGTGATCGGCCCGCTGCATGACGTGGGAGCCGTCCTGGACAAACTTGCGGCCGGCGATCTTACGGTGCAGATGGCCGGACACTATGCGGGCGATTTCAAACAACTCTCGGAAGCGGTGAACACGGTGGCCGAGCACATGCACAGCGCGATCCGGAAAATCGGCGGCAGCACGGAGTCGCTGGTATCGGCCTCGCAGCAGCTCTCGGCTTCGAGCCAGCAGATTACAGCCAATTCCGAAGAGACGACGGCCCAGGCGAAGACGGTGGCTGAAGCCGGGACACTGGTCAACACAAATCTCCAGACGCTTTCCTCCGGCGCAGAGGAGATGAACACCACCATCGGCGAGATTGCCAAGAACGCGACCGAGGCGGCGCGGGTGGCGGCCGAGGCGGTGGCGGCCGCGCAATCGACCAACCAGACGGTGGGTAAACTGGGCGAGTCGAGCGCGGAGATTGGCAAGGTAGTCGAGGTCATCACTTCGATTGCGCAGCAGACCAACCTGCTGGCGCTGAATGCGACGATCGAGGCGGCGCGGGCGGGGGAAGCGGGCAAGGGTTTTGCCGTGGTCGCCAACGAAGTCAAGGAACTGGCGAAACAGACTGCCAAGGCGACCGAGGAGATCAAGGGGAAGATCACAGTCATTCAGGAAAACACGACGGGCGCGGTGAGCGCGATCGGCGGGATCCGGGAGGTCATCGACAAGATCAGCCGCATCTCGACGACCATTGCAACCGCGGTCGAGGAACAGAGCGCAACCACGGGCGAGATGTCACGCAACGTGTCCGAGGCAGCGCGGGGCGCGAGCACGATTGCCAGCAACATTGCCGGGGTCGCGCAGGCGGCGCAGGACACATCCTCCAATGTGGGCGAGGCGCAATCGGCCACGCAGCATCTGGCAAACATGGCTCACGAGCTGCGTGAACTGGTTGCCCGCTTCAAGGTAGCGGAAGCGGTGCCGGACGGTTCGGCTGTGGCCCCGGCGAATCGCCGTGCCGCGGCGGCGTCCCGCTGATCCACTGGCGTTGATCCGCCGGCGACCGGAGTCTGGCTCCGGGACATTGCCTGACTGAACTACCGAACGTGGGAAGGGAACCGTGTCACCAATCCGGGTATTGATCGTCGACGATTCGGCCGTGATTCGGCGCCAGTTGAGCGAAGTGCTGGGGGCGGATCCGGAGATGGCCGTGGCGGGCACGGCGGGAACCGGACTTCTGGCCCTGCAGCGGATTCGGGAACTGAAGCCGGACCTGGTGACGCTCGACGTTGAGATGCCCGGGATGGACGGGATCGCAACCCTGGTCGAGATTCGCAAAATTTATCCCAGACTGCCGGTGATCATGTTCAGCACGCTGACCGGGGTGGGGGCGGCGGCCACGGTGGAGGCGCTGGCGCGCGGGGCGACCGATTATGCGACCAAGCCTTCGCAAACGGGGGGCTTGGAACGATCGTGCGACCTGGTGCGTCAGGAACTGGTGCCCAAGATCAAGGCCCTGTGCTCGGTGCGCGGCCCGCTGCAAGTCAATGCTCCCGTAGTCGCCGTGCCGGCGCATCCCCGCATGCCGACGCGCATCGATCTGGTGGCGATCGCTGCTTCGACCGGAGGTCCGAATGCGCTGGGAGAACTGATGCCGCAATTTCCGCAGGATTTTCCCGTGCCCGTGGTGATCGTGCAGCATATGCCGGAGATGTTTACGCGGCTGCTGGCAGGACAGCTCGATGCCCTGACACCGCTTCGGGTGCAGGAGGGCCGGGACGGAGAGAAGCTGGAAAAGGGGCAGGTGTGGATTGCGCCGGGCAACCATCACATCGCGGTGCGGGCCAGGGGGAACGAGCGTGTGCTCGGTCTCAACCAGGACGCGCCCGAGAATTCCTGCCGTCCGGCAGCCGATGTTCTTTTCCGATCGGCCGCGGAGGCTTTCGGCAAAAACGTATTGGCGGTCGTGTTGACGGGCATGGGAGCGGACGGCACGCGGGGCGCGGGAGCAATCCGGGAAGCGGGAGGAGCCGTGATCGTGCAGGACGAAGCGAGCGCGGTGGTCTGGGGCATGCCTGGAAGCGTGGTGGCGGCGAATCTGGCCGATCGGGTCTGTCCGCTGGACGGCATTGTGCCGGAGGTTCTGCGGCGGGTTTCATTTCGGCGGGTTCTAGCGAGCGCAGTGCGCGGCTGAGGCACGACCGCGCGCGGGCCAGCGACGAGACGGGCGAGAGACTGGAAATGGGAATCGAACTGGCAAAAGAAAAATCCGCGGTGGTTTCCGAAACCTGCGCGTCCGATCCGAGCTATCTGAAGATCCGCGATCTGATCTACCGGATTTCCGGCATCTATCATTCCGAGCAGAAGCTTTATCTGCTCATTGCCAGCTGTACCCGCCGCATGATCGCTTGCGCCGTCGCCACGCCCTCCGGCTATCTGGAACGTCTCACGATCGGCAATAACCGCGAAGCGGAACTGGGCTTGCTGCTGAATGAAATCACGATTGGCGAAACCTATATGTTTCGCCATCCGGTGCAACTGGAGGCTTTGCGCACCGTGATTCTGCCGCAGGTCATGCAGGCCAAGATGTCCTTGGGACTGAAGCGAATCCGCATCTGGTCCGCAGGATGCTCGACGGGGGAGGAACCATATACCCTGGCAATGTTTCTCCTCGAAGAAAAAGACAAGCAACTGGCAGGATGGACGTTCGACATACTGGCCAGCGACCTGAACAGCAATTCGCTGGAAACGGCACGGGCCGGCGTCTATGGCGACTATGCGTTGCGGAACACCTCGGAGGCACAGCGCAGGAAGTATTTCGAGGATGCGGGCAATAACAAATTCCGGGTCAATGCTCTGCTGAAATCGCAGATCCGGTTTGACCGGATCAACCTCAGCGACGACAGCAAAATGGTGTTCTTGAAAGGAATCGACGTCATTTTCTGCTGCAACGTGCTCATCTATTTTGACCTGGCATCGAAACGCCGCGTCGTGCAGCACTTCTACGCCAACCTGGTTCAGGGAGGATATTTGTTTCTGGGGCACGCGGAATCGTTGTTCCAGGTGGATGAAGCATTCAAACTGGTCCATTTTCCGGGAACGACGGCGTACTGGAAGCCGCCAGCCGGATTGGTTTCCGGAGGCAAGCCATGAACGAAGAGCGAAAGCTGGAACTAAAGAAGAAAATCGCAAAGCTCGACTCGATCTCGACGGCGCCCGCGATTCTCCAGCCTCTGCTCGCCGTCCTGCGCTCGCCGGTGGATGACATACGCACGGAGAAAATCGTCGAACTGGTCTCACGTGACGGAGCAATCGCCGCACAGTGCCTGCGCATGGCAAACTCCCCTCTGTTTGGACGCCGTCCGGTCGAAACAGCGCGTGCCGCCGTCATGACGCTCGGCATTGAGCGCGTGCGATCCATCCTGTTTGGTTTGTGCATGAATCAGACCATTCCGCCGGACCGGTGGGTGCTCGATCCGGTCTCGTTCTGGAGGCACTCCCTCGGCTGTGCGCTCGTCACCGAAACGATGGCCGGCAAAATCGGCTATCCGTACCCCGACAAGGCCTACCTGGCGGGATTGCTGCACGATCTTGGGTTTCTGGTGAATTCAGTGATTGAGACGGAGAAGTTTCGCGCGTCTTTCGAGCACGCAGTCGCGCAACGCTGCCCGCTGCATGTTTCCGAACAGCAGATTCTCGGCTACACGCATGCGGACTCCGGCAGCCTGCTTTGTGAACACTGGGGATTTTCACAGGATTTATCGGATGCCGCGCGGTGGCACCATGAAGCGGATCTTTTGCCTGACAGCAGTCCACTCGTTTATATGGTTCACCTCGGAGATTTACTTTGCCGGGTCCGGAACCTGGGCTACGGATACGACGAAATCATGGCTGTGGCGTTCGCGCAGGATTTTGCATGGGGCCATCTTGTGACCAGCTATCCCGCCCTGGCAAAAGTTGATCTGGTGCGCTTCACGCTTGATCTGGACGGAACGATGGAGCACATCGCCGCACTGGTGGATTCCGTTTTTGCTCCGGCCAAGGCGCACGGATCGCCGCACTAGGCGCCGTCTTGAGGAAGGTAACCCACCAGGGTGGTTACTTGTGCGGCCAATTGGAAGGATGCGCGCCCCAAGGCGTTACGGAAGTGACATTTACAGGCTGGCCGAGGGACCCTACGATGGCCGTGTAGTTTGGCAGTTCTGGGGGAGGGCTGCCGAAGGCGCTTTGAGCTTCATTGCTCAGGGCGCTTTTTTATTTGCCGGATTCAACGCATTCCAGCTTCCATGCGGAAGTTCGGTTCCGAGATTGAGTTTCCCGGTTCCGTATCATTTCTTTTCCCAGGTCTTGCCATTGTCGGTGCTGCTCCAGGACTCGTGATTGCCGGTTTCCAGGACGACCTCTGCGGGACTTCGCACATCGATGTGAGTGACATCTGCCGTGAGCTGCGCGGTTCCGGACGAAACCAGAATGGTGCTCCAGGTCTTACCGCCATCACTGGAGTGCACTAGAGTGCCGGCCTGCCCGCCTGCCCAGACTTCCGGGCCGCGATTTGGATTTGCATAGCAGAGCAATGCATGATCGGCGCGCGCGGCGTCCTGCCAGGTCTGACCGCCGTCTAACGAACGCTGGAGCACGCCTGCTTTGATCGTCCAATTTGCATTCGTTTGCAAGGTGGCGGGGATAGATGCGGTATTGCGGGCAACGAGCATGCCAGTCGCCTGCGACGCGGGACGCGCCTTGTTCGCGGACACCAATGCTGTTGTTTTCTCGGTCTCGCTGTTCAGGGAATCGTCGGGCGCGGGCTTCGCTCTCACGATCGCCGGAGCCGCGTCTTGCGCGATTAGGTTGCTATCGGACGAAGAGGCCGCAGCAGGAACAGTCGCGGCGCCGGAAGCTTCCACATCACTTGAACTTTTCGGGACATTGAGCGCGGGCGTGCTTACCGCTCCCCCTGTCGCTAATTTACTCGCCGAGAGTGATTGCTTCTTCAGAGGCCCGGCAAACGGGGCTTTCAGGCCGGCTTCCGGCGAGGCCTGAGCGATCATCGGGGTGGATGCAAGCCGATCTCTCGTGCCCAATGCACCTGGTTTCGCCTCGGCTGTTTTTTCAGGGGATGCTTCCGAACTCGTGCCTGAGACATCATGCGCAGCAGGCGAAGACTGTGCGGATGGGGCGGGTGCCTGAACTGCGACGTGTACCGGTGGCTTCGAAGAATGCTCGAAGCTCGGACGCACGATCAAAACTGCTACCGCAATACCGGCTGCCAGCGCTGCCCAGCGCAGATTCGCCCAGCGCAGACTTGGCCAACGAAGATTTGGCCAGCCAAATTTGGCGCCCGCAGATTGGTACGATTGTGTTCTTGATGACAAGTTATTGCTGACGGGTTCGTTCTCGGCCTCCGCCGTTATCGTTGCGGTCGCGGTTGTGGGTGGCAGTGCCAGCGCCAACAGTTCACGGCAATCCGCGCACAGTGCCAGGTGCCGCAACACGCCATCGCGCTCGGCCGGCGAAAGGCAGAGCTCGGCAAATGCCGTTAGAACATCCGCTTCGGGATGCTCGAATTGGCCCAGCGCAGGCGGTTGGGCCCGCAGGCGTTGGCGCACGATTTTTGGCAACTCAGTCATTCGGATTGCTGCCGTCGCTATTGCGTCCGTCGTTGCCCCGTCCATCATTCTCCCGGGCGGGGACCTTGCTCTTAGGGAACGTAGTAGATCCGGAATCTTGCGTCAAACGCGAGCGTAAATCCAGCGTGATATCGCGCACGTCGGTCTCCAAAGCCTCGGTCGCCTGGGCATGGCTCATGCCTTGCTCTCGCAATCCCGCCAAAATGCGCTTGCGCAGGCCGGTTGAGAGGCGATCGAGACGGCGGCTTACGCTCGATTCATGCAGCCCTAACGAGCGCGCGATATCGGCCAGGGTGCGGCCATCCAAATAATAGGATGCGAGCGTGAAGCGGTCTTCCGCCGAAAGCTCGGCCAGGGCCTGGTCGGTCGCAGTTTCCAGACGCTGGTCGGAAGTGCTGACCGGCTCCGGAGCTCGGGCCACAAACTGCACTCCTTCTTCTGTCTGTTCTTCGAGGCTGACCGAGCGCTTGGTTTTGCGATAGCGGTTGATGAACTCCTGCGCCATCACCGTGCGCAACCAGCCTTCAAGCGAGCCGCGCCCAGTGTAGAAAACCAGTTTCGAATTGCGCGCGCCATTGCGCGAACTTACTCCATACAAATCGGCGAAGAGCGAGTCTGCGAGTTCGGCCGCGTGCGCTCCATCGCGTGTGATGTGCAGCGCCATGCTGTGCATTTTCTGGCGGTAGCGCGTGATGAAATCTTCCCATGCGCGCTCGTTTCCGGCTGCGCAAGCGCGGGCGAGCGCCAATTCTTCCAGCCGCAGCGCCGCGCAGAAATCAGCTTTCTGTTCGAGCGAGGCCTTCGCGGCATACTTGCGATGAATCCCTTCGAGGATCAGCGCAAACTGTTCCGCGCTCAGGCCATAGGCCGCGGCTCCGCTGCGCGTGTACAAATCGGCGGCGATACCAGACTCTCCGGATTGGGCGTGCGGTGGCATGTCCCAGATGATGCTAGCAATTTTTTAGACGCAAGAGACTGTAAATCGTACGTTCCCCACAGTGCGAGCGGAGTTTGAATCCTCCTGGAAGACTCGCAACTGCGTCCCCCGGCGCGCTCTATCTTGGCGCGCCGGGGTGGGCTGGTCAGAGCGAGCATGGGAACACGAGCGCGGGGAATGGTGTCTTCAATGTTGGAGGCTCATCATGCGGCTGGTCGTGATTCTGGCAGGAATTGTTGGGTTAGTCGTTGTAGCCATCGTTATCCCGTGCCTGCTCCACGCAGGCGAAGTTCAACCGATCTCGAACTACACACTTTTAAGTCCGATTCGCAGCGGTAACCTTACGGTGTTTCCGGTGGTCGCGAGTAAGTCGTATGACACCGGCGAATTTATCACGCTTGATGAAGGGCTACGCTCTGGCGACGTGGTGGTCACCGAAGCTGGACAGGTGCGCGGATTGATTCGACGGCGTCCGAGCGATTCGACGGTGATCCATCCGGTGCGCGACGCGCAAGTGAATCAGCTTGTGCTGATCAACAACTCCAAGCGGCCGCTGTTATTGCTTGCGGGCGAGATCGTTACAGGCGGCAAACAGGATCGCGTGATTGGGAAAGATCGCATTGTGCCCGCCGAAAGCGATCCGGTGGATCTCAGCGTTTTCTGCGTCGAGCCGGGGCGGTGGGTGGCCGCGAACGGAAAGAACGAATTCACCGCGGGCAGAGTGGGCGGCGCGGCCGGTGGCGTCGTGGGCGGTATTGTCGCTTCCCCGAGCGTGCGCGCGAGCGCGATGGCCGCAAAGAATCAGCAGCAGGTTTGGGATCAGGTCGGGAGGGCCAAGACGGCAATGGCCGACGCGCCGATGGTGGCGGGAGCGAACGGCGCGTCCGTTGAGGTGAACTCAACCAGTTCGTACGCGCGCGTGATGGAGAACAAGGATGTCCAGAAGCAGGTCGATTCCGTAGCCGCGCCTGTGGAGCGCAATTACGAGAGCGTAATTCATCAATTGCGGGACAAGAATGCCGTTGGCGTGGTGGTCGCGGTCAACGGAGATATTGTCTGGGCCGATCTGTTTGCCAGCACGCAGTTGCTGCAGAAGTACTGGCCGAAACTGATTCGGTCCTATGCGACTGAGGCGGTGATCACGCGCGCGAAGGCGGCGGAGGTTTCCACGAAGGATGCGCAGAAGTTTCTCGATAATGTCGGGGCTCGGCACGAGACGGCGGATATCGAGCCGGGAGTTTACCGGCAGACTGAGATTACCGGCGACGGCTTCAAAGTGTTCGAGTTGATGTCACTGTTGCCGAAGACGGGATTCGCAGTGCACGTTGCCAAGATGGCAGACTAGGTGAACTCTTCGGTATTGTCATCCCGAACGAAGTGAGGGATCTGCATCGCGCACAGCAAAACTGCAGATCCCTCGCGCCAGAATCTGGCGCTCGGAATGACAAGTTCTTGTTTGTTTTAACCTGTGCTCCGTGCACCTTCATCGAATGTTGTTTCAAAGTGCACCGCGCACTTTTATCGTGCCAAACCCTTCAACACCACATCATTCGCATCGTAGGCAAGCTCCAGTGCAGGCAATTCGTCGCGCGTGAACCATCCGGCTTCGGCGGCATCGCTGCTAGCTTTCAGTTCTCCGACCACGGGGCGACAGAGGAAATCGATCAGCACATAGTGATAGCGCACGCGACCGTCGTCGCTGCGGATGACGCGCTCATAGACGCCGAGCATTTCTCCCACCTCGACAGTCAGGCCGGTTTCCTCGCGAGCCTCGCGAATCGCGGCTTCGCGCAGGGATTCGCCGCATTCCAGAACTCCGCCGGGCAGAGACCATTCGCCAAGGAGCGGCGGCTGGCCGCGCTTGATGAGCAAGGCGCGACCGTCTTTCACAATCACTGCGCCGACACCGATCAGTGGAGACTCTGGATATTCGCGTTTCATCCGCCTATTCGCTTCCCTCGCGCTGGCTCACCGGCAATCCCCGGAAACCGCAACAGTATAGCTTTATCGATCGTGCCGGATTCATAAGACTTTCAACCCACGCCCGCAAAGGGCGTTGGTGCGCTGGCGCGCGGACCTGCGTGTCCGCGCTACACAACCTTCGAACCGTGGTTCGCATTACAATAGCCGCCATGTCGCTCGACGAGTACAAGCGAAAACGGCGGTTTGAGGCAACGCCCGAGCCTCCGCCAAAAGTGGAGAAGAAGTCGAAGCACCGATTTGTCGTGCAGCGTCACCGCGCGAGCCGGCTGCATTATGACTTCCGGCTGGAGATGGAAGGCGTGCTGAAATCGTGGGCGGTTCCGAAAGGGCCGTCGCTCGATCCTGCGGACAAGCGGCTGGCCATGCAGGTTGAGGATCATCCCGTTTCTTATTTTGATTTTGAGGGGACGATTCCCGAAGGGAATTACGGCGCTGGAACCGTGATGGTTTGGGACGTGGGTACGTGGGAGCCGCTTTCGCCGGTTTCGGTCGATGGGCAATATGTTCCGGGCACGGACAAGGAAGCTGCGGCGATGCTTGAGAAGGGCGATCTCAAGTTCCGGCTGAACGGGAAGCGGCTGAAAGGCGATTTTGGCCTGATCCACATGAAGGCGCGAAGGCCGGGAAGCAAGGGAACGGAATGGCTGCTGATTAAGAAGAAAGACGATCGCGTCGTGGCTGGATTTGATATCGATCAATATGACACTTCGATTCTTACCGATCGCACGATGGCGCAGATCGGAGGCGACGTCGAGTCGGCCGAGTGGACGAGTAGCCGTCCTGCGACTTACGGAAAACTCAAAGCCGCATGGCTGGCCGATGCGGTGGCGCGGGCGGACCGTAAAAAAAAAGTCCTGATCACGAATGGCTCAACAGCCTCTACCGCTGAGGACACGGAGAACACAGAGGAGCGTAATAAGAAGAGCAAAGCTAAGCCGGATATTCGCCAGGGTCCAGTTGCTCACCGCGGAAAAGATCACGCGGCAAAGCCAAGGTCAGCCGCGCCGGCGAAGAGTCATTCCGAAACTGTTGTCGCGGAGTCGCGAAACTCCTCAAGAAGTTCCTCCCTGTCCTCCGTGGTGAAGAACTTGGCCGGCGCCGTTCGCAAAGCCATGCCCGCGGAGATTTATCCCATGCTGGCGACGGCCATCGAAAAGCCGTTTGACGGAGCGGATTGGCTTTTCGAAATCAAATGGGATGGCTATCGCGCGATCGCGTTTGTCGACGACGGGCGTGTTCGGCTGGTGTCGCGCAATCAGAACAATCTCAGCGGGCAATTTCCGGAACTGGCCACGCTGCCGCAGTTTGTCAGGGCGCGACGCGCCATTCTTGACGGCGAGATCGTTGCGCTGGATGACGAAGGTCGTCCTTCTTTCAGCCTGATGCAGCAGCGGACGGGATTTCGGCCCGGCAAGTCGAGGCTGCCGGGACGGAAAGGCGTACAGGTGCTTTACTACGCGTTCGATCTTCTTTACCTCGACGATTTCGACTTGCGCCGCGTGCCGCTCGAACAACGCAAGCAGTTGCTTAAAGAGCGGATCACAAACAGCGAGGCGGTCCATTTTTCGGATCACTTTCGGGCGCAAGGTCTCGCGCTGTTTGAGGCGGCCAAAAAAAAGAATCTCGAAGGCATCCTCGCCAAACGGCGCGATAGCTTATACAGCGAAACACGCTCACGCGACTGGCTGAAAATCAAGATCACGAAGCGGCAGGAGTGCGTCATTGGAGGCTATACAGATCCCGAGGGGAGCCGCGCTTATTTTGGCTCGCTGGTGCTGGGTCTGTACGACCGCCAAAGGCGTCTGATCCATGCGGGGCAGGCCGGTACTGGATTCGATCAGAAGGGGCTCAAAGAGATGTTTGCGATCTTGCAGCCGCTCGAGACCAGCAAGAATCCGTTTTATGGCGAGATCGGCGGGCTGCGGAAAATTCACTTCGTGCAGCCAAAACTAGTCGCCGAAATAAAGTTTTCGGAGTGGACTCATGAGACCACTCAAGGCGGCATGAAACTTCGCGCCCCGGTTTTTATGGGGCTGCGGACGGATAAGACGGCGGCGGAGTGCACGCTGGAAGAGGCGGGAATAGCTGGCAGCTCGTAGCGGCTTGCTATTGACCTCCACGGCACGGGAAGAATTCCCTGACAGGTCTTCTGAAAAAATAGGGGTCTTTCGACTCCGCAGGGACTTCACTTCGTGAAGTTCTTGTTCCGCTCAAGATGACAGGTCAATGGAGAAAACATTTTAGGCACTGTGATCGATCAGGAAGTTCTATCCGCTGGTGTCCGCTATTTGATTTCCTTCATCGGCAGCATGGTGCCGTAGTCGTTGCCGGAGGCGTCTACGGCTCGGGCGACAACTCCGGCGAAGGCGTCGCGCAGTTCGGGGAACTTTGCGGCCACGGCCTTGATCAGGGCCATGTTTTCCTGAAAAGTTTTTGGAGTGTTCGAAATGTCGGACGAGGAGTACTTCACGACCACTTCAAGATCATCTCCAACGGCGAGCGGGAAAACTTCGGTCAAGCGGTAGGTCTTGCCTGCGACCGTGAAATCTACAGCGGAGCCGTTAGCGGGCATGTCGCTTGGCTGCACGGCGTGCGCCTCGTCATAGAGTCGGTCGCTGGCGAGGGTGCTCATGAAATCGATGGGAGAACTCAGGGCGATTGCCTCGCGATCGTAGAGCCACGCATTATGGAGCTGCGACTTGGCCTTGAAATCTCGCGCGCGTGCTCCGAACCAATGACCGTCGTGTCCGGCGATCTGCGTTGCGCGCGCATAGTAGCCCGCCAATTTCCAGTCGGGGCCGACCTGTTGGAGGACGAGCGTGAGAGTACGGGGTTGCTTTCCGCCGCTGACGTCGAGAATCGTAACGGCGTATTTGCCCGGAGGCAGATCGTTCAGGACGAAGACGGCGCTCTGGCTGGTCTGGCCGGACGGGCCAAAAACACCGCACAAGAACTCGGCATGGGGCACAGGCGCGGTGCCGTCAGCGGTGAGCAGGAAAGGAGGACGAATAATGGCTTGGGCGCCGGCAAAATCGGGCTGATTCTCTTTCACGGCGGCTTCGACTCCGGAAAAATTAGAGGACACCATCGGGATGGAGTTTTGCCGGAGGCCGGCGGTATCGCCGTGGGACGACATTTCAAAAAAGCGCTCGGCCGTCGTTTCCAGGGCCTTTCTTACAGGCCCATCCAAGTCCGCCGCGCTGAGGCAGGTTTGTGCGTGGGCCATCCCAGCCAAGAGAAGCAAGGGCAGGCATTTCAGCCCGATCCTGAGGCTGGAGATTGCCGGTTTGGAAGCGTGAGCCATGGGGAAAGGCCTCCACTGGGCATTTTACCGCTCCGCTTGGAGTTACTGCGCCCTAAATCATTGCAAAATTTGGCTCTACCAAGATTCCGGTAGTAACTGAAGAGCGCAAGAAATCCCGCCTTTGGCGTTCTCAGGTCAGTGGTAAAATCAAGTGGGGAACAGGCGGCTGAGGCGCGGGCCGCCCGGCGGAAACGGGGATACCGAATGAGAGACGCAAGGCGGTCGATTGCACGGATTGTATCTGCGTTTTTGTTGATCGCTCCGCTGTCGACGGCGTACGCTGTCGATCAGAGCACGTCCGCTCCACCGCATCACAAGTCTCACAAAGCCGCCCCGCCGCTGGTTCTTCCGCCCATGCCGAGCGGACCTCTGAAGCAGATTCCGATGGATCAGCTTCCGGCAGCGCCACCGAAAGTTACTTATCAGGGTGGATCGCTCTCCATCTCAGCGCAGAATGCGACGCTCAGCGAGATTCTGACCGAGGTGCGTAAGGTGACGGGCGCGACGATTGATATTCCGCCGCGCAGCGGTAATGATCGGGTCGTGACCCAGCTTGGGCCAGGAGCTCCGCGAGACGTTCTCGCGCAACTGTTGAATGGGACCTCGTTTAATTACGTGATGGTTGGATCAATATCGGATCCAAACGCTGTCGCCAGCGTGGTGCTCACGGTGAAAGAAGGGATGGGTGGTGCGGTTCAAACCGCCGCCAACAACACGCCCATCTTCCAGCCTCCGCAACCGCCGCCCGTTCTGCCCGGCGGCCGCATGCCGCCTCAGCCATTCCGCGCGGGAATGGTGAACCCGGGGCAGCCGCAACCGGCTGGCGCGGCGGCCGTGGAAGCGGAGGATGCGGACGACGATAGCGCGGACGACAAAGACGACGACTCCGATCAGCCTGCGCAACCCGGGCAGCCAGGACAACCGGGTCAAGCGGGAATCAATCCAGCGGTGCAGCCGAACCTCAATAATTCCCCGAACCAGTCCGATGAGCAGGGAAGCGAGGGCAACACCCCGAATGCCGGGCCCAAAACTCCGGAACAGATTCTGCAGATGATGCGGCAGGGCCCGCCGGGCGCGGTGCCGCCAGGGGCCGTTCAACCTCCTCAGCAATAGCGGAAGGCGGCGGGACAGCAATTCTGATCTGGTGGAAAGAGAAGAGTGAAGGTCGAGCTGGAGGCTTAGTCGCCGCTGGCCTGGCTCTGATGGGGCACCAGTTTGGACAACAATTGCGAGGGGCGGCCGGGATTGAACGCGGCGAGAACGCCACTGATCGCGTAATAGGCTCCCAGGACCCCGAGAGAAACCGATAAGATTGCCGTGCTGCTCACGAGAAAAATAACAAGAAGTGCTTCCACGTTTCCGGACCCTTAATGGCCGCTATTTTGTTGTGCGGCCGCAAATAACTTACTGTATCCGCATTTGACCCCGGTCACTGTTAACAACTATGATACGGAAGTCGCTCTGCGTACTCCCACTTTCCAACATTTCTGGGGACCCCGTCCACGTTACGGAAGTTCATTATTGTCGTTGCTAAATGGCCATCACCAAGATTTCGGTGCGCGGCGCGCGCCAGCACAATCTGAAGAATATTGACGTCGAGATCCCCCGCAATACCTTGACGGTCATCACCGGACTGAGTGGGTCGGGCAAGTCGTCGCTCGCCTTCGACACGATTTATGCCGAAGGGCAGCGGCGCTATGTGGAAACCCTGTCGGCCTATGCACGGCAATTCCTCGATCAGATGGAACGGCCGGACGTCGATTCCATCGACGGGCTGAGCCCGGCAATTTCCATCGAACAAAAAACCACCAGCCGCAGCCCGCGGTCAACGGTCGGCACAATCACCGAGATTTACGACTACCTTCGATTGCTGTATTCGTCGATCGGGTTGCCCCATTGTCCCAAATGCGGCAAGCCCATCGCGCGGCAATCGGCGGAGCAGATCGTGCAACGGGTGATGGCACTTACACCCGAAGATCGGGTGATGATCATGGCGCCAATCGTGCGGGGGCGCAAAGGCGAGTTCAAGAAGGAGATGGAAAAGCTCGTGCAGCACGGTTTCACGCGCGCGCGAATTGACGGCGAGCTCGTGAGCCTCGAGGACGAGATTAACCTCGACAAGCGCAAGAACCACACCATCGAAGTCGTCATCGACCGGTTATTGGTGAAGTTGGGAATTGAGCACCGGCTGGAGTTGTCGGTTGCGCTGGCGATGAAGCTGGGCGGTGGACTGGTGCTGGTCGCGGTGGTGAATGGAGAAGAGACGCTCTACTCTTCGGTGCTGGCGTGTCCGGATTGTGGGATCAGCGTTCCTCAACTGGAGCCGCGGTCGTTTTCGTTCAACAGCGCTTATGGGGCTTGTCCGGAATGTCATGGGCTCGGAAGCCGGTACGATTTTGATCCTGGGAAAATTATTGTTGATTGGTCGAAGCCGCTGCTGGATGGCGGATTAGGGCCGGGATCGTCTTCGCAAAATTTGACGCATGGATTGAAACTCGTCGCCGAGGCGTATGCCCTTGACCTAAGCATGCCCTTCGAGAAATTTCACGAGAAGATTCAGAACCTGCTGCTGTATGGCGAGCCGGCGCGGGGAGCGAAAACTGGCTTTCTTGGAATCGTCGGCCATCTCAAGCAGAATCTGGAATCGTCGACCTCGGAAAATTATCGCGAATACCTGCTCGATTACATGTCGGCGACGGAATGTCCGGCTTGCCATGGGCAGCGGCTGCGTCCAGAGAGTCTGGCGGTCAAAGTGAATGGGATGTCGATTGCCGAGTTCACTTCACTGCCGATCGCTCGAGCCTTGGAAACGGCGCGCAAGATCAAACTGGCGGGGCGCGAGCTGACGATTGCCGGACGCCTCGTGCATGAGATCACGGAGCGCCTGCAATTTCTGTACGATGTCGGGCTCGGGTATCTTTCGCTCGGCCGTTCGGCGGCTACGCTTTCGGGCGGCGAAGGGCAGCGCATTCGGCTCGCGACGCAGATCGGATCAAAACTGAGGGGCGTGTTGTATGTACTCGACGAGCCTTCGATCGGATTACATTCGCGCGACAACGGTCGACTTCTCGCGGCTCTGGAGAATCTGCGTGATCTGGGCAACACGGTGCTGGTCGTTGAGCACGACGAAGAGACCATTCGCCGCGCGGACTATGTGATCGACTTGGGGCCGGGCGCGGGACGGCATGGCGGTGCGCTGGTGGCCTGCGGGACGCCCGCGCAGATCATGGAGTGTGCCGGCTCGCTCACGGGCGCCTATATTGCCGGGCGGCAGCGCATTGCCATGCTTCCCGAACGCCGCAGTCCGAATGGCAAAGCCATTACGGTGTTCGGGGCGCGGCAAAACAACCTGAAAAATGTTGACGTGGTTTTTCCGCTGGGCGTCATGACGGTGGTGACAGGCGTGTCGGGGTCCGGCAAATCAACGCTGGTGAATGACATTCTCTATCGCGCACTGGCGCGGCAGCTTTACCGTTCGCGCGAAGAACCGGGGACCCACAAATCGATTGCGGGAACCGAACTGATTGATAAGGTGATTCGGATCGACCAGTCGCCGATTGGGCGTACGCCGCGATCGAATCCGGCGACCTACACAGGAATCTTCGCGCAGGTGCGCGACTTTTTCGCCATGCTGCCGGAATCGCGTGAGCGAGGTTACAAGCCCGGGCGATTTTCGTTCAACGTGCCGGGAGGACGCTGCGAAGCGTGCCAGGGCGAAGGGCAGCGGCGCATCGAAATGAATTTTCTCCCCGACGTTTATGTGCAATGCGAGGTCTGCGGCGGGCATCGCTACAACCACGAGACCCTTTCGGTGTGCTACAACGGCCACTCGATCGCGGATTTACTGGAAATGCCTGTTTCCGATGTACTCGCGATTCTCGAGAACATTCCGCAGGTCCGGCAAAAGTTGCAAACGCTCGTGGATGTGGGACTGGGATATATTCACCTTGGTCAATCTGCAGTGACGCTCTCAGGAGGTGAAGCGCAGCGCATCAAACTGGCGCGCGAGTTGAGCAAGCGGCAGACCGGCAAGACCCTGTATCTGCTGGACGAGCCCACAACCGGACTGCACTTTGACGATGTGCGCAAGTTGCTGGATGTGCTGCACCGGCTTACTGACCTGGGCAACACGGTCATCATCATCGAACACAATATGGATGTGATTCGCAATGCCGACTGGATTCTCGATCTCGGCCCGGAAGGCGGAGAAGAAGGCGGACGGATCGTTGCGCAGGGAACGCCGGAACAGGTTGCGCGCGTGAAGAAGTCATACACGGGGCAGGAACTGGCGGCGTATTTCAACGGTCCGGCTTTTAACAGTCCGCCCAGAAACGGCTCGAATCGTGGCGGGCTACCCGAGGCTGGGCGGCGGGAATCCGCGTGAACTCATTTCCCGAAGATCCCACTCGCGCGAATCCGGCTGATGGTGAAAGCACTGAGCAACTGCATGCTCCATCGGCAAGCACGCCGCTCCCGCCTGACCAAATTCAGGGCTCGCCGGACATCCTGGCGGCGGTTCCGGCGGAAGCGCCGCGCGATCCCGCATGGAGCGGCCTCGACGTTGTCCGGCTCGCGGTTCTTACCGTCGTTGCGCTGTTCGTGGGAGTCTTTGTTGTGTTGTTCGTCGCACGCTACGGTGTCTACACGCATTCCTCCATTGGAGAAATCGCGCGGGTTCCATTGGTTATCGTGGGCGGCCAGGCACTCGCGTACGTACTCATTCTCGGCTACATGTACGTTCTGGTGACTCGGGAACGCCACCGTCCTGACTTTTTCACGGCGATTCACTGGAACTGGCCATCGTCGCCATCGGTATATGTCGTTGTGGGAGCCGTGCTTTCCGTGGTGTTGCAATTGCTAGCGAGCCGGCTTCCGATTCCGAAAAATTTGCCGATCGATACTTTCTTCCGCACGCCCGCCGAGGCCTGGGCGCTCACCATCTTCGGGGTCACGCTGGCTCCGTTGATGGAAGAATTTTTCTTCCGCGGATTTCTCTATCCAGTGCTCGCGCGCACCATCGGATTATCCGCTGCCGTGTTTATCACCGCGTGCGCCTTTGCTCTCCTGCACGCTTCACAACTCAGTAATTCCTGGGGCCCCGTGCTGGTCATCTTTCTGGTCGGCATGGTTCTTACGCTGGTGCGCGCCAGGAAGAATTCGGTTGCGGCTGGACTGTTGATTCACGTTGCTTACAACGGAACGATCTCCACGTTGATGTTCTTCGCGACCGACGGGTTTCGGCATTTGGAGAAGCTAAATCAGTAGGACAGGGTACTGGGTGCTGGCGGCTGTTTTTTGTTATCGTAGAAATTCATGTCTACTGCGCGCCAAGAACTTCTGGAGATGCTGGCCGGCAAATCGTTTCGGCTGGGCGAGTTCAAGTTGTCTTCCGGCTCGACGAGCGACTACTACGTTGACTGCCGCACGACTACCTTGGACGCGCGCGGGGCGCAGCTTGTGGGACAGGTCTTTCTTGATGAGATACGCGAGCAGGGGTGGGACGCTACCGCGATCGGCGGGCTCACGATGGGGGCGGATCCGATTGTGGTGGCCATTGCCGTTACGAGCGGGACGCTGCACGGTTTTCTGGTGCGTAAATCGGAAAAGCAACATGGAACGGGCCAGCGTATCGAAGGTTTTCGCGAAGTGGGCTCTGCGGTTGTGATTGTCGACGACGTTTGTACCACCGGCGGATCGACGGTGGATGCGATTGAAGCGGCGCGCGCCTTTGGATTCGAAGTCGTTGGCGTTATGTGCCTGGTCGAGCGGCAAGATGCCCACGGACGGCCCGATGTGGAGAAAGCTGCGGCGCCTGCTCACTTCATCTCGATCTTCACCGCGACGGAAGTGAGGAAGCAGCATCTGGCACTCGGCGCTTAGCGTACGAGAGCGCGAACAGCGAACGGCGAATAGCAAACGACTGACGATTAACGACCAACGATAGAATTCATGATTCAAACTCTCGAATGGACCGACCGCGGCGTAGTCTTTATTGATCAGACGAAGCTGCCTACCGAAGAAGTGTATGTAACCTGCACGACGCACCAGCAGGTGGCTGACGTTATCCGCAACATGGTAGTGCGCGGGGCGCCTGCCATCGGCGTGGCGGCGGCCATGGGCATTGCGCTTGGAGTGCAAAATTCCAAGGCCGAGAACGGCCCCGATCTCAAGCAGGATTTCGATCAAATCTGCGAGGCGATTCGCCAGACGCGGCCGACCGCGGTCAATCTCTTCTGGGCGATTCGGCGCATGCAGGAGAAATTCGAGAAGCTCCGCGTTCGTCCCATCCCGCAGATCAAGCAGGCTCTCGTGGAAGAGGCGCAGCGCATGCACGCCGAGGACATTGCCGCGAATCAGGCAATGGGCCGTCATGGCGCGACGCTGATGCCTGCGAGTGGTGGTGTGCTCACGCACTGCAATGCGGGAGCGTTGGCCACAGCCGGTTATGGGACGGCGCTGGGTGTGATTCGCGCGGCCGTTGAGCAGGGCAAGAAAATTCATGTCTACGCCGACGAAACGCGGCCGTTTCTGCAAGGTTCACGTCTCACCGCATGGGAGCTCATGAAAGACGGCATTCCCACCACAGTCATTTCCGACAACATGGCTGGAGCCATGATGAGTAAGGGCAAGATTGGGGCCATCGTCGTTGGGGCGGACCGAATTGCCGCCAACGGCGATGTCGCCAACAAAATCGGAACCTATACAGTTGCGGTTCTCGCCAAGGAGCACGGGATTCCGTTTTATGTCGCTGCGCCCATCTCAACGGTGGATCTGGAAACGCCTGATGGAAGCGGGATTCCGATTGAACAGCGGGATGCGCGGGAAGTTACGCACATTGCCGGCAAGCAGATGGTGCCGAATGGAGTCGAGATTGAAAACCCGGCATTTGACGTGACTCCGGCGAAGTATGTGGCGGCGATTATTACGGAGCGCGGGATTGCTCGGGAACCGTATATAAAATCGCTTCGCGAGCTTGCTGAAAAAGTGGTGTAGCGAAATTCTGTTTGTTGGCCGCGTCACACAAGAAAGAGACGCTTCGGTTTCGCTCGGGTCGGAATGACAATCGTATTTGTCGGTGCGTTCTGCGAACTTTCCACACCTCAATGGCGTCCTCAATCAATGAATCACAATTGACGTTCGACAGCGGAGGCAAAACCGTCCGTCTTGATGCCTACCTGCCGGCGAATGCCGGGAATTTGTTGCCGGCTGTGATCGCGCTGCACGGTGCGGGCGGCGGGGTTGCGGGGATGGACAAGGCCGCTGTCCTTCTTGCCGAGCAGGGCTTCGCGGTTTATGTGTTGCACTACTTCGACCGGACCGGTACGCAGTTTGCCGACAAGCAGATCATTTTCAAGAATTTTCCGGTGTGGATGAAAACTCTGTGGGACTCGATCAGCTTTGTTGAGAACCAGCCCGGGGTGGATCGCGCGCGGATCGGATTGCTCGGCTTTTCTCTGGGCGCTTATCTTTCGCTGGCGAATGCCTGTATTGATGGCCGGGTGCGTGCGGTGGTCGAGTTTTTCGGCGGCCTTCCGCGAGAGATGAAGTTCTTTATGCGGCGTTTTTGTCCGGTGCTCATCCTGCACGGGGAAGCGGATGCGACGATTCCCGTGGAAGAGGCTTATCAGTTACAGCAGTTGCTCGAAAAAAAGAACATTCCTTATGACATCAAAATCTATTCCGGAGCTGGACACGGATTCGAGAATGAGGTCTGGCGCGATGCCGGGCTGCGCACACTGCAATTCCTGAAAAAGTATCTTGCCTCACAAGCAGAGTCGAGCGGCGAATTGCCGGGCTCATAGCGCGGAACTTTTCTCCTCAAGCCGCCGTATCATTGTGTGAGGAGGTCTGCCATGTTCGCCTTCCTGCTGTGGTGCGTACTGTTTGTCCTCTGCTGGCCGCTGGCGCTGTTGGCGCTGATTCTTTATCCAATCGTCTGGCTTCTGCTGCTCCCGTTTCGCATCGTTGGGATCGCCGTGCATGGGGCTCTGGCATTGGTGCGGGAAGTTGTATTCCTGCCGGTGCGGCTGATGAGGGCGCCCTTTCGCGTTTGAGATTCGGAGTGTCGAGTCTCTAACTATCCATTGTTTTCAGCGTGGGGCTGACGTGCAGCCTTGCTTCGGTAGCGCGTTGGACGTCTTCGGCGGTCAGGCCGGGGGCCACCTCTTCGAGCACGAGGCCCTCGTGAGTGACTCGAATGTAAGCCATCTCGGTGACAATCGTGTCGACAACTTTTACTCCGGTCAGCGGGAGCGTGCATTTTTTCAGGATCTTGGGCTGGCCGTCTCTTGTAGCGTGCTCCATCGCAATGATGACGCGGCGGGCGCCGGCGACCAGATCCATGGCTCCGCCCATGCCTTTCACCATTTTGCCGGGGATCATCCAGTTGGCGAGGTTACCTTGCTCGTCGACTTCCATCGCGCCCAGAACACTGAGGTCGACGTGGGCGCCGCGAATCATGGCAAATGAATCGGCGCTGGAGAAGTAGGCCGTGCCGGGCATTTCGGTGACCGTTTCTTTTCCTGCGTTGATCAGGTCGGCATCTTCAGTGCCTTCGACCGGATACGGTCCGATACCGAGCATTCCATTTTCGGATTGAAGGATGACGTCGATGCCGGTCGGGACGTGGTTGGCGATCAGCGTCGGCATGCCGATGCCGAGGTTGACGTAGAATCCGTCGCGCAGTTCGCGTGCGATGCGCTTGACGATGCGGTCGCGTTTTTCGGTGCCTTTGGAGGGCTTGGTGTCGGTGGGCATAGGTTTCTTCGGCTCAGAATGCTGATCGTCGTTCCCTGATCGCTTGGTGGCCGCTTTTCGCAAAGGGCGACCGGCGAACAGCGAGCAACCAGATGTCATGCTGCTGATTTCGTCACGGTTCTTTTTTCAATTCGTCTTTCAAAGTGCTGACCTTGGAAAATTCTTTTCACGTACACGCTGGGCGTGTGCACCATGTCGGGATCGAGTTCGCCGGGCTGCACCAGATGCTCGACTTCGGCGATCGTCACCTTGGCGGCCGTTGCCATCATGGGATTAAAATTGCGCGCCGTTTTGCGATAGACGAGATTGCCCCAGGTATCACCTTTCCAGGCCTTGACGAAGGCGAAATCGGCTTTGAGGGCAAGTTCCATGATGTAGGGACGGCCATCGAATTCGCGGGTTTCTTTGCCCTCGGCAACCATTGTCCCGACTCCCGTGGGAGTGAAGAACGCGGGAATGCCCGCGCCTCCGGCACGAATGCGCTCGGAGAATGTGCCTTGCGGCACGAGATCGAGTTGAACGCGTCCGTCGAGCACCATCGCTTCCAGCATTTTGTTCTCGCCGACGTAGGTTCCGATGTGGCGCTTGATCTGGCCGTTGGAGAGCAGGAGGCCGACTCCGGCGCCATCGACTCCGGCATTGTTGCTGATGGTGGTGAGGTTCTTGACGCCTTTGGCGGCGAGGGCGCGGATCAGATTTTCGGGATTCCCGCAGAGGCCGAAACCGCCGATCATGATGAGGGCTCCGTCAAACACGTCCTGGATCGCTTCTTCAACGCTGGCGACGACCTTGTGCATGGCGAGTGAAATTCTAGCGGATATTGGGGGAATCCACCATGCGGAAGGATATGGCCCAAGTCAGAAGTTAGAAGTCAAATTGAAGAAGTGAAAAAACGGTGCCCCAGGTTCGCGTTCGTCCTTTGGACGCTAACCTGGGAGCAAATCGGCATTGTTGCAAAAGCGAGATCTCTACTTCTTCAATTTGACTTCTGACTTGTGACTTTTCCTTAGTTCATGCGCTCGCTCGAATTCGGCGGCCAACTGTTTCGAGTCCAGATTTTCGCGGATGTGCGCCAGCCGTTGTTCCAGCTTCTGCAGCGCGTCAGCGATATTTTTCTTATTGGTGATGGCGACATCGCGCCACATTGAATACGGACTCCCGGAAATGCGCGTCATCTCGCGCAGCGCGCGTCCGCCGATGTCGAGCACCGGCGCGTCGGGGCCGAATTCTTCAACCAATGTTGCCGCCAGCGCAGTCGAGATCATCTGCGGCAGATGACTGATCCAGGCACAGAAAAGGTCGTGATCGGCGGGGTCGAGCAGGGCGATGCGGGCGCCCATTTTTTCTACGCAGTGGAGGAACTCTCCGCACAGGCCGGTTTGCGGGTTCTGCCGGGGAAGCGGGGTGAACAGCCAGGCAGCGCCTTCGAACAGATCGGCGTCGGCGAATTCGACCCCGGCGTTTTCCTTCCCAGCCATAGGGTGTCCGGCAAGAAAGCGCTGGGCGGCGCTGCGGCCGAATGACTTGGCGGCTTGTTGAACGATCTCGGCTTTCGTGCTGCCCACATCGGTGACTAGCGCGTGCGCAGGCAGACCGGGGCCGAAACGCGCGATAAGGTCGAGGATGGAGAGGACGGGCGTTGCCAGCACGACGAGATCGCTGCCGCGGACGGCTTCGGCGGGATTGGTCGTGCCGGATTCGATGGCTCCGCATTCTTTGGCGCGTTTGAGTACGGGAGCCCGATCACAGCCGACGACGCGGGCGGCGAGACGACGCTTCTTCAGGGCTAGGCCTAAAGAACCGCCGATTAATCCGGTGCCGATGATGGTGACTTGCTTGAAGGGCATGGGAAACGTCGTTCGTCGTTCGCTGTTCGTCACCCGCTTGTCGCCAACGCTGTTGCAAGCCGACGGTCAATGTCGCGACCTTCCTCTGCATGATGGACGAACAGGAAAACGCGAACAGCGCGAACGACGAACACTCAACAGCAAACAGCGATCTTCGACAGCAGTTTACGCGATTGTGCGGCCTACTGCTGGGGCAATCATGCGGATCTCGTCCATCAGCTTTGCGAACTGGTCTGGGTAGAGGGACTGGGCTCCATCGGACAAAGCCTTGTCGGGTTGATGATGGACTTCTATCAGCAGGGCATCGGCTCCGGCGGCGACCGAGGCACGGGCCATGGGGGCGACCTTGTCGCGGCGTCCGGTGCCATGGGACGGGTCGGCGGTCATGGGCAAGTGCGAGAGCTTGTGAATGATGGGGATGGCTGAAATATCCATCGTGTTGCGCGTGTAAGTTTCGAAAGTGCGAATGCCGCGCTCGCAGAGGATGATCTCGTAGTTGCCTCCGGCAAGCAGGTATTCGGCGGAACACAGAAGCTCTTCAAAGGTAGCGGAAATGCCCCGTTTAAGCAGGACGGGCTTGCGCACCTTGCCGAGTTCGCGCAGCAGGTTGAAGTTCTGCATGTTGCGCGCGCCGACCTGGAAAATGTCGATATAGGGAAGCATCAGGTCGATCTGCGAAATCTCCATGACCTCGCTGATGACGAGCATGTTGAAGCGGTCTCCCGCCTCGCGCAGAAGTTTGAGCCCTTCGAGGCCCATGCCCTGGAAGGAATAGGGAGAGGAGCGGGGCTTGAAGGCGCCGCCGCGTAGGACGCGCGCTCCGGCCTTGGCGATCTGTTCGGAGACGGTGAAGAGTTGCTCGCGCGATTCGACCGAGCAAGGTCCGGCCATGACGATAATGTTTTTGCCTCCGATTTCGACACCGTTGGCGAATTTGACGACTGTGCCCTCGGGACGGAAATTGCGTCCGGCTAACCGATAGGGCGAGCTAATGCGGTGGACTTCCTGCACGCCCGCAAGCATCTCGACTTCGCGCGTATCGAAGTCGGAGCGCGCGCCGACGCCACCCAGCACGGTCTTCAGCGCTCCGGTGGAGCGGTGGACTTCGAAGCCCATCTGAACCAGCTGATCAATGACGTGCTGGATCTGGTCTTCGGTAGCCGAATCTTGCATTGCGACAATCATCAGTGTGCCTTCTTGGTCAGCGAGAGCAGCACATATTGCTGAACTGCAGATTCCTCGCTTCGCTCGGAATGACAATCCTTAATACTTGTAATTCGTTTTAATCCTCGACCCGCGAATCGATCTCGGTTTCTTGCCCTGACGCTGTCGTGTCCGGAACGATTTCGCGCTTCTGAATGTTGCGCATCACGTCGAGCAGCCGCTCGTAAATCTTAACCAGATCGCTCTCGACCAACGGACCGGGGCTGCTGCGGTGCACGTTATCGAGCACCTGGCGTTCGCGGTTCGGTTCGTAGATGGGCATTCCGGCCTCGCGCTTCAAACGCCCGATCTCGACGACTGCAGCCGCACGCTCGTTGAGCAGGACCGCCAGCTTGCGGTCGAGATCGTCGATTTTGTCACGCCAGGCGGAAATGTCCATGGAACTCTCAGCCATCAGTCGTCCGTCATCAGGTAGAGCATAGGCGTGTCTGCAAGCCGTGCATCGAGTGAAAACTGCATAGCCATTTTTCCTTCATCTTGTGTGCGTGGCTGATGGCTGACGGCTGACGGCTAATAGCTGGCTTACAAATTCTGACACAGATACGGCTTCCCGTCCTTTGTTTTGTTCGATGACGTGAACGATGGCGCTTCCGACGACGGCGGCTTCGGCGAATTTCCCGACCGCGGCGAATTGGGCTGGAGTGGAGATTCCGAAGCCTACGGCGACTGGCAACTTCGAGAAGCGGCGGATGCGTTTGACGAGAGCACTGGCGTCTCCGGTCATCTGGTCACGGGCGCCGGTGACGCCGGTGCGGGAGATGGCGTAGATAAATCCGGTTGAGACCTTGGCGATTTGCTTGAGGCGCTGGTCGGTGCTGGTGGGCGCGGCGAGGAAGATTGTGGCCAGGTCGTTCTTGCGCGCCTCGCGCAAGTATTCGGCTGATTCTTCGATGGGGAGATCGGTGATGAGGGTGCCATCGATTCCGGCGGCCCGGGCGACGTGGCAGAACTTCGCGAGTCCCATGCGCAGGATCGGGTTGAGATAAGAGAACACGACGAGCCCGACGGATTGGGAATGCTCGCGGATTTCGGCGGCGAGCTTTAGGACGTGCTCAAGGCTCGTTCCCTGCTTGAGGGCACGCTCGCTGGCCCGCTGGATTACGGGGCCGTCAGCAAGCGGATCGCTGAAAGGAACTCCAAGCTCGATGATGCTCGCGCCTGCTTCGATGGCGGCGAGAATGACTTCGCGTGTGGTGGCGATGTCGGGATCGCCGCAGGTTACATAGGCGACGAGGGCGGGTTTCGACTCGAAGTGGAAAGGCACGAAAGCATTGTAGATTGCCGAGGGCTGCTGCATAGAGATCGAGCGGAAACTAACGATTGTCGCGGAGGCGAATTTGGTGCCAGTTCGAAGTGCAATGATCGGGCGAAGTTTACTGTTGAGTAACACATACCCCTTTCTGTGATCTTTGAAAACAAAAGACTTAGAGAGCGATTTTCGCTAGATCTCTGAAGAACAAGGAGTTGTGTGTAACATGTTTATAAATCAATAAGTTAGCGTGAAATTGGCAGATATTTTACGCCCATTTTGCTCCTAATGTTATTGAAGAATAAATATTTTATGCGGAAATCCGGTGGAAAGACGGCAACCGGTCCAAGTTCAAGAGCAGGGAGTGTCATGAAAAACAGGGTGCCACGCCTAAAAACCGATGAGGAGGCTGAGGCGTTTCCTGCCCAAGACCTCTCCAAACCCGATTTCTCACAGTTTAAGCCGACGCGCTTTGAGTTCGAGAAAAAAGACGAGCAGATCAACATGCGCGTGCCGAAGCCGTTGCTGGCGGCCGTGAAGGCTCGGGCGAAAGCGCGCAGTATCCCTTATACACGGTTCATTCGCGAAACGCTGGAGCAGGCAGTTACGGCGGCGAAGTAGGGCATCGTCTGACCCTGAAACAGGCCCTGGCCGAACCGAAATAGAAAGCGTCTTGCGGTGAGCGTACTGCCTGAAGGAGAATAACTGCATGACCGGAATCCAGTTCGTCACGAATGAAAAAGGCCGCAGGGTAGCGGTTCTGATTGATCTGAAAAAGCACGGAGTCAGACTGCAGGATTTTTGGGATGGCCTCATTTCCGAGAAGCGACGAAAGGAAAAGGGCATACCTCTAGAGAAAATCAAAGCAGACCTGATCAAGCGCGGGCGACTTCGTGGCTAGCTATGTCGTTGAGGTAAAGCCTTCGGCGAGGAAAAGAGCTTTATGAGCATAAACAAAGTCAAAGAGATTGAACGAGCGATCGGAACTCTTACGCCGCAAGAAGTAGAGGAATTGTACGTGTGGCTAGAGCAACATTTTCCGCAGCCCATCGACGCTCGTCTTCAGGCCGATCTGGCCGCGGGGCGGCTTGATACGGCGATTCAGCGCGCGTTGGACGACGAAAAGAACGGTCTCGTCCGGCCGCTCTAGCGCCCAATGCAGCATCACGCCACCAGCGACTTCTGGGAAGAGTATCTTGCCCTTCCGGCGGAAATACGGGTTCGTGCCGACAAACAGTTTTCCCTTCTGAAGGCGAACCCGCAGCATCCTTCGTTGCAATTCAAGAAAGTGGGAGAGCGCTCCGGGCAGGAGATATGGTCGTCGCGCGTGACGCTAAGCTACCGCGCTCTGGCGATCAAACGGGCGGACGGATATTTATGGTTCTGGATTGGTGACCATAAAACCTATGACAAGCTGATTTCGTAGCGCGGCGAGCAATGCGTGGAAATCACTGGGGACCATCGTTATGGTATTGACCGCAATCCATCCCGGCGAACACCTGGCCGAAGAACTCAAAGAGCTCAAGATGAGCGCGGCTGAGTTGGCGCGGAAGATCGACGTTCCGACCAATCGCGTGACGCAGATACTGAACGGAACTCGCGCCATCACGGGCGACACTGCCCTGCGCCTTTCTCATTTTTTTGGAGCGAGTGCGGAATTTTGGCTGAATCTCCAGAGCCTCTACGAGCTGCGGCTGGCCCAGAAGAAGGTGGGGAAATCCATCGAGGCGCTGCCCAGGCTTGAACGACGCGATCTGGTTCGCGCGTGAGGATGTGGCGGGCGAGGAAAATCCCCAGCCCAAGCGGAGCTTGGACGGGGCACCCTCGGGAGTTAAGATGAGTGAAAGGGGGCGTTGATGTCCAATACCGAACTGGCCAAACGCCTGACCGATACACTGAAGTCCACACGCTCGCCGAAGCTGTTCAACCCATGGCGCGACCTTTGCGCCGACTGCAAGCCCGGCAATAGTCCGGATGCAAAGCTGGCTCGGCTGGCAGTTCATCTCGACTGCGTCCCGAAGTTTATCCTTTGCGGAGAAGCACCGAGTCATCGCGGGTGCAGACACAGCGGGATCGCGTTTACTAGCGAATGTCAACTGTTAGCTGGGGAGATTCCTCGCATATCTATTCCGATGGGAGACAGACTCACCAGAAGGCCCCTTCCCTACGCCGAACGCTCTGCCACGATAGTCTGGAATACACTGCGTGACTTGCGCATTGAGAAGCGCACGATTCTGTGGAACGCACTTCCAATGCATCCTCATGAACCGGGGAAACCACAGTCAAATCGGACACCGAAGTCTTCCGAGATTCAGATTGGCAAACGTGCCCTACGGATGCTCGTTGATGAATTCCCTAAAGCGAAGGTTGTCGCCCGTCGGCAGAAAAGCGGAAGGATTGCT
>Ga0208190_1000079_pt1 | contig 35779 bp, 39 predicted proteins | sample June2015DPH_13_1_FD_184708 | JGI IMG/M metagenome (GOLD analysis project Ga0208190, IMG submission 184708) | Peatland microbial communities from SPRUCE experiment site at the Marcell Experimental Forest, Minnesota, USA - June2015DPH_13_10... | ecosystem: Environmental > Terrestrial > Soil >... | reverse complement strand
CCGCCGGGTGGTGAAAGCGAGGCAAAGGCGGTGAACTCTGATCTCGACAAGGCTATCGAGAAGAACTTGGACGCTGCTCTCATCCAGAACAAACTTCACAAAAGTGTCATATATGAGGTCAAGAATGGTGTGGTTACGCTCACTGGAGAGGTCAACTCACAATCCAGGCGCGCGCTGGCCGACAGGGTCGCTTCTGCAGTTCCGAATGTGAAGCAGGTGGTGAATGACATCCAGATTAAGGAGCAAAAGGCCACCTCGCCGAACTGAGGGCAGAGTGGATAAACGCGTTCATAGCCAAAGACCGTTTGGCCAGAAGTTATTGCCCGCGATTGCGCAATTGCAGGACTGCTGATCGACCGCGAGGCTGTCTCATAGACGTGCGAGCGAGGGTCTCCGATATTTGCCAGCCGCCGCGACAAGTAGGCCGTTCCCCACGTAGTTGCGAGCGACAGCGTCAAGCTCGACAAGCATGTCGGTCACACGGTCAAAATTGTCGGCGTAGTGTCAAATGCCACAATGCATGGGATGAAGGAAGACGCGAAAGAGGAGATGAAAGAGCACGGCATGGATAAACACACCGCCGAGCGCGGTCACATGACGGTTACCCATTTGACCATGGTCAGTGACACCTGTCGGAAGTAACCCTGGATCGTGCGTGAAGTCGAAGTACCAATGGTGTTCAAGGGTGCGGGGATATTTCTGTTCCCCGCCCGGTGATGGCCTGGTGGAAACCAATTGTGTCCGCTGATCGGGGTTATTCTTTCCGTCGATGACAAATTGACCCGTTTTAGCTCGGCAAGACTGCGCACCGGCGAAAACCAACACTGATACGGCGACTGTCCTTTAACTGTCCAATAAGGACTCTCTGTCGTTCCTTACAAGGCTTTTAGGTTGCCACCCGCGTCTTGTAAGTTGTTGAAATTACTATTGTCCTTGGGCTCATAACCTCCCGCTCCTTAGGATTCCCAAGAGTTCCTTGGAAACTTGGAATTCCTAATCGAGCGTTGCAAACTGGGCGTCCGGCGCAGCAATGTGCCGGAAGATCACTCGTCAAAGTCGGTGGAACCTACGTCGCGCGAGCGATAAGGCAATACCGAACCAAGCCCCCGGAATGGTGGGGGAAGGCGTAGAGACTGGATGGCGAGCATCCCTCGTGGATGAAGGTACAGTCCGACTCTCATCGAAAGGTGAGTCAGATCGCATAACCCAAAGGTCGGCGGTTCAAATCCGCCCCCCGCAACCATGAACGCCACTGCCGAAATGCAGTGGCGTTCGCCTGTTTATAGCAAGCAGGGCTCTTCACCGACGATAAATACCCACCAACTGTAACCAGATAAATTGCCCGAAGGCCTAGCAGGTAATTGACGATTCTCAATGGGTCACGCCAGTGCGCGCCTGTGGTGAGGAGGTTGAAAGCCAAATCGAAGGCGGCGAAAGCCACCGAATTCGGGTCGGGTCCGCGCTTTGCTCGGTGCGCCTCCTGCAATGCCTACGATGTCGCAACGACCGCTTCCGTTTGACCGCTCGCCGATTCTGCTGGATGATTGAGACGGAATGGACGCTAAGCAGATCATTGCAATCGACAAACTCCACACTTGCACGCACTGGTTCAACTGATCGGGATGCTGCCAAGTGGGTAACCCACAAACCAATCAGCGGAGTCGTCGCATTACAGGTTGGGTGACGAGGGCCTTGGCATGCCTCGGGCTCGTGGTCGCCACTACTTGGGCGGCTTTCTCACTGCTGCGTGTCAATAGCCTGATTGCGGGGTTTGCCTACGTCTTAGTTGTTTTGGTGGTAGCTGCGAAGTGGGGCCTGGCGGAATCGTTTTTGACTTCCGTGGCCTCGATGCTCTGCCTAAACTATTTTTTTCTTCCGCCGATCTTGTCGCTCACAATCGCTGACCCACAGAACTGGGTAGCTCTTTTCGTCTTTCTGGTGACAGCCATCACGGCCAGTAAACTTTCTTCAAATGCTCGTCAGCGCGCTGATGAAGCGCAGTCCCGTCGAGTCGAGGTAGAGCGCCTCTACCAGTTCAGCCGGTCGCTAATGCTAATCGACGCTACCAAGGATCTCGGTGTGCAGATAGCCGCGCAGGTGAAGGAACGCTTTGGGTTTTCGAGCGTTGCCTTTTGCGACGGGCGGACCGGGGACCTCAGCATGGCAGGCGCACCGGACGCGAGTTTCGAGCAGCAAGTCTTGCGCGATATCGCGGTTGGTGGTGCGACTTGGTTCGTGTGGCGCAAGGAATCGACTGCGAAAGGCATTGAAGTCATTGTTGCTCCCGTTTTCTTGGGAGGCAAAATTCTCGGCAGCATTGGAGCCATCGGCCCCGCAGTGTCAGAACCTGCCTTGCAAGCAATCGCAAACCTGGTAGGAACCGCGGTCGAACGTGCTCGACAACAGGATGCCGCTAGCAGACTGGAAGCTGCACGCCAAAATGAACGCCTAAGGAGTATTCTCCTCGACGCGTTGGCGCACGACTTCACGACGCCGCTTACGTCGATCAAGGGCGCCATCACGGCCGTGCGCTCCGCATATCAACACGAAGCGGAGGAGGACGATCTGCTGGCCGTAGTCGAAGAAGAGTCAGATAAGTTAACTGGAATGATTGACGAGACGGTGGCCATGGCACGGATTGAGCCGGGCAGGGCGAGAATTCAGCGCCGTCAACTTTGCATTATGAACCTAATTCGGTCTTCTATCGATCGCTTGAAGAGCCTTTTGGATGGTCGACCACTGGATATTCAGATTCATGAGGGCATCCCGCCCGTGAGCGCGGATCCTGACATGATAGGACTCGCCCTGCGGCAATTGATTGGTAACGCGGTCAAGTACTCGCCGCCCGGTTCAACAATCGCGATATCCGCGATCCAGGCTGACGATATCGTTACCGTTCGAATCCGAGACCAGGGGCCGGGAATTCCTCATAACGAGCTTGAGTCGATCTTCGAGAGATTCTATCGCGGAAGCCGAACTCAAGATTCGGTGGCGGGAACCGGAATGGGTCTAAGCGTGGCGCGGGATATCATTAACGCGCATCAAGGACGATTGTGGGTGGAGAATCGGCCGGAGGGTGGCGCTCAGTTCTCGTTCAGTCTGCCAACGCTTAAGGAAGATCGAAAGCCATGAGCACGGAGAAAATCCTCATCGTCGATGATGAACCGCAAATTCGGCGAATCATGAGATCAGCTTTAACCAAAGAAGGGTACATCGTAGCTGATGCAAGGAGTGGCGAGGAGGCACTGGACAAGCTGCGGGAAGAGCGCTACGACTTGATCATTCTCGACCGTAACATGCCTGGCATGGGGGGACTCGCAGCGTGTCGGTCGATTCGAGCGACCTCCGATATCGGCATTATTATGCTCACGGTTCGAAAAGCGGAGCCAGACAAGATCGAGGCTCTCGACGCCGGGGCCGATGACTACATTACGAAACCGTTCAGCATGCCGGAAGTGCTGGCTCGTGTTCGAGCGAACTTACGGCGCGTGCCACTCTCTCCACATAAGGGTCCAGTAGTGGTTGCGTTTGATGGAATCGAGTTGAATTTAGGCAGTCGTCACATTTCGATCGGAGAGCGGGACGTTCGCCTTACTCCGAAGCAGTTCGAGGTTCTTCATTACCTGGTTGCGAACCCGAACGTCGCGATCCCGCATAGCAAAATCCTTCAAGCCATCTGGGGACCGGATTATGGTGACGAAGTGGAATACCTGCATGTCGTTATCAACCAGCTTCGCAAGAAGATTGAACGAGATCCCGCGAAACCCAGATACATCCTCACTGAACCCTGGTTCGGCTACCGGTTTCAGTTGCCCTCCAGCCGATCCTAGTTCTCCTCCAGCATCCTCGCTCAGGATCTCCGATTTGATGCGTGCGCACTAGAGGCAACCCCTGAAAGGCTTTTAGGAAATCTTTAGATGGTTGTCAGGACTTTCTTAGGGACCAACTCCTAGAGTCGATCGTGACGACGCTGATAGCAGCGGTCTGCGCCGGACGTCGAACGACGACTTTCTGGTCGAACTTTACGCGTCCTGGTAGCCAATATTCGTTTGAGTGAGCCTGGAGGCTGAAATGTTCGTGATGGCGCTAATGACAATCCTGTGCACGGCAGGCGTCGCATTTTATCTCCGATTCCTGTTTGCGCTGTGCAGGGAGTGTAAGCCTCGCCCAGTTGGTTATTGGATCCGTCTGCGACTCGGCTCTGGCGAGGACACAATACTGGAAATGCGGGAGCGGGAAAAACCACTAACTCGCGCTGCATGAGAAGGGTTTGGTGCCTTCCATTTTTCCAGCCGATCCAGGGTCAAGCCGAAGGCTAATTCAGCGTGAAGGGAATTCGTATGTCCATTCAAAAGGCTCCAGGAAGATCGATTTGGAGGTATCGGGCAGCGATAGTCGCGCTGTGCGCATGTGCGGTGTCCCTCCATGCGCAATCAACGCAAAAGGAGCAACCCGACCCTTCGCAGTCGGAAGCTACACAGAAACTGCAGGAACGCGTGACGCAGTTGGAGTCGGAGTTGACGGAGTTGAGAGCCGTGGTGAAACAACTGCAGTCAGGCAGCCAGGTACCAGATGGGAATGGGCACAGCGCTGTAGTTGCCGAGAGTGTCCAGAGCCAAACAACCTCAAGCCAGGCACCCACGAATGCTGAGGACAGAAGTATTCTCGACTTCTTCCACGGGACCACGATCAATGTTGGTCTTGACACCTACTATGCGTACAACTTCAACGACCCCGTGGGCCGGGTAAACCTCCTGCGTGCCTATGACGTACTCAGCAATAATTTCAACCTGAGCCAGGCCAGCGTGATTTTTGACCATCCGCCTGACCTTGCTGCTGGTCGGCGTTGGGGTGGTCGCCTCGATTTACAGTTCGGTCAGGCTACAGACACGCTTCAGGGAAATCCATCCAACGAACCGCGCCCGGACATCTACCGCAACATTTTCCAAGCTTACGGTACGTACATTGTTCCGGTCGGCAAGGGCCTGAACGTCGATTTTGGCAAGTGGGGTAGTTCGCTCGGGATCGAGGGCAACTACACCAAGGACCAAATGAACTATTCCCGGTCATACTGGTTCAATTTTCTGCCCTTCTACCACATGGGCTTACGAACCAGCTACCCCGTCAACGATCGCTTTGCGCTCAACTACTGGTTGATCAATGGCACCAACCAAGTCGAAGCCACCAATGGTTTCAAGGATGAATTGTTCGGATTCACCGCCAAGCCGCAAAAGAATGTTACCTGGACTGTGAATTACTACTTCGGACAGGATCATCCTGATCGCGCTCCAGCGTCGAATTGCGGCCCTATCCCAGTGCAGCCGGGGCTCTGCTTCACTGCAATTAGTCCCGCTCCGGACGGGCGGACACACATCTTCGACAGTTACGCGACCTGGCAGACTACCGCCAAACTGACGTTCCAAATCGAAGGAGATTACGTGATTCAACGTCTCTGGAGAGATGCGGCACCCGGCCAGTCGTCGGCTCCTTCAGTAGTTACTGGCGGCGCAGCGTATGCGCACTATCAGTTCAACCCGAAGTTCGCGCTGGCTGCTCGCGCGGAATATATGTCGGATAGCGGGCTCTTCAGCGGCGTCAACCAGGCGCTGAAGGAAACCACCGTGACCTTCGACTACAACCTAGGAAACGGGTTTCTTACGCGCTACGAGTGGCGCCGTGACTTCTCAAACCAGCCATCATTTCTGACTGACGTACAGGGCCTCCTGAGCAAACAACAGAATACGGCAACGATTGGACTCATTTGGTGGTGGGGGCGGAAGGAAGGCTCGTGGTAGGAACAAGAGTTTTATCGGGAGGTTGCTCATGCAGGATTTGATTTATCTGGCGGTTACGGTTGCGTTTTTTGTGGCAGCGATCGCTTACGTGCGTTTCTGTGAGCACATGAAGTGAGGAGAACGATATGAACCTGGAATCGATCATCATGCTAGCGGTGAGTGCGTTGACCATGTTTTACCTGATCTATGCACTGCTGCGTCCGGAGAAATTCTGATATGACCGCAAATGGGTGGTTCCAAATACTGGTGTTTCTCGCGTTGATCTTTCTCGTGACGAAGCCGTTGGGCGTCTTCATGGCGCGTGTGTTCAGCCGCGAAAAGACTTTCATGGACCCCGTGTTGCGACCGATGGAGCGGTTGCTATATCGAGTTACCGGAGTGGATGAGGATCATGAAATGCGCTGGACGGAGTATGCGATCTCGATGCTTCTGTTCAGCGTAGTGTCGATGATCCTACTGTATCTGATCCAGCGCCTCCAGGGTTTCTTGCCCTTTAACCCGCAGAAGTTCGGTGCGGTGAACCCGCCGCATGTGGCCTTCAACACGGCCGCTTCGTTTACCACGAATACGAACTGGCAAGCTTATTCGGGTGAGTCGACGATGAGCTACTTCACCCAGATGGCTGGTCTGGCTTACCACAATTTCGCCTCGGCGGCGATGGGTATCGCACTTGCGATCGCGTTTATCCGCGGCATTGCCCGCCGGCAGATGCAGACCATTGGGAACTTCTGGGTTGACCTCGTCCGTAGTTCCCTGTGGGTGTTGTTGCCATTCTGCATTGTGGGAGCTCTGGTACTCGTTTCTCAAGGGGTGGTGCAGAATCTTCGACCCTACGACAAGGCAACGGTGGTTGAGCCACAGCAGGTGCAGAGAATGGGCCCGGATGGAAAACCGGCTGTGGGTCCTGATGGCAAGCCGATCATGGACACGGTTACGGAACAAACCATCGCGCAGGGCCCGGTGGCCTCGCAGGAGATTATCAAGGAGTTTGGCACGAACGGTGGGGGCTTCTTCAACGCCAATAGCGCACATCCGTTCGAGAATCCGACTCCCTTCTCAAATCTTCTTGAAATGTTCTGCATTTTTGCAATTGGGGCCGGCCTGACTTACACCCTGGGCCGGATGACGAACTCGCAGCGACATGGATGGGCCGTGTGGGCGGCGATGGCGATCGTGTTTCTCGCCGGCGTCACAGTCGCGTACTGGGCCGAGGCGCGAGGCAACCCGCTTTTGGCTGGCGTCAATCAACAGGCGACCGCCACGCAGCCGGGCGGCAACATGGAAGGGAAAGAGGTCCGCTTCGGAATCGCAAACTCCGCGCTGTTTACGACCGTCACCACGGATGCAAGCTGCGGCGCGATCAATGGATGGCACGACTCCTATATGCCGCTTGGAGGCATGGTCCCGCTCGTTAACATGATGTTAAGCGAAGTGATCTTCGGCGGAGTTGGATCCGGGTTATACGGGATGCTGATCTATGTTGTGCTTACGGTGTTTATTGCAGGCCTAATGGTGGGCCGCACACCGGAATATCTGGGCAAGAAAATTGAGGCCTACGACGTAAAGATGGCCATGCTCGTGGTGCTGGTGTTTCCCCTTGTCATTCTGGTGTTCACCGCGCTCTCTAGTGTGAATGGATTCGGAACTTCCGGCATAGGCAATCCGGGACCACACGGTTTCACCGAAATCCTGTACTCATTTGTGTCCACCGCCGCCAATAACGGGTCGTCCTTTGGAGGACTAACGGTGAACACGCTGTGGTACGACGTGACTACCGGCCTGACCATGCTGGCAGGGCGGTTCCTGATGATCATCCCCATGCTTGCGATCGCGGGGAACCTTGCGGGCAAGAAATATGTACCGCCTTCACTGGGCACTTTCCCGGTGACGACACCACTTTTTACCGTGCTCTTGATTAGCGTGATTCTGATTGTGGGCGCGCTGACATTTTTCCCGGCACTGAGCCTTGGCCCAATCCTTGAGCACCTGTTCATGGTTGCGGGCAAGACCTTTTAGAGGATTCTGCTATGGCAATGACAACACAAACACCTGCTGCTTCCGAACCGAACAGGCTTCGCCTCGGACACTCGCCCATGACACCCAGGAAAAAGGCTATCTGGGAATGGAAGATCATCCGGAGGGCGGTGTGGGATGCCCTGCTCAAGCTGAACCCGCGCAAGATGATGGGGAATCCCGTCATGTTTGTGGTGGAGATCGGCAGTGTAATTACCACCGCGCTGCTGTTCAAAGGCGGACCTGCGTTCAAGTTCAACCTGCAGATCACACTGTGGCTCTGGTTCACCGTTTTGTTTGCCAACTTCGCCGAAGCCATGGCGGAAGGCAGAGGCAAGGCTCAGGCCGACACCCTGCGGAAAGCCCGTTCGGAAACCATGGCCAACCGGTTGACGGGCAGTAACGGCCACGTGGAACAGGTTAAGAGTTCCACGCTGCGCACGGGCGACCTCGTGTTCGTTTCGGCAGGCGAGAACGTTCCATCTGATGGCGAGATTATTGAAGGCGTCGCCTCGGTTGATGAGTCAGCAATCACGGGCGAGTCCGCACCCGTAATTCGGGAAGCAGGTGGCGACCGTTCGGCGGTGACCGGCGGGACACGCGTTTTATCCGACAAGATCAAGGTGAAGATCACTTCGAATCCGGGAGAGACCTTCCTTGATCGCATGATCGCCTTGGTTGAGGGTGCTGAACGCCAGAAAACACCGAACGAAATTGCGCTCAACATTCTGCTGGCAGGGCTTACGATTATTTTCCTGCTCGCTGTAGTTACCCTGCAGCCGTTTGCCATTTACTCAGGTTCTCCTCAGACAGTTTTCGTCTTGGTCTCACTGCTGGTCTGCCTGATCCCAACTACTATCGGCGGACTGCTCTCGGCTATCGGGATCGCTGGTATGGATCGTCTGGTTCAGCACAATGTTCTGGCGATGTCGGGGCGCGCAGTGGAGGCGGCCGGAGACGTCAACACTCTGCTACTCGATAAAACGGGCACTATTACCCTCGGGAATCGTCAGGCATCGCAGTTCATTCCTGCGCCAGGCGTCACTGACGAAGAGATGGCGAGCGCGGCGCAACTCTCCTCGCTTGCCGATGAGACTCCGGAGGGCCGTTCAATCGTGTTTCTTGCCAAGGAAAAGTACGGCTTGCGCGGTCGAGAACTTGCCTCGCATGAGACCCACTTCGTGCCTTTCACTGCGCAGACGCGCATGTCAGGAGTCAACCTCAATGGATTTGAGATCCGTAAAGGTGCCGCGGACGCAGTTCGGGAGTACCTGCTCGAACATGGCCGCGAAGTATCAGCCGAAGTTAACGCCGTAGTGGAACGGATCGCCCGTTCAGGGGCCACGCCTCTTGTAGTTGCCGAAAAAACACGTGGCGTCTTAGGAGTGATTGAGCTCAAGGATGTTGTTAAGGGCGGAATCCGTGAGCGCTTCGACAAATTGCGCGCTATGGGCATCAAGACCGTGATGATCACCGGCGACAACCCACTAACTGCGGCTGCCATCGCGCAAGAGGCCGGCGTTGATGACTTCCTCGCCCAAGCAACACCCCAGCAGAAGATGGACCTGATCAAAAAGGAACAGGCGGATGGCAAGCTGGTCGCGATGACTGGTGATGGGACGAACGACGCACCGGCTTTGGCTCAAGCTGACGTGGGTGTTGCGATGAATACAGGTACTCAGGCCGCCAAAGAAGCCGGGAACATGGTTGACCTTGATTCGAACCCAACGAAACTTATTGAGATCGTCGAGATCGGCAAGCAGTTGTTGATGACGCGAGGCTCATTGACGACGTTTTCCATTGCCAATGACGTGGCCAAGTATTTCGCGATCATCCCAGCCATGTTTGCCGGCACGTTTCCCGTGCTGAACGCGCTTAACATTATGCACTTGCAGCGGCCGCAATCGGCCGTTCTTTCCGCGGTGATTTTCAATGCCGTAATCATCATTGCCCTGATTCCTCTGGCTCTCCGGGGAGTCAAATATCGGCCCATGGGCGCCGCTGTCCTGTTACGTAACAACCTATGGATCTATGGCGTGGGCGGAGTCATCGTTCCGTTCATTGGCATCAAGCTGATCGACATGCTGATCACTAGTGTTGGGCTGGCATAAGGAGTCTTTATGAAGAAGAATCTCGTCACAGCGGTGCTGATGACAATAGCGACGACAGTTCTGCTCGGGATCATTTACCCGTTGGTTGTGACTGGAATCGCCCAGGTGTTGTTTCCTAAGAAGGCAAACGGACAGTTGATTGAAGCGAATGGGAAAATTATCGGATCCCGCATCATCGCGCAGGCGTTCACCGCCCCCGGCTATTTCCACCCTCGTCCGTCGGCCGTTGGCTATGACCCTACAAACTCCAACGGATCGCAGTTGGGACCAACAAATCAGAAACTTGTTGATCGAGTGAAGGGCGATGCCACCACTGCGCAAGCGGAGAATCCAGGCACACCGGTACCCATCGACCTAGTGACAACCTCTGCTTCCGGCCTTGATTCCGACATCACGCCAGATGCCGCTGCCTTCCAACTACCGCGCGTGGCTAAGACCCGCGGGGTCAACGAAGAAGCGTTGCGCCAGTTGGTCGCCAAGCATACCGTAGGTCGCCAGCTGGGATTCCTGGGCGAGCCGCGGGTTAATGTCCTGGAATTAAACCTTGACCTGGACAGGCAATTTCCCGAGTCCAAGCAGTCGAGGGGAGAATAGGAGCGAGCCAGCTATTCTGAAGCTACGGCTGAGCGATCGAGGTAAAGCTGCTCCAAAGCAGCCTGGCGGGGGCGGAGTTCTCTTAGTTCATCTTCGCCCAGTTTTTCAGCGCAGCCTGCCACTGTCCGCATTCCGCGCTCGACGAGTATCCGGCGGAACTCCAGATCGGGTGTCGAGGCGGCGATGTCGCCGAGGGCTCGCAGCAACCGCAAGCTGACGGCCACGTCCGTCTTCGAATACATGCGGATCTGCTCAAAGGCCGCATCCAGCAGGCGCTCAAAGTGTATCCATCCAATGCTGGCGCGAACGATGCCCGGCGGATCGTAAAGCAAATCCTCCGGTGGCTGTCGGGACGCGAAGCGGATCAGGATGCGACTCAACTGATCGACGCAGTTGATGGCAGTTGTGGGGTCGTTTACAGCAGGCGAGATCGCCTTCAACGCAACATCGACAATTTGCAGGACGCCAAACTCCACGTCCTGCTGCAACGTTCTGGTCGGGCCAAAGTCGAGCGCTAGAAGCAGCTCGGCAACTCCTTCGGGGGGCAGACGCTTCCCCTTCGAGACCATCATCAGCGGGATTCCCGCCGGAACGAAGTGGCCAACCCGGCGCAGAACGCGGATGGTAACGTGATAGTGCTTCGCAAGGGCGACGAGACGTCGCGTATCGACGAAGCGAATATAGCCGGACTCATGACTCAAGACAGCCACCTCGCTCGGGTTGGGCCTGATCGGTTCAGCATCCTTTAGGGACAGCTGCCTACGGGGGCTGGGCATCAACTCATCAATCATTGCTTCCGTTTCTGCTGCGATTCTGTCAACGATGTGATTGACACTGATTGCCTGGGAGATATGGTGAATAAAGAAGAGCAATAAACCGACGCAGACCAAAGCCAGCACCATAGCGCCCAAGACAGTAGCCACTGGCGCGAAGGGCTGAGGGAGCGAGTGCGCCGCCGGAAGCGCCGCCATGCAGTACGAGAAAGTACCGAGGAAGATGCCCAACGTCCATTGCGTCACGCGATCTCTGGAAAAGCTGACGATGATGCGCGGGGAGAACTGCATCGATGCCAGGGTGAGCGTCATCAATAGAATGGCGAACACGATGGAAACCACCGTCATAATGGAGGCGGCGATGCCCGCCAGAATGACCTGGGCGACCTGCGGGTCGGCGTGCGAGGGGAATAGGACTGTCGGCACCCAGGCGCTAGCAGCCGGAAACTCCTCTTCCAACCACGAAAGGAATGCGCCCGCGCCGCCCAGCGTCAGCGCGATGGTGAGCGGCCGAATCAAAAAGCCGCCACGCAAGTTATACATAGCGTGGCGAAGCATCAACGGTAGGCTCTTGCTCACGGCTTTATCGGTTCAAGTGTAGTGGGTCCGACAGCGCATACAAAGAGAAAAGGGGAGCACATTGCGTCAAATTGAGCCTGCGAAAAACGGCCTCGAAGCCCTCAGAATCGCCTCGTCGAAGTTGTTCTCTTCCAAACACACCGAAGCGGAACTAGAATGCTTCAAGCAAGGCGAAGCGCGGTACGGAACGCTAATTGTCTTGACGATGCCTCGGTCGGGATGCTCCTGAGTAGGTCTGGTGGATTTCTACAGCGCAATTCAATACGTGTTGTTTGTGGTCATCGTCACCATCCTCGTGAAGCCCTTGGGCGGGTACATGGAACGGGTCTTCTCCAGGCAACGCACCCTGCTTGATCGATTATGCCTTCCTGTTGAGCGGCTTATCTATCGAATAACGGCCGTTGATCCTGATGTGGAGATGACCGGCAAGGAGTATGCGACGTGTTTCGTTCTCTTTGGCCTTATTGGCACGTTCCTGTTGTATGCCATTCTCAGAATGCAGCAGCACCTTCCCTGGTTCTTCCCGCAGTACCACACAACGCCGTTGTCCCCGGACTTGGCTCTGAACACCGCGATCAGCTTCTCAACGACCACGACTTGGCAGGCCTACGCCGGAGAGAACACGATGAGCTATTTCAGCCAGATGGTGGGACTCTGCGCGCAAAACTTCTTGGCTGGCGCGGCGGGGTTAGCCGTGGGCGTTGCCTTCATCCGTGGGCTCGCCAGAGAACTTTCTGACACGCTGGGCAACTTTTGGGTTGATCTGACACGTGCCCTGCTGTGGATCCTGTTGCCCGGAGCATTGATCGGTGCATTGCTGCTCGTGGGGCAGGGCGTTCCGATGAACTTCCGGCCCTACACCGTCGCCACCACCGTTGAGGGCGTTCATCAGGTCATACCGCAAGGCCCAGTAGCGGCACTAGAGATCATCAAGAATCTGGGGACGAATGGCGGCGGTTTCTTTAACGCAAATGGGGCTCATCCCTATGAAAACCCCACGCCGCTTACGAGCTTTCTAGAAATGCTAGCGATCGTGCTCTTGCCTGCGGCATTCACCAACACTTTCGGCCGGATGGTTGGCCAGCCTCGACAAGGATGGCTTGTCTACTGCGTAATGGTCCTTCTCTTTGTCTGCGGATTGTTCTTCGTACATCACTTTGAAGGACAGGGGATTCCCCATATCGGAAACGTGGATTTCCGACATAGCCCCCTGCAGTCTGGCGGGAACATGGAAGGGAAAGAAGTACGCTTCGGTATAGGGGCTTCGACGCTTACCGCTGTCGTTACATCCAACACGGCCACGGGATCAAACAACTCGATGGATGACAGCTACACCTCGCTGGGCGGCATGGTCTTGCTCGTGAACATGTTGCTGGGAGAACTCGTCTTCGGAGGTCTGGGGACAGGCCTCTACAGCATGGTGATGGCCGCTGCAATCGCTGTGTTTCTGGCGGGATTAATGGTTGGGCGAACGCCTGAATATCTTGGAAAGAAGATAGGACCAGCGGAAAACAAAATGATCGTGCTTTACGCCTTGGCCGCGCCGCTGGTCGTACTTCCACTTACCGCGCTTGCGGTCAGTACCAGGTGGGAACTGTCCGGGCTGACGGTCAACACGGGCCCACATGGTTTCACGGGGATTCTGTTTGCCTACACTTCCTGCTTCGCCAACAATGGCCAAAGCTTCGCCGGTCTGAGTGCGAACACTCCGTTCTACAACCTCACCACAGCATTGGCGATGCTGGTCGGTAGGTTTGGCTTGGCGATCCCAGCATTGGCATTCGCAGACTTGTTTGGTCGTCAGAGAAACACTCCTTCTTCATCGGGAACTCTTCCGACCCATTCTCTTGTATTCGGGGTGCTACTCACGACCTGCTTGATCGTTATGGTGGCCCTGAGCTATCTTCCCGCCTTGGCCCTCGGACCTGTACTGGAAAGACTATTGTTGGGAAGATAAAGTTTAAATTCATCCCATGCTGGCCCCGAGACCTACCAAGCTACGTTCGCGACGCGACATCAACCTGTGACGGATCCCCCCTGCAACTCTCGCTCGCCGCCGTCGTTCTGTTCGCGATCACGCTAGTTCCGGACGTCCTCGACAAATATGGCGTCGTTCACATCCCCTCGTGGCTGACGATGGGCAGTATCGACGATGCGCGCGATCCTGGCGGCAACAATGGGCGCAGTGGCGACCGTATTGGCGCTGATTTTCTCAGTAGCGCTGCTCGTACTGTCGATGGTATCGCCGCTGTTTGGCCCGCGCCATTCACAGGTGCTTTATTGGGAGCCTTTGGGTAACGGCAACGAGGCTTGGCCGAACACGTATCGCCAGCCTGATGGAGTCCGCACGTAAGTGTCACTGAACCAGACCATCTTGTCGAATGGCTTTCCGTCGTCTGTTCCTTTTTCCGTCAGCCGGGCGGTGATCACGGCGGTGTCGCCCCAAATGCGCACGGTCTGATCCGTATCGTCCTGAAGTTCGTAGTGCACGCGGCCACTACGGGCCTCCGCGAGCAAGTCAGCTTTCGAATAAATCCTGCCGGACCCGGTCACCAGGGCAAAATCGTCGGCCAGAATGCGGTCCATGGCAGCGGCATCATTCTCTTTGACGGCCACCTGATACCGGGTGTCGAGCCCGGTGACGATGCTTCTATCGTCGGCAGCGGACGTGGCTGTGTCATTCGCTCCACTCGCAGCTTGACGGAACACGAGATCAAACCACGGTTTCCATGTCTTGCCGGCATCGGTCGATGTTGCCGCAGTCTCACGAACTTCTCCGTTCACCGGCTTCCACCAGCCGCGAACAAGAGCGCCCGTTGCATGGTCCTCACCGGTTAGAACCATTTCTCCGTTTTCGATTTTCCCCTCGATGACGAGCATCTGACCTCGGTTGGTTACCCAACTCTGATGCCAGACCTTTCTGGCAGCGTCATAGATTGTGAAACTCTGACCTTTGTGTCCATCAGCGCCTTGGTAGTCCTCCCGTAAGACGCAGCCATCGAGAATGAGATCAACTTGAGCATGCGCTACCTTGATCGGGCTGCCGACGTCAAACACATCCCAATCGCCGGCCCAAAAATCAAACTGTCGATACGCCGGCGTCGCACAGGAGCTCGATTTCGGACCCTCTGCTGAAGCGGCGCGGGCCGCGGTCAGGCCACTTCCGGCGAGAAGAACAACAAGATAAACAATGCCGATCTTCGACCATCCAGCAATCTGGCTCATCGTGATTGTCCTCATCTCTCTCTCTTCTAGCCTGTCGATAAAAACCGCTGCGACAGGTTACGCAGACCAACTCGTTTTCACTGCATCGAGCATCGTCGTACCACGAGGGCGATGGGCAGGCCGATACAGAAGATGTGGATGACTACGCCGATGACCATCATTTGTAAAGAGAACGGATATTTTATTGCACCGGACAGTGGCACCACGATGCGATTCATGAAGAAGTAGACAGCGACGCCATATAAAGCCCCCGAGATCACGGCGTGCTCCAGAACGAAAGGGATCCAGCGGCTCGCGGTAAGGTAGACAGTGGCCGCAGAAAATGCGATGAAAAAATGGCAGAGAAGGCCGAGAAACGCCGTCGGAAGGCCGCCTTGGAACGACCGTGATCCCAGCACGCCAGCGGCGATCCCTTGCAGCAGGCGCATCGGCGGACGCCCGAAATAACCGTAGACGACGAGAGCAGCGGTAATATCCATCGTGCCGCACGTGAGTCCGGCCCACAGGATTGCGAGCAGCGGATTGGAACGCTGCAGCGAGGACAACGCAGGAGTTGGATTCATGATCTTCTCGATGTCAACAAATGTGGGACCAGGAAAACTTGCGCTGAATTGGTCAGACAAGCCATCTTGGTCCCGGCCAATCTTAATCCAAAAAACGTTACTTCTTGTTTACAGGCATAACCTCCTCGGGTGGGCCATAGCCGCGATCATGAGCTGGATTCGAAACCGCATATAGCTTCAGCTCGCTCCAACTCCACCTACTGGAAATAGGTGGCCTGCCGCAGGCACAGTACAGCATCCATTCTTCCGAGAATCCGGTGGCAAGGGGCATCAGGTACGACCCGTTACGGTATGGACTGAAACCAACCAGATATCGAGTGAAGCAATTCAGGCACTCGACGCAATGACGAACACGGGATGTCATGGCATTTATCGATCAGACAAATCTGTTGGCCAAACAAGATTGGACGTTTGCGGACCTTGGTCCGGATGAGAACGAGGGCAGGAGACTTTCCCCCTACCCTCGTCTAGCCGTGGCTCGCGGTCTTTTACTTCTCATCCAAAGTATTGGCGATTGCTTTCTTCCTCTGAGGTTATTTTGATCCCATGGCCCTAAACAGAAAGCCCGGGAGACCGGGAAGTTTCAGCATCAGCTGGCGTACCTCTTCAGCAGAAAGCTGGACCTTCGCCGGAACCTTCGTCTCCAGCGGAAGCGTGCCGCTTCCATTGGTCACGGGTACCCCCAGGAACGCCACCTGGTTGCCATTTTGGTCGATCGCAGTTCCGCTAATCTCACCGCTGTCATTGATGCCTTGAGCGAGGACCAAGTTGAGCGAAGTTGGGAGAGCCAGAGCATTGAGATCGTAGCTCGTACCGCCCTCATAGAGGAACGCCCTTGCGCCCTCAAGACCACCGGCAGACTGACCCACGACCTGGTTATTGTTGTTTATGTCGAAGGCGATATTGTTGGTGTCACCGCTGACGGGAAGAATTTCTACCATTCCGGTCCCCTGGGTCCAGATGAAGCCAGCGGGAGAAAGGCCTGCATTTTGATCGCCGCTCGTGTTACCAAAGCCGACGACAACACCCCGATTATTGATGGCGGTAGGTGTGTTCCAGGCGCCACCTCCAATGTTTCCGAGATTGATGGGCACCGTTTGACCTTTTTCCCAAAGTAGAGCATGCTCTGCACTCGCACCTCCGACAGCAACGGAGCAGAGACCAGATATTCCCGCCACCTGCCCCTTATCATTGATCGCGGTGGCCGCCGAATCCGGATCGGTTCCAAATGGCTTAAGCTCAGTCATCTGGCCGATCTTCGGCCCCCAAACTACTGCTTCAAACTGAAACACCTGCGGGAATGTGCCAGTGCTGACGCAGGTCGGATCGTGGAAGGTATTCTCCGCCCAGCCGACGATTTCGCCTTTGTTGTTGACGCTGGCAGCATAGCCGTCGGGCCCACCGAGGGTGGGAAGTTCGGTCATCACGCCGTTTTGCCAAGCGAACCCACGGCATACAAGGCCATCGGGGATGCCAAGGAAGAAGTTTGGGCAGCTGAAAGCTTCATTGTAAGGATTCACTTGTCCATTTTCAGATATGCCTACGATCTCACCGGTAGTCGCGTGAATGGGCCAATTCACGCTGCTGTTGGGACCGCCGAGAGTACCGAGGTCGAGCGGTGTCCCCACCCAAGCTACAGCATGAATGGCCGTTGCACCCGTTAGAGCGCTAGCGCCTGTGATCCAGCCGGTGTTGTTAATACCCACTGGTTCAGTAAGACTGCCGAGCGGCTGCCCGAGATTGATGATGTAGTACATGGGCGGCTGGGTGTTTTTCTGCTGGGCTTGCGCGGCAAGCCGAACTGGGACTGCCAGCGCGGCGAATAGGGTGACTGCGATGATATACGTCAACGTCCTGGGTTGCATGTTGCCTCCTGGGTGGTTGTGAGAGCGGCAGCGCTTGAACGCTGCTTGATTTGCAAACGATACGAGTGCAGTCCGACCATAACGAAGTAGATGCCCGCGGGCCGGACGTTTGCGGACTCTGATCCCGAGGGCTGGACGCTTGCGGACCTTGAACCCAGGCTGCGCTGCCAGCTGGGGATCGCGGTCCGAAAACGTCTACTATCCTGTGCAGGGTCGACTATCATAAGTGCGATATTGGGAGTCGCGACGGTCTAGCGATTCAACGTTGCGCGATCTGGCGAAAGCTATGAATTTGGATTGGCAGGTATGTTCGCGCGCCAGACTGTCGCGGGACGCCCGATTTGATGGCAAGTTTTTTATCGCCGTGCTTAGTACCAGGATCTACTGTCGTCCGATTTGCCCAGCGCCCACGTGTAACGAGAGCAACGTCCGTTACTATCCGAGCGCTGCGGCGGCAGCCGAAGCGGGCTTTCGTCCCTGTCTACGTTGCCGGCCAGAGAGTTCGCCCGGTACTCCGGCATGGCTGGGAACTTCAAATACGGTTTCGCGGGCTTTGCGTTTGATCGGTGAGGGTGGGTTGGAAGACGGTGGCGTGGAAGTTCTTGCGGAACGCCTGGGAGTAGGGTCGCGGCATCTGCGCCGCTTGTTTCTGCGACATCTGGGAGCGACTCCGATGGCGGTGGCTCAGACGCGGCGGCTGCACTTTGCAAAAAAGCTCATCGACGAAACCCGGCTGCCCATGAGCCAAATCGCAATTGCTTCCGGCTTCGGTTGCGTGCGGCGATTCAACGCCGGTATCCGCAAGGTCTATCATCGAACTCCGACCCAAATCCGGCATCTGGCGAGACAGAAGAACATGCAGCTGGAGGATCAATACCTTTTCCGCCTCCATTTCCGGCCACCTTATCACTGGGAGGGAATGTTGAGGTTTCTGGCGGCGCGCGCCACGCCCGGCGTCGAAGTGGTCGAGGCTGGAATCTATCGGCGGAGCATTTCCTTAAACGGCTCCGACGGATATTTTGAGATTCCCTTCAACGAAGAGCGCGATGCGCTAATGGTGCGGATTGAATTCGGCGATCCCCGCTCGCTCCTCTTCATTATTGAACGCATCCGCAGGATGTTTGATCTGGGGGCGGATTGGGCGGCCATCGTGCAATGTCTGAGAAGCGATCCGGTGTTAGCTAGCAGCGTTGAGGCCGATCCGGGGTTGCGGGTGGCAGGCTGCTGGAATGGTTTCGAGCTTGCAGTGCGTGCGATTCTCGGACAGCAGATTACCGTCAAGGGCGCGACTGCCTTGGCGGGGCGGATGGTAAGCAGTTTCGGGAAGCCGTTCTGCGGGGCCAGTGGACTCACACACCTTTTTCCTTCACCGGAGGTCCTGGCGGATGCGAAGCTCAGCGACATCGGCCTGACTGGGACGCGAGCCGAAACGATTCGGTCTCTCGCTCGCGCGGTTTGCGTTGGTGAAATCAACTTTGAAGGAGTGGTGGATTCTGACGCATTTCTGAACCGGCTGTGTGAAGTTCCCGGCATTGGGAAGTGGACCGCACAGTATGTGGCGATGCGAGCGCTCGGGGAACCTGATGCTTTTCCCTCCAGCGACCTCGGACTTCTGCGTGCCATGGATCTAGGGACTTCTCGCGATCTGGAGCAACGCGCCGAGGCCTGGAGGCCTTGGCGCGCTTACGCAGCCATGTATCTCTGGAGAATCGGCAGCCAATGCGTGCCTCGTGAAAACAAAATGATCTCTAGTAAGACTCAAAAGGAGACCGCTGCAAGCCCCGAGCCTCATCAGCACGTCTCAATGATTGTGTAACAGGCGACGCGGATCTCGGCAACTCTTTGCATTTTGCCGCCCTCCGTAACCATCGACCTGCAGACTCAGCTGGTCGGTTCCGTCGTAGTGGTTTCGCCCTTTGCCGGCAATACCGCCAAGCAATGGTTTGCCTCGACACTCGCCCGCCTCGAAGCCGCCGGAGTGCACATCGCCGCCTTTGAGCTTGGCAACGAACTAAATACGCCCAGATTTAACGCAGTCCGCAAAGATGTTGCGCAGGTAAATCTGCGCCACCTGCGCAGCAGATGGTTCCACCCGTACTGCCGTTCGATTTCATCAACTCTTTCAACCGTATTCTTGCGAGAAACAGAAATCCGATCCAGAATTAAGATACTTCGAAACTCGCCTGTCCTTTAGCTGTCCAATAACGGTTCTCTAAGGTTTCCTACAAGGCTTTTCGAGGGCCACCCGCGTCTTGTAAGTTGTTGAAATTCCTATTGCCTGTGGGCTCATAACCTCACGCTCCTTAGGATTCCTTGGAATTCCCTGGAATCCCAAAAGAGCTTTTGCAAATTGGGCGTCCGGCGCAGCAATGCACCGGAAGATCACTCGTCAAAGTCGGTGGAACCTACGTCGCGCGAGCGATAGGGCAATACCGAACCAAGCCCCCGGAATGGTGGGGGAAGGCGTAGAGACTGGATGGCGAGCATCCCATGTGGATGAAGGTACAGTCCGACTCTCATCGAAAGGTGAGTCAGATCGCATAACCCAAAGGTCGGCGGTTCAAATCCGCCCCCCGCAACCATCCGAATACGCCCCTCCTCGCGGACCCGCATGTCGGGCGCGAGGGGGTCAGTACCCAGCAAATCCCACGTCCCCTCAGCGATGTAGTACCAGCCCTCTCCGTCCTCCAAGGGGAACATGCGCACGGCACTCAGATGCTTGTGCAACTCCTCCTTGGCTGCGGGCGATTCCTCGCTAAAAAGCTGGTGCAAGGTCTGAATGCCGTCTTCAACCAGTCGTCTCACTTCGTCGATCTGACTCTGGAGTGAATCTGGGGTGGACGAAAGCAATCGGTCGGTAATCGCCGAAATCTCCTTCTCCCGAACTACGATTTCTTCGAGAATGTACTTGGAGTGACCGTTCTCCGCGATGGCGTGGGTGAAGTTCCGAATCTCCCGTTCCAGCTTCTCTTTCCGTGCTCGCATCTCGGTCAATTCGTTCGAGACGCTGGCGAGCGACGAACGCAACTGACGCCCGAAACTTTCGATTGCAAAGTCCACAACTTCAGGCTGCAAGAGTTCCGTTCGCAATTTACCCAGAAGACGCTCTTCTAATTCGTCTTGTCTGATGTACAGCTTGTTCGAGCACGTGCCCCTGTTGAAATACCCTGAGCACACGTATTTCGGTTTCTTCCCCCCGCCGCTGGCGATTATGAGATTGCTGTTGCATACACCGCATTTCAGCAGGCCGCTGAAGAAGTAAGGACTCGTAAGAGAACGAGGAAGCAGCCCCGATTTTCCCTGCCCCTTGTGAGCGCCGCCAACGGATTTGAATCGGCTCTGTGCCCTGTTCCAGAGGTCTTCCGACACGATTGCCAGTTCGGGGGCCGAAAGCCGCTTCCATTCGCTCTCAGGGCGTGGTCTACTCCTCCGCTTATTGGTGCCCGGCACTTTCACAAACTTCGAGCGATTCCATACTTGCTCGCCCTTGTAAAGTTCCCGCTTCAACATTGCCCTGATTGCAGTAGGGCACCACGTTCCGCGATTGTTGGATTTTGACCTTGGTGGTGGAACGCATCTCGCGTTGAGAGATTTCGCAATTTTCTTGAGCGACAACCCCGTGACAAACATTTCGAAGATTTCTCTGACGACTGCTGCTTCAGCCTCGTTGATTACATACCGCTTTGACCCACCCTCGCCAACAGCCACAGTGGAGTAGCCATAGCAACGGCCTCCCGTGTGAAGACCAAGCAGAGCACAACTCTCCAAACCTCGGTGCGTCTTCTTCGCGAGTTCCTTGACGTACAGCGAGTCCACCAAGCCGTGGACGGTCATCTGCACGTCGGACTGTTCTGAATCAGTGTCGATGCCCTGCGAGATGAAGATGACTCTTACTCCTGCAAATTTCAATCTCTCGATGGTTCTCATCGACTCCCACTGACTTCGGGACAGGCGGCTGGTATCGTCTACGAGTATTGTGTCAAACGGCCTTCCCAGCGAGAGGGCAACGTTCAACAATCTCTGAAATGCTGGGCGATCTGAACCGACGCCGCTATCTCCGTCGATGTAGACGTGCTCATCGAGGACAACAAGGCCGCAACCGTCGCCGAATTCCCTGCACTTCCGCACTTGGTCGGTAGGCGATAACGGATTCTGTCGGTCACTGGAAACGCGAGCGTAAGCAGCGCATCGATTGTTGGATGTCATCCCGTTACTCACCGCGTTCCCTCAACTGAGCAATGTACCGCTTCACAAGTGCGGGCACAACCACCCGCTCGATGAATCCAGCCACTTCTGGACTTACCTGTCGAGTCGATCTGGCTGAGCCTGTGGGAGTTGATTCTGCTTCTTCGGGAGGACACGGGTGACTAACGTCTGTGGGAAATGAATCCGGTGAGTGCTTCGTTGACGACACGAGCGCGTCCCTTGGCCTGAAATCACCAAGAACGCACCCCCCGAATCCTCTATGATTTGCCGACGATTGTCGGTATGGGATCGCCTGACTCGGGTATTAGGTCGGCGGCTAAGAACGCTGGCTAGCGCCCATCCGCACAGGCTGCACGGTCTTATTGGTCATCTGTTTAGATGCTGGCCAGCCGTTCGAGGTTAATAAACAAGATTGCGGGCTGACACGACCGAGCCATCGCTGGCACGAAGGGATGAGCTTAGCCTTTGATCGCCGCCAGTCTGCGGCGGGTCTCATGCGCCTTCACCGCTGCATTGTGACGCTTGAGCGCCAGCGCCGGGTCCGCTTGGGAGGTAATGGATTTAGGCGGCTTGGGAGCCGTAACCGCTTTTGCGGCATCCCGCTCCACACCTTTCAGGCAAATCTTACAGGTGGGCTTCTCGCCTGTCGGTGGATAGAAAGGGCGGCTGCCAGCTAAGGGATCAAGGCCAGCATCTCGCAGCGCCCAATAACAGTATGTGCGATTTTCGCCGGGGCGCAAGGCGTGGGTCTTGGTAAGTTTCATGTTCTCCTCCGGCTCGGGTTTTGCTTCAGGCGAGGGCGTTGCGGAGGGAGCCAAGTGGTCTTTCACCTGTTTCTCTGACGGGAAGATTTTCTCGCCCGCTGCTGTGATTACGTTGTGGAAAGTCGTGGGTGATTGATACATTCCGCCGTCATGGTGGTATGTGATCTTGCATTTCAAATCGAACTGCGCACCGTCGCTCAATTTGAAGGTGAGGTAAGCTTCCCAGCAGGTTTCACTGTCCATCGTGCCTGTGATCTGCACGCCACGGCTCCCGATCACGCCCCAGAGTTTTTGGGTCTGTTTCTGGAGCCAAGCGCTGAAAGCCCGGTCAGTGCGCTTCAAGGCAATCCTGTGGAGGAACGTTTCGTAGTCGGGGCGAAGCCAATACTTTTGGTCGAGCCACGCTTCGTTCCAGTCAATCGTGCGGGTAGCGTAGTTCGTGCTGCCACGATTTCCCCGCCCTCCTGCCTTGTTCTCCTCTTCCTTGGTAGTGATCATTATGTTGTTGTATTCCCAACCGTGTCGGGAAGCCCAATCACCTTCGCCCTCCGCTTCGTGCGACATCACTTTCATGCGGTTGGTGACTGGGTTGCCGATCCCAATGGCAATCTCCGGTGCGAAGTCTTCGTGCAGCTTGATTAAGGTGGCGGCGACATGCTTTTCACGGGCGGGCTTGATGAGCCGACGCAATAGGCTTTTCGTCCCTCTCTCGCTCATCTTGGCGATTTTGATTTCTACTTCCATTCCGTCAAACTAACCCAACAACGTTAGGTTGGGAAGAAAATAGATTGCCAGCTTTTGCCAAACCTTGCCAGCTTTCGTGAAACCTCATCAGCTTTTGTAAGCGACGAATAAGCTTTCGCCAAAACGTCCGAAACCAGAAGTACATCCACAGGCACCCAGTCCGTTGTACCGTCTCGCAACGCCTTTCGACCTCGTGTCATCTCGCCAGCCGGATCGCGTCGGCGCTAATGTGGAAGCATGAAACACACAATCCCCACAGCAACAAGCAAATCTCAACAACAACGGGCAGTCGAGCGGACGGAAAAGCTGCTGGCGAGTTTGAAGGCGGCACCCGCGTTTACCGAAGTTAAGGATGCCATCGCAAGCTTCGTGTCCGATCTGGACTGCTCAAACGAAACCCTAGCCGCCGAGGAACATCCGTTCGTTTTCGGCGACAGCGACTACGCCGCGTTTTTTATCAATGCCCTTCGGAACCGGGGCAAAGAGCCGCTAAGCAAATGGGCACCGATGATTCTTCACATCGCTCAGATCGACCGCACGGACTTGATCGATGCGGTCATCCGCTCGTTCCCGAAGCCTTAACGATATACCCCTGCGGCTGAAGGTGGCGTCATTGCAGAATGTGGTAAAGGACGCCCTGATTGATAACGAACTAATACTAATTCTGAAGGTTGTTTGAGCTATGAGCCATTACATTGTGAAAGGTGAAGTAGGGATGACTATCGCAGAAGAATACAACAATCAATTGGACACACTACTTGAAAACATGGACGACAACTGCACTGACTGCTTTTCTGACGACAGAAACCATTTCCTTCTGTTCAAGGATGGCAGCGTGATCGTTGAGCCAAGTGGCACTTTTTGTTTCACAGCGGAAAAGTGGAAAGAAGTTAAGAAGAATGTCAATGTTACTAACTGTTGGGCTCCGCGTTAAAGTCCAGTCCCTCTTGGCGTTGGCACATCTCTCAACCTTCTGCGCAGTGAGGCTGCGGGAGAATTTGAGAGGCTTGGCTGGCGAATAGTTTTGCGATTGGCTAAGCAATTTGCCCACCGCGAATTGAATTCGCGTTGGGATTGCGATGGGAGACAAGAATGAAGAATAGCGTCAGGGCCGATAGAGCATTGGCGGCTTGCTGGAAATGTGGGGCGCAGACGACCAAGGTAGTCGTGGTCGAGGGTGTTCCCCGGCACATTTGCCAAAACGGAAGGGCGAACATGCCTTTCTGCGATGCGTGTTACTTGGAGCATTGGGCAAAACCGCCAAGAGAGCGATAGCCATAATGAAACCGAGAAGCCCGCCTGATCAGCGGGCTTTTTCCTTTTTCGCAGTATTGGAAAGGTGAGCGGCTGTAGCGGGTTCGCTCAGGATTCTTGCTACGGAATCCCTTTGTGTACGGCAGGGTGGCGGCATCCTGAAAATTCGGGGGGAGCGGGTTACTAGACCTTCCTCGCTCCCGTTTCCGAATAGCCTCCGATACCGAACGAGGGTCTAGGAAAAGCAAGGTCTATGGTCATTCAAATCCCGGTATTGAAAATTTCGCCATGTGACCCGAAGGTCGTATGGCTCCAAAACTCACAGCACAGCAATTATTAGAACGCATCCAGCAGATCAAGGCTGATGCCATTACCTTCAAGACCCTTTGGCAGGAATCCTTTCCGCCCGATCTACAGCTACCCCCGGACTGGGAAATTTACAATGCCGTTAGGCGGCTGCCGTTGGCCGACATGCTTGATGGCATCCATTCCTATCTGGTTCACATCTCCAATGAAGATACCGAACCTACCAGCCGAAACGCGCTGAGGTACATTTGCGCCACGGCCCACAACATAAAGGAACGGGAAAACCCCGACCAAGAATTCCACCCCACCGCCAGACGTATGCGCAACGCCGAGAAGGTGAAACCATGACCGGACTGGCACAGTTAGCTTGGGATTGCCGGACCATCGGGGGGATGGACAAGCTCGTTCTTATGGGATGGGCTGAGCAGGTTCCTGATGGGAGTGACTTGGCTTATGCGTCCAAGGAGACGGTGGCGGAATTCCTTGAGCTTGGCATAATCACCGTCAAGCGCCACACCAAGGCATTGCTCAAGAGGGGGGTTCTAATTGACACCCTTGGAAGGAAGAATTGGGAGCATGGCTGGACGCCCATTTTGCAAGTAAATCTGGAATCTTTGATGGTGAAGCCGTCCAAATTGACCGGGTTGCCAGATAAACAAGCCGTCCAAATTGACCCCCAAGGTTCTAATGGTTCTAGGTTTTCGGTTTCTAGTTCGTGTTCTCCGTCTCCGTCTGCTGGGTTTTCGAGTTTTTGTAGCGAGTCTAGTGGCCAAGAGCCAGTGGCGGGCAAATCAAAAGAAGTTGGAAAAACTGAAAACCGAAAACCTCAAACCGTAGAACCAAAACCTTCCCCAGAACCTACGCCCAATCTCCTTGCCCAAAGGAAAGGGAAGACATGCCCAGACTGCAAGGAGCCCATGAGTAGGGACGTGAACCACTTCCTGAATTGCCCCGTGGCCAAGGGTCGTTCCACCTTGGAGGAGTACGCTGGCGACATGCTCCCGATCCCCGACCCCAACAGCTATGGCGGTGGAGTGATGCCCATTAACCCTGATGGGTCTATAGACATGGACAAATGGGCCTATGGTAGAGAAGCACGACAACCCGTGGAGGAGAGAGCGGAACAGAAAAGCGTCAAGAGCATCGCAGAGGAAGGGAGACCAAGAACAACAACAACCCCCTCTGCCCGACCCCCCGTTGCGCCCGCCCCCCAGCCGCAAGACGAGCATTGCGAGTTTTGCCAAGGACGTTGCAGTTGCAACGACCCGGCTCCACCACAGGATGAACGGCCAACGAGTATTGCTACATAGGAGAGTTTTTATGGAATTCATTCGCGCCAAATGCCTTTTCCCCCCGTTGTCCGGCAATGGCCTGCCCCAGCGCCACAGGGTATTGCTCCTATCACGACTTGCAGCGAACCCCATTGGGTCAGAGGCCGAGGCGACAGGCAACGCCTCCACCTGACTTGCATCCTTGGTTGAAGGATGCCGAACCCGTTACGGAGATGGTGCAATGAACCATTGCCATTTATGTCAGGCACCAAGGGCGATACCCTCTGCGGTCAACCCGCCGCCGGCCCTTCAACGATGGTGGAGCAGGCGCTCGAACGGAGTAGTTTTCTTTCCGCAGTGACAGAGCATGACACTCAGGATGATCAAGCTGACCTCCTCAGATCGAGTCGCACCGAATAACCCAACTCATGGCCGCGGCATGCGTCCGTCGTCAAGCGCGTCCATGGAAGCCACAAGTGGAACCGATTCGCTGGTTCCGCCGTGCCGCTCATCGCATCAACTTCTTTCTGGAGATGACTCCGGAGCCGCTTTTGAAGGATATTTGCGGAACTCTTCAAGAACAATCCAAGGACTTTCAAACCCGCTTGTAGAGGGCGCAAATCAACGCTGTGCCTCGAACGACAGGTGAATGATTTGCGGATGCCACTGGCAAAATCGATGGCTCCCCGAGTTGGCGAACCGAGAGTTTCTGGCGCAAAGCGGGCATCGGCAATTAATTTCTGGAGGAAATAAATAAATGCGAGCTAGACCAGAGGTGATGCGAGTTCTGCTGGCAAAACGCATGAGGAGATGGTACTCAATCGCTCGTTGCCCGCTGATCGACCTAAAGTGTAAACCTGCACGCGCACGACGCAACTGCCTACGATTGATGTCCAAACATCCCGACATTGCGAAGGCCCTAAAAATTGATGTGGTCTCGCTGTACCAGTGATGCCAACGATTTTGGGTGCCCTATTCAGCCGCCCGGTCGTTGCGGGAAAGCCAGTTCGGAAAGCCAAGCAGATACAATGTTGGCGAGGTTATAAAGCGGGTGAACGTAGAAAAAGCCAGCCGATGGCCCAACGTTGCCGACCGCATATTGCCATCGTCTATTTTCTTGATTTGCAGCCTGCTTCTTTTTGAGCCTCCATTCTTCGCCTTCAACAGCGCCAGCAAACGGTTCCAGATCGTTACTTTCTTCGGCCTTCCCTTGCTCTTTTCTGCGCTTGCGGTCCTGTCCCGAAAGAGTCGGCGCTTCATGCCATATTGGCCGGCATTTTGCTCATTCATCGTCGTCTCTGTCTCGCTCTTACTGATGTGGCTGCTGGACGATTTTCCGAGGCGCTGGCTGGGCTTTGATCCAAAAGAACCACCCGGCAGAGCCGTCATCAAGGTTACTGATGCGGTCATCCTGCTGCTTACGGTCATCGTTCTTGGCACGCTGCTCCGGATTGATTTTGATTCCATCTACCTCCGAAAAGGGACAAAGCCACGCTTAGGACTCGCGATTGGGTTCGCAGGCTTTGCGCTGATGGCGGTTTTTGCGGTCGTTGAGGCCCACGGCATGGGGATCACGAATCGCCGTATTCTCGGCTGGCTGCCGTGGATTCTCAGTTTCGTCCTAGCCAATGGATTCTTTGAGGAACTGATGTATAGAGGACTTTTCCTCAGGAAATTCGAACCGCTGCTGGGGGCGAGTTTGGCAAACCTTCTTATCGCGCTCGTATTCGCCGTTGGCCATGCCGGGGTAACGTATTCGGAGGACGTTCTCGTTTTTGCAGCAATCACCTTCGTCTTTGCGCTGATCTGGGGCTATCTCATGCAAAAGACCGGAACGCTGTGGGGTTCGGCGTTATTTCATGCAGGTGCTGATGCGCTGATCATCATCGGTATGTTTTCGGGCGTAAAGACCTAAGACGGTTGTTCCACAGTCTCACTTGGACAAACTCAACTGGCGAAATAGTCCGCCGTGAAGGGCGCTGGACTTCAGCGGATGCAACTCCCGCCTCTGCCTTCCGGCCTGCGCCCGATGGCAAATTGAACTCGGTTGTTTCGAAAAGCACAGTTTTTCGGGATTTCCCTGCGACTAGCCGAGGGTAGCAGTTTCATTGCCGGGGTGATCGTAAGGGTTTTTTTGCAGCAGTTGTCCCTTAGGGTTAGTATCATTCGCGGAGTTGGGCTCGAATTCGGTGTCCATGCTGGACGCGACGAATCGGACCGAAGTCGCTTCATGAATTAGGAGAGACAATGAAAACTAAGTTGAGTTGTTCATCTATCATTTTCACCGCATGTCTCTCAGCTTTGCTGGGTCTGACGACCCCACGCACCTTTGCGCAGGTTGAGCCCATCATCGACATGCACCTACATGCCTTGCATGCGAATGACTTGGGGCCGCCGCCTCTTTCCCTCTGCGCCCCTTTTCGAGTTTGGCCCGTCAAAGATGCGAAGGAGGATGGGGATGCATACTATGTGCGCGTTCAGGTAAAACCAGACTGCGATTCTCCATTGCGTTCTCCCTTGACGGATGACGAACTCATGCGCCGCACGATTGACATCCTCCGGGCGCGAAGTGTAGTTGCTGTCACCGCTGGCGATCTTGATATGGTGGAGAAATGGAAGCAAGCTGGCGGCGACCACATTCTCCCCGCCACACCATTCGACCCGGAGTCGGGCAAGCCAACTGTCGAGGAACTGCGGCAACTGGTCAAGAGCAAACGCATAGTTGCGTTTTCCGAAGTCAGTTCTCAATACGAGGGCATTTCCGTCACTGATCCGCGAATGGAACCTTATTTTGCGCTTGCGGAGGAGTTGGACGTTCCTGTGGGCATTCACATGGGACCCGGGCCGCCGGGTGCACCCTACGTCATGGCTCCGAACTACCGAATGCGGCTCTCCAGTCTCCTCTCGCTCGAAGATGTTCTCGTGCGCCATCCCAAGCTCCGCGTCTGGGCCATGCACGCGGGCTGGCCGCTGGCGGATGACGCGATTGCCGCACTTTATGCCCATCCCCAGCTTTATGTGGATGTGGGCATCATCTCTTATGCATTTCCGCGCAAGCAGTTTTACGATTATCTGCAACGTCTAATTGATGCGGGTTTTGAGAACCGAATAATGTTCGGTTCCGACGAAATGGTTTGGCCAGATGCCGAATCCGCGGCCATCGACACCATTCAGAAAGCACCGTCGCTCACTGCCGCTCAAAAGCGCGACATTTTATATAACAATGCCGCACGATTTCTTCGTCTGAAGCCATAAAGGTTCTGACAAAGTCTCCAAGGAGGCGAGCCATGAAACGAAGGCGGATTATCCGAGCGTTGATGCTGACTGGCTCTACCATAGTTCTTACCCTGATCACTGCTGGATGTGGCGAGCAGCGCAAAGTTGACCTTTCGGCTGAGGAAGCAGCCATACGTCGTACTGATGCTGATTGGCTGGCCGCCGCTTCTGCGCATGACCTGAATCGAGTGCTTCCGTTTTGGGCCGATGATGCGACCATTGTCACTCCGGGCATGCCTCCCATAGTCGGCAAGGACGCGATCCGTAAGTACGTTTCTGGCGCATTCGCTACGCCGGGATTTTCGATCACTTGGAAGACTGAGAAGGTGGAGGTCTCCCAGTCTGGTGATTTGGCGTACTCCACTGGGACTGACCGAATATCTTTAAACACTCCGGATGGTAAGTCTGTGACCGAGGAGAATAGAGGAGTGGCGATCTGGAAGAAGCAGGTCGATGGTTCTTGGAGGGTCGTTTTGGACATGGGGAGCCCTTCTGCGTCCGCAAATGCGAAGTGACTTGTCGAAGCGTCTGCTCATTCCACGTGCTCTGGCTAGAGCGGATGGTCGCCGCATTCAGATTGGTATGGGAATTGACTCGGCGTCTTCGCGGGCAAGGTTGTAAGCGCAAAAACCTGTTTACGTGTGGACCGCGTGGTTTGCCCACGACAGCGCAATGCTGGCGACGTAGCAGGCCAAAGAAATGCTGATGCCTCTGAGAGGCCCGCTGAAGAAATAAACCTTGCAGAGCAAAGCCAGACCACCAAGCATTGCCAGCCCGACAACGAGCAGGAAGGGTGAACGAAAGAGGAGTTGGCCGTGAGCCAGTGCGAGATAACCGAAAACCAAGCCGAATAAAATAAGTCCCATGCTGTGGCTGGCATTGAAGCCGACCCAACATCGCCACATCGTTGTTTCTTTCGTAATGACAGGCGAAATCTGGCTCATGCTGATTTGCAAGGCGGGATCACGGGGCGTGAGGTTTGGCCCCCAAAACGTATAGACGAGGTGAACGACTCCGAGCGTAAAGACAATGCGCACTAAAAACCATGAGAATCCTTGCGGCCAAGATGATCTTCCTTTTTTGTGGGCCTAACGCTTGAGGCTTGTTTCCAGATTGAACGTCGAACGCTTCTCTCGATCCGCGAACCCCTCCAATAACCGATGTCCTCAGGACGTTGAAGGCGGCACTAGCTCTGAATCCGAGGTCCGCCTTCGGCTTCATCTCGGCAGCAAACGCCGAAATGCTGCCACAACCGAAACCAAGGGCTGTGCGCGAGCATTTCGTCATGTCTGCGATTGGCAGCCGAGATGTCGGTTGCGCTGAGTGGCCGAATATCCGGCGCTTCGAACATCTCCTGAAGCTGCTCGATGTCGTTAATGATGCGCTCAACGTCCATGCGTCACAATCATCGGGTACGAATCAGGGTACCGTCAACCTGAAACGGCAACCGGATGTGTGACGTTAGTGTGGCCTTGACCTGAATCCACCATAGGTCAAGTAGAAGCCGAGGACGAGCGAAATAGCTGAGTACACATAAAAAAGTTGTCGATAGTGAAGCTGCCCAAGGAAAAGTCCGGCTTCCATCTCATGCGGCAGGAACAAGAAGAATAGGCCCTTGGCGAGCGCCATCCAACCGACGAGGGTGACCACAATCGCAAGTGCACCGCCCGACCACTCATTGTGCGCGAGAACCAGCGCCAGCCCAGCCGCCAGCGTGATTACGCCAAGGATCAACGTCATCACTGGATTCTGAAGAAGGGCGGTCACCGTCTCCACGGTTGCTTGCCCACGGATCATCATGGATAGCCCGATGAGAATGCAGTACAGCCCGATCAGTCTGCTCAAAAACAGTGTACGAGGCGACATGGTGTCCTCCCCTCACGTAGTCAGGTGAAGCAACGACAAAGAAAAACCGATCATCCTCGCGCCCGTGATGCCCTGCTTTTTATCAAGGGAATGTAGAATGCCAGAAAAGTCGCAGCGAGCAATCCAATGAGAACTGCGCCCAATAGAGTCTGTGGCGCAATGGTCTCACTGACTGGTCGGTAGCGGATAATGAAATAGGAGTCCATCCAGATGAGAATGCTGCTCACCAGACCCGGCGAATATTCGCGGAAGTGGATAGCCCACCACACATGCCAAAAGCCATTACAAAGGCGCTCTATCGCCCATGCGAGCGGAAGCATGAGCCAGTTTCCGCCACGAAGATCATAGGCGACTACACTACCGATCATGATTACGAAGTAGCCTGTGTTAAACCAGAAAAACTTCTTCCAAGAATATTCCGGCCACCAATGCTGCTGAACCTTCTCGACGAAGCTGCCACCGAGCAGGGATTCATCAATCACATGGATGACATAGGCAGCGACCATGAACCAGAAAGAGAAGATCAGCGGAAGGCTCATGCTGTCGTGGCTTCTCATTCACTCACCTTTGCCATCACGAATGTCACACTGCCTCCGAACATTTCAAGTCAGGAGCCGATGAAATCCCACTCCATTCCACAACTGAACGTCCCTACTTTTCGATGTCGAAATAAATCTTCGTTGTGGTCCGGTATTTGACTATCTTCTTACCGTCCAATTCCATTTCCAGTTCGGCCACCCGCGCCCACTTCATGCCCCGAACGGTCTTTGCGGCTTCTGCCACGGCGTTTTCCGCTGCTTTGGCAAAACTCTCTTTGGAGGTTCCAACTACATCGATAACCTTTTGAGCCATTGCGGTTCTCCTTTGATTTTGACGCAGTTCGGATTGTACCGCTGGGTCGAAAGCAACTTTGCCGCAAAACTTCGTGATTGTGAAAGGAGAGATTCAAAACGCCCGCTTTGTAGCGGCCAGTGAGAGCGGCGGCACCCCTCCGGTGACGCTAGAATGTGGGTTGATGTTTAAGGTCGCTAGCTGGAATTTGAATTCGGTTCGCTCTCGGCTGACCCATGTCACGACATGGATGAAAGCTCGCGAGCCGGATGTGTTGTTGCTACAAGAATTGAAAGGCACCGAATTCCCGTCCGAAACCTTCCGGTCGCTCGGCTATGAGAGCGTTGCGGTGACGCAGAAGGCCTATAACGGGGTTGCCATTCTGTCACGACATCCGATGAAGACGATTGCCAAGGCCCTCGTCGGGGACGATTCCGACAGCCATGCGCGGTTCTTGGAGGTAATCATCAAGGGCATCCGCATCGTCAATATTTACCTTCCCAATGGCAATCCCGTAGGGAGTGACAAGTTTGCGTACAAGTTAGCTTGGATGGATCGACTGAGCCAGCAAATGATTCGATGGAAGCAGGACGATGTTGTGCCGACGCTAATAGGCGGCGACTTCAACGTGATTCCTGAGGATATCGACTGTCACAAACCGTCATCGTGGGAGCACGATGCTTTGTTTCAGCCGGAGCCGCGAGCCCGATATCGTGCGATGTTGGAACTGGGCTATACGGATGCGTTCCGGTCGTTGCACGTGGGCGAAGTCGGGCATTTCACATTTTGGGATTACTTTCGGCAGGCGTTCCAAAACAACCGAGGCATACGAATCGATCACTTCTTGTTGTCCCCAACGCTCGCAGATCGACTCGAAGGCTGCGAGATCGACAAAGGGCCGAGAGCGCAGGAAAAGCCCTCTGACCACACCCCAATAATCGTGACGCTATCCGATCTGCCATAATCTGCCAGCCCGGACGCTACCGATTGTCTCGGACGAAGCCGCAAACGTGGCGTACCCGGTTAGGTCAACGAACGGAATATTCGATCGAATTCATCCTGTCGTGGAGAGATTTTGCCTATTGAGTGGGCAAATCTGCACGCTTTCTTCTAGAAATTCCAGCGTTGCCCAGAAAGCAATGACTCATCTTGCACAAAACAAAAGAATGGTATGGGCCGTGCTCCAGTCGTAGGCAGAACAGCGCCTTATAGAACAACGCTGGGAGGAAGTCATGCTGAATGTGACCGTTGCAAACATAGGTGAATTAGCGGTCGTTGGGTGCGAGGGCAGAATTATCCAGAGCGAATCCTCTTATAAGTTGCGCGAAGCAGTGACTTCGCAGTCAGACGCCCGGATTATCGTCGTTGAACTCTCGGAAGTGCGTGCCATCGGAGGTGGCGGTCTTGGCATGCTCGCGTTTCTGCAACGATGGGCGCGGGAACACAACATCCGGTTCCTGCTATTCCATCCTTCCAAGGCAGTCGAGAGCCAACTAAAACATGCCGGATCAATCGCAGAGTTCTACATCGCTTCCCTCGAAGAAATGAGGGCTCTTCTGGCCTATGCCAACAGCCGATACGCGCTGGCTGCTTAAATCGTTAGCCTTAATACTCCGCTCTCAGCAAACACTACAGCAACGCCCGCCGTTTGCTTGGCTGAGCAAATTTGCCAGCCAGCAGCCAAGACCGCCGTCACACGGGGCGCTCAGGTTGCGCTGGATTTTAACGCCCCTCAATCTTCCTCTTTTTTTGAAGGCTCGTTACGCGGTTGGGCAACCTCATCGGCGGCTTTCGTTTCGGCGCATTCAGCCTTTTCGTCGTAATCGCAGACGCGGCCGGGATGGGGCTTGCTTGCATTTCTGGCATAGTTGAGTAGCCATTCTTCCACTTCCTCCGATTCGCGGAAATTCGTATCGAAGATGCGACCTGACGGTTTGCTCGCATCTTCACCTTACGTTGTATTTCTAGTGAGGTATGGTCAGAAGCGACCACTTTGGCAAAGTATGCATTCCTGACGGGCTTCTGGTTTGTGCCGCAGGTCTTAGCGGTCACTGCCCCACCGTCAGTGCGCCGCGCAGGCGCGGTTCAAAGAGGCAACCGTAGGTCTGGCACCCATACCCCGACAGTTCAAAATTGACCAGTTTCTCAAACGGTCTAAGGCTATCGTGTAGGGATTGGAAGACCGAGGCGGTGGTGTGAACCGGGCGGAGGTCAGATCATTCATCGATTTTGCAGTTTCTGACAACCTTTTCGCGGTTCGCATTGTTTCGCCTTGAGTGCCTAAGTGCAGCCAGTTCCCCCGCTCCCGCTCCAGCGGCTTTGCACTCTCGCCACAACATCAATACTGGTCGCGCAGGTTCTTGTGTTGCCTTACCAACGGAGCCCCGCAATGACACGAATTCTGATTGCAGACGACAGTCAGCCCGTTCGATGCGGGCTGCGCACTTTGCTGGGACTGAATGCAGATTGGGAGGTTTGTGGCGAAGCCGTGGATGGTGCCGATGCCGTTGAAAAGGCAGACCAACTTGCTCCCGACCTCATATTGATGGACTTCTCGATGCCGCAGATGGATGGGGTACAAGCAGCCCGGAAAATCGCCGAATCTGGCAGGGACATCCCGATCCTGCTCTTCAGTCTGAATCTCTCGCCTCAACTCATGGAATTGGCACGCAACGCTGGTTTACGGGGTGCGATTCCAAAGTCGGAAATCAGCAAGTTGCCATATGCGATCAGGGCGATTCAGCGCGGCGAGACCTTCTTCTATTCGACCTAAACGGGGGGGTGAGGAGTGGACATCCTGCCAGTGATGAAGATCGGGCCCAATTCCAGAACATAAAAACGGGCGACATCAAAACTGGCTCAGAGAACAAGATCGGGAACTCACAATCAAACGCGAGCGGAGATGAAAGGCATCAGGTGTCAGATGCAGGAACAGACGGTCTTCAGAGTCGGTGAACGCTCCGAAAGCTTTAATCATCTAAGTATTCGCCAGCACCAGCCTACAGTCTGCGTTCGAAAGCTGGGCGGGAGAGGTCAACAATATGCCCGTACACCACGTTATTGCTGCGAAAGCTACGCACTCCTTCATTCAGTGGATAGTACATGTGTTCACTGCTGCGGCCACCAAGCAGATCGCAATGGGAGTGGCGGTGCGCGTCGGTACAGATTGCGTCAACGAGATTAGGGAACACTTGCGGCACCACAATGGAAATATTGAATCTGCGGCTAGCAATATGATCTCCGAGTACTTAAGTCTATCCAAAGAAGTTCCTCGCCTGCGCAATCAGTTGGAAAAGGAACAGTCTGAACGGCGGGAGGAATGTTCGGCGTGGGAAACTGAGAAGGACGGGTTAATAAAGCAGAGGGATGAATGGAAAGGGACAAGCAAAAAATACAAGTACGCTTTAGCGTCCGCAGGCGTCTTGTCGTTTGGCCTGTTGCTAGCGGTTGTTAGATTGATAGCGACGTGCGGCGTACATGTGATTAAGTAACCACAGAGAATCAAAGCCGCTCCAAAGGAACCCGCGGCTACTCCAGCGGGTACTAGGGACTAGGTTCGGCAGCAAACCCCATACTGCTGCCAGCGCCGGGACCCCGGACTGTGCGCAAGCACTTTGTCCTTGCCTTCGATTGGCAGCAGAGATGTTACTTCGGCTGCGATTCGGGTGAGGGTGTAAATAAAACTGTGTAAACGGCCATGGGAAGAAGAAAATAGGAGACCCCATGGCAATCGACAAGAAGTT
>Ga0208190_1000078_pt1 | contig 35954 bp, 41 predicted proteins | sample June2015DPH_13_1_FD_184708 | JGI IMG/M metagenome (GOLD analysis project Ga0208190, IMG submission 184708) | Peatland microbial communities from SPRUCE experiment site at the Marcell Experimental Forest, Minnesota, USA - June2015DPH_13_10... | ecosystem: Environmental > Terrestrial > Soil >... | reverse complement strand
GCACGCGCAGCCGCCGATGTCGTTGCAGAGATCGCGACGCCCCGAGTGATTCGAAAGGCCGGGAGGTCAACTGTGCTTTGGGTCGACGACAGGCCGAACAATAACGTACATGAACGCCAGGCGTTGGAAGCGTTGGGTGTCAGCTTCGTCTTGGCGAAGTCGACGGAGGAGGCGATTGAGAAGCTAAGGCGGGGTTCGTTTGATGCCATCATCTCTGACATGGGCCGCCCCCCCGATCCGCGTGCGGGCTACACGCTCTTGGACAAGCTAAGAGCGACAGGAGATCAGACGCCCTTTATCATTTACGCCGGCTCACGCGATCCCGAGCATCGCGCGGAGTCCGTTCGACATGGCGCGGTCGGATGCACGAACAGACCCGATGAATTATTCGAGATGGTTTTGAGGGCGCTGAGTCGGGTCGAGCATTAAGCATCCTTAAGATAGAGGCCTGTTGTCCGTGAGGCAGATTCCTCGCCCGCTCTCGCCGGTTTCGCCGGCTGCGAGTGGCTCGGAATGACAAGGCTGGAAATAAGAGGGCTTTATCGCAGCGCTGAAGCGCTGCGCCACCCGAAATCATTTGTTTCGAAGTTACTTTCCGGCCTCGGTTGTCTCGCCGTTCAAGCTGGAGTTGAGTTGGTTGATTAGCTTCGTGTTGTTCAGTAGGGCCAGACGCAGAATTTCTGCTTGTTGCTTCGCTGTGGTCCAATCTTGCTTCTCGACTGCTTCGGTTAGGCCGGGCAACTCGAGGTGGGCGTAGGTGAAGCGGGCGCCGTAGAGGATGTGTTTGAACCAGGGGCGGCCGGGGATGCCGTCGGGGTTGAGCCAGTTGCGTTCTACTTGCATGGTGCCGTGGTTGATGGTCGCGGCTAGTTTGGGATCGATTACGCCGGAGGCCAGGGCGCGGGCGGCGGACTCGTCGAGACGCTTGCCGGCGGCTTCGAAGTCGTCGATGGCGTTTCTTACTCCACTTAGGTCGAGAGGAGTCGCGGTGCTGGAAGGGTAGGGATCCTTCGACTGCGCGGATACTCCGCTTCGCGGAGCCGCCGCTTCGCTCAGGATGACAGTGTTGTTTCTTGCGAGCTCATTTACGAACTGGCGAATGTTCGAGGCGTAGCTGGCGAAGTCGAAGGGGAGCAGGTCGGCGTTGGCTAGGCGCAGGGCGAGAACTCCCCACAACTGGCTCATTAGCGTGTGATAGCGATAGCCGGGATCGCCGAAGTGGTTCATCCAGAAAAAATCGTCATAGGCGGAGTGGTACACGCCATAGGGTCCGTCGAACTGGAGGCCGAGGACGGGCATGCCCACGAAGTTGAGGAATACGGTGTGGTCGGAGCCGCTGCCGATGCGGGTGTCGGCGAGGTTGGAATCGGTGACTGCTTCCGATGGTTTAGCCTCGCTCCGTTCGCGGGTTGATGATTCTTTCCACGCTTCGTACAAGGTCTTGCCGGAAGGATCTTGCAGCGTGCGAGCCGTCTCGACCAGCATGGGCGCGAGCGACGCCACCGCCTGGCCATGGAAGTTTGGTCCGGAGGTCGAAGAATCCACGTTAATGTAGGCGACGGCTTTACTGCGCAGCTCGTCGGCGAATTGCTCTCCCCACTCGGTGGAGCCGGTGAGGCCGACTTCTTCTCCGTCCCAACTGCAAACGACGATGGTTCGCCGCGGACGCTGGCCGGACTTGGCCAACTTTCCCAGAGCGCGAGTCAGTTCCATCATCGACGCGGTGCCGCTGCTGGGGTCGACGCCGCCGAAAACCCAGGCATCGCGGTGATTGCCGAGCACGATCCACTCGTTGGGCAACTCTGCGCCGCGAATGCGGCCTTCGACCACGTAGTAGGGCTGAGTGGAATTGTCCATTTCGATTTTCACGTGCACGCGCACGCGCTTGCCGCCGAGGTGATATTTGATGGGCAGTCCGCCTTGCCAGTCATCCGGAGCGACGGGGCCGTCCATGTTCGAGAGCAGCGGCTTGGCGTCGTGCCAGGAGAGTGGCAGCGCCATGATCTTCGGGATCGAAACAGCTTCCTCGACGGGAATGCGTTTTGCGCCGGGAACGGAAGCCCATCCGGGAGTGAGCGGGTCGCCGGGCACCATGAAATCGTAAGTGATGGCGCCGCGCTGGATGTGATACTCCGGGCCCCAGGGGCCGTTGGGGACGACCTTGCCTTTCTTGTATCCGTCTTCGGCGGGGTCACTATAGATAAGAATGGCGGCAGCGCCTTCGCGCTGGGCGGTGAGCGCCTTGAAGCCGCGGTAGCTGTAGGGATTCGAGTAGCGCACGAGCACGACCTTGCCTTTGACGTCGATGCCTTGCTGGCGCAGAAGGGCGTAGTCTTCGGGATTGCCGCTGTGGGCGTAGACGAGCGGGGCGGTAACTTCACCGGAGGCGGACATGCCGCTCCACGCAGAGCTTATGCTTTTGTTCTTCATGTCCGGATCGCCGGAGACGGGCAATTCGCGCAGGAGGGCGCGGTAATGCACGGGCGCGGTCATTTCCAGGAAGGTACTCTTGGGATTGCTACCGTAGACATCGTAGCGGCGGATGATGACGTCTTCGAGGCCCTCGTTGCGCCACTGGTCGGCGATGTAGCGGGCCAGTTCGTTATTGCGAGCGGAGCCGGCGACGTGCGGTTCGGCAGTAAAGATGTGATGCTGGCGGCGTTCTTCGTCCGGAGAGGGAATGGCTTTGAACTTGTTTTCGATTTGCGTCTGGTGTGCGGCGGCGGATGGAGTGAAGCCGAGGATGGACGTCTGGGCTTGGGCTTGAGCGTGGAGAAAGTGCGGCGAGTGGAGCGCGAGCGCCAGGAAACACAGGGCGCTGATGGACAGCATAAGCCGGGGGAAGCTCATGATCGGCACCTCCTCGACGAGACGAGTTATAAGGAAGCGAGCCAAACGCGCCCTTCGGTCGCCTGCGCGCTCTCAGGGCAGGCTCCGTGGATTCGCGCGGCTCGCCCGGATCCTTCGTTCGCGCAAAGAGCGCGCTCTCTCAGGATGACAATCAAGACTGAACCGCTGCCGCTACTTTGCTTTATAGATCTCCGACAGCAAGTCGGGCTTCGATTCATCGCGCACCAAGTGAGGGTAACGCTCGCCGCCATGATAATCGAGCTTGTAGGTTTTGTAGTAGTCGGTGTTCTCGACGAGAAGTTCGAGGGGAGCGGTACCGCCTTTGCCAGCCTTAAGCGCGTCGCGCAGGATTTCTGGCGAATATTGGCGGCCGTTCACCGCAATCAGCTTCATGCCGGGGCCGACTCCGGCCAGGGCAGCGGGCATGCCTTCGATGGTATCGGTGATGGTTCCGTCTTCGCGGAGTTCGATCCCGATCGAATCGGCCACGTCGATGAAGTGGAAGTTGCTTTCGCCTCCACGTGACATTTCCGAGGGAAATTCGTCGTAGACCAGTTTCCATCCGCTGCCTTCGATTCCGTTCAGCGGCGCGCCGGGGCCGTGGTTGGTGAGCCGCTCGGTCCAGAATCCTCGCCAATCGTAGGCTACGACCTGGTTCAGAGCATTGACGACATCGTCGAAGGTGTAAGTCTTCACCATGGGCCCGGTGCTGGGAGCGCCGTGGAAGAGTTGGCAGAAATTGTCCAACGTCTTCTTGCCCTTGCTCTGCTGGCGGATGATGACGTCCACCCATAGCCAGTTCAACGTGTCTTCTTCGTAGAAATCGACACCGCGACGCCAGGAGTGCCAGGCCTGCGGAGCGAAATAAAGTTGAGGGGCAGCATCGGCTGTGTCCTGAAGGTTGCGCCAGGCGCGGCCGGGAGTGTGGTCAAGGGCGGCGGCGGTCATGGCAAGGTCTTCGCGCGCCTGGTCGGCAGAGAGCAACCCGCTGCGGGCGGTCAGCACGGTGCCGAGATAATTCGTGAGGCCCTCGTAAACCCACAGCAAATCGTCCTGCATGGGCTGTTGATAGTCCGGAGTGGTGAGATCGGCGGGGCGCCGGTATTTTCCGTTCCACGAATGCACGTACTCGTGAGGAAGCAGGCTGGCTTCCATTTTGCGAGCGGTTTCGTCGACCAGTCCGCGCTCGTCGACCCGGCTGTCATCAGATTCGTGATGCTCGAGACCGAAGTGCGCGACGTGATCGCTCAGGCTGAGCAGGAAGTGGTAATCGCGATAGTGATGCGCTCCGAAAAGCTTGTTTGCCTGATCGACCAGACTCTTGTAGTGGTCCCAGACGTCCTGCGGGGCAGCAAGGGCGGCGGCGCTGTCGGCGGCGATATCCATCTCGGTGAGCGGATCGTCGGCCAGCTTGACGACCTTAAGAAATTCGCCGGTGATTACGGGAGAATCGACGAGCGTGGTCAGGGGAGCCGGCTGAAATGTGATGGTTGTTTCGCCGTTGTCGCCGGTTGTGGAGGCGATGGGCAAAGGCGTCCCAAATTTCCAATTGGCAGGGAGTTTCAGAGTGGCCACGTAAGTGAGATCGTCGGACTTCCAGCCCTTGGGATAGAGCAGAACCTGATTCCAACTGATCAGCGCCATTTTGTCGGTGGCGGAAGAACCGGCGGAGAAGCCGCCTTCGAAGGTCGCGGGAGAAAGGAAATCCAGTTCGGCGTTCACTTCAGTCTCTCCGGCCGGAACTTCGACGTGGAGGGTGAAACCGTCGAGCAGGTCGCGGCGCCATTTCAGAGTTTTACCGCTGGCAGAGAACTTGAGTCCGGCCAGGTCGACTACAGGGCCGTCAGGAGCGTGCTCGCCCGGGATCCACTTCGGGTAATAGAGCGTCAGGTCGCCGGCGCTGGCGGGAATCTTCAGCTTGGCGTGGAAGATTTTGCGGGAGCCGAAGTGGCGTCCACAAAGATGGTGACCGTGGGCGGCGTAGCTGACCAACTGGAAAGCGAGAAGAATAGAACAAGACAAACTACTCCCAAGGTTCTTGAGAGTTTCATATTCGTGGCCCCCATTGTGTCGATAAAATGAATGCTCTTCGCCTGGCGGAATTTTAGACTATAGCAGCCGAGGAGAGGGGCAGTACAGGGATGCACCAGCGCTGCTATCATTTCCACGATGTCACGGCGCGGGAAATTCATCACCTTCGAAGGGCTGGACGGAACCGGCAAGAGCACGCAAATGCGCAAGCTGGCGGGGGCTCTGCGCGCGGCCGGACACAAAGTGGTGGAAACGCGCGAACCCGGCGGAACGGCGACGGGCGAGAAAATTCGGCGTGTCTTGCTCGACTCGGCGACGGAGGGTCTTTCGTCGTTGGCGGAGATGGCTTTGATGTTTGCGTCGCGGGCGCAGCACATTGCCGAGGTGATCCAGCCGGCGCTCGAGCGCGGGCAGATTGTGCTTTGCGATCGCTTCACCGATTCCACGGAAGCCTACCAGGGCAGCGGCCGTAAGCTGGGCACCGAGGCCGTGCTGAAATTGCACCGCGTGCTTTGTGGAGACCTGCAGCCAGATCTGACGATCCTGCTCGACTCCGACCCGGCGATGAGCGTGGGACGCGCGCGTCGCCGCAACCGGCGGACTTCGCATAGCGCGAACAAGAATGTGAGCAAACATCACGGCGACGAAAACCGATTTGAGCAGCAGAACCGCGCCTTTTTCGCCCGCGTGCACGAAGGCTACCTGGCGATTGCTGCAAGAGATCCGCAACGCGTCGTGGCGGTCGACGCTCGGGGTACGCCCGCGCAGACGCATCGAAAGATTATGGATGTTGTCGGACGCAAGCTGAGGCCGGCAGTGAGAGGCGCGTGATTTCACCACGGAGACACCGAGACACGGAGAAAACCGCTCTTGAGATTTTCGTGTAGGTGCGTTCTCCGTATCTTCGTGTGTCCGTGGTAGATTCTGACTGGGTTGAGCAATGAGCTTCTCTGATTTTCACGGCAACGTCGAAACCGTCCATCGCCTGCGGGACATGCTGGCGCGGAAACACTTTCCGCATGCGGTGATTCTTTCCGGCGCGCGAGGGTCGGGAAAGTACACGCTGGCGCTGATGCTAGCGCAGGCCTTGAACTGCCTGGCGCCGACCGAGACGGATGGCCTACCTGACTTCTGCGGGAAATGTGCGAACTGCCGGCGCATCGCCCTCGCTGCCGATCTCGATGCCCGGTTTGCCGAAGCGGTCGAGGCGCGAGAAGGCCTGCGCGAGACGGACAAGAAAGATACTCGCCTCTTTGTGCAGACTCATCCCGACGTGCTGATCATCCCTCCCGACCCTCCGCAGATGATGATCAAAGTCGATCAGGTGCGGCGAGTGATCGAGACCATCTACTACCGTCCATCGGAAGCGCGGGAGCGGGTTTATATCTTCACCGACTCGGCCTTCATGAAAGAGGCGGCGAATTCTCTGCTTAAGGTTCTGGAAGAACCTCCGGAGTTCGCTACGATCTTCTTGCTTTCAGAGAATCCGGGCGAACTGCTTCCGACGATTCGGTCGCGATCGATGGTTTTTCCCCTCACTGCCGTGCCGGTGGAAGAAGTGGAGCTCTACCTCGCCAAGTACCGTCCGGAATGGAAACCGCCGCAGCGGGCATTGGTTGCGAGACTGAGCGAAGGCGCGCTGGGCCGTGCTCGCAACTTCGATGTGGAGGCCTATGTAGCCGCCCGCGCCGACGCGCTGGCTATTCTCAACTCGGCCCTGGTGGGAGGCGAACATACTCAACTGTTCAAGATCACGGAATCCTATCGTGCCGGCGCGGAGGGACGAGAGAAGACGGAACAGCTTCTCCGCACGCTCTACTCACTGCTGCGGGATCTGATGTTCCTGGGATCGGGCGCCCCGGGGCTGGTTCACAACACCGACATTCAGAGCCAGCTCAAGAAGCTGGCAGAGGGCGCTGATTTCGACTGGATTTCAGCTGCTTCTGACCGGTTAGCCGACGTCGAGCGAGGGATGCGCCGCAATCTGCTGCGGTCGTTATCGCTCGATGACTTGAGCTTGGCGCTGGAGAAGACCGCCGTCAGCACTCGCTGACCTAGACTTGTTGCGCCGGACGGAGGCCAACGCATCGACCCCGATGCCTTGGTGAATCGAGATTCCGCGAATGAACGGACCGCTAGAAACGAATAAGTCGGTGTATACTAGGCGCGATTTCCCCGCCTGTTAGTTCGGAACGTGAAACAGACCCCCTTCGGAAATAACTTTCAGAAAACCTTCTAAGGAGACGACCATTATGAAACAGCACAGTCTGTCGGTTTCCGGGGTACGTCACTTGGGGATCGCAGTTGCAATTGCCAGCGTGATATTAACGGTTGGCGCCTCAGCCTCTGGTCCGGCCGAGTCCACGCTCTATACCTTCCTGGGCCATCCCGACGGTTCGAACCCATCTTCCCCTGTGACCTTCGATAAGGCCGGCAACATTTACGGCACAGCCGCGAATGCCGGCATGTTCGGATTTGGCGAAGTCTTCGAGCTCTCCCCTCCCGCACTGGAAGGAGACCCATGGACGGAGAACATCCTTTACAACTTCGAAGCAGGAAGCGACGGCGCTAATCCAAGCTCGGGCGTGGTGTTCGACGACAAAGGCGTGCTGTACGGCGAAGTTTTTCTCGGGAGTGTGGGCCGCGGTGACATCTACGAGTTAGTTCCGCCGGCAATACCCGGTGGTTCTTGGAGTACGAGCACGGTCTACTTGTTTTGCGTCGACTCCTCACCCTGCCCGGACGGGAATCAGCCTTCCGGCGGTTTGGTTTCCGACGGAGAGGGCAACCTTTATGGCACCACCGCGCTAGGGGGAGACACACTAACCTGCTGCGGCATAGTTTTCAAGTTAACCAAGCCCCCTGGCGGGGGAATACCTTGGACGGAAACTGTGCTTTACACCTTTCTTGGCCTCTCCTCTGGACACTCCGACGGCAGCACTCCCATGGGCGGCGTGATCCTCGACAAGGACGGCAATGTCTACGGCACGACCCTCGACGGAGGAGATCCTTCGGGATGCGGCGGAGATGGCTGCGGTACAGTGTTCAAGCTGTCGAAAGAAGGTGGAACTTGGAAGGAGTCGATTTTGCATGCCTTCCACGGAACTGGAGATGGAAGGGGTCCGCAATCCGGCCTGATTTTCGATGAATGCGGCGCACTTTACGGCACGGCCTCGGGTGACGGGGTTGGCTCTGGGAACGTCTTCAAGCTTAGCCCTCCGACAAGCAGGGGCGGGGCCTGGACAGAGCGGGTGCTCTACAGATTCAAAGGAGTGGCGGCGCTGGATGGGGCCAATCCTCAGGCTGGCGTCGTTTTTAGAGGCAAGGATCTCTACGGCACGACTGCCAATGGAGGCTCCGCCTCCTGCTCGTATGGAAGTGGCAATGTGGGGTGCGGCACGGTTTTCAAGCTCGCTGCTCCGGCAAGTGGAAGCGGGCTGTGGGACGAGACCATTCTGTGGAATTTTTCCGCCGGGGGCAACGATCCCGTCGCGCCTCTGACTGTTAGAAAAGGAGTACTCTTCGGCACCGCATCCCAGGGGGGTGGTTCGTCGCTATGCTGCGGCACAGTTTTTGAACTAGTTCCCTGAGCCGGCGGACGCTATCGTAGCGGTCATCCTGAACAAAGTGGGACGATTCGCGAATGTGAGTCGTTCCACTTTGCCATTCGTAATGAGAGCCGTACCCGCCCAACCCCTCGAATGGCGGAAGATGAATGTGCCCTCCAATCGAGCTTCGCCGCCCGGCGCTGAAAGCAAATATGCAGTGTTTTCAGTCGTTTACATAGATTACTCCGGTGGTTCTACGCCCTTAAGATAGGTTGCCCCTGCCATCCCCTGCGCCTATAATCGGCTTACTCTGGTTGAAGAATTCTCCGTCAGGTTTCCGGGTAGCAGGACAGCGAGGGTGGAGTCCGTCTTCCCTCATGACGAGGTGAATTAGGAACCCGGTTATGCGAAAGCGCCTGCAAATCGCCCTGATGGCCAGCACCGTAGCCGCGACCTCTTTTTTTCTCACGCCCCAACTCCGTGCCGAAGATGGCAACACACCCTCCGAAAAGATCACGGCAACCGATGAACACGGCCGCACCGTCTACGTCAACGAATCCGTTCCGGTGAGTCCGGCGCACCACAGCCAGGAGTCCGAATCGCCCCGGCGCACGCTGATGTACTGGAGTTCCAAAGAGAATCGCTGGAAACCTGTGCCCCCGCCGAATGCGGCGTCCATGCGAGCGGCGCGGTCGGCGGCAGCTGAAGTCAACGAGTACCTGGGGCATGAATCCAGCCAGTCGGCAACTGCAAAGATTGTGGCCGCCAACTTCCGCGGACCGGCGGCAACGGCGGGAGACATTGATAGCGCCATCGAGCAGGCTGCGGCGCGGCACAACGTGGACCCGAACCTGGTGCGCGCGGTGGTGAAAGTGGAATCGAACTTCAACCCCAACGCGGTATCGCGCAAGGGCGCGATGGGGCTGATGCAGTTGATGCCCGCGACGGCACGCCAGTTGAACGTGAAGAATCCGTTCGACCCGGAACAGAATGTGGATGCTGGCGTGCGGCATTTGAAGCAGCTTCTGGAAAGCTATGGCGGCGACGTTAAATTGACCCTGGCCGCCTACAACGCGGGCGCAGGAGCGGTGGCGCGCAGTTCAGGCGTTCCGCACTACGCCGAAACCCAAAACTACGTCCGGCGGATCACCAACCTGTACTACGGCGGGTCCGATTTTAACTCGGGTAGCGTTTCGCACGATCCGGTTCGAGTCCAGCGGGATGCGCGGGGCGTGCTCCACATTAGCAACACCGATTAGGTTCGCGGCATCTGTTTCACTTTAATCTCTTTACGGTTCGATCGAGACGGTTCGATCTGGCACCCAGGGCATTGGTTCATCCAACTGTTTCAAGAAGAGCGGGACGAAGGCACGGGCTGGTTATTTTGAAGACTTCATGGCGCCAGCGTGGTCTGTGGGGAGCGCTGACAGTGCTCGCCGTGTTCGCCGGAGTCACTGTTACTGCTCCGGCGGCGCAGGCGCGTGCGCGCCATTCCGATGCCTGGGCGCGGGATCACTTTGCCACCGCTGAGCGCATGCGCGAGGCGCTGAACGGACGTCCTCCCGCCGATCAAACCCGCCACGATTACCAGCGCGTGCTCAATGCCTATCGCTCGGTCTATCTAGGCGCTCCGGCTTCCACCAAGGCCGATCCCAGCGTGGTTGCGGTGGCGGAGACGCTGGTGGAAATGGGACGGCGTTTCGACGACGACAAAATCCTGCACGAAGCCATCGAGCAATACAAGTTCCTGCGCCGCGAATATCCCGGCAGCAAGTACCGCTTCGACGGGCTGTTCACGATCGGCGAGATTTACAAGGACGATCTCAACGATCCGGAAGCGGCGCGTTCTACCTTTCAGGAGTTTCTGCGTCACTATCCCCATAATCGGCTGGCCGACGAGGCCCGTCAGGCCATCGTCGAGCTAAACCAAGAAGCACAGGCCGAGAAAGCGGCAGAAGCGCAGAAGGCTACCGAGAAAAAGCAGTCACAGAAGGACAGCGGAGCCAACCTGGCGTCGAAGAACGCAGGAGACCTGGGGGACAATCACGCTTCGCGTGCGGCATCCGGGAAAGACGAGTCCTCGGAGCCGCCCTCCGGGCGATTGCCGCGCGTGACCGGTATCCGGCACTGGTCTGCTCCCGACTACACGCGGGTTGCCATCGACGTGGAAAGCGACGTGAAGTTCTCGTCTCAGCGGATCGACAGTCCGTCGCGTATCTTCTTCGACCTGCGCGATACCAAGCTCGCCTCCACGCTGGTCGGCAAGAGCTTTGACGTGGATGACGGGTTCCTGAAGAAGGTTCGGGTGGCTCAGTTTGCGCCGGGCCGCACGCGGGTGGTGCTCGAGGTCGACAATCTTTCCGATTACGACGCCTTCCTGCTGCCCAATCCCTATCGCCTGATCATCGATATTCACGGCAAGAATGGGCGAGTGAAGCAGTCAAAAGATCCGGTTGAAGCGGCGTCCGCTGAGGGTGATGGCAGCGCCGCGGCGAAAACCATTCTTGCCGCCGATAGCAGCTCGAATTCATCGGAAACGAAGTCTTCTGTTCCGGGGCAGACCACGAAAGCACCGGCGGTGAGCTTAGAGGTCAGCAATGACACAGGGGCAGTTGCATCGGTGCCTTCCACTTTGCATAAGAAGCCGCAAACCTCGGTGGTGAAGAAAGTGGTGGAAGCCGACGATGACGATGGGGACACCAGCGGACCTCCGGCCAGAGTGGCGAAGCGGAATATCAAAGTTGTGAAGAGAGAAGCTTCTCTGGCGCGGAATGCTGTCGCGACGAAGAAGCCGGCGGACGTCGACCTTGACGCCGACTCGGATGCTCTAGACTCGGTTGTGGCCGACCCAGGCCGAAACGCTTCAGGTGACTCCCGGCGCAAACCGGACTCGCACTTGCTCGCTTCTGGCAAGTTGGACGATGCCGGTCTTGGCATTCGCGAGGCGAAGCCCACCGCGAGCGGCGACCGTTCGCTGATTCGCGCCCTGGGACTGAAAATTGGCAAGATCGTGATCGATCCGGGACACGGAGGCCACGATACCGGCACCATCGGTCCAAACGGCTTGGAAGAAAAAGATCTCGTTCTCGAAGTGGGCCGGCGTTTGGGCAAACTACTGGAGACGCGGCTGGGCGCGGAAGTGGTTTATACGCGCAAAGACGATACGTTCATCCCGCTGGAAACTCGCACCGCGGTGGCCAACCAGGCGCGCGCCGACCTGTTCGTTTCCATCCACGCCAACTCGAGCCACGATCCCGACGCCCGAGGGGTCGAGACCTACTACTTGAACTTCACTTCTTCGCCGGAAGCGCTGGAAGTTGCAGCGCGCGAGAACGCGGTTTCCGAGAAGTCGATCTACGAACTGCAGGACCTGGTAAAGAAGATCGCGCTCAAGGAAAAGATAGAGGAGTCTCGCGAGTTTGCCGGGGACGTGCAGCAATCCCTGCACAGCGGACTCGCGGTCAAGAGTCCAGCCATTCGTGACCGGGGTGTAAAGAAGGCTCCGTTCATCGTGCTGATTGGCGCCAACATGCCTTCGATTCTTGCCGAGATTTCCTTTGTCAGCAATCCCACCGATGAGCACCGCCTCGCCACCAGCGAATACCGCCAGCGCATTGCCGAGTCGCTCTACCGCGGCATCGCCAAGTATGTGAACGGGCTAAGCGGGGTCAAGGTTGCGAGCAAGATGGATAAGGCCACCGGGCAATAGCGTTTTCAGACACATCAAGCCTGATTTGCGGGCACTCATCAGGGAAATCCACCTCGTCGGGAAAATCCGTCCCGGAACCTTTTCGCTCCCGCTGTGGTCTAATGATTACAGGGGATTCTGTGCCAAGCGGTTCACCCATGGGTTCAAGGTTCGTATTTACGCTGGTTATCGCTGTTTCTCTCGCTAATGGCGCATTTGCTGCCAGCCCGGGCCTGGACTCGACTGCGCCGCCGATCCTGCCAAAGCAGTTCGCCGGGTGGCAGATCCAGGGCGCGGCTCAGGCCAGCAAAGACGCTACTGCTGCCGATCCCACCAACGCGGCCCTGCTCAAGGAGTACGGTTTCGAGGATGTTGAGGCCGCCACGTACAAGAACGACGACGGCCGCACGCTGAAAATCCGGGCCGCACGGTTCACCGATGCCAGCGGCGCTTTCGGTGCATACACCTTTTACCTGCGGCCGGAAATGGCGCGGGAGGAGATCGGTGAGCAAGGTGCGTCGCTCGGTCAGCGAGTCCTGTTTTACCGCGGCTACGTCCTGGTGGACGCAGTATTCAGCGAGATGTCGGTGATGTCGGCGGCGGGACTGCGCGAGCTGGCGGGTGCGCTGCCGCGCGCCAGGGGAAACGAAGGCGAACTGCCTCCAGTGCTTGCGTACATGCCGCATCATGGGTATCAGACGAACACCGAGAAATACGCCGAGGGGCCGCTGGCTCTAGGCGCGATCGGATCGCCGCTTCCCGCCGATCTGGTCGATTTCAGCGTGAAGCCGGAAGCGGTGCTGGGGCAGTACTCCACTCCGAGTGGAGCAGTTACGCTGATGCTGATTGAGTATCCGACGCCGGCGTTAGCGGCTGAGCATCTGCGCCGCATCGACGCCGCACATCATGCGGCGCAACCGCAAGCCGGGGTCGCGGCCATCGAAAATGTCGGTCCCTTTTTCGATAAACGCACTGGGCCGATCGTCGCCATCGCGGCCGGTTCGCTCTCTGAGAGCGACGCTCAGACGCTTCTGGGTGCGGTGAACTGGAAGCCGAGCGTCACCTGGAACGAGAACACCTACTTCGATAAGAAAGACAATATCGCCAACCTGCTGGTGAACATCATCATTTTGTGCATCATCGTGGGTGCTATATCGCTGGCGGCTGGAATCGCTTTCGGCGGCGCTCGGGTTCTCTTGCGGCGCTATTTCCCCGGCCCAGTTTTCGGCCGCGCCGACCAGACCGAGTTCATTTCTCTTCACCTGGCTGAGACGGCTGCCGAGGGTTCTGCCAGCCGCTCTGGAGGGACCACAGAGACCTCCAACGGGTCTTAAGTGCCTCAGGAATATTGGTTTAGGGCCGTTTTGCGGTCTTTTTGTCTCAAATTGGAACAATTCAGGGACGTGTTGATTGATTCTGTAAGTCATTTAAAACAAAGGCATTTATTTCCCAAAAATTGCTTGACACCCCCCTTTTTCGGCTCATAAGATTCCTCCAGAAAGTTTTGACGGAATCTAAGCCTCCGTTGGAACTATTCTCCCTTGAAAAGAAAAGGTCGCCCTGTTGCCGGGTGGCCTTTTCGTTTTAGCGCTGCACGATCTCCCTGTGGATTTAGAATCGGAGTCCGGCGCAAGATCGCGTCGGACGGAATACCTCAATGGAACTCTTGTCTGCCACTTGCGTATCATCTCTTGAGCGGTATGTTGTAGCTCACGAGCGAGGAGAAAACATGTTTTGCGATGGATGCGGTTCAGCGGTGCAACCCGGGCAGGCATTCTGCAGCCGGTGCGGCAAGCAAGTTGTTGGACCGGTGGCCGTGATGCAGATGCTCCCCGGCCGCGTGCAGGGCCACGTTCATCTGCTGGGCATCGTTTGGCTGGCTATCTCGGCGTTCAACACCATCGGCGGAGTGGTGCTCTATATCCTCGCCAACACACTGTTCGCCCATCTGCATGAGCTCGGGGCACCGGAGGCGCCCACCGGTTTTCTACGTCCACTGTTGAGTGTGATTGCCATTTTTGTCCTGGCTAAGGCAGCTTGCGGGTTCATCGCCGGATGGGGCTTGCTGCAGCGCGAACCGTGGGCTCGCATCATTGCTCTGGTCCTGGGTTTTATTGCGTTGTTCAACATCCCCTTCGGTACAGCCGTGGGCGTTTACACGCTATGGGTCCTGTTGCCCACGCAATCGGAACAAGAATATGACGCCATCGTCGCCGCTCGCGCCGCATAAGGGAGTGGATGCGAGCGCGATTTTTTCTTCAGGCGGAGAGCCAGCCTCGAATCGTTTGCGGTACTGCTCGGGCGATTTGGTAAACTGGAACGGTCAAACCAGAAGGCCGACGTAGCTCAGTTGGTAGAGCAGCCGATTCGTAATCGGCAGGTCAGCGGTTCAAGTCCGCTCGTCGGCTCCATTTAACTCCCCTCCGTTGTTCCGAATGTCCCAAGTCATCGGGAAATCGGCAGGTCATCGCCCTCAGTTTGACTTCCCTGCGGCTGCACCTTCCCTCGATAGTGAACGAGTCCGCCAAGGTCTACGCCCGCCCAATCGCATGAGCAGACCTCCAGATTGTCGGTCAATGTTTGCGTCCACGCTCTGAAGCCATGCAAGCCTAGAGTCCGTGTGGGGATGACTCTGTTGTGAACTAACACCCTTCCCTCTGGGAGTGGTTTGCGTGGAATGCCGTGAACGTACTTCTTGTCGTTTTTCATATTCATCCTCCTCGAAAGTTCAGTTGACGGCGACTTGCTGACGCTGATTCCCACGCACACCCCGCACACTTTTCACAGGCTTGGGCTTGCGGGCGAGTTCCGTTTCGAGCCTGTCCATCGCTTCGACCGACTTTTCGTCAACCCGCTTGATGTACGACGCACGGGTCACAGAGATGTCGCCGTGACGAAGAATCTCCATGATGGTCAGATCGTCCACACCAAGCGTACGGAGGTTCGTCGCCAGTCCCCGGCGAAAAGCATGGAAGCCGTGCCACTCGATTCCGGCTTTCTCCAACGCAGGTGCGATGACATCCCGCAAGACGTTCTGCGGGGATGACGGCGTCAACTTCGCAGCGTCGAGCAGGCTTTCAGGGTGTTCCTTGCGAGTGAACCCGGCTTGGAAAATCCAGCAGTCGTCGATGATTGTCGCCTTCGCCTTCCATGCGTCGAGAATCTTGCGGAGTGGAGCGATGACCGGGACGGGAGCCTCGGATGCCTCGGTCTTCGGCAATTCGACGGACATCTCGCCCTTCTCGCCAAAGCAGATGTTGCGGCGAACCCAGATGACCTTGCCGTCGTAATCCTCCCACTTCAAACCGACAATCTCACCACGACGCAGGCCCGTGTATGCAGCGACCGCAATCAGGACTTTGCTCGATTCGGTCAACGAGCCGAGAATCGTCTTGATGTCTTCGAGCGAGTAGGCGAACGTCTCGCCCTTGCGTTCGTTCTTGCGACCACGCACTTTGACCTCTGTGACTGGATTCGTGTTATCCCGGCCACGAAGCCCACATCGGATCGCTTCAGAGAAGACAGCGGACATGAATGTCCTGACCCGAAAGAGGCTGGCCTTCTTGAGTGGCGTCGTTCCGCAGATGTCATCCATTGCTTCCTGTAGTTCAAATGTCCTGATGTCGCTGAGTCGCATCTTTCCAAGCCGACCGTCGATGTAGTTATTCCAGATCGCCCGATAGCCACGCAGTGTTGATCCACGGAGTTCTTTGACGACATCGGGGAAATACTTCGTCGTGACGAACTCCCGCAGTGTCACTCTGCTGTTAGGGACGAACCGTTTCTTCCCGCCGTCCGTGTTGACATCTGCCATGAACCGCTGAAGAACCGGAGCGATGTCATCGTCCGTCGCATATTCTTCGAGCGTTCCGAGTTTGCGGGTTGTCCGCTTGCCGTCCTGATAGAACTTCACGAACCATGACTTCTCGCCCCTGATGAGTTGACCGTTCTGCATTTCGCCCTCCTGCCCTCACATTCAGTGTCCCAGAAATCGGCATGTCAGCGATATTGTCCTGAAGGACAGGGGTCGGGCATTGGCCTTTAGTCACCAGCGGAGGTTACCTTCGTAAGTTGCGAAAGGTCTTCAAAATGCCTCATGATGGTTCTGTGGTCTGCACGAGGGCGATCCGCTACCGAGCAACACAGGGCAGCGGACAACGGACGCCGTCACCTGATGAATGCAGACGACTGAAAGGCGGCTCGTGAATGACCGCCTACACCAGCAGAAACCCCAGCAACTTCTGACACCTGATGAAGTCGCCGCCCTTCTCGGCGTCCCTCGGCTGTTCGTGATCCGCCAATCACGGGCGGGCAAGATTCCCTGCGTCAAGATCGGGAAGGTTTATCGCTACCGGGCCAGCAGCATCGAGGCTTGGATTGTCGAGCAGGAAGGACAGGCATGACCGCCGTCGAAGACGTGATCGGCCCAACCCGGCCACACAAAAGAGACAGCCATGAGGGAACAACCGAGAGGCGAGTGTCCCTGCGAAGCGTGTTCGTGTGTAGAGCGTCAGCAACTCACAGCCGCTCCCCCCCGGCCCGAGTTTACATATAGACAGCGAGGGAGACAGGTCAGTCGTTTCAGTTCACCCGGCTGCGAGTTGTCGTGTGATCCATCTGCGATCCTGTGGACTACGCCCGACGATCTTGTCTCAACTTGCGGGCAGTCGTCGATGTCGTCAGGAAATCGAGTCGCTTGGGACAACGGATGGGACAACGGTTCGCAACTTGTTGAGACTGTTGGAGCATTTTCGAGACCTGTTGATCTTGGATCGGCATGTCAGAGCCACGATTGGCATTCTAACGGCCTGCAAATGGCCCGCTAAACGCCCGTCATTGGCACGCTATCGGGATGTTCGGACTACATTTCCGCCGGATCGGAGCGGCTCATCGGTATCAGGACGGCAGGCAAGCAAAGGCGTCGTCGAACCGTGCGTCGGATCAGGGTCACAGGTGAGCGAAGACAGAGGCGAATGGTAGGCAAAAAGGGGGTCTTAACTGGCGACGAGTGGCGGCGTGCGGTCACCCTCACCCATGTCTCGCTGGCAAGTAGTGCGGGCCAAGCCAACTGCGATGCGATCATGGGTCCCCCTTTCTGGCCTGCCTAATAGGCCGAATGTCACCGTGGGTCCCCGGCTGGCCGAGTCGCTACGCTCTCGCAGGGAGTGTATATGTAAACTCGGAGTCCGTTTATATTTCGACAAGTGCGTCAGACCCGCATAAACATTGGCCGGAACGTCACTTTTCCCTTGCAAACAAAAGGCGAAAGATGTTAGGATAGTAGTTGATGGGATGAATTTCCTCCCCGCCCTGCACTGATGGCTCCCGCCTAGGTCGTTCCGACAAGGAACAGAGCAGGCCAGAACGACCGATCCGTGACTTCCGCCGGACGGAGTAAGACAGCAAGTCCGCAGCACCCACACCACGACAACTCAAAAGAGACACGGAATCGCAGACCGCAAGTCTGCTCACCCCGAACTACGTCCGCCACTTCGCAGACTTCGTCGCAGACATGCGTCGTGCGGGCACTTGATTTTGAACAGGAGACGACATGACCCAACAACAGATGACGCTGACGCCAACAGCACAGAAAGCCTTGGCGACGATTCGTAACCTACGGAAACTCTCGACAGAGACAGGTTGCATTTCGACCAGAGCACAGCATGACGTTCTGCGGAAACTCAACAGTGAAGACTTCGCAGCCGTCGCTGATGCCCTAGCAGAGAAGTAAGAAGGAATTGACGACGATGACGACGAAGACCAAAACGAAACCCAAGACCCGGCCCTTCAAGAAATTCTATTGTGACAGGCCGAAGGTTTTCCTGATCCCCGCACCCGCATTCAAAATCTGGATGTACCACTACGCTCGTGAAGGACGTGAGCGTCAATCGTGGCCCAGCATCGACAAACTGTGCAAAGCCCTCGATATGGGCGAAGACTCAATCTACAAGTGGCGGAAGTGGCTCACTGACAACGGATGGCTCGTCAAGACGGGCGAACGTGGTGGAGATGGCCTGTTCAAAGTCCCTGTGATGCAGGTGAAGGACGGCACGATCCCCGGCGACAAAGGTTCAGGCTCCGATGGACGCCGGAAGCGAACCGACTCCGAAAGTATCGGGTACGGTGACCGTCTCCGAAAGTATCGGCGTCCGACCGACCCGGAAGTATCGGGGACGGACGCCCCGAAAGTATCGGCGTCGGCCCGCCCCGATAGTATCGGGGCAGAAGTAGAACCATCAAAGCAAGTAGAACCCTTAAGAGAAGTAAAACCAAAAGGCAATGAGATGGGGCCTGTGAAGGGGCCTGTGGGGTTGGTTTCTTCCAGACCATTGTCTGTTGAAGAACAGGCGAGACAGGCGATGCGTCAGCGTCGAGCGGAGATGCGGGCAGGTGGTCAATGAGCGAATTGACAAGCTGCATCGAGCACGTCCGCAACATGATGTCGAAGACGTACCCTCCAGTCACGCTTGCCGACATCAGGCCGCAAATCGTTCGGCTATTCGAGGAAGGCGTCACCATGAAGCCGATAGTCGATCTTCTCGTCGCCCGTCAGCACGAGTTGCACGAAGAGATGGTTCTCGGCCTGCGAAACCATGATCACCTTTCGCCGGATGATTTCAAGATCATCGAGCGGACTCTCGGCGTCAACGAAATGACGCCGGAGAATCGGGAACATTGGGAAGCGAAGTTTAGATCGGGCCTTGCCCGCTACTGGTGTCCTCAATGCGGTTACTCAGGCAATGATGAGTTTCCAACAGGTAAGGGCGGCTTTGGATCAAAATTCATGTGGTGCTATCTCTGTGGGCATCTCGTCGATGACCCACGGTACTTCACCCGCTCGTGGACGCCCGAAGAACAGAAAGCACACGAAGCCCAACGAGATGCACGTCGTGCTGAACTGGAAGCGAAGCGTATCGCAGAGGGCGAACTAAAGAAAAAGCGAGACGCCCAGATCGCATCGGTTCGCAGTGACGCAGTCAAAGCGACGAGGGAGATTGAACTTCACCAATGGTTGCTCAACGGCGATGACGAAGACGCATTCTCTTGGGATGAGCATGACGCCGAGAGGAAGATTCGCACGGTCATTGCCTTGATGCTGCGACCGTTGAACTTCGGCAGACTGCCGATTCCAGCAGACGACGTTGTCGCTTACTTCAAGCAGACCATGAAAGACAGCGACGACGATCTACAAGCAGCGGCGAAAGAGTTCAATCGCTGTGCCCAGAGTTTCGACAAGATGACGATGGAGGATGCTGACAATGACTAAGAATGCAGAACTGACGACGGAGTTGTATCAACGACTAATCGACTTGCTCTTTGGTGATGTTCCCCGGCTCCAGCAAGAGATGGCTTACGGGCCGCTCGACGAAGTGATCGACGTGCACGACAAACTCGTCTCGACCTTGATGAGCATCAGGACAATCGCACACGATTTATCTGAACTGGAGAGCGACAGTAACCGGGCGATAGCACTATTGTTGCTGGACGCTCAGATGACGAGCGAAATTCTCCGGCTGACACAGTTACCAGCGTCAGCACAGGTAGCAACAGCACCCACAGGAGACTTTAACCAGAAGGCGGGTGCTTGTGCAGCATGACATCACTCGTTGGTTCGATGAAGCCCTTGCTCAAGTCCCGGTCGAACTCGATGCTGACTGCGACGGTACGACGCATCGCCGGATTGTAGATTCGTACCTTCGCCCGCTCCTGAAACGATGCCGTGCGACAACAAAGTCCGGGTTCTGGCAATGGCTTCGACTTCAACTTGCGAAGACCGAGGAGACGGCGACGTATTTGACATGGATGCGGGAATCCCGATGTCCGCTCGAAGGCAAGATTTCGTCAACGCCGGGATGCGATGGTGGTTTCCAATATGTCGTCAACGGTGACGTTGCACTCATCGAAGTCACTAATGATGCAGACCGTGCAGTATGGCGTGTCCCGGCGTCACAGCTTGAATGGGCGTTGTCACTGTATCCCGTGACCCTGCGACGATTGCCCGTTCTCGAATCCGATGAAGCACGACAACTCCGGCTCCTCAAGCGGAGAATCAAACGGTCGATGCCGTTCTTGACGCCTGCCCAAAGAGAAGCATTCGAGCGTGAAATTCTGGCACTCGAAAACTCTCAACGACAAGCATACGAGCCAATACCACGTTTCCAGTTGGTTAAGTACGCCGACGGGAGAGAAATCCCCGTGCATCGGCTCTACACCAAGGCCAGTAGAAACGACGAGATTGAAGCGGTCGATGGTGACTTTTTGAATTTCACGACGGCAAAGATTCGGATCACCGTCGAGCCTGTTCCCGAATCGGGGTTCGCTATCGCCAAAGGTGATCGACGGCCTGAAGCATGGGAAGAAGAAGTCACCGTCCAGAATCTCCAGATAATCAACAACGCCGAGGCACAGAAGGTTTTTGAAAAAGCCGTCCTGCAAATCAAAGAGACGCCACAAGGCGACATCAAGACGACGCTCCGAATCCAGCCGAACGCAGACCTCGGTAAACGAACGGGCATTGAGAGCGGGATTATTGCGGACTGCGGATCATTCGTTCCGTTGTCGCCAGAGGAGCGGGTTGAGGCAGGACTAGCAGGTGCGGAAGTCCGCCCAGCCGACGAGGTCGCCGCACTCCGACGAAAGTGGCTCGTGCCGAAAAGTGCATGGGGAACCAAATGGGGCTAAAAGAATTTTGCTGCACGGTGACCCGGATGAGCACTTATAGGGTGAGAGGAACAGAGGCACGATGGCATCACTCGGTATCGACATAAACGGACTCGCCAAAGAACATCAGGCCCGCATTCGTGAAATCGGCTTGTGGGCGTGGATGGATGAGCAGCGTCCGGCGACCGCATCCCAGCGGGAGCGGCCCTCCCGGTATTCGCTGGAAGTGCGGCAAGCAAGAATGAAAAAGCGGCTTCGAGTGGCGTTGCGAAAGGCCCGAAAGCCCGCCCAAGGCCGAGACCGCATTTCAGGGACTATCTGAACGGCGATTTTAGGTCTGTAGCCTACTGATTCCAAAAGGCAAAAACAGCACTTTTTGAACTCCTGCGTGGTATGAGCCATCACGAGCGAGAACGCTCATCTACGGGGATTCCTGAAGTTCCTGAAGTTCAGGCGTCTATTTTATACACACCGACAAGTTTGAGTTAGCGGGAGCCGGGACATTGATGCGTTGCTTCGGCACGCCGTCCCGACCCGCTTTGACATCGCATGTGAGAGCCAACCCGCCGATCTAATCGAGACGGCGTCGAGTTGGCGATGACCACTTGCGTAGGCGGTCTAACTCACCGCCGACGGGCTGGTGCTTCGTCACTGTCTCACCAGCCCGCTCCTGACTTTTTGATGGAGGAACATGAGCAACGCCAAGAAACAACTTGAGCATTGGGAGTCCCGTCCGGCCCTCCTCGCTCACCGAACAAAACTTTACTGCACCGAGCACGGTGTGCAGGCGGTCGTAGATTTTCGGCCACTCGCTAAAGAGTGCATTTTGCAATGCGGGTGCCAGAGGAAAGTTGAGACCTCGCATGATTGAGGCATTTTCCTTAAAGGAACTCGCTGCGATGCCAGTCGATCACGATCCATCGCCGGACGAGATTCCGTCGATAGGATTCTGCGGAAAGATTTCCAGAGACGCCCTTGGGCGGGTTTACGAAATCCGAGAAGCCGAACGCCGGAGACGTGAACTTCCGGCGGGCTTAACTGCGTTGAACCGCATTCACGATCATCTCGTCGGATTAGCACAAGACATCGCAGTTGAATACGAGGAGAAATCAGAATGAGTTTTGCCAGCACCAACTCAGGCATGAAAGGGACTGCTTTTTATCCTAGCGGGCATTCTCCACGAACCATCGACAGATCACGACCGCCCGAATCGGAGACGGTGAAACCAAAATCGGATACTGAACTTCTCGCCGATATGTACCTCGCTGCACACGAACGTCGTGAAGCTGAGGCTCGTGCTGAAGAACAGCGGAGAGTGGACGCAGAGCAGGCGGCTCGATTGCAGAGACAACAGGACGCTCTTCGAGCACAGCGAGAAGCTGAGCAACTTCGCAAAGAGCAAGAGTTGAACGAACGCCGAGCGGCACTGAGCAATGCCGAATTTCAGATCGACGGAATCTTTTATCAGTACGGGCTATCTCCGCTCGAACAATCGAGCGTTGAAGATGCACTCACCGAGCGTCAATTGTGGGCAAACCCGATGGCAGCGGTCGAGTACGCAACGGTCGAAGCGATGAGGATCGTCGCAGAAAGAAAATGAGGAGAAGAAAATGAGCAGAAAAAAGAAAAAGCCAAGTTGGGGAGCGTTCCCGGTGATGGGTGCGATCAAAACTGGTGAAGTCAAGATACGCAACACGAATGTTCCTCAGACGAGGGCCGAGTTCTTTGCTGAAGAAGCCCGCCGTGACGAAGAGCAACGCCTGAAGGTACAGGCATTTTGGGGAAGGCCCCAGAGTGATCTTGTCCTAGTGACACTCAAGAACTTGCCAGAGTCAGCAGCGGACGCAGGTTTGGGCGTCGATGATGGGCCTTGCACAGATGATGTCAGCGGAGCGGCACACGAGCAATGGACTGTGACGGCTCCAGCGGGATTGAACGAGGAAGGACATAGACGACTTCTCCGTTACGGAATTACACAATTACGATTCGGCAAGAACATGGGCACCGTGTCTGCGTGGCAGGCGTGTCATGACCGCCTCGTCGCCTGTGATTGCTATGGAGACGAGTTAGCGAATCAGCCCAAGAAGCCGGAGTCCGCACCAAAGCCAACGACTCTTGACAACGTTCTCAACAGCAACAACGGCGAGACGACTGAAGGTCGCAAAGCGATGATTAACGCAGTCCAAGAGGAGTTGGTCTACAGAGATTACAACAAAGTCTGGAGTGCGTTTGCGTCATCACTCTACGAGAATTTTAACGGCTTCATGTTGACCGAACGGCAAAAGGTCACGTTCTACGACACGATGATTCGTCGGAACAAAAATTTCAATCGACCTGCCGACTATGACGCCGTAAGAGTGGCCCTCGTGAAGTCCGGCGATCTTCCTTCGCATTTGCTCTACCCTGCGGAGAAGTTGGCACTCGAAGTCGAGGATGCCGATATGAACGACTTCAACGTCCGACAGGCGTTCGCACGCCGGACTCGGCAACTCGCAAACCAGAACTAAGTTCCTCCGCAGTCATTGAAAACGACTGCGTGCGGGCAGGGAATGCGTGCTCCCTGTCCGCCCTCGATTTTGAAAAGGAAATCATGAACAACACCAACCAAGTATCACCGTCAACGAATCAGGTTGACGCTAACAACCCGCAACCTGCGACACCCGTCCAGCCGACGCCTGCGACACCAGCACCAACAGCGGCGACTGCTAACACACCAGCGGCGAACCCACAGACGAATCCGGCAACTGCTGCTGCGGCGACAAACCAGCCGACGCAGAACCAGCCGACGCAGCCGTCGCAGAATCAGCCGCACCCTGTCTCCAAGATGTTCGACTCGATCCTGAAGACTATGTCCGGCGGGCCGATCTACGTCAACGATCCGGTCACCGGACAGCGTCGAGAAGTCCAGCAGACGAAGGGCAGCATGGCACGAGCAATTACTGCCGCTGCACTCGCCGGGTTGTTCACTCCGAATCAATATCGTCCCGGCCCATTCGGCGGCAGTGTGCTCGACAAAGGCAACACGATGGCAGCAGCGGGCCAAACCGGAATGGCTTTGACCCAGAAGCGACAAGACCAAGCACAACAGACTCTCGACCAGCAGAACGCTCGTCGCCTGTTCACTCTCCAGAACAATGCGAAGCTGGTGCAGCAAGCCGCAGCAATGGCACACCAACAACATGCAGTCCTTGCTGACACCGTGAAGACGAACCAAGACAAGTTCATGGGGCCACTCTCCGAGTTCGACGCACAGCGTCCGGCGGGCGATCCTTCGATCTTCCAAGCGAAGGGCCAGACTTCTGATGAAGTTTTGGCAGCGGGTCACAAGCTGACGGATAACAACGTCTTCATCGACGGAACGACTCAGAAGCCGAACGAACTCGGCGTCATCGAAGACGTTCCGACATACGCAGTCATTCGCTCGACGAACGCAGACGGCAGTCCGATCACGTTGAAGTTGCCTGAAGAAGTCACGGCTGAGTTGGGCAAGTACAGCAAGCCGTACGAGCAGGCGTACAAAGCGACGGGCGGCAACGTTCTCGTCCCGATCAACAACTACATGGATGCGATTCACACGTACCACACGCTCAACAGCGTCGAGTCGTTCATGAATCGAGTCCAGAAGGATGTCAACCCCACGGGCCAGAGAGTTTCGTTGGCGACTGCTTACAAGAACGATCCCACGGGATATTGGCAGGCCATCAATGCCGCAGAGCAGGCCATCGCAGCGGGCAACGGGCGTCCCGGCGAAGACACAGAAGACAATGTTCTGACGAAGATTGCAGCCGCCCCCGGCGGAGCGAAGTTGCTCGATCTAGTCGGCACTCCTCAGCAAGTCGAAGACTGGAAAAACAGTCTCATTTCCAAGCGGAAACTCGCACAAGAGGGCGGGATGGGCGAAAAAAGTCCGGCCCCCGCTGACACGGTGACTGCGTTGCGTAACAACATCAACGCTCTCCCGCCGGATGACGCTGCACGTCTGATGACGGACATCCCGGCGAACGGCCTGATGACAATGGCACAAGTTGAGAAGTTGACGGGCCGCATCGACGAAACTGTAAAGACCAACAAAGAGGCGGCTATCAAAGCGGGCGATCCCGATGAGTTGGCAAAGACAGCCCAACGAATCGTATTCGAGAACGATCCGTCCAGCCTCGACGAAATCCTTTCAGCCCGCCAGAATGTTCGGGAAAAAGCGGCCAACGTCATACACGACACTGCTGCGAAAGCCGGACTCGACACGACGATGTTCACCCCGGCTGCGTTGAAGGCGAAGGCCGACACCGTGAAGGATTACAGCGGGAACAAGAAGGGTTCGACAGGTTCGCAAATCGCATCGTTCAATGCGTTCCTTGGTCACACTGCGGGAGCGGTTGACGCAGAGAAACGGCTTGAAGGAAAGACTCTTGGTCTAACTCGCTCACCGTGGGTCAATACTACGATGGACACCCTCGGTAAGCAGGTCACCGACGATCCCGATTGGAAGGCGTACAAAACGTCTCTCCTGCCCGTGCAGAACGAGATTAGCAACTTCCTCGCCGCCGGGTATGCAGTCAAAGCAGAAGACGCAGCGTTGATGCAACAGGCTGTCGATCCGCACGAAACCCCGGCACGGATCACGGCTGCACTTCGCCAGTTGGCAGAGACGGCAGACATTCGATTGTCGGCTATCGGTCAACGGTATCTTGACACGGTCGGCACGACCTATCCGAAACTTCTGTCAACCGATTCAGCGAACACGTTGAAGCGTCTTGGCATCAACAGCCGAGCGATTCCGTTGGGCACACCGTTGCCTCGTGGTTGGCAGAACAATCAGCCCCAGCAGTTGACTGATAAGAACGTTGCACGTCAGTTCTTCCAAGCAGCGGGCGGCGACAAGATGAAGGCCCAACAACTCGCTAAGGCGAACGGCTGGGAGTTATAGGAGCAGCGATGTCAACACCAACAGGAAACATCTTCGACCAAGTAGCACAGGAGACGGCCCAGAAAGTAGAACAGACGCCGTCTCCGGCTCCCGCCCAAGCGACTCCCGATCAGACCGCCGGGGGAAACATTTTCGATCAGGTAGCAGCAGAAGACGCTGCGACACAACAACAAGCAACGCAGCCTGAGAACGATCCCGCTAAGACAGGCGAAATTACGAACGATGTCGGCCAGAAAGTTATCGTCCCGAAAGACGGCGAGAGTTTTTCTGACACGATGAAGCGGGCCGTCGCATACCACAAATCGCTGACGCCAGAACAGCAGCAGGCCGCACTCGATGCAGAGGCAAAGACGATGCCGAAGAAAGCAGCACAGACCCTTGGGGCCGCTGCGACTATCGGTCTTGTTGGCCCAGCCCTGCTTGCGGCTCCCGGCGAAATCGCAGCGGGCGTAAGAGCCATACCGGGAGTAACTGAGGCGTTGCTGAAACACGCAGAGACGAAGGCCGCTGAGTGGGCTGCTCAATATCCCAATCTCATCGGCGTGGCAAAAGCACTCGGCATTCCTGCAAGCACTGCGGGACTGCTTGGTTGGCTCTACCACAACAGCAAAGGCAAGTAATCAGAGCACCCAAGAGACGAAGGCAATGACAGCCCAGCCGATAGCGACGACTTCAAAACATAGGACGAGGAGCAGCATGAGACTGAATACAGTTTTCATCGGCTCCTCCGGCTTGGCTCCCGCTGCATCACGACACGGCGGACGAACTGTTCCGCAGAGTCGGCAGTCGGAAAGATCAGATAAGGCAGAGCCGAGACAATGACCCGGCCTTGCTCGTCACGGTCAATGGTTGCGTCTTTCAGTTCGTCCCGGCGAACAGCAAGCCGTGAGTTGAAGGTATGGTTCTTGCGTCGATAGGTGCTCATGAGTCAAGCGTATATGTGTGCTGATAGGCATACAACAGCACCGAAGTAGCATTACCGTGGTCACTATCGGTCATCTTGTGCCTGTGTCGGTCTTTGTGGGACGATAGCAGCATGAAGCGGACAGCAGTCTTCTTGACGGACGAGCAACTTGCAGACTTACAGGCTATTTATCGGGCGACGGGTTGCAAGACGAGCGAATCAATCCGGCGAGCGGTTGACGCCTACCTCGACGAGCAGAAAGAGACGATTCGTGCGGGCCGGAGAATGCCTGAGCGATAGACGCCCGATCTATCAATCAAGACATCGAGCCTTCGGAATCTCCGAGGGCGTTTGTTTTTGTAGGAAGAGATTACTTGTTTACGGGCATCCCGTTGACGGTTATTTCGTTCTTCTTATCCCGCAGATCATCAAGACTGTTTCGTAGTTGGCTAAGACGCATGGTTGCTACCAACGCCATCGCTCCCGCCAGAACTGTGATGAGAAGTGAAAGGTAATATATGCGATTCCAAAAAGTTATGGACTTCGTTAGCACAATAAAGTCAGACATGAGACAGCCTTGGGGAGTTCTTTGGTTTGCGATTCCGCTGCTGCTCATTGTAGCGGCATACGCTCTTTTTGCTGCAATGACTGTTTAGATTCCCCGACGCCACGGTTTCACGAGGTCAGCCTTTAGGAAATCCGAGGCTTTGTTTGCACGACGAAAGGAAAGAGATGCCCGCATTAGATGCGATTTTTAACCGCTCCCCAAACACGCCCGCACAGGTTGATATGGATGCGACACTTGCAGCGATCAGCAGCCCTGAGTCTCCAAGCCTTCTGCTTGCGACGTACACCGAGTACCCCTCGTTGTGGATCAACGTCGGTACGGTCGGCACGATCACGGTCAACGGCCAAACCTTCACCGATAACGGCTGGACGATTCTCGCCCAGATTTATGACTTTCCGGCGACGTTGTCCGGCGATCCGACCAACAACAATTCCATCTATCAGACGCTCACCGAACTTACGCTGAGTGCAGTGATTGCGAAACTCGCATTACCCGCCGGAAGTGGGGCACTTCAAAAGTGGAGTCAAGCCTTCTATCGAATGCTTTCAGCGTAATCAGAGGAGAAATCATGAGCGAAGAGAAAAGAAATCATCTGGGATTTGTGGTTCCACCCGATCCAACATTTGCAGCGGCGGGCGAGAACTCCAACCCGAAAGAGTATGCAGACGGCATCGGCAAGACGAAGCCAGCCGCCGACGGAGCGACAACGCTTCCTGATGGCTCACCGAAATACGCAGCCGACGGGTGTACCACGGATTGGTTTGCAACGCACCCCAAATGACCATCACACAGTCGCCCGTCAAAGTGACGCAGACGGGCTTCGAGCAGGAGTTGAGTTACCTGCATGGCGGGAAACTACGTCGGGAACAATTCGTGGGCTTCAGCCGGGAACACCTTGGCAAAGTCATCGCAGAGCGTAGAGCAGAATTGAAACGGGAGCACGGAGGAGAGCATGACGACAAATCACGTCAATAGAGAATTATCGACCGGGATGGCTGCAAATCCTATCCCGCCCAGCGATGCTGAGAAGCAAGCCGTCGCAGAATCACATTCAGCGATCCAGAAGCACTATGACGGCGTGGATCGACGTGCGGCCATTTTGAAAGCGAATGCACGATCACACGTTGATGACGACGTAAAGACGTTCAGCCCTGAAGTCATCGCCCGCCTTATTCGCAAGTCTGCGACGAAGTCACCTGATGAGGAGTCACGATGAGCAGGCCGAACAAAATTCAGGGTCAGTTGGAAGCCGCCTTACGGGATGCTGAGGCAGCGACGGGAGCGGACATCTCTGTTCAGAAGTTGATACAAACACGCTTGACGATCCTAAACGACATCGCATCTCGTCAACATAGTGCCAAGATTCGCAAACTGAAAAAGCGACTTGCACAGTACCAGACTGAGAACGAACGGCTGAAGGTGGAACTCGCAAAGGCGTTAGCCGGAGCCGACGCAGTGACAGGAGCCGACGCAGTGACAACGGAAATTCACGAAGCGTTGGCGAAGTACCAAGGAGGAAAACATGAACATCACATTTGACACAGGCAAACAGATCACCGTTCCAACGAAGACGAAGGACGCAATGCTTGCCACACTGGAAAATCCACAGGCGAGTCCCGCCCGAAAAGAACTGGCGAAGGGACTTCTCGAATGGTACGCATCAGAGGTCGCAAAACCTCCGTTGACGGGAAAGTCCGAACTCGACAGGGGAGCACAGTTGATGGTGATCGAGTTTCACGCTGACCTTCTCTGGACGGGAAGCCATCGGTTAGAGAAGCGGTCGGTCAACGGAATCGAATCGCTTGTCATCTGTGATGCGAAGACAGGTGAAGCCATCAATTCATATCAGGCGTGAGGGAGACCATGACTCGCCGCATCCTTGGGACGATGTATTTCAACATGCCTCACGGCGATTACATTCCCGCAATTCCGTGGGGACATCCCGCACTCGATCCGAACCGCAGAGACCATCCCGGCGTATTGACTGCCGACTGCGACCGGGGAGTTGCAACAAAAGATTTCTGGAATGAGGCACGACGGGAAGTCTGCATTCATCTCTACTGCAATCGGCCCGACAAGAAAGAGATTGACGCAGTAATCGAGCGGCATCAGGAGCAGCACGGAGAAGTCGCAGGCGTTACGATCTACGTCGATCCGGCGGTTTACCGGGACTTAGGTCAACTGTTCACCCTGTGGGGGTTCGACAGGAACATTGCCAGAGAACACCCGAAGGTTCCTTACTTTGTTTTGACACGGGCGACGGCGAAGAAAATACCAGACCGACCGACGCCGAAAGAATCTCAGTCGGATCGAGCGTTGCGAGAAGCAAAAGAACTCGTTCGCTCTGGGAAGATTTAGGGGATGGAATGCGGCCAGATGGCTACTCAGCATTTATGCGGGGCGGCCAGTAGTGGCCGCACGAGTGGCCTGAGATGACGGCCAGAGTGGCCGGGGACTAGCCGCTGACAGCAAATAGACATTCGGTCGGGCACACCACGCAGCCTTATCGCTGCGACTCCTCCCGCTGACGCACTTCAATGTGCCTAGCGACTTGGTGTGCCCGCCCACTTTTGATTTTCTCCCGGTCAGCGTTGCATTCGGTTCCCGTCAGGGGTCGGAGGTCAACACTAACCAAAGTCGAGAGCACCTTGACAGTGATGTGACAGGGTGCTCTCGCAATTTCGACAGCATTTAAGATCACACGGGTATCCTCCATCCTTGGCGGGTGCCCGCTTTTGTTTTGGCGGCTATTCCGGGCCGTACCCGAACAGTCAGTTGACATGACTTCGACATCGGGATACGTTGCGGCTAAGGATGAAAGATTCATGAAGGAGAATCCAAACCAAATTCCCTTGAGGGATCGCCTCCCACAAACGTGCTCGACTACGACTTGGCTCGACACGGAAGGAGTGAGTCATCAGCGGTACATCATCAGGCCAGACACTCCCGGATGGAAGATGGTCGATACGTTCAACGGCGTCGAGAGTGATACACACATCCGCTACTACGAGACGCCGGAGAAAGTTGCAGAATGGATGCGGACGCACCCTCCGATATAGATCGCTGTTCAGATTGACCCGTTTTTTTTTGTCCGTCGAACTTCTCAGCAAGTCTTGAGCATGTGTGTGGCGAAGAGGCGACCCAACTCTGCGAACTGTGCCTTGACGACGGGCATCTCGTGACGTGAGGCTCCGTGCCGCTTCAGGAACTTCCGGTATGCCCGCTCTGCCAACTCATTCCATCTTTCACTTGTGACCAACTCAGCACACTTCCGGCACGTCGCCCATGAGCCTGTAACTCGTCCGGGAAACACAGGCAGACCATTCACCAAGAAATTCGAGCACGGGTAGACCGTGAACACGGGTGACGATTGGCAGAAGTCACAATGATCGCCGCCGATTGGTACGAGGCAAGGCTCGAGGGTCATAGCGGACTGATTTCGGGGGAAGGAGACGGCGTTCGGAGCAGCCCGCTTCTTCTGAAGCACCGACCGCACAAGCTGCAACGTCACCCCTCACAAACGCCGTCTCAAGGTCACCGTCTATAGACGGGCACGATCCTGAATCATATCTGTAACGTCTTGTCATGGCAAGAGGAAAATCTAAGAGTCTGCTGACAGTCCGGTTTGGGAAAAGGCTTGGGGCGTTACGCAAGGAGAAAAAGTGGTCGCTCACTTACTTGGAGCAGCACTCAGGGCTGGACGATGCCTTCCTTTTCGATCTTGAGCACGGTGAGAAGGAGCCATGCCTGAACACGCTCGACATTCTTGCAAAAAGTTTTGACATGACTATCAGCGAGTTGATGCGTGGGGTTTGAAGTGCATCCTAGTAGTGATACGACGTTCGCCTTTGATTCGCCAGCGAAACGTGGTAAGATCGGCTGAAGTTGGTCGAAGGGAGAGCACTATGAATTTCGTTCCCTTGCAGAATGGTGACATGGTTGAAGTCATCAATCCTTTTTCGTTCAGCCGTCACGTTGGAATCTACGCAGCGGGACGTGGTTTCATACACAATGACCCGGCGTGCTGCGTCCGGCTGACCGACGAAGCGACTTTTACAGGCGGGAGAAAGATGCGTCTTATTGGTCGTGTCACGGGCGGGCCATTTCAGCAGGAGCAAGTTGTGCAGAGGGCGTTGAGTCTGCTCGGCCAGCCCTATGACTTGCTGAAGTTCAACTGTGAGCATCTCGCTTACTATGCCCAGACGGGAGTACCTCGCAGCCCTCAGTTGGCAACGGGCTTCGCTGTTCTTCTCGGCATAGTCTTTTTGGTTGCTCTTGGCAGTAGTCAAGCGTAGCGACAGGCGTCGGCTTAATTACCTTCGTCAGTGAGAACCCCACCAGTTAGTTGACACTCTAGCCACGCCCGACTACCTTTGCGGCTGAGGGAGTGTTATGTTCTGCCCTAAGTGTGGCACTGAGCATCCTGACGACTCGCAGTTCTGCCGTAAGTGCGGACAGGGACTTGCTGCGACATCGAGCGGAGTGACATCCGCCGGAGCCGGAGCAGCGGTCGCACCTGCACGAATCCCAGAAGTGAAGTCAAAACCTCTGGTGCGTGCTCCCTTCGCAATCGCAGGCGTCCTGCTCCTCATCGTCCTGATTTACGGATACAACGTCAATCACACTGCCACTCCGGGAGCCAACCCCAATCCCGTAGAACGGCTCGTGAAGCAACAACGCATCATCACAGTGAAGAATCCCAACCTGCATCTCAATGCACTCAACTTCGGTTATTTCAAACTCGATGTGCCGACGGGAGCGACTAGCGTCAATCTTCACGGAAATTTCACTGCAAGCGGTGGACTCACGAACGATGTAGAGGTATTCGTGCTCTCAGCAGACGATTTTGTCAATTGGCAAAACAGGCACGAAGCGAAGACGTTTTACAACAGCGGAAAGGTCACGGTTGGAACTCTCAACGTCAATCTGCCCGCCGACGCCGGGACGTACTACCTCGTCTTCAACAACAGGTTCGCAATACTTGCCCAGAAGAACGTTCTCGTCGATGCCGCTCTGACCTACTACCAGTGAGGCGGTCTGACTACGGCTTCTCCAACGTGGCATCGAGTGTAATGCTTCCCCCGGCAGTCACGGTCATTGTCCGCTGCCACGGTCGCATCCCTTCCTTCTCGACGGAGACTAGATGCTCCCCCGGAGACAACTGAATTGTCGAAGGCGTGTTTCCCATGAATTTCCCGTCAACGTTTATATCAGCCCCTTGAGGAGTGGACTTGACGGTTACATTCGCAGGCTGCATCGGAACGTCAGACCCGGCGTGAGTTTCCGCCTGTGGATTGTCGGTTGGAGCAGGCTCTTGCTGTTGTGACGGAGCGGTTGAGGTCTCTGCAACTTGTCTCTCATCGGAAGGCTTCAGTTTGAGCAGGGCGGTTTTAGCCTCATCCTCTCCGACCGGAATTAACCGACCTCCACCACGCCAGTTTCCAGTCAGAATGACCATCTCCAGATAGACGGTCTCATTTGGCTTGACCTCGACTTCCAACGGTGCTGCCTTCTTCATGCTAGATTCGAGGTTGTGTTTCCCCGGAGCGAGTTGCAGAGTGATGTAGTGCCCATTCTTCAAACGTCCGGCTTCGTTCCCGTCAACGTAAACGGATGGCTTCAACGCCGAGCCGACATATTTTCCCGGACGATAGACAATGACGGTGCCGTTTTGTGCTAGGGCTGGCAAGCAAGCAGCCGCAAGGATGAAGGTCACCAGAATCCTATTCATGTTTCTATCACCCCTTTCCACGTCCGTCGGAAAGGTTAGCATGAGTCGTTTGACATGGATGGGATAATTGCACCGAAGGAGATTCGACGATGCCACTTCCACTCATAGCAGGTTTGGTAGGAGCCGCACTCGGCAGAGCCACGAAGAAGGAAACGAAGAAACAGGCCGTCAGCAAGTACAAGAAAAAGAGCGGCACGAAGGTGAAGGCGTACACTCGAAAGGCACGCTAGTCTTTCCGCTTCCAAAGTTCATCGACAGCAAAGACGACAGCTTCTCGTGACGGTCGGTTCCACAGTTCGGGATGTGCATCGACGACCTTGCAGACCTCACCAAACGCCTGATCGTAATTCAACGCAGGCATCTGGTAGACGGGCTTGCCGTCAACGACTTCATCCCGTTTGATGTCGAGAATTCCGCCAACATAGGCGACGGCGAATACTCTGGAGTCGTGATTGTCGCTGTGGCAGGCGTCGTGAACTCCGGCGAATGCCAGCGTCGAAGTCAGCAGCAGTGCAGTCAAAATCGTTTTCATCGCTCACCCCGCAATTCCTGATTTGTCCCAGAACAATCTTGTCCCATCACTCTGTATCGTGTTGATTCGACGAGTCTGTGTTATTCTCGACCAGTCTCCAAAGTGCTTGAAAGTAAAGGAGCACGGGGGATTTCGTAATCGGCAGGTCAGCGGTTCAAGTCCGCTCGTCGGCTCCATTTCTTCAATCACTTGCGATCAGTTCACCGTGACCTGCTGCACAACTGCTGCACGAGCTATTCTTGCCTCCAACTGATTCATGGCGTCGGTCACGACTTCGGCACTTCTGCATCTCGCCTTCCCCTCGTCCAGCGTGACTCCGTGACCTGCCAACCTTGGCTAGAGTCGTCAGACTCTAGCGAGCGCCGCCATTTCGTGGGTAAAGTATCCTCACGGTTTGAGCTGTAATCCCCCTCGAGAATTTCCCGGAAGGCTAGTCGAACACGTATTCGTAATTGCCATGCGGGCTTGCGTTTGGAACGCTCAAAGGAGACTCATGCTTATGTCGCTTCGTCGATTCCGCAGCTTTATCCCGGTAGCCCTATCGGTCTCCTGCGTGATTTTGTTGAACGAAGGTCAGGCGTTTGCCGGCGCGCCTGAAACGGTCACTACCTATCACTACGACAATTACCGGACAGGCTGGAACCCGAACGAAACCACGCTGACTCCCGCCAACGTTGCCACTTCGTCGTTTGGATTGCTCGAAACCGTAACCCTGGACGACCAGGTCGATGCGCAGCCGCTTTATGTGCCGGCTGTGACCATCACCGCCGGGCAATACCAGGGAACGCACGACGTGGTTTATGTGGCCACGGGAAACAACACCGTTTATGCCATCGATGCCGAGAGCGGCACGGTGCTGCTGAGTCCAAATTTTGGGGCTCCGGTGAAGGCTCCCCTCGGCTGTCACAATAACGGTCCCAATGTCGGCATCACCTCCACGCCGGTAATTGATCTCACCAGCAATATCATGTACGTCATGGTTTACACCAACAGTGTTTCCGGGCCGGCCTACACCATTCACGCGCTCGATATTGGCAGTCTGACCGACAAGGTTTCCCCGCAGATTGTGGTGGCTTCGCACACCCTCACTGACGGCACTACCTTCACCTTCAACGCCACCTATCAGCGGCAGCGTCCCGCGCTGCTGTTGGCCAACAGCACGGTGTACGCGAGCTTTGGCAGCTTTTGCGATAAATCCCCGAACCTTTCTCGAGGTTGGTTACTGGGTTGGCAGACCGGAACCCTGACTCCGCTGGCAGCGAACTCGCTCCTGGATACGCAGGCGACTTCGCCCAACACTTTTTTTCTCTCTTCCATCTGGATGTCCGGCTACGGCCCGGCGGCGGACGATTCGGGCAATGTGTTGATCGTGACCGGCAACTCCGACCCTTCGGGAACCACTTACGACGGCGTGACCAACATCCAGGAAAGCGTGGTCAAGCTGTCGTCCGATCTGTCCACCGTACTCGACCTGTTTACTCCCAGCAACTGGGCCGCTCTGGATAAGAGCGATGTCGATTTCGGCGCGGGCGGCGTCATGGTTTTGCCGGATCAGTCTGGCTCACTTCCGCACCTGGCGGTGGCCGCCGGCAAAGACGGAGACATGTACTTTATGAATGAGGACGACCTGGGCGGCTATTCCAGTACCAAGAACAACGTGCTCGGTACTTACCGCATTGGCCATTGCTATTGTGGACAGTCCTATTTCGTGAACGCTAAGTCATTGCCCTTCGTGGTGAGCAGCGGCGGCCAGACCGTGCTCGTATGGAGGCTGGCCAATTCGACCACGCCTGCGCTGAAGAATCTGGCCAGTTCCCCGACTCTCACCTCGGGGCAGAACGGTGGCTTCTTTACCAGTGTTTCCTCCAACGGCAACAACGATGCGATTATCTGGGCGCTTTCCCGGCCGCTTTCACACACCCAACCCGGGATGACTCTCTACGCCTTCAATCCCAACTCCAGCGGCAGCACCATGACAACGCTCTTCCAGGGAAGCGCCGGAACATGGCCCAACGTTTCCGGGGATTCGAACCAGGTTCCGGTGGTTGCCAATGGCGAAGTGTTTGTGGCTAGCGACAAACAGCTGCAGATATTCGGGCTGAAAGCGGCTAAGAAGAAGTAAAGGCTCGAGTGCGTCGCCACGCGCAAGACAGCTGGGACTGTATCGTCGCACCTGCCGGGTAAATCCTCGATTTACTTGGTTGCAAACCTAGGCCGGGGATTACCTCGGTCTTATCAGACGCTCAACAGTCTCAAGGCGAATCCCTTTTTGGACCCCCTACCGCGATGCCCCTTCGGAACCTTCCCGCTCACCACAACTCAGGCCACAATCACATTTAGAAGTTTCGCGCTTGAATCCACATTGCTACCGTCTGCGTCACCTCGTCGTTACCGATAGATTTCTTCGAGGTTTGCCCGCCGTACTGTCTCAGACGTTTCAACTCTAGTCTGACTTTCATTTGACTCGAGTGTGTAGGCAACTGGCGGGCGCAGAGACTGGACTATCCCCGTTGTTGG
>Ga0208190_1000076_pt1 | contig 36568 bp, 35 predicted proteins | sample June2015DPH_13_1_FD_184708 | JGI IMG/M metagenome (GOLD analysis project Ga0208190, IMG submission 184708) | Peatland microbial communities from SPRUCE experiment site at the Marcell Experimental Forest, Minnesota, USA - June2015DPH_13_10... | ecosystem: Environmental > Terrestrial > Soil >... | reverse complement strand
CGATGCTCATCTGGCACACGGAGAGTGGCTATGGTTCGTTTCTGATGATGATTCGCTACCCGAGAAAGACAGCATAGCCGCCATGGAGGAATTTCTAAGCTTTAGCACGGCGAATGGAGAACCTGGCTGGAAGCTGCGTATGGCGGCAGAGTTTCTGCTGGAACGTGGATGGGAATCTGGCCGGGCACTCGAATTGCTTCAACAAGCTAGAGTCTCCCAGGAGAAGACGACTGCCCGTGTTAGAGGCAACGATGATCTCTCCATAGAAGAACAGAATTCAACGAGCGAACAGCAACTCTTTATGGATTTGCAGGTGGATGGTCAGATATTGAAAGCTGCAAAGCTCGCAGGGCGGCCTGACGCGGTCCGGACCGTGAAGTTGGCCGTGGACGGACCTCCGCCCGCTTCTGAGAAGTACCAGTCGGACTATTGGCGGAATCGAGCCAGGCTAGCAGCTATTGAGAACCGCAAACAGGACGCCCTCGCCTACTATCAAATGTCGCTGCATACACGCTTGGAAGTGCCACAGTACAGCGAGGGTAAATTCCATGACGAACTGGTCGAAGAAGCACAGGAGTTGTGGAAAGAGACAGGAGGCACTCCTGCGGCCTGGGCAGTTTGGAGCCAGCCATTTAGTTCGATAGGAAAAGAACTGACGCAAGGATATTGGGAGAAGCCGACAAAAAACCTTCCCGCGTTCGAGTTGTCGGATTTGTCCGGCAAGACGTGGCGGCTGAGGGACCTAGAAGGAAAAACTCTGCTGATCAACTTATGGGCAACCTGGTGCGGCCCTTGCAAAGAGGAGATGCCGCGATTACAGAAATTGTATGAACAGCTCAAGGGCCGTCCTGATATCCAGATTCTCACCTTCGATATCGACGAGGATGTTGGAATGGTGGCACCCTTTCTTAAAGATAAGGGTTACACGTTCCCCGTGCTGCCAGCCTATTCGCTGGTGTTTAATTTGCTCGACGGATTCGAGATCCCCCAAAGCTGGGTGGTGGATGCGAAGGGGAAATGGGTGTGGACACGGAAAGGTTATGGGTCGGAAGACAATTGGGCCCAGAGCATGACGGAAAAGCTAGATTCCACCAAGGCTCCAGCCGGACCCACTCCCCGGTAGTGTTGGCCCCTGGTGGGTTGGCTGAATTTCAAAGCCACGGACCTTCGTTTGCGAACGCTGATGGGGGCTGGCCCAGCTGTACTCCATCACGACACGGGATGCCCACCCGTGGCATTTTCACGGAGCTTGCCCTGAGCGGAGCCGAAGGGTGGGCTGCCGCGAACTTTCCCTGGCACGTTCATCGGTCACAGCTCAAATCCCGCTCACTGGCACTCCGAGAAACGCGGTGCACTCCGTTTCCGGCTGAACCAACACACTTCGACGCTAGGATCAGTGGCCAGTATCTAGTGATCAGCGGCCAGTAAGAGCCTTTTCTGATCACCGACCACTGGACACTGACCACTGGTTTTTATCTACCCCGCCGCTTCCACCGCCGGCAACTCCTCCGCAACATTCTTCTCCTTCACCTTCGCACTGGTTACCAGAATCACCGACACCACCACAATCACGCTTCCCATCACGATGAAGCGGTCGACCCGCTCGTGCAGAATCAGCCATCCCAGAAACACCGCGACCACCGGATTCACATACGCATACGTCGACACTTTCGACGTGGGCACATGCTCCAGCAGCCAGATGTAGGCTGTGTACCCGATCCACGATCCGCACACCACCAGATACATCGTCGCGCTCACCCCGCGTGCCGTCCATGTAACCCGCGAGAAATCTCCCGCGGCTAAGGCGAACAAAAAGTTCCCCGCACCTGCTGCGGTCACCTGCCATCCCGTTGCGCTGAACACGTCCATGCCTGACTGCCAGCGCTTCGAGAGCACCGACCCCAGCGCCCACAAAAACGATCCGCCAATCAATCCCAGCGAAGCCCACAGCTCGCGCCGTCCCAGCGCGGAGGTCGAATGCAACTCCGGCCAGAACAAAACCAGCAGCCCCACCATGCCCAGTCCTAAGCCAGCCTTGCCTCGCCACGAAATGCGATGGTGACCCAGCAGCATGGAATCCAGCACCAGAAACCACAGCGGCGTGATCGCGATAATCAACGCCGCCAGCCCCGAAGGCACCGAAAGCTCCGCCCACGACAGCGTCAGGTTCCCGCCCATCAGCAGCAGAAGTCCCACCACCGCCGCCAGCGCAATCTGCCGCGCCGAATACCAGATCCTGCGCCCCGTCGCCGCGCACACCGCCAGCATCACCACTCCGGCAATCGAGAATCGCACCGCGCACATCAGCGCCGGAGGAATGCTCTGCACGGCAATGTCGATGGCCAGATAGGTCGAGCCCCAAAACAGATACACGAGTCCGAAGGCAAGAATCACCGCAAACCGGCTTGGGTGCTTTGCAGTTGGCATGTGAGCAAGAAACCTGAGGAAGCTCAAAGATATCAGACGAGCCGGCGGCGCCTTTCGATTCGATCAATCCTCAAGAGTCTCCACGATGGCGGGGCGATTACGAAAGGAATGTAGGGGGTTACGCGGCGCAGTTTCGCCGCGTATAATGTTGGTGAAGCCAATGTTTGTCGAGGCAATGTCAAGCGATGCTGCGCCATACATACAATTCGCGCCTGCCCAACTCGCATCTGCCCGAGTGTTGGCTGCACTGCCTGGTTTGCCCGAGACGCTATCGGGCGAATCTGCCTTCGCGCCTGCGTCCCAGCCTCTTCGGTAGCGACTAACAAATCCTCCGCCTGATTCTCTCGGCTCCACGTGTGCTCAAACCAGAGCAACGTGCTCCGAGTTGCCTTTACTGACAACCGGCAACTGGCAACTGACAGCTGCTCCAGGAGGATTCCAATGACCACGAAGACCATGACTGCAACCGCTCCCGAAAAACCCATCGCTCCCGCCGTTAAGGGACCAAAGATCAAAACCGCTCTGCCCGGGCCGAACGCGAAGCGCGTCCTCGCCGGCGACCAGAGGCTCATTTCGCCTTCCTACACCCGCTCCTACCCGATGGTGGCCAAGAGCGGCCGGGGCATCGTCGTCACCGACGTCGATGGCAACGAGTTCTACGACTTCTCTGCCGGCATCGCCGTGACCTCGACCGGCCACTGCCATCCCGACGTGGTCGCCGCCATCCAGAAACAGGCCGCCGAACTCATCCACATGTCGGGCACGGATTTCTATTACGAAAGCATGGTCACGCTGGCCGAGCGCCTGTCGAAGATCGCACCCATGCCCGGCCCACACAAAATCTACTACGGCAACTCCGGCGCGGAGGCCATCGAGTGCGCCCTCAAGCTCGCCCGATATCACTCGAAGAGGCAGAACGTGATTGCGTTCTTTGGGGCGTTTCATGGACGGACCATGGGTGCGCTGTCGTTGACGGCGTCGAAGCCGCAGCAACGGCGGCGGTTTGCGCCGCTGGTGCCGGGGGTGACTCATGTGCGCTATCCCGATGTGTATCGGGGATGTGTGGGCGGGGCGCAACAGGCCGATGCCTTCGCGCTGGGGTGCGCGCGCTTCATCGAAGAGAAGCTGTTCAAGACCACGCTGCCTCCCGAGGAAGTGGCGGCGATCTTTGTCGAACCGGTGCAGGGTGAGGGCGGCTACGTGGTCGCGCCGACGGTCTTCATGCAGGAACTAAGGCGCATCTGCGATCGTCACGGAATTCTTTTGGTGGTCGACGAGGTGCAGAGCGGCGTGGGCCGCACGGGCAAGTGGTGGGCGGTGGAGCACACGGGCGTGGAACCGGACATGGTTTGCATGGCGAAGGGCATTGCGTCGGGCATGCCGCTGGGCATCACGATGACGCGCTCTGAAATCATGGACTGGGTGCCGGGCTCGCATGCGTCAACCTTTGGCGGCAATCCGGTGTGCATTGCGGCGGCGCTGGCTACGCTGGACGTGATTGAGAAAGAGCATCTGCTGGAACACACGGCGGAAGTGGGCGCGCACATGATGAAGCGCATGGCGACGTGGCCGGCGAAGCTGAAGCTGGTGGGCGATGTGCGCGGGCGCGGGCTGATGATCGGCGTCGACATTGTGAAGGACAAGACGACCAAGGAGCATGGCAACGCGGAGCGCGACCTGATCGTCGAGCGCGCGTTTGAACACGGCGTGCTGTTCCTGGGCTGTGGGCCGAGCTCGATCCGCATCTGTCCGCCGCTGGTGGTGACGAAGGAAGAAGCGGACGTTGCCATGGATGTGCTGGAAGAGTGCATCGGGGAAGTGGGCAAATAGGACGAAGCGGGAGAAAGACGGAAACCGAGGACTGTCTAGTTTTGTTCGCTGGACGAAGTCTGTGACATGTGAATTTCCCCACTCTAAATTTCGCAAAGAACGCGAAATTTAGAATGGGTCACCCGCCCTCTTGCTTGGCGGTGCGGTTTCAAGCCGTGCCGTCCCGAACGGAATCAACGTCAAGATCAAGAGCGAAGGCGACGGACAGGAGTGTTTGTCCCATACGATTGAAGGCCAGGGGCTGAAGCCCGCTTGGATTGTGCGACTTTACGCGGCGCTGAAGCGCCGCTCTTCCACGTTATTACTTGCGCCCCTGGGGATTGACCCATCCAAATCTCAAGGGCTAAAGCCCGCATCATTACTGGCGCTTGGCGGCGCGGCTTAAAGCCGCGCCCTTTCAAAGCCAAACCTAATGGCGTGCGTGAGGTCGTGTCGTTCCCAATCACTCGACAGAATCTTGACTCAGGCCTGGAATTCGCTGGCTTCGGGGAAGCGGAGATTGCATTTGCTGAGGGCGTCGTTGAGGAGCACCTCGACTTTGGTCTCTTCACAGTTGCGGGACATGGCGAGTTCGCTGACGAGCAAGTAGCGGGCGCGTTCCAGCATTTTCTTTTCGCGGAAGGATAAGGGCTTGGCCTGGTGAAGGGCGATCAGGCTCTTGAGGACTCCGGCGACTTCGAAGAGAGAGCCGGTGCGCATGCGGTCGGAGTTTTCCTTGAAGCGGTCTTTCCAGTCGGCGGTGGTGAGGTCTTCGGCGACGGAGAGGAAGTCGAGGATTTTTTGCACCTCACCGTTGCGAACGACGCGGCGAATGCCGACGCTGCCGACATTGTTGCAGGGCACCATGACCTTGAGACTGCTGGACTTAATGTTGAGGAGATAGAACTTCTCCACGGTGGCGCCGACGGAGCGGCTGCTGATTTGTTCGATGACCCCCACCCCATGGTTGGGATAGACAACCTTGTCGCCGATATGAAAATTCAGATCAGCTCCACTCATAACTAAGGCACCCGGGCAGGAGAAAGGATCTAGTGGGGAGAAGCGACGCCGTTACTTGGAACAGGGTACCCCTAAAAAGGGCGAAAAGCAAGGATTGGTGCGGGGTTGCGGGGATCAGGGATGGTAAACGAGGGCGAAATAGAGTCCTAAGTTGCTGCTTTTAGATGGGTTAGATCCCGACAGAAGGAGGACAGGCGCGTCCTTTGCGACGTGGGGCGGGGCGTTCGCCGGGCCGCACCGGGTCAGAATAGCCACTTCAGCTCCGCTCTGGGCGGGCGAGAGCGACTGTTCCCAGACAAGCATCTTCCCCCAGACAGGGCGGTGCTTATAATCGCCGTGTGAGTCTTGAAGGGGGAAAATCCGACAGGCCGGCGGGGAGGGTTCTGGGGCTCGACGTGGGGTCGAGAAGGATTGGGATGGCGGTGTCGGATCCTTTGGGGATCACGGCGCAGGGCTTGGAGACTTTGCAGCGGCGGAACAAGCGTGCGGACTTGGCGGCGCTGGAGCAGGTGATTCGGGAGTACGGGGTGCGGGAGATCGTGGTCGGGCTGCCGTTGCGGATGAGTGGTGCGGAGGGGACGCAGTCGGACAAGATGCAGGTGTTCGCCGAGGACCTGCGCAAGCGGTTCCGGCTGCCGGTGCACATGTGGGATGAGCGGCTGACCTCGGCGGAAGCGAATCGATTGTTGCGGGAGACGGAGTTGTCGATCGAGAAGCGGGCGAAGGCAGTGGACCGGATGGCAGCGGTGCTGATTTTACAGGGGTGGATGGAGAGGCGGCGTCCGGCGTCCGGCGTCCGGCTTCCGGCCGAAGAGGAGCGATAGCTGGATCGGACTCCTATTCCATTGTCTGGGAGCCCAGGCTGTTTGTTTGGGACATGCCAATTGCTAGGCCGCCGATGGCGAACGGACGGACCGGAGTAAGCCATTGAGAAGCTGGCCAACGCGAGTCGTCTTGCGGAGAAAAGCTTCCGCCCTTGACGCATCAAGGTAACCGAGCCGGCGGGCGAGGTTGATTTGAGTTTCGATCTCGAACAGCGACCCTCGGGAGTGGCAAAGGAATTGGGCGAGTTCCTTGTCCGAAGACCGGCCTTTGCCTTCCGCGATATTGCTGGGCACCGAAACCGCCGCTCGTCGCAACTGGATGGTCAGAGCATAGGTTTCCTCCTTGGGGAACGTCTTTGTGATTCGATAGATGTCCTCCGCGAGGTCCATCGCCGCCTGCCAGACTTCCAGGTCGGTGTATGTCCCGCTCATTGAACGTACTCCTTCCCATGCATGGGTTTCACACTAGAGGCACGGGCGTGGAGAGCGAAGTGATATTCGTCACGTCAGTCATTTTTTCGGGATTAGACCAGACCAATGTGGGAAGAGAACGCCGGAAGCCGGATGCCCGGCGTCGGACGCTGCCTTACTTTCCACGCATGGCGCGGCGGTAGGCGGCGACGTTGGTATTGTGTTCTTCGATGGTGCGGGCGAAGCGGTGGTGGCCCTGGGCGTCGGCGACGAAGTAGTAGTAGTCGGATTGCGCGGGATGCATGGCGGCTTCGAGCGCGCTTTTGCCGGGATTGGCGATGGGGCCGGGCGGAAGTCCGGCATGGGTGTAGGTGTTGTAGGGAGAGTTGAAGTGCATGTCGTCGTGATGCAATGCACCGGTATAAGTTCCAGCTAAGAGTTCGGCATAAATAATGCTGGGGTCGGCATCAAGGGCGATTTTCTTTTCCAGACGGTTGTAGTAGACGCTGGCGACGAGGGGGCGTTCTTCGCCGACGGAGGTTTCCTTCTCGACGATTGAGGCCATGATCACGGTGCGATTGACTAAGCTAGGATCAGGAATAAGGTAGGCAAGCATCTGCGGCTTGCCTCCGGGTTTCTCACTAGGATATGGCTGCGCCAATCCGATCTGGCCGGCGACCTGGCGAAATTGCTTCACCATAGCGGCCGCCATGTCGTGCATCGTCATCATGCGGCTGAATTGGTAGGTGTCGGGGAAGAGGTAACCTTCGAGCGAAGGTGCGCCGGGAGCGAGGTCTGCGATGAGCGCGGTATCCGATTGCGCAACCTTCAGGAAATCCTCCGCAGACCCGAGGCCGGCTGCTTCCACGGCGCGGGCGATGTCGAACATGGTGAAACCTTCGGGAACGACGACGGTGCGGAAGTAGACGTCGCCGCGGGCCAGGCGATTGTGGACGTCGATCAGATTGCGGGATTCGTCGAAGCGGTATTCTCCGGCTTTGAGCGAGCGGCCACGGTGGAGATAGTGCCACAGAATGAAGGCTCGCTCGCTGCGGATGATTCCGCTGGACTTGAGTTCGGAGGCGATGCGGCGGGTGGAATATCCGGGATGCAGCATCACGAAAGTTTGTGCGGAGGGTTCAACAGGAGTTAGCACAGCCCAGGCGAACCAGCCCGCGAAAGCGCATGCAGCAATGAAGATGAGCCAGAAGATCTTACGCACGATGGCGACAGTTTAGACGATGATGGAAGGTGCGCGTAGCTGACTTTAGTAAGATTTTGAGTCGGCTATGGTGTTGCAGTTTGGCTTACGCGTTGGGGCCGTTAAGCGGGAGATCCTTCGCTACGCCTGAAAAACGGCTCCGCTCAGGATGACAATCGTCGTGTAATAGTCAAACTGCACTCCTCGGCTGTCCTGCTGGTTTTGCGACCTTTCCGGCGCGGTATACTCAAATGTTGTGGAGATCATTTAATACTTCATGAGACGTAGCTCGCCCTTTTGGGCTTTGACTTTACTGCTGGCGGTGCTGCCCACGACGGGCTGCCTGTTCCGCACGCGGCCGGTGGAGGAAACCTATTCCAAGGCTCCTCTTCGAGAATCCTCCCAAGCAGGATTAATAGACAGCATCAACCAACAGGCGGAGAAGATCCGGTCGCTGCAGGCGACGGTGGATATCGATACTTCCGCGGGCGGGGCGAAGAAGGGCCACGTCACCGACTACAAAGAGATTCGCGGCTACGTGCTGGCGCAGAAGCCGGCGATGCTGCACATGATCGGGTTGCTGCCGATCGTGCGGACGACGGCTTTTGACATGGTGAGCAACGGCGAGGAGTTCAAGCTGTGGATTCCGCCGAGGAACCGCTTTGTGGTAGGGCGCAACGAGGTGCAAACGCACAACGCGGACCAGCCCATGGAAAGCATCCGGCCGCAGGATATCTACGAGGCGCTGCTGATTCGCGCCGTCGATCCGGAGCACGAGATCGCGGTGCTGGAGAATGGTTACGAGATTCTGCATGATTCCAAAGGGCATCGCGTCCTGCAGGACGACTACGAGTTGGTGGTGATTCGCAAGCGAGACAAGGGCTGGGCGCTGTCGCGGAAGATTGTGTTCAGCCGCACCGACCTGCAACCGCATCGCCAGTACATTTACGACGAGAAGGGCAATCTGGCGACGGATGCGAGGTATGCGAACTATAAAGAGTTCGATGGCGTGAGCTTCCCCTCGCGTATCGAGATTTTCCGGCCGCAAGAGGAGTACGACATCACGCTTAACATGTTGAAGCTGGAAATCAACAAAGCGCTGAGGGACGATCAGTTTGTGCTGCAGCAGCCGCCGGGAGCGGAGGTGGTGCATCTGGATAAGCCGCAGCCACAGTCGAGCGCGGCCGGGCCCCCGATGGGGACGAGAAACGAGCGCTAGGTTTTCAGCTTTCCATCCACTATGAACAAAATGGTGATTGCCAACCTGGTGCACCGGCCGCTGCGGTCGCTGATCAGCATCAGCGCGGTCGCTCTGGAAGTCATTCTGATTCTGCTGATCGTCTCTTTCTTCTACGGGCAATTGAACGGATCGAAGGCGAGCCAGGTGGGAGTTGGGGCGGATGTGATGGTGCAGCCGCCCGGATCCTCCGCCCTGGTAGGCGTGACCGGAGCGCCCATGCCGGTGAAGGTCGGCGACAAGCTGCGGCAGTTGCCGCATGTGACAGTCGCTGCGCCCGTGATCTGGGAGTTGACCACCAAGCCTGCGCTGGAAATTATTTACGGCATCGATATCGACAGCTACAACAGCATCCCTCCGGCATTGCGGTTTCTTTCCGGCGGTCCTTTTCAAGGGCCCTACGACGTGATTGTCGACGATTATTTTGCCGGCTTGAAGCATGCGAAGGTGGGGGACTCGATTGAGATCCTGAGCCATCAGTTCCGCATTTGCGGGATTGTGGAGCATGGAAAAGGGGCGCGCAAATTCATGCCGATCGCGACCATGCAGGACTTGATCGGAGCTCCCGGTCACGCTTCGGTTTTCTATATCAAGCTGGACGATCCTCGGAATGTGGATGCAGTGGTCGACGAGATTCGGCAAGTCCCGGGTATGGAGAATTACTCGGTGCGCTCCATGCAGGAATATTTATCGATGATGACGCCGGAGAATTTGCCGGGGTTTTCGACGGCGATCCGCATTGTGATCGCGATCTCGATGATTATCGGATTTCTGGTGATTTTTCAGTCGATGTATACGGCGGTGATGGAGCGTACTCGCGAAATAGGGATTCTGAAGGCTTTGGGCGCGTCGAAATTCTACATCGTGAGCGCTGTGCTAAGAGAGAGTGCGCTGCTGGCGATTGCGGGCATCGTGGTGGGAACGATAGTAAGTTTTGTGACGCGCCACATCATTCTGATCGAGTTGCCGACGCAGCGGCTCTTCTGGAGCAATGGGTGGGTGGTGCGTGCAACGGTACTTGCCCTTGTCGGAGCTTTGGCAGGAGCCTTGTATCCCGCCTACAAAGCGGCGCAGAAGGATCCGATTGAGGCGCTGGCGTATGAGTAGCGCAGCTTCTAGCTTCTACAGTTTCTAGCTCAAGAAGCCGATGATTGTCATTCCTCTCGCTCCGCTCGGGATGACAAAACGCGTAGTTCTATTCTTCCGGTTCCGGCTTGGCTTCGATTCCTGCGCGCTTCAACAGGCGCCGCAGTCCTCGTTCTCCGGCAGCGCCGCGCTGTTCGCCAGCGATGTTGCCGTCGCGGTCGATCACCACGTAGATGGGGTAGCTTTGGGCGTTGTACATAGCGGCGAGGTTGGTGTCTTTGGTGAGCACGATGGGAACGGATCGAGGGTGCTCGATAAGGTATTTCTTAACCTTTTGATCGGGCTCGAGGACGTCGACGGCGAGCACGATCAGGCCTTTGCCGGCGAACTCCTTGGCGATGTCGTCGACCAGGGAGGCTTCGTTTTCGCAGTACTTGCACCAGGTGGTCCAGAACTCGAACAGGACGACCTTGCCCTTGACCGACGCGTTGTTGAACTGATCGCCGGTTGTGGTTTTGGCGCGGAAGCGAGGAGCGGGTTCGCCGGTTTCGTCGGCGGCGAAGGCGCAGAGGGCGGCGAACGCGAGTGCGATGGGCACGAGACGGCGGAAAGTGAACGATGGCGCTGCCATGGGGCGGAATGTTAACACGGATGTGGGAATTGGTTAGCCCATATTTATTAACTCAACGTTGACAATTCCTTGCAGGCTCCGGTATCTTTAAAGCTTTGGGAAGTCTCGCGGTTGCCCGCCTGATGGTCTGGCGTCCTCGCCGGGGAATCACCGAGCGGTCTTCTTTGTAATTTCAATCGCGTTTCGCAATTTTTTTCATTCCGGGAGATTCCGATGTCAACCTATTTCCCCAAAGCGGGGGAAATTGTGCGCAAGTGGTACGTCGTGGATGCGGATGGCCAAACGCTGGGTCGTATGGCCTCGCAAGTGGCTCGCATCCTCATGGGCAAAGAGAACCCGCAGTACACACCCTTTCTCGATACCGGCGATCATGTGATCGTCATTAATGCCGAGAAAGTGAGAACGACCGGTATGAAGTCGGAGCAGAAGCAATATCACCACTACACCGGATATCCGGGTGGGCTGCGCACCGAAGATTACCGCAAGCGTTTGGCGCGCAAGCCGGAAAAGATCATTGAAGATGCGGTGCGGCGCATGCTGCCGAAGAACAAGCTGGCGGCGCACATGCTGTCGAAGTTGAACGTGTACAAGGGCGACAAGCATCCGCACGAGGCGCAGAAGCCGCAGGATTTTAAGTTGGAAGTGCGGGCGTAGGCGCTTTCTGACGCGAGAGCTGGAGAGATTGAGATCCTTCGCTCCGCCTGAAAAGCGGCTGCGCTCAGGATGACAAAACGATTAGGAGCTACAAGCTAAATGGCTGAATTGGTTCAGTACTACGGAACGGGACGGCGGAAGCGGGCGATTGCGCGGGTGTATCTGCGTCCGGGCAGCGGCGAATTCAAAGTTAACGGGCGCGCGTTTGAGGAGTACTTTGTGACGCCGGCGCAGCGCTCGGCGGCAAAGGCGCCGTTGGCGTCGACGGAGACTGCGGCTTCGTTCAACATCATCGCCAGCGTGCTGGGCGGCGGGGTGCGGGGGCAGGCCGACGCGGTAAAGCTTGGTATTGCGCGCGCGTTGATGCAGTTCAACGCAGAGTTGCGCGGCAAGCTGAAGTCCGAGGGAATGGTGACGCGGGATTCGCGCGGCAAAGAACGGAAGAAGTACGGCCAGAAGGGCGCGCGCAAGCGGTTCCAGTTCAGCAAGCGGTAAGAATGAGTACCTAGTGCCGAGTACCGAGTGCCGAGCAAGATCAAAGTTCCTCGCGTCGCTCGGAATGACAATCGTTCTTCGGGTTCACTGGCCACTGACAACTGGCCACTGACCACTGTTTTAGGTGTTCAATTCTTCCTGTGCCTCGCGGCGCGGGGCGGGAATGGCAATCGGAGAGCAGTACCCAGCTGCCAGTACCAAGTTTCCGGCAACGTTCTTGCTGGGTACTGGGTACTCGGTACTGGCAACTGACTTCCGATGCAGACTGAATAAGGAGGTTCATTGGCTACCATCACCATGAAGGAGTTGCTCGAAGCGGGTGTTCACTTCGGGCATCAGACGAAGCGCTGGAATCCCAAGATGAAGGAATACATCTTCGGCGAGCGCAACGGGATTTACATCATTGACCTGCAGAAGACGCTGAAGATGTTCAAGGAAGCGTCGAGATTTGTACAGGAGCTGGCGGCCGACGGCAAGATTGTGCTGTTCGTGGGAACCAAGCGCCAGGCGCAGGATGCGATTGCCGAAGAGGCCACAAAGTGCGGCAGCTTCTACATCAACCAGCGCTGGCTGGGCGGACTGCTCACCAACTGGGTGACGGTGCAGAAGTCGGTGAAGCGGCTCAAGGAACTCGACGAAATGGCCACGGATGGCCGCTACGAGCTGCTCCCGAAAAAAGAAGTGATCAAACTGGAACGCGAGCGCAAGCACTTGCAGGCCAACCTGGCGGGCATCAAGAACATGAGCCGGTTGCCGGATGCGGTGTTCGTGATCGATTCGAACAAAGAACAGATCGCGGTGCGGGAAGCGCGCAAGCTGGGCATTCCGGTGGTCGCGGTGGTGGATACGAATTGCGATCCCAGTGAAGTGGATTACGTGATTCCGGGGAACGACGACGCGTTGCGGGCGATCCGGCTGTTTACTTCGAAGATTTCGGAATCGATTGCCGAAGGTGCGCAGTTGATGACCGATAAGCAGGTCGCCGACATGACGGCCGCGACCGAGCAGGCTCAGGCTCGGGAAATGCAGCAAGCGGAGGATGCGGCGGCTGCGCTCGAAGTTCGAGCCCAGGAAGCTGCGGCTGCTGCCGATCTGACCGACATCGGCGAAAACATCAGCATGGAAGAAGTGCTGGGTCCGGGGACGCACAAAAAGCCGGTCGCGAACGAGGAAGCTGTCGAGATTCCCAAGGTCGAGAGCCAGACGGTTTAGAAACCGTCGTCGGTCGTTAGTCGTTGGTCGTCGGCGAAAAACAAAAACCGGGCGTTTGACATCTGACCCGCGCGGGTCGTCCGGCGCGGGTCAAAGTTTGTAGAGGCAAGGTTTCAGAAAATTGGAAGGAACTCATACGTAATGAGCACTACTATGGCGAATATTTCAGCAGCGCAAGTGAAAGATCTCCGGGAAAAGACCGGAGCACCGATGATGGATTGCAAACAAGCCCTGACCGAAGCCAAGGGTGATATGGAGCAGGCGGTCGTGATCCTGCGCAAGAAGGGCGTTTCGGTGGCGGCGAAGAAAGCTACGCGTGTGACCAGCGAGGGCGCGGTGACCAGCTACATTCATGCCGGAGGCAAGATTGGCGTGCTGGTCGAGGTGAATTGCGAGAGCGATTTCGTGGCGCGCACCGACGACTTCAAGGAACTGGTGCACGACATCGCCATGCACATCGCGGCCAGCGATCCGAAGTACGTGCGTAAGGAAGATGTGACCGCTGCAGACTTTGCACGTGAGAAGGATATCTTTCTGGCGCAGGCCGTGGCCTCGGGAAAACCGCCGAACATTGCGGAGAAGATGGTTGCCGGCAAGATGGAAAAGTTCTACGAGGAGGTCTGCCTGTTGGAGCAGCCCTTCATCAAGGACCAGACTGTCTCCATTGCGCAACTCATCGCGGCGAAGATCGGCAAGCTGGGCGAGAACATCAGTGTGCGGCGCTTTGCGCGCTTCAAAGTGGGCGATGCAGGCGAGACCGTCGCGGTCACCAAGCCCACGGAACAGAAAGCCGAGTAGTACAAGGGCGCCTACGGGCGCTTTTTTTTTGTTGCATAAGCTGTAGGGCCGAGGTACCTCAGCGGCTGAAGCCGCTGGATACGGGGAATGTTAATCGCAGCGCTGAAGCGCTGCACCACCCAAAATCGAAGTGAAGCGGAACGGCAACTGGCCGCTGGCCACTGACAACTGGTTTATGACCCCTGCCTTCAAACGCGTTCTGCTCAAGCTTTCCGGAGAGGCCCTGGCTGCCAATCAGGGCTTTGGTGTGGATACGGCGCGCATCCACGAAGTCGCGGCGGAGTTGGCCGACGTGCACAAGTTGGGAGTGCAGCTCGCGATCGTGGTAGGTGGCGGCAACTTCTTCCGCGGCGTGGCCGATCAGGCTCGCGACATGGACCGGGTTTCGGCCGATCACATGGGCATGCTGGCCACGGTGATCAACGCGCTGGCCCTGCAGGATGCGCTTGAAAAGCAGAACGTCTACACCCGGGTGCAATCAGCGATTGAGATGAAGCAGGTGGCGGAACCGTTCATCCGGCGGCGCGCCATCCGGCATCTGGAAAAAGGCCGGGTGGTGATCTTCGCTGGCGGGACGGGGAATCCCTACTTTTCGACCGACACGGCGGCGTCCTTGCGCGCCATGGAGATTAAAGCCGATGTAATTCTAAAGGCCACCAAGGTGGATGGCATCTACGACGCCGATCCCTTAAAGGTGAAGGACGCCAAGAAGTTCGAGAATATTACCTACATGGATGTTCTGAAGCTGGGATTGAAGGTGATGGATTCCACCGCCATCAGCTTGTGCAAGGACAATAATCTGCCCATCATCGTCTTCAATCTGAATCAGCATGGGAATATTCGCCGCGTGGTTAGCGGGGAGAAGATCGGGTCGAGGGTTAGCGCTTAAGGCTTTGCCACGGATGCTCACGGATTTAATTCCAGGTTCTGATCCGTGGCGAGGCGTGCAAATCCGTGGCCGGCTTTGTGTTGGGTTTATAATTCAGCGTTTTGATTCTTGAACTCTTACGGAGCTGCCTAATATGGCGCAAGCATCGATGGCCACAATTCCCGGCCTCAAAGAAACATACGTACAACTGAAGACCCGCATGGAGAAGGCGGTGGAAGATTTCCGCAAGGCGATGGCGGCCACGCGGACGGGGCGCGCCTCGGTGCACATGCTGGACAGCGTGAGCGTGGACTATTACGGTTCGCAGATGCCGCTGAACCAGATCGCGCAGGTGCACGCGCCCGAGCCGCAGATGATTACGGTGCAGCCGTTTGATCCGTCGCAGGTGGGGCCGATCGAGAAGGCCATTCGTTCCGCCGAACTCGGGCTGAATCCGATGAACGACGGCAAGCTGATTCGCGTGCCGGTGCCGGCTCTGACGCAGGAGCGGCGGCAGGATATGGTGAAACATCTGAACCGGGTGCTCGAGGAGCACCGCACCGCTGTACGGAATATTCGCCGCGATGGCAACGATGCCATCAAGAAGGCGATGAAGGATAAGAAGATCACCGAGGACGACGAGAAGCGGTCGCTCGACGAGATCCAGAAGCTCACCGACGACGAAATCAAGAAGATGGAAGAGATGAGCAAGGCGAAGGAAAAAGAGGTTTTGGAGATCAAGTAGGAACACGCGTTCTTGCATTTCATCGAAATCAGGGCATCCGATCCGGTGCGGATGCCCTTTGTGCTGCTCGGGCTATCCGCCCTTATAATCGAACGAATATGAAACAGCTTGTCCATGCCGCGTGTCCGCACGATTGTCCCGATGCGTGCGGAGTGTTGATCACGGTGGAAGATGGGCGGGCGACGAAGATTCAGGGAGATCCCGGGCATCCGGTGACGCGTGGATTTTTGTGCGCGAAAGTGGCGAAATATCTGGACCGGGTGTACTCGCCGGACCGGGTGATGTATCCGATGCGGCGGACTGCAGCTAAGGGTTCCGTGGCAGCGCAGCGGAACTTTGCTCCGCATGGACAGCCGGGGGCGGCTGTCCCCACACAGGCACAAGTTTGGCAGCGGATTAGCTGGGATGAGGCGCTGGACGAGATTGCCTCGCGCTTTCGCAAGATCGCCGCGGAGTTCGGCAGCGAGGCGATTCTGCCATATTCTTACGGCGGAACGCTGGGTGCGGTGAATGGGGCTTCGATGGACCGGAGGTTTTTCAACCGCCTGGGCGCTTCTCAGCTGGAACGCACGATTTGTTCCTCGGCGGGCGAGGCTGGGTTGGAGTCTGTGATGGGCGTGAAGCTCGGCACTGAGCCGGAGCAGTTTATCCATTCTCGCTACATCATCGCGTGGGCCTCGAACATTCACGGAAATAATGTTCACCTGTGGCCGTTCATTGTGGAAGCGCGGCGCAGGGGCGCGAAGCTGGTAGTGATCGATCCCTACCGGACGCGGACTGCGGCGTCCGCCGACTGGTATCTACCGATCAATCCCGGAACCGATGGGGCGCTGGCGCTGGCCATGATGCATGTGATCATCGGCGAAGGGCTGTACGATGCCGATTACGTCGCGAAATATACGCTGGGCTTCGACGAACTGCGGGAGAAAGTGAAAGCTTACCCTCCGGAGCGGGCGGCGCAGTGGACAGGGATTGCGGCGGAAGATATCCGCAAGCTGGCGCGCGAGTATGCTACGGTGCGGCCTTCGGTAATCCGGGTGAACTACGGTGTGCAGCGGTCTGAGGGTGGCGGGATGGCGACGCGTGCGATCTCGATGCTGCCTTGCATCATTGGATCGTTGAAGGAAGTGGGCGGCGGAATTCATCTTTCGACCAGCGGCGCGTTTGATCTGAACAAAGACTCGTTGCGGCGGCCCGATCTTAAGCCAGATGGCCTTGATCACTCGCCGCGGGTAGTCAGCATGGTTCGCCTGGGTGAGGCGCTGAACACGTTGAGCGATCCGCCGGTGAAGGCACTGTTTGTGTACAGCTCAAATCCGGCGGCGGTTTGCCCGAATCACAATGAAGTGGTGCGCGGGTTGAGGCGGGAGGATTTGTTTACCGTTGTCCACGAGCAGTTCTTTACCGACACTACCGACTACGCGGACATTGTGTTGCCGGCGACGACGTTCTTCGAGCACAAAGATTTGCAGGCTGCGTACGGCCACTACTATCTGCAAGTATCGGATCAGGCGATTGAGCCGCTGGGAGAGTGCCGGGCGAATGTTGAAGTGTTCCGGGCGCTGGCCGAGCGAATGGGATTCAAGGACTCCTGCTTCAGCGAGAGCGTCGATGAGATGATCGATGGCGCGTTGGCATCTAAGAATCCGTGGCTGGAGGGAATCAGCCGGGAGCGGTTGGAGCGGGAACGGCAGGGGCGTCTCAACTTCAGCCGCCAGTTGCCAGTCGCCAGCTGCCAGTCAGAAACTTCAGAGTCCTTGGAACCCTTTCTTCCTTTCGCTCACGGCAACTTCCGCACGCCTTCAGGGAAGGCTGAGTTGTACAGCGAAGCGATGAAGGCGCTGGGGCTTGATCCGGTGGCCGAGTTCACGCCTCCCACGGAATCGCGCAATGGTGGGCAGGGCACGGCGTTCCCGCTGGAACTTCTGGCGCGCAAGGCGGATAACTTCCTGAACTCAACTTTTCCGAACGTGCCGTCGGTGCAAGCCATGGAGGAGCCGGATCTTCTGGAAATGCACTCCGCCGATGCCCGAGCGCGTGGTATTGCCGATGGAGAGACGGTGCGGGTATACAACGGGAGGGGAGAAATTTTTTTGAAGGCTCGAGTGGATGGCGCGGTGCAGCCTGGGGTGGTTTCGGCGAGGCTGAGTTGGGCTAAATTGAGCCCTGGATACCGCAACATCAACGTGCTGACCTCAGAAAAACTTTCTGACCTAGGCAACTCCGCCACGTTTTATTCCGTCTTGGTTGAGGTGGAGTCCTCCAAGTCCTTTCCATGAAGCCACCGGCAAGAGTGGCAACTTGGACGCTTTCTGTTTTTCTACCGTATAATGATCGTTTTCCCACATCCTAGAGGCTGAGGTAGTAGCGATTCATCTTCGCATTCATCCGGACATCGTTGTGCCCGAGAACGGCTGCCGCCTTTCCCGCGCCGCCCGTACCCCATCTTCTTCATTTGCACGGCTTTGCCGCCGAATGAAGCGATTCGCGTGGGGGCTGGGAGTGGTAGCGGTTTTCCTCGCCTCGGCAAGCTGGGCGCAGACCGACATAATTTCGGAAATCAACATTCAGGGCAACCGCCGAATTCCCGCCGAGACGATCAAGGCGCGCATCTTCACCCACCCTGGTGATATCTATGACACCGCCGCGCTGGAGCGCGATTTCAACGCCTTGTGGAATACCGGTTACTTTGAGGACATCCGTTTCAGTCGCGAACAGACTCCCAAGGGTTGGCGGCTGGTAATCCAAGTCAAGGAAAAGCCGACCATCCGCGAGATTAATTACGTGGGCTTGAACTCGGTGACCACCAGTGACGTGCTGGACCGCTTCAAGGAGGCGAAAGTTGGGTTGACGGTGGAGAATCAGTATGACCCGACGAAAGTCAAGAAGGCGGAAGTGACCATCAAGGGCCTGCTGGCAGAACACGGCCGGCAGTTTTCCACGATTCGGACGGAAATACGTCAGATTCCTCCGGCTGCCATCGGGATCACGTTTGTTATCAAAGAAGGCCCGAAGGTCAAGGTGGGCAAGATCAAGTTCGAGGGCAACAAGAACGTGAAGACGCGAATCCTGCGTTACGCCATGAAGAACTTGCGGCCCATCGGCGTTCCGCACTCGATCTTTCTGGAGAACATATTCGCCAGAACCTACGACGCGACCAAGCTCGACGAAGACACGGAACGGGTCCGGAACGAATACCAGAATCGCGGCTATTTCAAAGTCATCGTGAACGAACCCAAGACGCAGATTCACGACACCGGGCACCAGGGCTTCCATATACCGTTGTTGCAGGGGGGGAAGGGCAAGTCGGTCGACATTACCATGCCGATCGACGAGGGGGACCGTTACACCCTGGGTTCGATCTCGTTCAAGAATAACAAGGCGGTGTCGAACGTGAAGGCGCTGCGCAACCTGTTTCCGATCAAGGACGGAGACGTTTTCAGCAAAGAGAAAGTGGCCAAGGGTCTGGAAAACCTGCGTAAGGCCTATGGCGAGCAGGGCTACATCAACTTCACCTCGGTGCCTGAAACCAGGTTTGACGACGAGAAGAAACTTATCTTTCTTGACGTTGATGTGGACGAAGGGAAGCAGTTCTACGTCCGCCGCATTGAGTTCACCGGTAATACCACGACTCGTGATCGTGTGATCCGGCGTGAGATCGCCCTGGAAGAAGGCAACATCTACAACTCGCGTCTTTGGGAGTTGAGCTTGTTGCGGCTGAACCAACTGGGATACTTCGACCAGTTGAAGCCGGACGATCCCAATACCACCGACCGCAAGCTGGACGAGAAAGATGGGTTGGTCGACCTGACGTTGAAGATCCATGAAAAGGGCAAGAACAGCATCGGCCTGAACGGCGGCGTGAGCGGACTGGAAGGCGCCTTTATCGGCCTCAACTATGCCACCAACAACTTCCTTGGTCTCGGGGAAACGCTTTCGGTACAGCTCAGCCTGGGCAACCTGGCGCGCAGCGTCCGCTTCGGCTTCACTGAACCGTATATGTTTGACAAGCCGTTGCAGTTCGGTTTTAACGTATACGACCAGAGGACCAGCTACAACCAGGCGCGGCAACTCTCCATCTTCCGCGGTCAGACTCTGGATTTACCCAATACCGTGCTGCAGAATCTGCAAAATTACACGCAGTCGAGCGCCGGATTCACGACCTCGCTGAGCTATCCTCTCCATCGTTCCTTCAAGCGGGTGGGAATCACTTACTCGTTCGATCGGTCCTCACTGGCGGCGATAAGCTCGGCATCGAAGAATCTATTCGAGTTCCTGGCCTTCCGCGGGATTTCCGGGCCCAATGCGCTGGAAGGAATCATCACCAGCAAGATCTTTCCCAACTTCTCCTTCAACACCATCGATAGCCCGATCTCGCCGCACCACGGGCAGCAGTTCACGCTGGGTGCGGAACTCGCCGGGTTGGGAGGGACGGTGCGCTCGGTTCGGCCGATCGTGCAGTACAAGCGGTTCATTCCGGTGCAGAACCGCCGCAACGCATTGGGCTTCAATATCCAGGGATCGTTTATCAGCGGCTGGGGCGGCTTGGTTGCGCCCCCGTTCCAGCGCTCTTATATGGGCGGGGAGAACGATCTGCGCGGGTTTGACATCCGCTCGGTGTCTCCGGTGGCGTTCCTGCCCAACGTGGGAGCGATCGTCCTGACGAATCCGGACGGAACTCCGGTTCTCAAGAACGCACAAAATCCCGCTTTGGGGAATCTGACCATCCCGATTCCGGTGGACCAGATCACGTTCCCGGGCGGCGACATGAGCATTGTCACCAACTTCGAGTACCGCATTACGATCTACGGACCGGTGGCTCTGGCTCCTTTCATGGATGCGGGACTCGATCCCATCTTGCGTTCTTCGCAGTTGCAGATTGCCTCGGAGCAATACGACCAGGTGATCGGCACCTTTTTTGGATGTCCTGCGCAAGACCAGGCGACGGCGACGGCCACGGGCACCGGCTGCACGCCCGGGAGTCTGTTGAACCCTTTGCCTAAGCAGCAACTGCAGGTTCTGGGATCGACCAACTGGAGACCAAGGATGTCGACCGGACTTGAGCTCCAGATGTTCCTGCCGGTGATCAACGCGCCGTTCCGAATCTATTGGGCTTACAACCCGCTGCGGCTGGATAACCCGGCGAATCCGCCGATTCCGATCACGCGTTCCATGTTCCCCGCAACCGCTGCCGGAGACTATACGTACCACCTGGCTGTGAACACCTATGCGCCCAGCTTCCTGTTGCGCGAGCCGCGCAAGACTTTCCGTTTCACGGTGGCGACGACATTCTAAGACGACGTTTTTTGAGCGGTGACGGTACGCGGCGGAGTTTGACGGCGGCTGAGGAAGCTCTCTATAATTGCGTTGATCCACGCCATTGCAGAAAGCTGACCAAGGGTGGACGACACGTCCGCAACCCCGGCGTGTGACGCTGGCAATCGAGTGCGCCCTGCCTGATGGCTTCTGACGCGGCCGGTTGAAGCAAGAAGAAGCTCGAGACGAGGACCTCGCGAGTTTGTCCCAGTAAGTTCGTCCCGGTAAGCGCGGCGCAGCGTTGCCTGAAAAGGGGTAATCTGAGTTCATTCCCGGAAACATCTTTACCGGAACCATATTCACCGGAACTAATGTTCCAAGGAGTTTAAGCGATCCAATGACAAGCAAGTTCCTGCGGTCTGTCCTGGCCATTGCGGTTCTCTCGATCATTATCGGATTGACGATTTCCGCATTTGCCCAAACCGGTAGCGCGGCTGCTCCAGCGGGTGGCGCCAGTTCGCCCGCAGCCCCGGCGACCTCCACCCTTATGGCCACTGGAACCGGCAGCAAGCTGGGGACCATTAACATTGAGCAGGCTGTGGTCGGCAGCAACGAAGGCCAGCGCGATTTTGAAGCTCTGCGAAAGAAGCTGGAACCGAAGCAAAACGAACTGAAGTCGCAGAACGACGAACTCGAAGCCTTGCAGAAGCAATTTCAGACTCAGAGCGACAAGCTGAACGACGACGCGCGAGCCACCCTCCAGAAGCAGATTGAGACCAAGAAGAAATCCTTCGACCGCGCCGTACAGGACGCACAGGAAGATTTTCAGAATCAGCAGAAAGAGATTTTCCAGCGCATTCTGCAGAAAATGGCGCCGGTGATCGTGAAGCACGCGCAGGATAGCGGCTTTGCCATGATCGTGGACACTTCGAATCCGTGGCCGCAAAGCCCGATCCTGTGGTATGGCGAACAAGGCGACATTACCAAGGCGGTCGTGGACCTCTACAACACGCAGTCCGGCGTGCCGGCTCCAGCCGCTTCTGGAGCTGCGACCAAGCCCGCGGGCCCAAGGCCGACGACCGGAGCAACCCCGAAGCCGGCGGCTCCGAAGTCAACCGAACCACCTAAGTAGCGTTTGACGACACCGCGTGTGTCGGAAAAGTTCCAGAAGGCCGCGTCCCGCGCGGCCTTTTTTATTTGCTCCGGCTGGTGCCGCGGAGAAGGTTCCGGTGTCCTTAGCATTAACCCGAAATCAAACAGGGAGGACACCATGTTCGAAGCCACAATCGACTCGTCGTGGGACGAGCGTTCACGCCGCGGATTAACCGCTTTGACATCATTTGGCTTGCAGGCCCTCGCGGTCTGCGTGTTGCTGGTCTTGCCTTTGCTGCGGCCGGCGGGCTTGCCTTTGTTCCACTCGTTATCGACGCCGGTTAGCTTGGGAAGACTAGGGGAGCCTCCCGCAGTCAGATCGCACGCGGGTGCGACTACTGCGGTTGCGCGGAGCAATCCAGCGGACATTACTCTGAGAATGCCTACTCAAATTCCACATGGCATACCGACAACCAACGACGAAGGCCCGCCACAAGTTGCGGAGTCCGGTCCTGGCATCTTCGGGACCGCGGGAGGTGGCGAATCGGATGGCGTCCCCAATCTGTTTGGCAACGGTACGCGGCCGGTTCTGCCGGTGGCAGCGCCACCAGTTGTTGCTCTCGTCCGCCTCTCGCACATGAGTGAAGGAGATCTGATCCGCAAGGTGCAGCCCGCGTATCCTGCACTGGCTCGAAGCGCGGGCATTCACGGGGCAGTCGTGCTGAGTGCGATGATCAGCAAGCAAGGAGTCATTGAGAATCTTCGAGTCCTAACCGGCCATCCCATGCTGGTGCCGGCAGCGATTGAGGCGGTTCGCCAGTGGCGATACCGGCCTTACGTCTTAAACAATGAGCCGGTCGAAGTGGAGACTCAGATCACAGTGAACTTCTCGCTGGCGGGGAATTGATTAGCAGGATTGAAAAGGCGGCTGAGAAAATCAGGTGGGAGTAGCCCAAGCGTAACCTGAGGACGCGCGGCGCTCCCGCTATAATCGAGCCCTGTGGCAACAACTGTAGAAACTCTGAGCCGCGTGGCTACGCGCCCCACATGGGCGGAAGTTTCCCTGGACACTCTGCGGCAAAACTTTCGCGCAGTGGTGAAGCATGCCGGCGCGGGTGTGACCGTGTGCGCGGTGGTGAAGGCCGATGCTTACGGCCACGGGGCGGTGGAATGCTCGCGCGCGCTGCAGGCGGAAGGCGCGAAGTGGATGGGAGTTACGTCACTCGATGAAGCCATCCCGCTGCGCGAAGCGGGCGTCGAGTCACGAATCCTGTTGATGACGGGTTTCTGGCGCGGGGAAGAGAGAGAGATCGCTCGTCTGCGGCTTACTCCCACGGTGTGGGAGCCGTGGCATATCGAATGTCTGGAGCATGCCGCGGTGTCTGGCGCGGTGCGGCAGGCAGTGCATTTGAAGGTGGACACAGGGATGGGCCGGCTGGGAGTGTCGCTGGCTGAACTTCCTATTGTGCTAAAGGCTCTCAACGCGGCTCCGCATCTGGTTCTGGAAGGGCTGTCGACGCATCTCGCGTCTTCCGAAATTATGGACGCGCCTTCGGTGGCGGAGCAGGAGCGCCGTTTCGAGGAGGCGCAGCGCATCGTGCGGGCGGCGGGTTTCGATCCCAAGTTCGTGCACATGGCCAACACCAGCGCGCTGATCTCGCGGCGGGAGACGTGGAACAATATGGTGCGTCCGGGCATCGCGCTCTACGGGTATTACCTGCCGTTCCAGCGTGCAGGACGGGAAGTAAGCGGAGGCACACTGCGGCTTCCGGTGAAGCCGGTGCTGACCTGGAAGACGCGCATTCTCTCCATGCGGGACTTCGCCGCCAATCAGGCTCTGGGTTACGGCGGAACTTACGTGACCAAGGCGCCGGCGCACGTGGCGGTGCTGCCCGTGGGCTACGCCGACGGATACAACCGGCAGCTTTCGAATCGCGGCCGGGTGATCGTCCGCGACCACTATGCGCCGATCATCGGCAGCATCTCGATGGACCTTACGCTTGTGGATGTGACCGGGATTCCTGGGATTGCCGTCGGCGACGAGGTGATTTTACTCGGAACGCATGAAGGGTTGAGCGTCGACGCGCTGGAACATGCAAGGTTGGCGAATAGCTCTCCTTACGAGATACTCTGCAACATCTCCAAGCGCGTGCCGCGGAAGTACGGGGCCTAAAGCGCCGCTCACACCGCCTGCCGTTTCTGGGCTTCCATGTACTTGCGCAGGACGGCGTTCATCGTGGTCTGGTAGCCGCGACCGTGCTTGCGGAAAAACGTCAGCACATCGGGATCGACGCGGAGGGTAATCTGCTTCTTAGGCCCGGGCCAGAAGATTGCGTTCTTGAAGAAATCGGGGCCGACCTCGGGCGCGTCGGAAAAGTCTATGTCGGAATCCTGCATCGCATCAACCCGCTTCCAATCTGTCCTGGACCGCCTTTTCGTATTCTTTACATTCACGGCGGCTCGCCTTTCTCAATGATATAACCCGAATGGTGTCCGTGCCACGCTCCACGAAAACCACATGCGCGATACGGCCGCGGATCATCCCGAACCCGGTCCAGCGCTTTTCTCCGTAGTCTTCTCGCACGTCGGGCTCGTAGAAGAACCCGCCGCGAAACATCTCTTCCGCGTCGGCGAAGTCCAAGCCGTGCTTCTGGAGATTTGCACGGTTCTTGGCCTCGTCCCATTCAAACTTATCGAATGTCATTGTAACTCCAATCGTAGCTACACGCAAGCGCTTAAGAGCGGATCTACCAAGAATGATCTTCCGTTCTTTTTGCTTCTGACAGTTCGCTAAAAGTTAGCGGGTCTGAATTCACGCAAGCATCGCACGTGCTCCCGGAGGTCGAAATGGCCTGACCCGCAGATGATGCCTGCCCGAATCCCAAACGCTCTCCTATGCCATCTGATGCCCGTTCCTGCGGTTCGCTGCGGGGAAGCTGATTGTCCGACGAATCGTTTGTTATCCTCAAAGTACATGCCCTCTCGCTACGCACAATGGATGTATGACTGGGAACACAAGCTCACTTCGGTGGACAACAACCGCGTGGTGCGTCCGCTGGAGTGGGGCGTGGAGTGGGCGCGGGACTGGCCTTGCCGGAATGGATCGCGTCCGGGGCAGAGCGTGGATGATCCAGCGAAATTCTTTATCGACTTCAACCGGCGAATCGTGGCAAAGAGCGATGAGTTTTATGCGTACACGCGGCCAACCGACTTCAGGCTGGAGAAGCGTGAGGTGCAGGTTTTCTCCACGCGCGAAGTTCCGGACCCGAAGCTTGAAGCGAAAGTGAAAGGCACGTTCGCGGAGTTCTTGCGGTTCACGGCGCCGGTGAAGACGCCATATCCCGAGGACAATCTGGTGAATGCGCGCTGGTTTCCGGCGTCAGGACGGCGCGCGATCGTACTTCTGCCGCACTGGAATGCGGACGCGATTGCTTATGTCAGCCTGTGCAAAGTTCTGAACATGATGGGCATCGCGGTGTTGCGGCTGACGATGCCTTATCACGATATCCGCATGCCGGCCGAGATCAGCCGCGCGGACTATGCGGTTTCTGCCAACATTGGCCGCACCCTCGATGCGGTGCGGCAAGGAGTGGTGGATGTCCGCTGCTGTCTCGATTGGCTGGAGCAGCAGGGCTATAGCAAGTTGGGGATCGTGGGCACGAGTCTGGGGTCGTGCTATGCATTCATCGCGGCGGCGCATGATCCGCGCATTCGAGTGGCGGCGTTCAATCATGCTTCCACCTATGTTGCCGATGTCGTGTGGCACGGACAGTCGACGCGGCACATCCGGCAGGGGATGGAATCGCAAATCACTCTGGAGACGCTGCGGCAATCGTGGTTGGCGGTGAGTCCGATGGCGTACTTCAAGCAGTTCTCGCGCTGGCCGCGGAAGTCGCTCATCATTTACGCGAAGTACGATTTGACTTTCCTGCCGGAACTTTCGCGGGATGTGGTGAAAGAATTCGAGCGCTACGGACTGGATCACAAAGTTGTGGTGCTGCCCTGCGGTCACTACACCATGGGCGAGACGCCATACAACCTCATGGATGGGTGGCAACTGGCTTCGTTCTTGCGAACCGCGTTTGAGGGTTAGCGGTTCAGTAGCGATACCAACTAAAGAGACTCGCGATCCAGCCTCCGAGCTGGCGAATAAAAAGAGTGCGGATGGACGAGGAGTGGTTTCCGGCCGGCAAATCCACGGCTGAAGCGAGCGGCACGTTCCCAGCGGCGGCGGATTTGGCGGGTTCCACTCGAAAGTCAGGAATTTCGGATCGTTGCTGCATGGTCCTCTCTTAGGTTAGGGATTGAGTGCTTTTGCAAGTCTTTTAACGGATTGTTTATGCCCCTGGCATAACCGAGGCGCTCCAGCATGTCTCCGGTGAATTCATCGATTACGGCGAGTTGTGGCTCCGTCAGCCTCTGCCGCCAGCCTGCGATCGCGCCTTTGCCGACCGACCGGCCTTCTTCCCCGGGACTTTTGGGAAGCCTTTTCGCCTGGTCTTCCTTAGCGCGCATTTTTTCCAGCGAATTATTGCGAACCACGGAGTGAATGACGGACGGGTCCATCTCCTTGCCGAGGAATTCCAGGCAACGCGAGATCGTGCCCTCAAGGTCCTTTCGCATTTCCTCGAAGCTCAGCAGCAGAAGGTTTCCATCTTTTGCCAGGGGCGAGTTCATCCAGCCGTCAACATGTTCCTGCCAGGAGCCGAAACGCGTCATCCTGCCCTCCATGAAGGGACGGACATAGTCGTCCAGAGCGTGGACGTGAAGCACATCCACCGCGGTTTCGCGTGCGAAGTGGGAGAGCATTACATCCCGGACATCGCGAACAATGTAGATGGCGCGCCGGTATTTGCGGCGGTAAGGCTCGTGGGTTTTGATCAGGCGTCCCCCACCCGGCACCAGCGGGCGGGCGTGCACGTGAATCCCAATTTCAGGAACGATCCGTTGAATTTGGTCAAAGCTGGAGGGCACGTCGCTCAAGGCTTCGCCTAGCGGGAACCGCAGCATGGTATTGCCGGACCGTGGATACGATGCCAGGAATACATCGCTGGGATCGAGTCCAAGGTGGCGGAGATATACCAGGGGGGCGCGCAACCAGGTGCGTGCCGCGCGAGCACGCCATTGTCCGAGAGCTGACACCAAGTACGTCCTTCCTTGTGGGCCGGCTGGTTTCCCGATCACCGCGCGCGACCAGAGGAGCCTTCCCAATCCACCGGACCGGGCTGGACAATGCCGTTGGCCTCGCGGCGGCGCTTTTTCAACTCACGGTATCGGCGCAGCAGCGGGATCGGGATGAAGGAGAATATGAGCGGCGATATTCGGTCTCCGGTGCGCAACACGCGGTAAAGCGTCCAGTCAAGAAGCCTTGAAAAGCGATTGGGCGGCTGAGCGGGGTGGTCAGCCGGCTGAGGATATGGAGGCCAATCAGCGCCATAAAGCTGGTGCCACCAGGCCACGTACCGGCTGATTTTCGCGCGGAGCGCCACGTTGGCAAGTTCTGGCCGCGAGCCCTGAACGATCTTGTTGCCCTTGATGTTGGCATGATGCCGGCCGTTAAGGATGGCCGAACGGTCGGCGCCTTCAAGATTCGAGAGCGAATCGTCATAGGGAATCCGCAGAAACTCGCAGACTTGCCGCATCGCCGCGGGAGTGTCGGAAATCAGATCCTCATAGTTGATCTGGCAGACCGGTTTGCCGCGTGTGATCAGGCGGTCGCATTCCTTCTTGAAGACCTCATAGCCGAGGAGTCCACAAAGGGCTGCGCCCCTGCGGCCGAAATAGGAGTTACCCAGTGAGCCCGCGCGCAGGATGCTGTTGACGGTGGCGTTGGGGTCGCGCCAGACAATGATGAACCGCGCCTCGGGAAACTCACTTGCCATCTGATTGAGATGGTCGTAGTAGTTGGGAGACTTGGCGCCCCAGATCGTGGCGCCGTGACGCCGCGCGAAGAGCTGGTGAACGGCGGTGAAAGCGGTGTGGAAATCCGAGATACCATCGTCCACGTCCGCAGTGGACAGACCGTGCCGGTTAAAGGCCGCGCTCCAGAACTCCCAACGCTCCGCCCAATCGCAAAACGCCTTGGGCTTGAAAAATAGCGGTCGCAAGAGCATGAGGTCGGCTTCGAACATGAGCGCGACCTCGGGGTGCTTGTTCAGAAGCGCATAGAGCAGCGAGGAACCGGAACGCCACATGCTAACGACAAACAGCGGCCCAGCGGCCAGCGTGGGCTCCGGGGCTTGTGTGGGACCTTGACCCACGGAATTCATGCGATAGCCTGGGCGAGGATGGGTTGAGGGATGATAGCGGGTGCTCCGTTGTCCGTCCTCATCCGCCAAGCTCCGTCTCGTTTTTCTACGACGATAAGCGTACCAGTGGGCGGGCCGCCACGAACCGGGATGTGGTCCGGGTTGCCCTGCTCAATGACAGTCTGAGCGGCCAGGAGATTTCGAACGTGAGTCACTGCCACGATGCACTGCGAAGATTGAAGCGCCAGATTCATCAGTTCCGTCAGCCGGCGCGAGTAACGCCCATAGAACTGATAGAAGGACTCGCCGCCGGGGGCGGCCAGGTCGGGGTGCCGATTCAGCAGGTTTAGAAAGGGAAGAATATCAAACACTCTCTGGCCGGCAAATACTCCCAGATTCCACGGGCGTAGTTCCTTGGTGGGCGTGACCCGCGGCGCGCGGGTGCGGCGGCGCAATATTTCGGACGTTTGGCGCGCGCGGCGCAGGTCGGATGAGTAGATGGCTTCGACTGGATAATCCGCGAGACGCTCGGCGGTTTCCGCGGCTTCTTGCATTCCTTGCTCATCCAGCGGGAGGTCCAGCCAGCCTCGTAGACGCTCGTCTCTGCCGGGCGCGTTCAGGCAGGTATGTCCATGTCGCACAATTATGAGCTTCCCCATTCTGTCGAGGCTCCTGAATTTGAATTGGCGCCCGTGCAGGTGAGAAGGAAATTGAACATGCTCCCCATCTGAACGGGCGAAAAAGCGGGGGGACGCTACCACAGTGAATACATAGACTTACTATGTAATACAACATTAACAATAGGGTGGGAATAGCCGGCTGTCAAGCCCTTCCTGAAAAGAAATAAGGCTCTAATCCGGCCAGGCGCGGCAAAGCGGGTTTCTCAGATCCGTTCTAATGCGACCGTCTTAGCAATGGTGCAAACTCCTGAAAAGGAAGGAAGAATGGGACCACAGCCTTCAGAGACAATTCCGCGGGTGAAGCACTGTCAACCCGATCTGCGGGTTAGAATGTTTGAGTGGAAGGTACCCATGCCAGCGGCGTTATACCGGCAATTGTGGAACACCGGCAAGGCGACTTTCTGATGAGCACCGACCGTGCGCGCCTGAATCTCGAGGTGGTCCACGGCTTTCTGACCAATTGCTATTGGGCGAAGGGGATTCCGCGGGACGTGGTAGCGCGGTCGATTGAGCACTCGCTGTGCTTTGGCATTTACGACGAATCCCCACCCTTCGACGGTGCTCAGGGCGAGCATGGGGCACCCACGCAAGTTGGTTTTGCCCGCGTGGTCAGCGACTTTGCCACCGTGGCCTATCTGGGCGATGTCTTCGTGCTGGAGACGCATCGCGGGCGTGGATTGAGCAAGTGGCTGATGCAGTGTGTCGTGGAGCATCCTGCACTTCAGAATCTACGGCGCTGGATTCTTTTGACTCGCGACGCGCACGGACTTTATTCGCAGTTTGGCTTTACTCCGGTGAAGGCTCCGGAGCGGTATATGGAAATGCACCAGGCCAACGTGTACTCGGACAAAACAACATGACTGCCTACGAGATTCTGGGTACCGCCGCCTGCGGACTCGTCTGTCTGGCGATAGGCACGGTCTGTCTGGTTCGACCTATGGCCGTGCGCGATTATGCGCTACGAACCTCGCCGGAGTGGGCTCCCTTCCGCGGTTTTATGAGAACGAAAAGCTACCTGTGGTCCATTCGATTCAGTGGCGCTATCGCAATGCTTATGTTCCTAATCGCAGTTGCAGCCTTAATCTGGGGTCGGGGATAGGAAAAACAACATGACAAACTCCAAGATGTATCGCCCGCTATACGAAGCCGATCCGCAGATTGCCGCCGCCATCGACAACGAAACCCGCCGCCAGCACGAGGGGCTGGAGCTGATTGCTTCGGAGAACTTTGTCAGCGAAGCGGTGCTTGAAGCCGCAGGCTCGGTCTTCACCAACAAATATGCCGAGGGATATCCCGGCAAGCGTTACTACGGTGGCTGCGAGTACGCGGATGTGGTCGAGAACCTGGCGCGCGACCGCGCCAAACAGTTATTCGGCGCCGAACATGCGAACGTTCAGCCTCATGCCGGGTCGCAGGCGAACATGGAAGCTTACGCGGCGGTGTTGCAGCCGGGCGACACCATCCTTGGATTGAACCTTGCCCATGGGGGCCACCTGACGCATGGGCATCACCTGAATTTCTCCGGGAAGACATACAAGATCGTCCCTTATGGTGTGACCAAAGAAACCGAGACGATCGACTATGACTCGTTGGAGAAGCTGGCGGAGGAGCACAGGCCAAAGCTGATCATCGGTGGTGGCAGTGCTTATCCGCGCATCATCGATTTCGCCCGCATGCGGCAGATCGCGGACAAAGTTGGCGCGCTATTTCTGGTCGACATGGCGCATTTTGCCGGACTGGTGGCGGGCGGAGCGCATCCTTCGCCGGTGCCGCATGCGCATATTGTGACCTCGACCACGCATAAGACTCTGCGCGGACCGCGCTCGGGGATGATTCTTTCCAAAGCGGAGTTTGCGGCGGCGATCGATAAGGTAGTTTTCCCGGGGATGCAAGGCGGTCCACTGATGCACATCATCGCGGCGAAAGCGATCTGTTTTCAGGAGGCGATGCAGCCGGAGTTCCGCGATTATGCGAAGCAAGTCGTGGCCAATGCAAAAGTGCTGGCGGAGACGCTGGCAGCCGAGGGCTTCCGCATTATTTCCGGCGGCACCGATACGCACCTAATGCTGGTCGATGTCTTCTCCAAGGGTATGCTCGGCAGTGAAGCCGAGAAGGCGCTGGGCGAGGCCGGAATCACGGTGAATAAGAATGCCATCCCATTCGATGTCAATCCGCCGATGAAACCGAGCGGCATTCGTATCGGTACGCCGGCCCTGACGACGCGGGGAATGAAAGAAGCGGAGATGCGGCAGGTCGGGCGCTGGATCGCAGAAGCGCTTCTTCACCGCACCGAGGCCTCGGTGCTCACCAGAATCCGCAAGGACGTGCTTGATCTCTGCGAGGCGTTTCCGCTGTATGCCGAGCGTAGGGCCAGAGCGCAGGCGGAAGTGCGGGCGTAGCTCGGAGTCCCCGTAATTGTTCTGTGCGGGCTGCGTTCTCTATGGTTAAATGCCTTCGGTGAAGATCGCCATCGACATTCGGCGGATGACGGAGTTTGGCGTAGGCACATACATCCGCAATGTCGTGCGGACTTTAGGACGGCTTGACCACGAGACCACGTATTTCCTCATCGGCTCTCCGGGTAAAGTCAGGGAAATCGGCGCCTTGCCAGCTAACTTCCACACGGTTCCGCTGGCCGAACCCGAGCGCTCCCTGAAAAGCTACTGGGAGTTCCGCGCGATTGTGAAGCGGCTGGAATGCGATCTGGTACACATCCCCAATTTGTTTTCCATCCCACGCGGGCTGCCCTGTCCCTATGTGATGACGGTGCACGACATTCTGGAACATCTGTCGCGTGCGCGCCAGCAAACCGGCTTTTGGAGGTCGCTGCACTTCCAGATGACCAAGCGGGTCTTGCGCGGCGCCGCGCGGGTCTTCGCGGTTTCAAACTTCACCAAGTTGGAAATCGAAAAGCTATTTAACATTCCCGCGGGGCGAATCGAGGTGGTCTACAATGCGATCGATGAGAGGCTGCTTCACGGGCACGCCAGCGCGGCAGACCGTCAGTTGATCGTGGAGCGCTACCAGGTTACGTATCCTTTCTTGCTTTATGCGGGAAGCATCAGCCCGCACAAGAACGTCGTGCGCATGATCGAGGCCTTCTCCGCGCTGAAGACCGAACTGGAAAAAGATCAGGCCTTTCCCGACCTGAAGCTCATCATTATTGGAGACGATCTCTCCGGCAATCCTGACTTGCGGCGGACGGTGATCCGAAGCGGCATGCAGAACGACGTGCGCTTCCTGGGATTCGTGCCCATCGAAGTGCTTCGCACTTTTTACGATGCAGCCAAGATTTTTGTCTTCCCGTCGTTGTACGAAGGATTCGGTCTGCCACCACTGGAAGCGATGGCACACGGCACACCGGTCGTGACCTCAAACGTGTCGTCGCTGCCCGAGGTGGTGGGGAATGCGGCGGTGCTGGTCCACCCGGAGAATGTGTTCGAGATCATGCGCGCATTGCATCGGGTTCTTCTGGACCAGCCGTTGCGCGAAAGGATGAAGCAGCGCAGCTACCGACAGGTGACCAAGTTCTCTTGGGAGAAATCCGTGAGGCGAATTATGGACGCCTACCAGGAAGTCCTCAGCGCCAAAGGCGGCCGAGCATCCCCTGGCGAGTCGGCTGCCCCGGGCAGCAAGACAACGGCAGGAGCGGCGTGATGCCGCGGGTCTTTCGCCCGACGCGTGTATCACATCTGTGGCAAATCAACTTCCACTTAAGTGGGACCTACTTCAGCAGAGGCTGGCCCGGCGAAGCGATGGCGAGCTTGTGCAACTTGGCGGTGACTCGCGTGCGGTCGGCATCGGTCTGCGCCGAGGCGAGACGTTTGCGGAGGGTAGTGATCTTGTGCTGACGGGCGCGGCGCCGGCGAATCTCCGGCCGGCGGCTGGGTGCTGACATGAGGTGTACTCCTGAAAGTGAATTGAGAAAATGAATTTACCGCAGGCGGACGTGTATGCCGAGTTCCCCGGTCACGTTGCAGCCACGTAAGTTATTGAATCTGAACCAGCGAGAACTGTCAATGATGGCAACTTAAGCATAGATGGCAGGTTCTGCACACCGACGTCCCAAAGCTGACGCCGGGGCGAATTGCCGCTTCGCGATCTGCCGTACCTCCGCGCCGTGAAGAGCAGGAATTTCATGTGCCAATCGCAGGGTTCTAGAACCTGAAAGCCTTTGTTGTCAATTACAAACGTAACTACGACGTAATCTTCCATTGTGTTAGAGATTACTAATGGCCGGAGGCCGAAGCTCGTTTGCCGCGAGAACGCGGCCACTTGAACCGCGTATTTGGCGCTAAAAATCCGGCTTCTTCCGCGGCTGCCCATCGCCTCGGCCCGTACAGTTCGAGGAGAACAATGTCAAAGAAAATTCTTGTGGTTGACGACTCCAGAACAGCTTTGATGATGGAGCGCGAGATTCTGGAAAAGCGTACGACCTACCAGTGCGTGACCGCGAGTGACGGGCAGGAAGCGGTGGAGAAGGCTCAACAAGAACACCCCGACCTGGTGCTGATGGATGTGGTGATGCCCCGCATGAATGGATTTGAAGCCTGCAAGATGATGCGCCGGCAAGCCAGCACCCGGGAGATCCCCATCGTTCTTGTAACCACCCGCGGCGAGGAGTCTTACATGGAAGCTGGATTTCAGAGCGGATGCAATGACTACATCACCAAGCCCGTTGATGGCGCTGAACTGGTAGCCCTGTTACAGAGCTACCTGGGTGAGTAGAGCGTGGAAATGCTGGCGCGAGCTTTGTCCATATTGTGTGAACCGGTGCAACAAGGACCTTCATGAACGGTGACAAGAACAACGTTGGGGCGAAACCCACCTGGACCGAACCGATGAACGATCTGCGTTTGGGAGCGGCGCGGAAGAGGCTGGCCGAGAGCCGAGGCCAGGAGGATGCGATCGAGGGCGTTCGCGAAATCGTGGCCAACCTCCTCGGGTGCGAGGAAATCGGCCTGTTCCGAGTCGATCGTAGAACTTCAACTTTCCAGGTGTTCTGGTCCTTCGGAATCGAACTTGAGAACTACGACCTGCTGCAGGCGTTGGGTGATAACGGTCTGCAGCGCGTGATGCGCGGCGAGTGCCATGTGGAGTTCGCGGCCCATGACCGCTCTGCAATGGCTATGGCGCAGGCGTTTATTCCTATCAGTGTTGCGGACCAGACGATAGCCATACTCGCAATATTGCGTCTGCTTCCCCAGAAGGCGGCTTTTGACCGGTCCGACATGGAGCTATTCAAACTTCTTTCCGACGAAGCCGCCAAGCCCTTGTTTGGAGCGGCCGGACATTCGATGCCAAGGACCGAGGAACCAGGAATGAGACCATGAGAGAGACTTCCCCCAAATTCAATCCGGCAGTTCTGCCGGCGGAGTTCATGAAGAGTTTTCAGCAGGTGGATTCCGACGAACCCCGGCACTTCCTCTATCCCGGCCAAGTATTCGTGACGCGCGATCCAATCACCATCTCAACCATACTCGGATCATGCGCAGCCATCTGTCTCTGGGACCGGCACAAGCGAGTGGGAGGAATGAATCACTATCTCCTGCCGGAGGGGCTTAGTGACGGGCCGAACCGGCTGCGCTATGGCAACGTTGCCAATCCTGAACTTCTTGAGCAGGTGCTTGCGCTGGGATGCGAAACGCGAAACTTGCAGGCCAAGATCTTCGGTGGGTCCAGCGCTTTCGCTGTCGACCTGTCGCAGTCAGTGGGATCGAGAAATGTGGAGTTTGCCGAAAGTTTTCTTCGCTCTGCGGGCATCCCGGTGGTGGAAAGAGAAGTGTCGGGGAAGCATGGCCGCAGGTTGTTCTTTCAGATCTTCGATGGCGTGACAAAGATCAAGAATTTTGACCAGCTGTAGAGAGAAACCAGGCCGCCGGAGGATTGTCGCGGACTGCGAAGGGAGGAACGGTGAATTCAGCGGACTTTGATCGGGAAGCGGTCTTCGCGTCGTTCCTCGTCGAATCGGAAGAAGGCCTGAACCTGATGGAACAGGCGTTGGTTCAGATGGAATCGAACCCTTCCGATCCGGAACTTCTGCACAGCATTTTCCGCATTGCCCATACCATCAAGGGAAATGCAGCCTCATTAGAACTCGGCGAACTAGCAGGGTTTGCCCACGTTGTCGAGGATTTGTTAGACGTGCTGCGAGAGCAGCAGACGCTGCCCGGTGCGGACTTAATTTCCCTGCTGCTGAAGGCCGCGGATGAACTTCGGGCCATGGTTTCAAGCGCGACGGCCAGACCCCAAGAGCTTACCCCGGCACAACACGACCTCAGAAAACAAATAGCGCGGGAGGTGGAAAAGCGGTCGAAACGAGTGGTCAGCGCCGGTGAGGTGCGAGAAGGAGCCGGTCCTGGAGTAAGGGTGGACAGGCTTCCGGGTGCCAGTCACCGCACGCTGCGCGCCGATGTCGACAAGCTTGACCACATGTTGAATCTGACCGGGGAAATCGTCATTGCGCAAGGCCGCTTGCGCCAGATGATCGAGAAGCTGGGTAGCGAGCAAGGCCGCGCCATCCTGGACATGCATCGCGAGGCCGAGCGCCTGTACATGGACCTGCAGAGTGAAGTGATGAGTATCCGCATGGTGCCGATCGGCCCCTTGTTTCGCCAGTTTGTGCGATCGGTGAGAGACCTGGCCAGAAGTCACGGAAAGCTGGCCCGTCTGGAAGTCGTAGGAGCAGACGTTGAAGTTGACACAACGGTGCTCGAACTATTGAAAGACCCTCTGCTGCACCTGGTGCGCAATGCGGTCGACCATGGTCTCGAGAAACCGGCCCTGCGCGAAAGCCAAGGCAAGAATCCTTGCGGACTAATCCGGCTGGCAGCGGCGCACAGCGGTGGAAATATCATCGTGAAGCTGCAGGACGATGGAGCAGGTTTCGACCGCGCACGGATCCTCGATAAAGCGAAACGCCTTGGACTCTTATCCGACGACGCCGGCATTCGCGACCAGGATATCTACGATTTGGTATTTAATGCGGGATTCTCAACCGCCGAATCGGTCACCGATCTCTCCGGCCGTGGGGTCGGACTGGATGTAGTCCGGCGCAACATCGACACCCTGCGCGGGACGGTGGAGATAACCAGCACGGCAGGCAAAGGCAGCACGATTATCATCCGCCTGCCCCTGACGCTGGCCATCATTGAAGGGTTCTCGGTGAGGGTTGGTACTGAAACCTTTGTCGTCCCTCTGGAGCACGTGATCGAGTGTACGGAGTTACCTGCCGCACAACGCAACTCGGAAGCCAGCGGAATTCTCAGTCTGCGGGGAACTGCCCTTCCCTATGTTCGACTGCGGCGTGTGTTTGGCCTGGGTGGGGAGATCCCTAAAAAGGAGAACATCGTGGTCGTTAAGGTCAACGAGTTCTACGCCGGAATCGCAGTGGACGAATTGTTAGGGGGCATGCAGACGGTAGTGAAGCCTCTGGGCAGGGCTTTTCGAGGAGTGTATGGGATCGCCGGTTCTACGGTTCTGGGGGATGGACGGGTCGGTTTGATCATCGACGTTCCGAGTCTTCTGCGCGGAGTGATGCAGTCGACTTTGCAGGCTCAAGCTTAGCTACAAAGGGAAGTTCTTTTGGAGAGGTGAAGGACAATGAAGAATTGGCAAGATCGGAACATCGGCACGCGGCTGGGCGTCATCTTCGGCGCCATCCTGCTGTGCGTGATCGCGGTAAGCGGATTCGGGCTGAGCTGGCTCGGTCGTCTGAACTCCAACATGTCGGCCTCGATGCAAAAGCGTTACAACACGGTTGAGTTGACGCACCAGACTATCGAGAACTCGATCACCAACGCCCGCATCACCATGCAGTTGTTCGAAGTCTCCGACCCCGAACAAGAGAAGAAGCTGAACCAGCAAAACGATGC
>Ga0208190_1000072_pt1 | contig 37216 bp, 38 predicted proteins | sample June2015DPH_13_1_FD_184708 | JGI IMG/M metagenome (GOLD analysis project Ga0208190, IMG submission 184708) | Peatland microbial communities from SPRUCE experiment site at the Marcell Experimental Forest, Minnesota, USA - June2015DPH_13_10... | ecosystem: Environmental > Terrestrial > Soil >... | reverse complement strand
GCGGGTTGCGGCTGCTTTATTCTCAGCTGCCTTGTTCTCGTTCGAGCGGGTTGCGGCTGCTTTATTCTCAGCTGCCTTGTTCTCGTTCGAGCGGGTTGCGGCTGCTTTATTCTCAGCCGCCTTGTTCTCGTTCGAGCGGGTTGCGGTTGCGTTATTCTCAGCCGCCTTGTTCTCATTTGAGCGAGTTGCCGCTGCCTTGTTCTCGGCCGCCTTGTTCTCGTTCGAGCGGGTTGCGGCTGCCTTGTTCGTAGCCCCCTTGTTCTCACTCGTGCGAGTTGCCGCCGTCTTATTCTCAGCGGCCTTGTTCTCGCTCGCGCGAGTTGCCGCTGCCTTGTTCTCCACTGCCCTGTTCTCGCTCGTGCGGGTTGCGGCTGCCCTATTCTCAGCCGCCTTGTTCTCATTTGAGCGATTTGCCGCTGCTTTGTTCGTAGCCCCCCTGTTCTCGTTCGTGCGATTTGCCGTCGTCTTACTCTCGGCAGCCTTGCTTGCGGTGGCCTTGTAAGGCGCTCCCGCCTGCCTGGCGGCTACCACCCCGTGGCCGCTAAACTCCGCAGGTTTGGCAGTGGCGGCAATTGCCGGCCTGCCATGATTCACGGACGCCAAAAGTTCGTGGTTCTTACCCGCGGCCTGTTGATGCTCGGACTGAGCTGCTGTTGCCGGAGTATGACGCTCATGTGACGCAGCCTCTTCCCCTACGGTTGGGCGTGCGTGGGTTCCACCGTTGCCGCCGTTATAGCTGACGTGGTTGAATGTGGTGTTGTTGATTACGGTCTTGTTATAGACATTGTGAATATTCGTGACGTTCACGTTATTCACGGAGCGGTTGTAGTAGAAGCCTCCATTATTCCAGTATCCGCCTTGATAGCCGATGCCACCGTACCCGAATCCGTAGTTGACGCCGCCGTAAAATCCGACATTTGTACCCCAGTAGCCCTCATTCCAGGCAAAGGCGTTGCCACCCCAACCCCAATAACCAGGCGTCCAGAGCAAGCCAGCTTCGGGAGCCATCACCCAGGTACCCGGCACCCAGAAGTAGCCTTCCTCTCCATAAGACCAGTAGCCGGGCGTCCACAAATAGCCCTCAGCTGGAGCCATCGGTTGGGTATAAACGGGTAGCGCGGGCGGGGCGATCGTGATTGCCGCGCCGAACTGCGCGAGCGAAGCAGCAGGTATCGCCACTATCAGAAGTGTAAGCAACAGCAAACGAATAGTACGCATTTTGAATCACCTTGCCAGATCATCCTTCGATTGCCCGATGAATCTTGTTGTCGCGGGCTGCGTGGAGTAAGGCGACGCGTCAAGCGTCTAGGCAAGGATTGCACGCACGCAATGGCAGGTCTGTGCACTAGGGCTCACTTTTGGGAAAGTCGTCATTAAATCTGCTAAGTCGATTTCCGAGACCGCGTTGCTGGCGCCGGCCAAAAAACTGCGCCAGTCCGGAAGGTTGAAGCCGCGCCGATCAAAGTTGTTCCTAAGCGGCACTCTTTTTTTGACCTGCTTGCGCGGAGGCTGGCGTCATCAGGCTGGCGCATTGCTCGGCGTGCAGTTTCGCTGCCTCGGCGTCATGATGAACTGCTTGCTGACTATGACCATGAGCCAGGTACGCGTGGTGCGCCGCCTTTTCGTGCTCCTCGGCCTGATCGTATTTCGCTGCCTCGTTGAAATGATAGGCCGCTTTCTCATGATGACGAGCAGCGTGATGGTAATGCTCCCAGGTTCTTGACATCTGGTTCTCCTTTGTCAGATGCCGGCGCCGGATGGGGATGGGACGCATGGCAAAGCTTATGCCGCGCTGGGAACCCTTGATTCTCCTGACATGCGGTATTTGAAATCAAATCGCATTTCGCCGTCCGCTGAGCAGATTGATGACAAGGACCACCAATCCCACAACTAGTAGTAAGTGGATCAGACCACCTCCGATATGCAGGCTGAAACCCAGAAGCCACAAAATCAGCAGAACCACGAAAATCGTCCAAAGCATATTGATGCCTCCGATCTCGGTGTCATGTCTGACGCACAAGTCGAATCGTGCTTAAGTTCGCCTAGAAAAAGTCAGATGCACAAGATCAGCTGCGACCTTAGCAAATGCGGGATAGTAAGGTCTGAGCAATTGTGCTCACGACAGTCCCGTGGAATTGCCGACACTGCACTCCGTGGTGGTGTCTTCGATTCATCATGTCTTTTCGAAAGGTTCGGTCCACCCTAAGCCGGTGGGACGGTCGGAGCCGATTTCTTAACCGCCATCCGTGGCGTCTTGCTGGTTCGCCGCGAGCGATTGGACCCCTTTATGCCTGCCGAAGGCTTATCCAGCGGAGTCTCGTAACCTTTCTCTTCGCGAACTTCAGGCCTTACTCCGAGTTTGCCGGCGGTCTGAACATCAAGCTCCCCGGTGACCGGCAGATTCTCAGCCTTCTGAAATCCGCGGATACTCGCCCGGGTTCGCAGACCAAGAACACCATCGACCTTGCCTCGATAGCGTCCTTCGTCCTGCAGAATCTGCTGCATCTTATTAACATCTTTCGGATCCGCGAGCGCTGGTACCTCGTTACCGAGGTCAGGACTCGAAGTTATCGGCGTCGGGCGTGTTCCCGAGATTCCCGTCGTCAGCAGTAGTAAGACAATCCCGGCGCACGCGACTTTGCTGCCTAAGAACATCTTTTTCCTCGTTTCGTGCGCTGGTAGGCCAGCGTAGAACATCAGACCACAGTTTCCGGCGGTTTCGCGGAACTCATCCTCTGGCATCGGTGCCTAGTCTTGTACCTGAGAGGGTCAGTCAAGCCGTGTGGTTATGGCGGGGAGACTGCCCTATTGCGACACGGATAGATTCGCTCAGCGCTTCTGGAAATACTGTGCTGAATGGCTCATGTCGCAGGCCGAAAGACATAAATCGGCCGAGTGGTTTTCTCGAGTGGGCTTTTTCATGAATGGAACGACGTTTAGTTTTAGTCTGCTGAGGCATTTCAAAGACCCATGGCACGTTTGGAAACGCAGCAGGAGAGGGCGCGCTCAAAGTGGTCCTCATGAGTGACAAGGCCTCGTTGATGATAGTCGAGAAGAATCAAATCGCGGCGCTCCTCCACGCACACTATCCCACACGACACTGTGCACGTAAGAACAGTTTTCCATTTGTTCGGGCTGTCATAGTTCGAGCTCGGACTTCATCTAACTTAATAGTCCGAGAATGACGGCAGGTTGCTGAGGAGATAAGAAAATGTCCATTGAAAATTCAGTTGTTGCCTTGTATCACACTCATCCCGAAGCGGATCAAGCGGTAAAGGAATTGCAGAGCGGCGGAGTTGACATGCGCAAGTTATCGATCGTTGGGCAGGGCTACCACACGCACGAGCAGGTAGTGGGGTACTACAACACCGGCGACCGCATGAAGTATTGGGGCAAGACCGGTGCATTCTGGGGAGGTTTTTGGGGACTTCTGTTCGGTTCGGCTTTCTTCGCAATTCCGGGCATCGGCCCGATCTTAGTCGCTGGACCGTTGGTGGCCTGGATCGTGGCAGCGTTGGAGGGTGCGGTAGTGGTTGGAGGGTTGAGTGCCCTGGGAGCTGGCCTCTACAGCATCGGAATTCCTAAAGACAGCATTGTGAAGTACGAAGCCGCGCTCAAGACCGATCAGTTCCTGCTGATCGCCCACGGGACCGCTACCGAAGTGGCCAAGGCGAAGGAAATCATCGACAGCACACATCCGGCCTACTGCACGCTGCACGCAGCCGAAGCAGTAGCAGCATAGCATCAACCCTTATTGCGGCTGCGCCGTTGGGGCCGTCGATGTATGAACTGATTCAGCCGAGGTTGTTTCGGCTGGGGCACTCGATTGCGTCTGCCTGTTCGGCGGAATTTCGGTCCCGGCTGGGTAGATGAAAATCTGCACCGTACCCCAGCCTGGATCGGAATTCCCGTTTGTCTGCTTGCCCATTCCTAGAGTTCTGAGTCGGCTATCGTCAAATCCGAAGTTCTCGACCAGATATTCGCGCACAACCATGGCCCGAGCTTCCGTTAACACCAAGTCTTTCTGGGTGTCCCCTTCCATACCGGCGGACACAACAACCACGGCAAAGCCAAATTGGTTATTGGCCAAGAACTCGCCGCCGGTAGTTAGAGATTTTTGGTTCTTCAGCTTGGCCGAATCTTGCCTATCGAAAAGCTGCTTGGCCGAGTAGGTAAACTGCTTTATCGGTGTGCCTTGCGGCAACCGCTCAATCTCATTCTTGGCGAGTTCGGTGGAATCTTCGTATCCCCGGCTCTTGAAATACCCGCGCAGGAAGAAATTGTGCTTCATGGCTTCCATATTCTCTTGGAAGTCGGTAACACCCGCTTGCGCCTGGGCCATGGTGTCACGCATGGCGCCCGTCGTCTGTTCGAGGTTGGTGTAGAGCGCTTTGTCGTTGACCAGCGCGCCGGCAGTGCCCTCTCCTCTATCGATCTTGGCGCTAATCGAGTCCAGGTTCGCCGTCGCCCGAGTTGCGTTCTTGATGGCCTGCTGGCTGCTATCGAGAATGTCGCTTGTTTTCTGGAACAGATCTGACATTTCGAGTGGCGGCTCGCTGGCAATGAGATCGCCATCGCGCACGTCGCCCGATCCAGCCGATCCGAACGAGATCGCCAGAAACTGGTTGCCCAACAAACCTTCCGTTTCGATTGTGGCCACAGAGTCTTGCTTGATGATCTCGTGCGTGGACCTGCCGACGTCCATGATTACAGTGACCTTTTCGCCGGGCTTGTGAGGCAACACGATGTTGCGCACAGTCCCGCTGTGAACGCCACCCACCCGCACGTCGCCTCCAGCATCGAGGCCCACCACGTTGTCGAATTGTGCTTTCAATTGGTACGTCGAGCTGAAAAGATACTGCTTGCCTCCGATGATGAAGACACCGACGACCAGAATTGCAAGTGTTGCAACGATGAAAGCCCCTAGCCGCGCCGCTCTCGACATGTGTCCTCCTACGAATGCCTTAGAAATTCCCGGACAAACTCGATGTCACTCTCTTGAAGCTCTTCAAAGCTGCCTTCAATCACCACAGTTCCATCGTTAAGCAGAGCCAGTCGGTCCGCGATTGTCTTTGCGCTGTGCAGATCATGGGTCACCACGATGGATGCCATGTGATGTTCCTCCTGGAGCTTGAGGACCAGATCATCAATCTCCGCTGAGCTGATGGGGTCGAGACCGGCGGTGGGCTCGTCGAGCAGCAAAATATCTGGCTCCAAGGCTAGCGCACGTGCTAGTCCTACTCGTTTTTGCATGCCGCCAGAGATATCGGAGGGCATCTTCGCAAAGCCGCTTTCCATTCCAACTTCCGCCAATAGTTCGTGGACTCGGTCTCGCTGCTCAGACTTCGACATGTCCTTTCTATGGTGCTGCAGGGGAAAGGCTACGTTTTGCTCGACGGTCAGCGAATCGTAAAGGGCCGCGTGCTGAAACAAAAATCCCATTTTCTTCCTGATTGCGCCGAGCTGGTCGAGAGCCAAGCCGGCGATGTCTTGCCCCTGGATACGAACCGATCCCCGGTCAGGTATCTCCAGTCCGATGACGAGTCTCAGCAATACGCTCTTGCCCGTACCACTGCGGCCCAGCACCGCCAGGGTCTCGCCGCGCCTCACCGCCAGGTTAATCCCGGTCAAAACCTTTTGACTTCCAAAGGACTTGTGCAAATCCGCGACGGCAACGACTGGCACGCTGCGGTCTTTCTCGGCTTCGTCTTGCTGCAGCGCAACTTGATCGATGGTGTGCATGTTTGTTTGCCAGCTTCTGATCAATTACGGGAAAAATATGATGATGAGTTTTACCAGTACGACATCGGCCAGTATGACGAACAGCGACGACAAGACCACCGAGCTCGTGGCCGCACGTCCCACGCCCGCAGCGCCACCCTGTGTCCGCATTCCCTGGAAACACGCAATCAGCCCAATGATCAGTCCAAACACGGCGGTTTTAAACGTTGGTGGCAGGAAATCGTTGAAATCCGCGCCGTTAAAGCCCGCACTTATGAACTGATGTAAAGAAACCGGCTCAACCATGGCCTGCGTGACCCAGCCCATGAGCAAGCCGCAAAAGTCGGCAGCGAGGGTCAGCAGAGGCAGCATCAGGATGCAAGCCAGGATGCGGGTCGCCGCCAGCAGCCTATAAGGGTTTACCGCAGATGCCTCGATGGCGTCGATCTGTTCGGTCACTTTCATCGACGCCAATTCCGCGCCAATGCCAGCTCCCGCTCGACCGCTCACTACCAGACCCGTGATGATCGGACCGGTCTCATGGATTACCGAGAACACGATGGCGGCGGGAAGCAGCGACTTCGCCCCAAATCGAGTCAGGCTGTAGCGGGCTTCCAAAGAGAGTACAACGCCGGTTGCGCCTCCGGCCAAAGCGACCAGCGGCAGAGACTTTGATCCGATCTCGTCGAGTTGTCGAAAGAGTTCGCCAAATTCAAACGGTGGCGTGACCGCAGCCCGGACAACCTGCCAGAAAAATATGCCCAGATCGCCGAACCACTCGAGAAACTCATTGATCAGGCCCAGGCCCTTGGTGGGACTCGCAGCGGGCGGCATGAGTGGGGTCCGCGGCACCGGAAGGGTGAGTTCCGAGCCTGCGGCCGCGACTAATTTTCGGTCGATCACGGGTTTGAACCAGGATTGGGCGCGCCGTGCCCATTGTTCAAGTGCATGCGATGAAGCAGGGAGTGAGGTCCGCTATAGAGGAATTCAAGAGCGCTGTTCCCGCCCACATATCCCAGCATGGTGTAATTACCCATCCGAAGAGCATCCTTGCCGTTGTAGCGGCCGGGATACCACGCATAGACGGCAGTCATAGAGCCGGCATATGGCGCGACGAGCGCGGGGAAAGAGAAGACGATGTGGCCGTCTTGGCCGCGGCGTGCTGTCAAGGTGGAGATCACGGCATGGCGCAACCGTGGAATCACGCCCTTGCATTCACAACGGTAGTACAACGTGTCTTCCTTGAACGCTTGTGCCAGCCCATAGCGCGTCGTAGTGCTGACCGCTGCAATGCCGAAATCAGACCCGATTCGCTTGCCAAATCCCTCGGCGCCTTGCTTCCACTCAGGAGGTGTGTTGTACGCTTGGCCAACGCCAGCCGCAAACGCTGCACCCGCGATGGGATAGGGGCCGAACGCGTCGAAAGCGTAGTTGCGGAGCTTCGTTCTCTGCGTCGGACGCGTGTACATCAGATCAGGTGGGGCTGAGGTTGGGTTTACAACAATGCCGGAGGAATCTTCCCCATTGACCAGTGACTGCGCCCCTGCAAGCAACGACATAGCTGGCAGGGCTAGCAGCAAGACCATGGTTCGGCGTGATTTCATTTCGAGATTCTCCCTGGGAATTCCAACTGCGGAGCGTGGGTTCTTAGACGGTCAAAGGACACGCTCCGTGGTCGCACTGGCACGCAATCTCGACTGCGCTGGATCCCGCTTCCTTACAGGCTTGACCGCAGTATTCGTCGCCAGGTTTCGCCAAGCACAGGCATGGAAGGTGTGCACACTTGCTCTGCTCAGTTGTCGTCATCGTGGTTCTCCTTTTAAGAAAGCGATCGTTAAATGATTTCGGTCGCTGCAGCTATCGGAGCAAATTCGCATGGTGTTCCGCCGTTTACTACAGCACCGTTCGTGCCATGGTCCGTTTTGCCAGCCAGGGTACTTGTTTATTCGCCGACGGCCTTTTCAGCACGGCCGAACCGCTTGTGAACTTTGCCGGCTTTCTTTTCCGCATTCCCTGAGACTTACAGATCGGGGTCGTTCCTCGTCTTTTCGAGCTCCTCCTTAGACCTTCCCTTTTACTTCGTGAAGCTTGCCCTCCGTGCGGTCTTGCGTACTTGGCCTCATCATTTTTCCCTGTCTGCCCGTTTGGTCGCTAGGCGACTTCTTTTCTCTCCACAGCTACTGGGACCTGCACCAGTTCCTCAAATAGAGAGCGGTAGTGAATCATCGCCGTTCGGAGATCTTCGGTGGTTGCTCCTTCTTTTCCAGCCCGAAGCGCAATCTCATGGGCCGACCGGTAGTTTTCCACTACACGAGGATGGTCGACAGAAATGTCGGCGGCACGTTGTTCGAAATCTGCGACGGGATAGCCGCGAGCCTTCATAACATAGGAAACCAGATCATCGGCTTCCGCGACGGCGCCCTTCGGGGAATCGACGAAACGAGACTGCACCGCCTCCCACTGCTTCGAATACCGCTCATGTTCCATTGAATCAAGATCGCGAATGTTGAGCTGGTTAATCCGTTTCTCGCGATCCGCCAGTTTCCCTTCCGCTTTTGAGCCATGTGCCAGCACCGCGCGGTCGTACTCGGGCCCGAATTTCTTCCGTAGGCCTGCAGTCGTGCCCCTGCGTTTGCGCACGTACAACCAGGCACCCACCGCGACGATTACAATTAAGGCGGCGGCGATAGCAATGAGCCTCGGATCCATCAAATTCAAGTTCATCGAAACCTCCACAGAACCAAGTTTGTTCACCATCGTTGCTTTGTCGTGAAACCATTGGTGAGTTGCCAGTATGAAGCTTCCCGCGTAGAAAAACTGATCAGAATTGACCGCCATGAGAGTGCCCACCCTCCGGAATAGATTCAGCACATACTTCATGTTCTGAAGCGTCTGCACTGCAGGTTGCAACAGAGCCATCAGAAGCGCGTGGTGTTGTTTTACCGTTGTGGCCGACACACGGCGAAGGTTGGGGTCTTCCGAGAAGCCGATACGCGGCAGTTATTGGGCGCAGAAAGCAAGAAGCGTCCTATGAACTCGCAACAGCTTGCTTTTGTTCTCGTAATAGATGAAGCCTGAGTTTTTAAACCTCTTCATGAAGAAACAGACGCGCGACCGCGTGGTTCCTACCATTTCTGCCAGCGTCGCATGGCTAATCCTCGGAACCACAGTCTCGTGCGATCCATGCGCATCGAAATGGGCAAGCAGCAAAAGAGTGCGCGCAAGTCTCTTCTCGCTGGGATTGCAACGTTGATCGACGAGATCTTGCTGGTATCGAATGTTGCTCTCCAGCACGTATGCCCAAAACACATTCGCCAGCTTCACCTGCCGCGTCAGTGCGAGCATCATGGCCTTCTTGTCAATCCGAAGCAGGCTGCAGTCCATCATTGCCGTGGCAGATGCCGTGCGGGAAGACTGACCGGCTACAGCATCGTTCCCAATAAAATCGTCGTTGCTCAATATGTCAAGGGTCGCTTCCTTGCCAGCCTGGGACTTTACGCTGAGCTTTACTTTGCCGGTTTGAATGACAAACAGCGCATCGGCCGTATCACCCTGAGCGTAGATTGTTTGCCCTCTGCTAAAAGACATCATCTCTCTCCCCGTACCCGCTGTAGAAAGGAATGTCTTCGGGTTGAAAGCCGGCTTGGTCATGGCGTCCCAGTGTGCTCGTGGCCAGAGAACGTCCCATCTGAGCACAGGAACTGATGAAGAGAATGTGCAAAATCGCTCACAATGCTCCCGGGTCAGGCACCCACTGTCCCTTCCGGCCATGCGCCATGGCCGCGCACCCGAAAGAGGCAGTCGATCCGATCTCGCTGGCTGCCGAGTCAAGCGCAGCGCAGGACATTCGGAAAACGGCTTGACGTGGCCGAAAGTGAGCTACATGCACGACTTGGCTGACTGCTGCCCCCATGCTGGCATCGAAGATCACGACATCGTGACCTTTTGATCCGTCGATCCGCTAATTCTTCTTGAGATCTTCGATGCCAGGCATTTCGTCGAGGGCGGAGCTTGCGCTTTTCTACGGGATTCCGAAAAGGGGCTAAAATATTTGTCTCGCTCATTCGTCTAGAAAGGTAGATGGACGATGCGCTGACAAAACAGTGGATCACAGTGCAGCAAGACCAGCAGATCTCTGAAGCGATCGCGCGGGAAAAGCCCCGGCTTCGCAACTTCATCCGTAAACGGGTAGCCGACCCGAGCGACGCAGAAGACATCCTGCAGGAGGTTTTCTACGAGCTTGTGGAAGCCTACCGCATGATGAAGCCGGTGGAACAAGTCACTGCCTGGCTGTTCCGCGTGGCCCGCAACCGGATCACCGATCTGTTCCGCGGCAGGAAGCGTGTGGCGTCAGGCGAACCGGCGGTCCGGGCAGAGGATGGCGAGGATTTCCAGTGGGAGGACCTGCTGCCCTCGCTGGATGCTGGACCTGACGCGTCCTACGCGCGGAATTTGTTGTTGCAGGAGATGGACGCCGCGCTCGACGAATTGCCCGAAGAGCAGCGGGAGGTGTTCATGGCTCACGAGTTCTTCGGGTACAGCTTCAAAGAGCTCGCCGAAGAAACCGGAGTCAGTGTGAACACGCTGCTTTCGCGCAAGCACTACGCGGTCTTGCACCTGCGTCAGCGACTCCAGACCATCTACGACGATTTCAGGAAAGCATGAGGGAACGAAGATGAAGGGGAAATGGTTCGTGCGGGGACTGAAGTTCGTGCTGTTTGCAGCGCTATGCGTCACCGTAGTCGGTTTTGTGGTGATGGGCCTGTGGAATTGGCTGATGCCGCCTCTGTTTGGCTGGCATCTGATCAATTTCTGGCAGGCTGTCGGCATTCTCGTTCTTAGCAAGATCCTCTTTGGTGGATTCCGCGGCCGTCCGGGCCGCCACATGCGCTGGCGGCGCGGGATGTGGGAGCGGTGGGAACACATGACCCCCGAGGAGCGGGAGAAGTTTCGGCAAGGCATGCGTGGACGTTGCGGATCATTCGGAACGCCCGCGGCGGCGCCGAAAGCCTAGCCGAGTGGAGAAAATTTGTTGGTCAAGATGTTGATTTATCGTAACACTTGATATTCGCTTTATATTCGCCTACAATGGGCCGCCGTGGAATACCCGTTCCGGAGAACTTAACATGCTGACGATCACTGTCGAGAACTTCGCGGAGGCCGCGATTCTGCGCTGCCAGGGCAGAATTGTACGAGGTGACGAGACGAGCATCTTATGCTCTGTCATGCACCAGGAGGGCCGGAATGTCATCCTTGACTTAGCCGAGGTTGACGCAATCGACGCGGCGGGAATCGGCGCGTTGGTTTCGCTGCAAGCGGCGGGGATTTATCTCAAACTCATGAACCCGACCCCGCAGGTGCGGGAAATATTGAACATCACCAAACTGGACTCCATCTTCGAAGTCTTCGAATCTCAATTGCCTGTCGAGACTACGGGATCAACCCGGACGCGGAATGAGTGCTCCTCGATCGCGTTGTGACCGGGCATAAACCACAAAATCGATCAAAACCCCAGCGGCGCCCGAGATGACCCTCGTATTAACAAACGGATAGACCGAACTTGTCCTCCGGTTGTTTTCGCGTGTAGTCGAATCGAGACGGCCGACCCGAGCATCCATTGGCTCAATGAGACCGCCTTGCGACGAAGCGGTAATCCGGTCGGGAGATGCCCGATCGCCCTGCGCGGCAGAAGCGAGAACGTGGATACTGGCCGCGACCATTATCGCTACCAGCATGGCCTTCATCGACAGCACGGTCGTGAATGTCGCGCTGCCTGCGCTTCAGACCAGCTTTCATGCGACGGTCGTGGGAGTGCAATGGGTCGTCGAGTCTTACGGACTATTCCTGGGAGCGTTGATTCTGGTTGGGGGTTCGCTCGGCGACTTGTTTGGCCGCCGCTTGATGTTCGTGCTGGGGGTGGCGATTTTCGCCGTGGCATCCTTGAGTTGCGGAGTTGCCTCGAACATCGATCAGCTGATCATTGCCAGAGGCATTCAAGGTGTGGGAGCCGCCCTGCTCGTGCCCGGGAGCTTGGCGATTATCAGTACATCCTTTGGCGAGAAAAGCCGCGGTCAAGCCATCGGCACGTGGTCCGGCTTCACGGCGATCACGACTGCGGTAGGGCCCGTTCTCGGTGGCTGGCTGGTCGAGCACGCTTCCTGGCGCTGGGTATTTTTTATCAACCTCCCGTTGGCAGCGGCGACGATAGCTATTTCGCTTTGGCAAATTCCCGAGAGCCGGAGCGCCGCTGAAGGCCATGTTGACTGGCTGGGGGCGCTGATCGTCACCTTTGGATTAGGCGGCTTGGTCATTGGGTTCATGGAATCGTTGAACCTGGGTTGGATGAATCCCCTGGTGCTGGCCGGCTTGATTGGAGGCTGCAGCTGTCTGGTTCTATTCTTGTTCGTCGAAACCCGCGTGACTTCGCCGATGGTTCCGCTAACGCTGTTTGCATCTTTCACCTTCAGTGGTACCAATCTGCTGACGCTTTTCCTCTATGCCGCTATCGGAGTTTTCTTCTTCTTGTTTCCGTTGAATCTGATCCAGGTACAAGGATATTCCGCGACGACCGCGGGTGCTGCGATGTTGCCACTGATTCTCTTGATCTTCTTTCTTTCCCGCTGGTCTGGGGGACTTGTGACGCGTTACGGCGCAAGGCCTCCGTTAATCATCGGTCCGTTGGTTGTCGCACTCGGATTCATTCTGTTCGCTGTTCCGTCCGTAGGAGGAAGCTACTGGATCGTATTTTTTCCTGCCGTGATTGTTCTCGGCTTTGGAATGGCGATTACCGTGGCTCCTCTCACTACGATCGTGATGAATTCGGTGGGGCAGGACCGCGTTGGAGCGGCCTCTGGAATCAACAATGCAGTCGCCCGCGTCGCGGGAGTACTTGCGATTGCAGTCTTGGGAATTGTGATGGTGAAGGCCTTCAGTGCTCGCCTAAACCAGAGCCTGGTTAGTCTTGCGTTGCCGCCGGGTGTTGTGGAGATGGTGCAATCCAACGAAATCGAGCTTGCCGGCTTGCAGTTGCCCGCAGGGCTTGACGCCGACACGAGAGCCTGTCTCACTGCGTCGATTGCGGACGCCTTTATATCCGGATTTCGCAAGGTGATGTTGATTTGCGTGGGTCTATCTGTGGCAAGCGCCATGGTCACGAGGATCATGATTCCGGAGAACACAAACTAGAAGTCTGTTGGCTGGCCTCGGGCGGGGGGCGCCCAGGGTTTGCCTTGCAGCCGCTTGAGTCAGGCAAGAACACGCTCCTTTTTTAAGCCATGGCCGGTATACTATTCCGATCTTGTGGGTAGGGTGAGGGCCTCCGGGTCTAGGGTCCTCTTCGATTCGAAAACAGGGAGTTCGGAGCAGCCGGTTCTGTGGAAAGCCGTCCCCGCCATGCTGAAAAATCAGCAGTTGCTTGAAATCAGGTACAAGAAGAAGCGGAAGGATTGTAGTGGATTCAGCCACTTGCGATTGGCACCATCCTGCTTTTATCGAAGACAAGAATGGCGAGATGACGCACAGCCAACCGAGTTCCTGGGGCTTTGTAGAGCGTATGGCGTGTGGCGACAGCCAACGAAGCGTTTTTCACGGGACCACGGATTCTGGTGTGCTACCACAAAGGGGTTATTCGCCTCTCACTCTTCTAGGGTAGCCAAGAAATACCGCAGTTTGTGATGTGTCCTCGACTGGGGAGGCGCAAAGTGTTTGCCCTAATCCGGTCGAAACGGAGCGGGAGCATCGGGAGGGTCGAGTTGAACAGTATCCGGCTCTGCCCAAGGCTTGAAGCTTCGCCTGGGGTGATTCGGTGCCGCCGGCTGGGGGAAGTTCGGGAGATCCTAAATATCCACGTTTAACAGGTGTACGCTGCCGAGGAAGAAGGTGAATATGCTCTCGAAATACAAACTCTGGATAGGCGGGGCGGCTTGCTTGCTGGTCATCGGTTTGATCATCGGGGCGATCTACCCAAAGCACGTATCAGGAGCGCAACCGGGCGCTCCGCCGGATGTAGAGGTCATCCAGGTTGAGCAGAAAGATGTTCCGGTCTTTGGCGAATGGATTGGAACGCTGGACGGATTCACCAATGCCGATGTCAGGGCACAGGTCACCGGCTACATCATGCGGCAAGCCTACCAAGAAGGTGCATTCGTCAAGAAGGGGCAGTTACTCTTCGAGATTGATCCGCGACCCTTTCATGCAGCGCTCGATCAGGCCGAAGGCCAGTTGGCACAGGCCAAAGCCATGCTTGCCAACGCCCAGGCGGTGCAAGGCAGGACTGAACTTGACGTCAACCGCTACACTCCGCTGGCCAAGGTGCAAGCCGCCAGCCAACAGGATCTCGATAATGCCATTCAGAACAACTTAGCGGCAAAGGCAACCGTCGCCACGGCTGAAGCTCAGATCAAGACAGCGGAGGCCGCGCTTGAAACAGCTAGGATCAACCTCGATTTTACCCGTCTCGTAGCGCCCATTGACGGCATCGCCGGGCAGGCTCAGCTTCAGGTCGGCGCTCTGGTGAATTTAAGCAGCGGTCCCGTCACCTCCGTTTCAACCGTCGACCCTATCAAGGTTTATTTCACGGTCGGCGAGCCCCAGTATCTCGCATGGAGAAAGCGTTTCCCAACGGAGACCACGCGGCAAGCGGCGGACAAGGGTCTGCGCCTGGAACTGATTTTGGCCGATGGCTCGATCTATCCACATGAGGGCGCGTTCTACTTCGCCGACCGCCAGGTCAATGAGAGCACCGGGGCAATTCGGCTCGCTGGGCTGTTTCCCAATCCCGAAAATATTCTGCGTCCCGGCGGTTACGGCAAGGTCCGCGCTGCTGTCCGAGTGCAGCAGGACGCGCTGCTCGTCCCGCAGCGCGCAGTCTCAGAGCTGCAAGGCAGCTATCAAGTCGCAGCAGTAGACGACGAAAACAAAGTGAGCATCCTGGCCGTCAAAGTCGGCGACCGTGCAGGAAACCAGTGGATTATTGCGGACGGACTGAAACCAGGGGAGAGGGTGGTGGTCGAGGGCGTGCAGAAGGTGCGCCCGGGCATGCAGGTGAACCCCAAGCCATTTGCGCCGCAAACCAACGGAAGGTAATCCGATGTCAAAATTCTTTATCAACCGTCCCATCGTCGCCATGGTGGTCTCGATCGTCCTCGTGATTGTCGGCGCCATTACCATCTTGAGGTTGCCGGTCGCGCAGTTTCCCAGCATCGCTCCGCCCGAAATTCAAATTCTCGCCACCTATATCGGGGCCGACGCCCAAACCCTGGAGCAAGCGGTTGCCACTCCCATTGAGCAGCAGATGAGCGGCGTGGACAACATGAACTACATGTACTCGCTCAATGCCACAGGCAACTCAAGTACCAGCCTGATCGTAGACTTTGACCCAAAAACCGATCCCAATACCGATTACATCCTCGCCCAGAGCCGGGAAACGCTGGCTGCCTCTCAGCTTCCTGTAGACGTCACCAACTACGGAGTCACGGTTCGAAAATCCGTGACTGCTCCCCTCATGCTAATCGCGGTGTACTCGCCGCATGGAACCTACGACGCAAAGTTCCTGGCGAACTACGCGTACATCAATCTTACGGATCCTATTCTGCGTTCGCCCGGCATCGGCAATGTGCAAGTTTTCGGGGCCGGCCAATACGCGATGCGGTTGTGGGTAAAACCCGACCACTTAGCCAAGCTCGGCATTACCGTTCCGGAAATCGTCAGCGCCATTCAAGCGCAAAACACGGTGAACCCAGCCGGAAAGGCAGGCGGCGAGCCGGCTCCCAAAGGCCAGGAATTTACCTATACGGTGCTTGCGCAAGGGCGTCTTGCGTCGCCGGAAGAATTTGGCCAGATTGTCGTGCGCGAGACGCCCGACGGTGGAACTGTCCGGGTGCGCGATGTCGCTCGAATCGAGCTGGGTTCGCAAGACTATAGCGTCGCTGGACGTTTTAACGGAAAGCCGAGCGCCATCGTTGCTACGTACCAACTGCCGGGGTCGAACGCGGTCGATGCCGCGGCTGGCGTCAAGCAGCTGATGGCCCAGATGAAGCAGCGTTTCCCCGAGGACTTGGATTTTGTCGTCGCGCTGGATACGACGCGCTCGGTTACTGAAGGAATGAAGGAAATTGTGGTAACGCTCGTGATCGCGCTCGCGCTGGTAATTCTGGTCGTCTACATTTTCTTGCAGGGCTGGCGCGCCACACTGATTCCGCTTCTTGCAGTGCCGGTCTCCCTCGTCGGAACTTTTGTGTTTTTCCCGCTCTTCGGTTTTTCCATCAACACACTTTCTCTCTTTGGTCTGGTGCTGGCAATCGGTTTGGTGGTGGACGACGCGATCGTCGTGGTCGAAGGTGTGGAACGCCACATCGAGGAAGGCATGACGCCGAAGGCCGCGGCGTTGAAAGCGATGGAAGAACTTTCCGGACCCGTGGTTGGCATTGCTCTGGTCCTCTCCGCTGTCTTTGTGCCCACAGCCTTCATCCCTGGAATCACCGGCCGTCTCTACCAGCAATTCGCGGTCACGATCGCGATTTCCGTGCTGCTTTCCGCGTTCAACGCGCTCACGCTCAGCCCGGCGCTGGCGGCGCTGCTGCTCAGGCCGCGGACGCCAAGCCGCGGACTCTTGCAAAGATTTTTTGACTGGTTCAACCGCATATTTGAGCGAGCCACCGAGGGCTACGTAAGCTGGAGCGCGGTACTGGTGAAAAAGACCGCCGTTGTGGCCATGCTGCTTGCAGTTTTTTGCGTGGCGGGTTTCTTTTTCGCCAGCCGCATTCCGTCCAGCTTTCTTCCTGACGAAGATCAAGGCTACGCCTATGTCAATGTGCAGTTGCCAAACGGGGCCTCGCTGGAACGAACGACGGCCGTGACCACTGACGTGGAAAAGATTCTGATGAACACGCCGGGGGTGGATCACGTTTCCTGCTTTGTCGGCTTCAGTTTGCTGAGTTTTGTTCGCACCAGTTACAACTCGACTTTTTTTGTGACCTTCAAACCTTGGGATGAGCGCACCACAAGAGCGCAGCAATTTCAATCGCTCAAGGCACATCTGAACCAGCAGTTGAGCAAGTTGCCCGCTGCGGTCGCCTTCGCCTTCTCCCCGCCTGCCATTCCAGGGGTAGGCACTTCGGGCGGGTTTACCTTCATTCTGGAAGACCGTTCGGGGGGCGATCTTCAGTTCCTCTCCAAGAACCTGGCCACTTTTCTTGAAGCGGCTCGAAAGCGGCCGGAGATCGCCAGCCTGAGCACCACTTTTCTGGCGAGCGTCCCGCAACAGTTTGTCGAAGTAGATCGCGACAAGGTGCTGAAACAAGGGGTGGCCCTCAACGACGTTTACCGTACGATCCAGGCTTTCATGGGGGGATATTTCATCAACTATTTCAATCGCTTCGGCCGCCAGTGGCAGGTCTATATCGAAGCGGAGGGCGAAGACCGCGCCAAGGCCGAAAACGTCGGACAGTTCTATGTCCGCAACAACAAGGGAGAGAATGTCCCGCTTTCCACACTCACCACAGTGAAGCCGCGCCTCGGCCCGGAATTTACTTTGCGCTTCAACGAATATGGTTCCGCACAGATCAACGGCAGCGCTGCCCCAGGCTATAGCGCGGACCAAGCTACCGCCGCTCTCGAGGATGTTTTCAAACAGACCATGCCGAGGGAAATGGGTTTTGATTATTCGGGCATCTCGTTTCAGGAGCAAAAAGCGCGACAAGGTGTGCCGGCGCCGGTGATCTTTGGCTTGTCGCTGTTGTTCGTCTTTCTGGTTCTGGCAGCCTTGTATGAAAGCTGGTCGCTGCCGTTCAGCGTCTTGCTGAGCACGCCCGTGGCGATCTTTGGGGCCTTTGGAATTCTTTGGTTGCGCCGCGTGCTGCTCGGCATTTTCCTCCCGCCTTACATGGTCCAGATTGAGAGCGATGTCTACTCACAAATCGGACTGGTCATGCTCATCGGCTTAGCCGCCAAGAACGCGATTTTGATCGTCGAGTTTGCCAAGGACGAATACGAACAAGGAAAGCCATTGGCGGATGCTGCGCTCGAAGGCGCCCGGCTTCGTCTGCGGCCGATTTTGATGACATCGTTCGCGTTCATTCTGGGCTGCGTTCCGCTGTGGACCGCCACCGGCGCCGGGGCGGTTGCCCGCCAGATCATGGGCACTACGGTGATCGGCGGCATGCTGGCCGCCAGCTTCATCGGAATCTTCTTCGTGCCTGCGATCTTCTACATGGTGGAGAGATGGTCAGGAGCCAGCCAGGAGCGCGTCCCTAACGCGATTCCGGGAACGCCTGCGCCGGCGGAGGGAGACTGAATTGGCCGACCACGGGATGGACGAGGTGGGGCGAGCAGCGGAGATAGTCATGACAACAATGGCGTCATTTTCATTGATGTCCGCAATCTTGGCCTCGATTTTCATGGCGGGGTGCGCGGTTGGCCCGAACTACCACCGACCTGCGGTTCAGACTCCTGGCGTGTATCGGGATCTGACAGAAAACCCACAGGCCCAGACACAGGCGCAAGCCGCATCATTCGCGGACCTTCCCTGGTGGCAGGTCTTCCAGGACCCGCAACTGCAGGAACTCATCCGTACAGCGCTGAAAGAGAATTATGACCTGCAGTTGGCGACCGAGCGCATCAGCGCCGCGCGCGCTCAGGTCGCCATCACGCGGTCCCGTCTCTTTCCCCAGGTGCAAGGAGATGCTACCTTCGCCGGCGGAAAGGACCCGAGCACGCAATCGAAGTACAACATTCTGGGCCTGACTGCGGATGCCGCATTTCAGTTGGATCTCTTCGGTCGCCTGCGACGCGCGACCGAGGCTTCGCGCGCCCAACTACTGGCCACCCAGGATGCAAAGAATACGGTCATATTGACCCTGGTGAGCGATGTAGCCAGTGGCTATTTTCAGCTTCTCGATCTCGATCTCGAGCTCCGCATCACTCGGGACACCGTGAAAACCCAGGAGGAGTCGGTCAAGCTGACGCAGTTGCGGCTCGACCACGGCGTTGGCACCAAGCTGGATGTTTTGCAAGCCGAGCAGGTACTGGATACCGCCAATGCACAGATCCCGGACCTGGAAAGACAAATCGGCCAGGAGGAAGATGCGATCAGCATACTGCTGGGCCGCTATCCCGAGGGCGTGCGACGCGGGCATCCATTGGCCGAGCAGCCGATTCCTCCAGATGTCCCGCCAGGGATGCCGTCGTCATTGCTCGAACGCCGGCCGGACATTCGCCAGGTCGAACAGGAGTTGATCGCAGCCAACGCCCAGATCGGCGTGGCCAGAGCCGCGTTCTTTCCGCAGATTTCCCTCACCGGCTCCGGGGGAGGCGCGTTCGGCCGCAGCACTCTGTTCACAGGCCTGATGAGTTCGCAGACTGGAATCTGGTCCTACGGCGCGCAGGTCTCTCAACCCATTTTCACGGGCGGAGCCTTGCGGGGGAATCTGCGACTGGCGGAGTCGCAGGATCGCCAGGAACTGATTGCTTATAAGCAGGCCATCCAGCTGGCCTTCCGCGATGTTTCCGATGCTCTCATCGGCTATCAGAAGTTGCACGAAGTCCGCGTAGCGCAGGAGATAACAGTCAAGGACCTGCAGGACTCCGTCAGCACGTCTCTCGTGCGCTATCGCGGAGGCATCACCACTTATCTTGAGGTCCTCGATGGACAGCGATCGCTCTTTACCGCCGAGCTTGCTCTCGCCCAGGCTCGCGGCAACGAGTACCAAAGCCTGGTGCAACTTTACAAGGCACTCGGCGGAGGCTGGCAATAGGCCTTCCCGAAGCTAAGGCGAATTCACAATTGAACTCTAGATCGAAAGGAGATGCATCATGATTTTGGGGATGAGCACCGCGACTTACACCTTCCTGCATGTGCTGATTAGCCTGGCCGGAATCGGCTCAGGTTTTATTGTCATGTTCGGGTTTGTGACAGGGAAGCGCCTCGACAACTGGAACGCGGTCTTTCTGACGACCACGGCTTTGACCAGCATTACCGGTTTTGGTTTCCCGTTTGATCATCTGCTACCGTCTCATATTCTCGGGATCCTTTCGCTCGTGATATTGGCGGTCACGATCCCGGCGCGCTACGTATTTCATCTTGCCGGCGCATGGCGTCGGATTTATGTGATCGGCGCCGCCATAGCGCTGTACCTCAACGTCTTCGTCGCAGTGGCGCAGGCATTCATGAAGGTACCGGCTCTCAAAGCACTGGCTCCGACGCAAAAAGAGCCGCCCTTCCTGATCGCGCAGCTTATTGTGATGGCGGTTTTTATCGGGCTTACCATCCTCGCGGCGAAGAAGTTCCGCATCGAGTCGGCGCAAGCAGCCTAGTCTGGACAAATTGTTTGTTGCCAACCCACGGGAAGAACAATCACAACTTATAAGGAGGACGTTCATGCCTACGATTTTTACAAAAGACGGTACGCAGATTTATTACAAGGACTGGGGAACGGGCCAGCCCATGGTGTTCAGTCACGGGTGGCCGCTCACCGCGGACGACTGGGACGGACAGATGTTGTTCTTCGGCCAGCACGGTTATCGGGTGATCGCGCACGACCGGCGAGGACACGGCCGTTCCACCCAGACCTGGGATGGCAACGACATGAACACCTACGCCGACGATCTCGCAGCCCTCACTGAAAAGCTTGACCTCAAGAACGCAATCCACGTGGGTCACTCCACCGGTGGCGGCGAAGTGGCGCGTTATATCGGCCGTCATGGTTCAAAGCGTGTGGCGATGGCCGTGCTGATCAGCGCGGTGCCACCGCTGATGCTGAAGACGGACAAGAATCCAGCTGGCGCGCCCATCTCGGTTTTCGATGGGCTGCGAGCCGCGTATGTGGAAAATCGGCCGCAGTTTTACAAGGATATTACCCTCCCGTTCTACGGATACAACCGGCCCGGTGCAAAGATTTCCGAAGGCATCCGGGAGAAGTGGTGGCTCCAAGGGATGATGGGCGGGATGAAGGCGGGCTACGACTGCATCAAGGCTTTCTCCGAGACGGACTTCACCGAGGATCTAAAGAAGTTCGACGTGCCCACGCTCATTCTTCATGGCGACGATGACCAGATCGTGCCCATCGGCGCGGCGGCCCTGCAGTCCGCGAAACTTGTGAAGGGCGCGACCCTTAAGGTGTACCCGGGCTTCCCGCACGGGATGCCCACAACCAATGCAGATCAGATCAATGCTGACCTGCTCGCGTTCGTCAAGAGTCGCAAGCAAGTAGCGGCATAATCGAACGGCGGCGCGGCCTGGTTGTTGCGGCGCCATTCAAAACTTCGGTGGCGGCGAGCACGAGCTGTCGATAGCAGTCAGGCAGCAGTGCTCGCCGACCACTCGCAATTCTTCTTCAAGGCGGTGCGTCATCGGAATCAAGAGTTTTCGGGAGCCTTGTTTTCTACGAGGCGCGTCGGCCTAATCCCTGAGTGTGAGCGGGTGGATGTTTCTCGAAGAGCAGATGTGAAGCCATACTGATAAAGGACGGGAGCCGATTCGAAAGAAGAAAATATCCGGGTACGGGTTACGAGCATTTGGTGTTAGACAGGAGGAACGGATGTGCAGAAGAAGAAATCAGCAAGTCCGCGGGAACAGCCCGCCAAGAAAGCCGGCGAATTCCTCGGAAATGATCTACGCGTGACGCGGCTGGGATTCGGTGCAATGCGGATTACCGGACCCGGAATCTGGGGTGAGCCCGCCGATCGAGCCGAGGCTATCCAGGTGCTACGCCGCGCCGTCGAATTAGGAATCAACTTTATCGACACTGCGGACTCTTGCGGCCCCTACGTGAGTGAAGAAATCATCGCCGAGGCCCTGCATCCGTATCCGGCGCACCTCGTGATCGCCACCAAAGGTGGTTTCGATCGGCCGGGTCCCGACCTATGGGTTGAAAACGGAAGGCCGGAGCACCTCAGATCCGCCTGCGAAGGTAGCCTGCGTCGCTTGCGTCTCGACCGGATTGATCTTTATCAACTGCATCGCATCGATCCAAAGCTTCCGGCTGAAGATCAACTGGGCACTCTTAAGGATCTGCAGGCGCAAGGAAAGATCAAACACATCGGTTTATCGGAAGTGAGCGTGCGGCAAATCGAACACGCACGAACCATCCTTCCGATTGTCAGCGTCCAGATTCGTTACAGCATTGCCGACCGCGGATCGGAAGATGTTCTGGAATATTGCGAAAAAGAGAAGATGGTTTTCATCCCATGGTTCCCATTGGCCGCCGGAAAAGTATCCGGCGCCGACAGTCCAGTTAGTCGCGTGGCTGAGCGATGGAAAGCTACGCCATCCCAGGTAGCTCTGGCATGGCTACTTTCACGATCGCCAGTGTTGCTTCCGATCCCGGGAACTTCCAAGATTGCGCATCTTGAAGACAACGTCGCGGCAGCCGGTTTGAAGATCGAGCAAAACCAAATGCAGGAACTGCGTCTTACAGCCTAGGATCGAGAAGGCGGGCGTGTTCCTGCCATTAGACGATAAAAATCGAATTTTTTCCTAGTGATGGAGCGCCGGCCCTCGGGATCAAAAACTCAGCTTCAAGGAGAATTCGAGCACACGCGGAGAACCGAGTGCAAAGACGCCGGAGCCGAGCCCCAGGCGGTTGCTGCTTGGCTGCTCGCCGGAGGTGCCATTCACCGATCCGGGTGTCCCGCTTAAGCCGCCGCTGAGCGGATTCCCCGGTCCGTCAAAGTTCGAAAAGTTCATCACGTTGAAGAATGAAACTCCGGGCTCCAGTTGAAAGTGCTCCTTGTATTTATAGATCCAGCTGAAATTAACATCGAATGCCCGCAACCAGCCCATCCCGGCTTCGTTGTTGGGCGCGGTCGGTACAACCTGCTGCACTCCTTGCAGAGACGTCAACTGTCCCTGCGTGAAGAGTCCGCTGGTGATCAGCATCTCTCCGGCAGGAGTCGGCTGACCGGCAAAGTTGTGGTTGTAGTCGTTGATCACGCTGTTGATGTTATCGCTTTTGTAGCTGTTGTTATTGTTGGTGACGTTGTTGCTGTCGTTGTTGCTCACGCCGTGTCCGAACGAGCCAATATTGGTGCCGGGAAGCACATCGCCTGAGCCACCGTTCGAGGCAAAGCTGCCGTCGCCAGTGCCGTCGCCAGTAACGTCGGTTACGAAGATGCCGCCCGCGTTTCCGGTTGGGTTCAGAGTGAGTGTCACCGGAAGCGGACTGTAAAAATGGCCAATCATGCCCAGGCGAAAGTGCAGGGGCAGATCCACGGTGCCGCCGAAAGAAATCTGGTGCTTGCGGTCGAGCCCATTGGGGCCGAGATAATGTTGTGGGTTGTTGAAGTCCGTGGCGATATTGATGAAGTCATTGTCGGTCGCCGCTGCGATGTAGCGCTCGAGTTGATAGGAAACTTGCAAGTCAAAGTTTCTGACCCCGCTAAACGGATGATCCAAGTGTTGTTTGAGCGACAACTGCAGGGCAGTATTCTTCGCATAGCCGATCGGAAAAAGCATCTGGTTGGCACCCAGATTCTGGTTAATGCCGGGGAAGGCAGCCGTAGGGCAGGGGCCTCCGCCGCAGAGCGAGTACCCGGAATCAAGTCCGTTGGCGGCGTAGTTGCTAATCGTGGCGCCTGCGGCGATGGCGCAGTTAATAGAGCCCAGGTCAAATCCCGCCCCGCAACTAACACCGTTGCTGTTATTGAATTGGCTATTGGTTGCCGAGATCGCCGCTCGCGCATTCGTCAGGTTGAAAAAGCGAGCATCGCCCACGTGGTTGGTATCGATCGCGAGCAGCGTGTGCGTTTCGATGTTACGCAGGTAGTCAGCGGTAAGAACCATCCCTGGCCGTATCTCGTGCTGAATGCCGGCGTTGATTTGCAGGGAGCGTGGGCTGACGTAGTCGGGAGCCAGCAATGTCGTACCTGTGGCGTCCAGCCCGTCTGCCAAGGCGGTTCCGATATATGACGGATTGGGAGCCTTCGTTCCCACCGAGGCTGTGGCTGCCTGATATTGAGCTTGCAGCGCGGCAATTGCCGGGGCTGCTTGCCCGATCGGCTGCCCGCAAAACGAAAGATCGGGTACTGTCCCGTTCGGTAATGTAAAGCTTGAGTTGGGTAATCCGTTGGTGCACACCGTCGGATTGGCGAGGAATAGGCCCGTTTGCAGCCGGGCAGGCCGGTCGAACTCGATGTTGTTCCAGATCGAATTCTCGTAGAAAAGGCCGGCACCGGCGCGGAATACACTCTTGCCTCGGCCGGAAGGATCCCAAGCCAGACCAATCTGCGGTGCAAAGTTGAGGTTGGGCTGATGCACCCGACTGCCCAGGCCTGAATAATACTGATTGTCGAACTGATTCAAAGCCGAGATCGATCCGAGATCGCTGTCGGTGCGCCCCGAATCACGCACGTAGCGCAAGCCGTAAGTGAGAGTGAAGTTCGGTTTCAATTTCCAGGCGTCCCCGACATAAAACGAAATTCGATTGTCGGGACCGCTGCCGCCGGCGGGAAATCCAAAGGCTGGTATCTCCGAGTCATAGCCCTGCCCGTTGCCCAATGCCACCGTGTTTGCGGGGTAGTTCACCGGATTGGCTGCTCCACCAGGTAGCGCCAGGCAGGCAGCACCACAATCAGAAATTCCCGCACCTACTGCCGGCGCGAGTTTCAGGAAACTCGCAAAGCCTCCGCCGAAAATGTGATTAAATCCTCCGCCATAACGGATGATGTGTGCACCCAGCGCTCTACTGCCGTCATACTTGATCTGATGGTCGGACTGGTAGGTCTGCTGCGGCGCCAGAAAACTGGGACCGGAGCAGAAAAAATCCGCGCCTGAAGTAAGACAATCCGGATCGCTGCCAATCGCTAACTCAATTCCCGGAAGCGGGTTGAAGATATTGCTTCCCCCAGTTGCGTCCACAATTCCGTTACGGAATTTGGTGTAGCCGAAACGAATGCTATGCGTGTAGTTCCCGGTGTTGAAGTCCAATCCGATGGCATGGACTGGCGTGTGGTTCACGTTGCCAAAAGGCTGGAAGCTATTGGGGATGATGGCCAGCACGCTGTGATTTTGATCGTAAGAGAAACGATAGAAAAACTTATAGTTGTTGTTGATCTGCCAGTCGACGCGTCCAATGCCTTCCACCTCGCGGAAGGGCGAGCTATAGCTGCCGATGAGCGTAGAAAATGGACCGCCCGGCAGGACCGGATTCAGCAGGTCTTGTTTCGTCCGCTCGGCGTCCAGAAAGAAAAACAGTTTGTCCTTTATGATAGGTCCGCCAAAGTTCCCGCCGAATTGATTGCGCTGAAAGGGATTATCCGTGCCTCCGGGCAGATTGGCGTCGAGAGTCTGATCGCGGAACGCGTAGTATCCCTCGCCGTGGTACTTATTCGTGCCGGATTTGGTGGTTACGTTCACTGAGCCGGAAGAAGTGAGTTCGGTAGAGAGATCGAGCGAGGATTGCTGAATTTGAAATTCCTGAATCCCGCTAGCCGGAACGTTTTGCGTGGTGGTGCCTACCGTTTCATCGCTGATATCGAGTCCGTCCACCTCAATACGGGCAGTGCGTCCAAACCGACCACCGAATGAAATGGAAGAAAACCCGTTCTTGGTGGGATCAAAATTTCCCCCGTCCTGGATCTGCACTCCCGGTTCCAATTGCGCCAGGTCCAGAAAGTTCCGTCCGTTGATGGGCAAATTCTCGATCTGCTCTGCTGTCAGCACTCCTTGCACGGTGGCCTGCTGCGTGTTCACCGCAACCTGCGCGCCCTGCACCACGACCACCTGCGTCTCTTGTCCGACTTGCAATTTGACGTTCCCCGAAGCGGTCACACCCACCTGCACCGTCACGGCGATCTCCGAGGTCTTGAATCCTTGAGCTTCCACTCGCAATGTGTACTCGCCCGGAGTCAACGCGCCCGAAGTGTAGGCCCCCGCAGAAGTGGATTTGGTGATAATCACACGCCCCGTCGCCTTATTGCTGATTGCTATCTTCGCGCCACTCACTACGGCGCCGGAGGGATCGGTGACTAAACCTTGGATGCTGCCGGTTGAAATTGTCGTTTGAGCCAGCAACGTCAGAGAACACAGCGCCACACAGAACAGGAAAACAGACGCAACGCAAATCAGCGGCATGCGGCGGAGCAAGGGTCTGACCGACAACATGGACACCATCCTTTTGGTTTGTCTACTGACGATTTCTGCTAAGCCAAGCTTTTGACGTCGGGCTTGAAAGCGGTAACCAATTGTAAACCGACTTTCATCTGCCTGTAGATTGAAACGATTTCTTCGAGCCCATTAACTTGGATCGTGCCAGGTCGGAGCAGCCTCAGAATGGAAGCTTGTGACGGCTCCATCCCCCGTCTGATTCCATCCGCTCGCAAACCGTTGTACGGATCCCGCAACCGGGCGACGGCCAGCTCCCCGGAAGAACTTCATCAGACTCCGAGAGTAGAGGCTGGCGGCTTGGGGAGCGCCTTCGACGAACATGCTAGGACAGAGAGAGCGTCTAGCTGAAATCCAAAGGTCGAAAAGGGAGACAGTCGATTGGGAACGGATCTCGTTATCGTCACTGATAAACCGCGCGTTGGGTTTCCTCAAGCAACGTCGAGCTGGAACTGGTGAGCGCGGCAGGATTCGAACCTGCGACCCATGCCTTAAAAGGGCATTGCTCTACCAACTGAGCTACGCGCCCATCCTGTCCAAATAGTTTACCATTGGCCATTGAGCGAGAACTTAGATGGTTCTTACGAGATGAACTGAGGCGCAACCAAAATAAGATCTGGGATACGCTCCACGTCAGCGAAGCAGGTATAGACTGAACCCAGTGCAAATCGCATGACGCAAGTCTCGGGAGACGGGAACCTCATCGGCGTGGATGTCGGCGGCACCAAGGTCGCCGCGGGTCTGGTAAACGCCGCAGGTGAAATCACCTACCAAACGCGGACGCCGATGGCGGCAAACGATGCCGCCGCTGGTTTATCCGCCGTAATTTCAGCCATCAACTCCGTACGAGCCGCCACCAAAGCACACGCCGAGAGCCGGATTTCGGGCATTGGCATCTGTGCGCCCGGACCGCTCGATCCGCGAACCGGCGTCGTGATCAACCCTCCGAATCTTCCGGGTTGGCGCAATTTTCCACTGGCAGCAGAGATATCGAAAACCTATGGTCTGCCGGTTCGCGTCGACAACGATGGTAACGCCGCTGCCTTGGCAGAAGCTTTGTGGGGCGCAGGCCGTGGCTTCCGCAACGTTTTTTGCGCGACAATCGGCACCGGAATTGGCACCGGCATCGTATTCGATGGCCACATTTATCACGGGCGTACCGGTGCGGCCGCAGAAGGTGGTCACAATACAATCGACTATCGTGGACCGCGCTGCGGATGCGGCAAGCTGGGTTGCATTGAAGCGCTGGCCTCCGGCCCGGCGATTGCTCGCAGAGCGTCCGAAAAAATCGCAAAAGATGGGCGAGCGTCGTCGATCCTGGAGCTGGCCGGAGGACAAGTGGATCGCATCACCAGCGAGATGGTGGGTAAGGCTTACGCGGCAGGGGATTTGCTAGCCAAGGAAGTCTTGCAGGAAACGGCGCTGCTCCTGACGGTGTGGCTGGGAAATATCGTGGATTTGCTCGAGCCCGACGTGATGATTATTGGCGGGGGCGCAGGCGCTATGCTGCGACCATTCTTCGGGGAAATACGGGAACGACTACCCAGCTGGTGTGTGAACTCGCATTGCCAGGAAGTCCCCCTGTTGGCGGCGCATTACGGTGGAGAGGCTGGCATTGCCGGCGGCGCAGCTCTCTGTCGCTGAAACGTCGCCAGGCGCGATTTGGGCCGGCACTAACGATCTGCGTTACTCGTCAGGCCCGCGCTTTGTCGATCATGGCTTCCCAAATTCCTTTCGACTTGAGAATGAGTTCAACCGCTTCCCGGACGGCTCCGTGGCCCGCGGGCGCTTTGGTCGTGTAGTGCGCGGCCGCTTTCACTTCCGGGACGGCGTCGCCGACAGCGACGGCAAGTCCGACGCGCCGCATTAAAGGAATATCGGGCAGATCATCGCCAATATAAGCGACCTCGGAATCGGGCATGCCCGTTTTCGCCAGAATATCTTCGTAGGCTGGCATCTTCAGTGGTTGCTTCATGTAGATGAAATCCATCTTCATCTCGCCCGCGCGGCGGAGCAACGCTGCACTCTCGCGACCGGTGATGCATCCCGTGCGCAGCCCCGCCGCATGCGCGAGAGTCAGCCCCTGGCCGTCGTGAGCATCGAACGTCTTGATTTCAAGAGCGGAGCCGTCGGTTTGGGAGAGGAGGGTAACGCTCCCATCGGTCATCGTGCCGTCCACATCCATCAGAAGCACTTTGATTTGCGCCGCACGCTTCTTGAGTGCGAGAGATATTTTTAGGCTACCAGCCAAAGACACCTCCTATAAAAACAACAGATTAGAGAGTTTAAGACAAAAACCAGTCGCGCGGCGACCGGTCCCTTCCGGGCTTTGACTGGTCGGGTTGTGATTCGTATCACAACGCGTCGTGACTTTGGCTACGGTGCCGAAAGGGTTCCGGGGAGAGAATCGCACAACCCAAACTATTTCTACGATTGGGTTAAAAACAATTCGCTCGCCTTACATTTTCCATCCTCGTTGCTGGAACGCAATTATGTTTTGAAACGAATCATGACTTGGAGTCGAGAATGGAAAATGAACATAAGCATCACGTTGTAGCTTGGTGGAGCTCAGGTCTGTCCGGGCTCGCCAAGTCGGATTCGGCCCCCAATGCCATCCACTTCGCCTCGCCACCGCAGTTTGGCGGTCTGGAAGGCCGGTGGACCCCCGAAGATTTGTTGATCAGCGCGGTTGCGAGTTGCTTCACAACCACGTTCCATGCCATCGCCGGAAGCTCGAAGTTCGATTACACCGACCTTGAGGTCGAGGCCGAAGGGATCGTAGTTAAGACTGAAACAGGGTATAGCTTTAGCGAGATTGTGCTTCGTCCCAACTTGACAATTCCGAATGAAGACAGTCGCGAGCGGGCAATCAGCCTATTGCAAAAGGTCAAGCAGTTATGTCTGGTGTCGCGAGCGCTGGCAACCGCCCAAAGGTTCGAGATTAAGATCAGGATCGGCCGGCAGACCACCGCATAGACCGCCATCGACGGCGTTTCTGGATCGAAGGGGAAGCACCTATGTTTGTGTGTGTGCGCCCTTCTGAGGCGCCGAGCTGAAAGAATTCTCGCTCAAGGAAAGACCTTACAAGGGCAAACTGGCGGCTACGTTGGCTTAACTTTTTCTGCTTCCAGTTTACGGATTGTCGTTCGGAGCCAATCGCCGAGCACCGTCTCAATCTCGTGCTGTGTTCCCGTGCGGTACAAATTCTCGAGAGTCTCTCCCGCTAAAGACAACGGGATGTGGATACATGGAGTTTGTTCCTTGCGTGCCTCCTCCGGAACAAATTGCATTAGAAGACATTCGCTGCACGGTTCGCGGTCCTTCGAATTGAAGTTCATGCAAGTGGGCGAATCTTCGAAAACGAAACGCGGTCGCCAGGATTCACGAGGCAATCGGCCGTATCCGCCCTGCTCAAGGAATTCCAGCTCGAACTTCAGTACATCCAGCAGGTTGCGATCATCCCTCGGCATAACCCTACCTCACCGACATTCTGGTCTCGGGTTCCAGGTGACGCCGTGACCGGCATCACAGTTTGTCGTGAGGGCTATCACGTGGGCAGCCCGGATCCGTTTGTACCCAATCGCGTGTCAGGAAATTGGACAAACAAGCAGGCGTGACCGGGGTCACAGAACCTCCTTACTCAAAAAGTTCAATATTGCAACAGTGTTTGGATGTATGCTCGTTCCGATGTTGCGGCAAGAATTCGAATGGAGCTTAAAGATGAAGAGATTTGATCTTATGGTATTTACAATCGCAATGGCTCTTGTTGTTGTTTTCAGCGTTTCCCTACCTGCGCATGCCCAGGACGCAGCGGGACTCTTCAAAACCAAATGTGCCGCGTGCCATGGTGCTGACGGAACCGGCTCGGCGATGGGAAAGAAGATGGGTGCTCACGATTTCACCACGGCCGAAGTGCAGGGAATGTCGGATGCGCAACTGACGGATACCATCACGAACGGCAAGAACAAGATGCCGAAGTACGGCTCTCTGCCCCCGGACCAGATCAAGGGCTTGGTGGCTTATATTCGTACCCTTAAGAAATAACCCGGTTTTTCTAGCACCTTAGTTGACTGGTGTGGCGGATGAATCGCTGCGAGGCGTGAAGTGTGTCCACGGGGCGGCGTTCAGGATAAAGGGAAAAGAGGCGCAGATACTTTAATGAATCAGCGAGAACGCGTCCGCGAGTGGTCCCAACCCATCTACTTTCTAGGGCAGAATGCCGTCACGCTTACGGGCGCCGTGATCACTACGAGCACGGCGCTTACCACTATCGCCTTCTGGTTTTATGACTTCTTCCTGCCAGGACCACCACATCCTTATATAGGCTTGCTGGTCTACCTGATCCTTCCCGGTATTTTTGTGCTGGGCTTATTGCTGATCCCGATCGGAATCTGGTTCAGGCGGCGAAGCTTGCTTCAGAGCGGAAATCTGCCGGAAATCTACCCGGCTGTCGACTTTCGTCTCCCGATTGTTCGCCGGACCTTGGGGTGGGTAGGCTTCGCCACGGTGGTCAACCTTCTGATCATTGCCACAGCTTCGTATCGCGGCGTTGAATACATGGATTCGACGAATTTCTGCGGCACCACCTGTCACACCGTGATGGCCCCTGAATATGCGGCCTACCAGAATTCTCCGCACTCCCGCGTGGCTTGTGTGGAGTGTCACATCGGGCCCGGAGCCGGGTGGTTCGTACGATCCAAGCTTTCTGGTCTGCGCCAAGTCGCTGCAGTCACGTTCCATACCTATTCTCGCCCAATTCCGTCCCCGGTAAAGTATCTCCGACCCGCACGTGAGACCTGTGAGCAGTGTCACTGGCCGCAGCGCTTTACCGGCGACAAGTTTCTGGTGAACACAAGCTACAAAGATGACGCGAAGAACACCCCGCAAACCGACGTTTTATTGCTGAAAGTAGGCGGACGCACCTGGCAGGGTTCGGTCGGCATCCACGGGCACCATCTGGCGGACACCGTGCGCATCCGCTACGTATCGACCGATCCTGAACGGCAGACGATCCCCGTGGTGTATTACACCGACGATAGCGGAAAGACTACTGAATTTATTTCCACCGATGCAAAGCCGACCCAACAGCAACTGGACAAGGGAGAACACCGCACGATGGATTGCGTAGACTGCCACAATCGTCCCACGCATACTTTCGAGTTACCCGAAAACGCAGTCGACAAGCAAATGTCTCTCGGACGCATCAGTCCCGAACTTCCTTACATCAAGAAAAAGGCGATCGAACTCCTCAAGGTGGATTATCCCGCGCGCGATGTGGCCAAGGAGCGCATCCTCGAAGAACTCAACAAGTTCTACCGGACGAATTATCCGCAGATCTACGAGACGCGTCGCACGCTGGTGCAGGAAGCGGGAGATGAAGTGGCGAACATCTACCTTCGCAACATCTTCCCCGACATGCACGTGACCTGGGGCGTTCACCCCAACAATCTCGGGCACAATGACTCGCCGGGATGCTTCCGCTGCCACGATGGCAGCCATACCAGCGCCGACGGTCAGACCATCACCAACGATTGTTCCGCGTGCCATCAGGTTCTGGCCGCGGGTGAAGAAAATCCAAAAGTCCTGAGTGATCTGGGAATGAAATGAAAAGCGGAAGTACGACTTTATTACGCGCGCCACTTATCGTCAGAAGATCCGGCACTTTCTATATTGGCTTATTTCTTGTAACTCTTATCCTTTTCGTATTCGCACCGCCATCTGCACGGGCTCGATCCCAAGTAAAGTTTCCCCCTCCTCTCAAGCAGGATGAAAACTGCCTCGCGTGTCACGGCCAGGCGGGGATGACAGCAGGGAACGGCAAGAGTATTTCGGTTGATCCGGGCAAGCATGCGGCCAGCGTCCACGGTACTTTGGGCTGCAAAGATTGCCATCAGACCATCAAGGATTATCCGCACCCCGCGAAAGTGGCGAAGGTTCTGTGCGCCAGCTGCCATGATGATGAAGCGTCCCATGTCCCAAACAGCGTGCATAGCGCACTGGGCGAGGCAGCCTGCGAATCCTGTCATGGAAACCACCACGAGGTTGCGGCGGCGGCGCAACTGGCACCGGCAAAGTGTGCGCAATGTCACGCGGATGAGGTGAAGGAACTCCGGCAAAGCATCCACGGACAAGCAGCCGCGGCCGGTGATCCCGACGCGCCGACCTGCGTTTCGTGCCACGGGCCCATCCACCAGATTCAAACTTCGAGCGATCCCACGGCGACAGTGGCCAAGAAAAATCTTCCGGACACCTGCGCCTCTTGTCACAGCAACCAGCAATTTCTTTCGCGGCACAAGATTCCATTCGCACATCCCGTGGAACTCTACAAGCAGAGCGTGCATGGACGAGCCATTGTGGCTGGCGACGGAGCTGCCGCGACCTGCTCCGATTGCCACGGAAGCCATGGAATCCTACCTTCGCAGGACGCGCGCTCGAAGGTAAACCACTTTAATATCCCGTCCACTTGCGGCCAGTGTCATATCGACATTGCCAATACCTACATGGAAAGTGTTCACGGACAAGCCATGAAAAATGGCGTGTCCGGCGCCCCGGTCTGCAGCGATTGTCACGGTGAGCACCTCATCCTGGCGCCGAAAGAGCCGGCGTCACTGGTGAATGCATCCCGCGTCTCCATGACTACCTGCGGGCGCTGCCACAGCGATGAACGCCTCGCCTTGCGTTACAACCTGCCCGCCGACCGGGTTCCTTCTTTCGCTGACAGTTACCACGGCCTCGCCATGCGAGGCGGGTCCCAGAGCGTGGCTAACTGTGCTTCCTGCCATGGAGTGCACAACATCTTTCGTACGTCCGACGCGCGCTCCACAGTGAATGCGGCGAACCTTCCAACAACCTGCGGAACCTGCCATGCCGGTGCGGGCGAACGATTCGTCATCGGACCGGTTCACGTGCGAATCAGCACGGGCCCGGCACATGCTGTGGTGAAGTGGATCCGATGGACTTATTTGACCCTGATTCCACTTACCCTGGGCTTCATGATCATCCACAATCTGCTGGATTTTCTGGCCAAGATGATTCGCCGGCAGCCGCGACACGAGACCGGAGCGCAAGTCACCAGGATGAATCGAAACTTCCGGATCGCGCACTGGGGTGTGATCCTTAGCTTCCCAACCCTCGTTATTACTGGCTTCGCACTGAAGTATCCCGAAGCGTGGTGGGCGCGTCCGTTGTTGCTCCTCGAAGGGCACTTCGCATTTCGCGGCATTGTGCACCGTACAGCAGCAGTTGTGCTGATCGCTTCTACCATCTACCACGTGATTCACCTCACGGTGAATCGGCGCGACCGATTGTTCCTGAAGGCGATGCTCCCCGAATTGAAAGATGCGACCGATCTGCTGCAGGTGTTCGCTTACAATCTCGGGCTCTCGAAAACCGAACCGCACTTTGCAAAGTTCAACTATGCGGAGAAGGTGGAATACTGGGCATTCATGTGGGGCACGTTGGTGATGACGGTCTCCGGATGTCTGCTTTGGTTCAATAATTTCACGCTGCGCTATTTACCCAAATGGGTATCGGATGCGGCCACCGCCGTCCATTATTACGAGGCGCTGCTCGCAACCTTCTCCATCCTGCTGTGGCATTTCTATATGGTGATCTTCGATCCACTGGTCTATCCGATGGATACTGCCTGGCTCAACGGCAAAGTCCCCGCCGATCATTATCGCCATTCCCGGCCAGCGTATTTTCGTGCGCTGGAGCGGGCTCACCTGATCAAGCTGCCCGCCGAACTTGATTACCGAAAAGAGGAGTCCACATCCGCCGACGCTTCCGGCAACAAGCCAGCGGGAAAGAATTAGATTCAGGAAGATCCAATAGGGAAGAATCGAATAAGAAAAAGAGAGTGGACCGGTAGGAGGAACCGGCCCACTGCAAAAGGGACTTTACGCGATGATCAGGGATTCCAAAGCAACGCGGTTGGGGATGACCAAAGTAGATCCGCTCTGCTGTATGAGACGCTGCCTCTTGAAGCCTGCGAAGAGCCGGCTCACGGTCTCCCGCGACGTGCCGATCATCTGCCCGATTTCTTCGTGAGTCAGCACCAGCTTCATTTGGCTGGGATTTTTGGAACTTGAGTTCTGATCGAGCCAGCCCACCAACAATCGAGCGAGTTTCTCGCTCGCCGAGTCGGAGAGAATCAAGTCACGGATTTCGCGGCAAGTGGAGGCGTAATCCTGGCTGATATGGCGAGTCACCCACAGGGCAAGGTCTCCATGCTGGCGCATCAGTCGTAGTAAATCGCTCTGCCGCAGGAAGCTGATCTCGCTGGGTTCCTGGGTCTCGGCCGTTGCTTCATACTGGCGTCCGGAAACCACGGCAGCCACTCCCAATGGGTCGCCGGCCTCTACCATTCGCAGAATCAGCGTTCTGCCATCACTGCCGCAAATCGAAAGCTTTACCCGGCCTCGGCGCACAACAAAAATTCCCCGCGGAACTTGCCCCTCCGCGAATAGCACCGCTCCCGTGGGATAGGTGGTGGTGACCCCTTCTTGCTCCAGTGCATCCGTTACGATTGGAGGAAGTTCGCAAAAGTCCCTGTTCTGCAGGTTGTTTACTGGATGTGTGGCCATAAGTGCCTCCGCTTCGCCAAGATACATGGCAACTCCTCTGCCACACTGCCGCATGATCAAGAAAGACCCTGTTAGATTGCTCTAGATATAACAAAGCAAAAAGCTTGCATCGAAACTGCTCCAGCCGAAACATGCCCTCATCGCAATGGGATCGGTGCCGATAGCTGGGTGCTTTCCCACAGTGATGTGTGATCCCCGTCACCGGTCAAGCGGTTACAGGGCACGGGCGGACGTCCGACATTCGAGCAGGGGGGGCTTGCTGGGATGGGTACTTAACGTTCACCCCAGCATCGCATGGATCGTATTCAGCAGCGCCGCCCGGGTAAATGGCTTTTCCAGCAGAGTTACGCCAGGTTTCAAAATATCTCGGTTCGCCATCAACTCTCCGGTGTACCCGGACATATAGGCGACCTTTAAGGAGGGATGCGAAGCTTGCAGGCGCTCGGCTAATTCCGGCCCGCTCATGCGGCGCATCACCACATCGGAAAGCAGCAGGTCGATCGAACCCGAGTTCGACTGCACCAATTCGAGCGCAGACTGGCCGTCATTCGCCTCGACCACCGTGTATCCGTGCTCCTGAAGAAGCTGCCGAGTCAAGGCACGCATGATGTCGTCGTCTTCGACGAGTAGGATCGTCGAGCCCAGGTGTTTCGGACTAACGGTTTCCGGTTCAGACTTGGATCCCAGCCCGATCTTGTGCTCAGCATTGGGAAGGTAGATCTTGAACGTTGTCCCCTGTCCCGGTTCGCTGTAAACGAGGATGTGCCCCCCGCTTTGCTTGACGATGCCAAATACCGTCGCCAGGCCCAGCCCGGTTCCTTTGCCTATCTCCTTGGTGGTGAAGAAAGGTTCGAAGATGCGCGACACGGTCGCTTCGTCCATGCCGGTGCCGGTATCGCTGACCGCGAGCAGAACATACTTTCCCGCAGGCATGGCTTGGTGCTGCTGGGAAAAAGCTTCGTCGAACCTTACGGCTCCGGTTTCGAGAATGAATTTACCGCCGCGCGGCATGGCGTCGCGCGCGTTCACTGCCAGATTGACCACGATCTGATCGAGCTGGCCGGGATCTGCCTCTACCACCGCCGAACCGGACCTGGGCACAACGAGGATTTCCACATCGTCTCCCAGCAGCGGACGCAGCAGTTTCGTGATTTCTCTTAACCGCTCGTTCAGATCAAGGATGACGGGCCGGACGGCGGATGTGCGGCTGAAAGCCAGCATTTGTCTAGTCAACGAAGTGCCGCGTTCAGTAGCCTTCGAAATGTTCTCAACGTAAGTGGATGATTCGGCGCCGGGGGCGATGCGGTCGCGCAGGAATTCCGTGCAGGCGTTGATGATCGCCAGAATATTGTTGAAGTCGTGCGCCACTCCCCCCGCAAGCCGTCCAATCGCTTCCATTTTCTGGGCTTGACGAAGCTGGCCTTCCGACCGTTTCTGCGCCGTGATATCACGCGCAATCGCCGATGCCCCCACGACTTCGCCAATGGCATTTCGCATGGGAGACACTGAAATCGAGACATCGACGTTACGCCCATCTTTTGTCACTCGCACCGATTCGTAGTGTTCGATGCTCTCCCCCCGAGCAATCTTCTGCAGAATCTCCGCAATCTCATTCGGACGATCACTGGGAGTGAGAATGGTCATGGGCTTTCCAAGGACTTCCTGTGGCGCGTACCCATAAATGCGCTCTGCTCCCTTGTTCCAACTGGTGATAATTCCGTCGAGATCCTTGCTCAGAATCGCGTCCTCGGAGCTGTCAATAATTGAGGCCAGGCGGGATCTGTATTCCCCGATTTGCTCGGCCGTCTTCTGATGCAATTCCTCATTCGCTCTGCGCAGCTCTTCCGCGATTCGCTTGCGATCACTGATGTCGCGGATCGCGCTCAGGACGAACCACCCCGCCTCCGTGGAAACCGGGCTGAGGCTGATTTCGACGGGGAACTCCGAGCCGTCACGCCGCCTTCCATAGAGATCCAAATCCGCGCCCATGCGTCGGGTTTTCGGCGTCCGTGCGAAGGCCTCGCGATGTTCATGGTGTTGGCCGCGATAGCTATCCGGGACCAGGATTTCCACCTTCTGGCCGATTAATTCCCCCTGGTCATAGCCAAACAACTCCTCAGCCTGGGAGTTGACCTGCCGAATGGTTCCATCGCGATCAACCGCGACGATGGCATCCGGAAGGGCCTCCAAAAGATCGTTGGAAAGCAGAAATGAAGACATGATTCTGGTCGTGACCGTCGGCTCTGCTCCGCCTTGACCTGAGGAAGATCGCAACATATACGGCTACGGCTTGCTAGCACTCTAGTTAGTACCTAAATCTAGTCCCAATCGGTAGGACTGTAAAGCTGCCCAGACACAATGGGTATGTGCTTTATTTCTGGGGACGTACCTATGACAGAGGAAGAGTTTCTTGCAGAGTGAGTGTGACCTACATCACAAACACGGAGTGACCTCATTCACGGTGCGGGATCGCGAGCTTTGCCACTATGCAGAAACCGTAAAAGCGATGCTGACAATTCCGTCATCCCTGACAGCACAAACCAGTGCCGAAGTTGGCTGTGAAGTTTCTGCGAGCAGAAGCAAGCTCTCCCTCCCACAGAAAGAGCGCCGGCGCGCGCTGATCGTGCCCCGTGAGCACGGCGCCTGGGGAATGTTGCTGATCCCACTGTTGACGGGCGGAGCCGTCGGCCACTTTGAAGGAGGCCGCGTCCTTCCCGTTCTGTTGTTGACGCTGGCGGTGCTGGCGTTGTTTTGGCTGCGAACACCGCTGGAAAGTTTGCTCGGTACCGGCGCGATTCCAGTTCAGACAATAGAG